>Ga0299913_10005351_pt1 | contig 10939 bp, 11 predicted proteins | sample RVTome_9_FD_201360 | JGI IMG/M metagenome (GOLD analysis project Ga0299913, IMG submission 201360) | Soil microbial communities from uranium-contaminated site in the Upper Colorado River Basin, Wyoming, United States - RVT155D38 (version 2) ... | reverse complement strand
CACGCTGTCGGCCTCCTTCGGGGGCCACACCACGACCTGGGCCTTCCAGGGCGGGAAGTACGTCAACACCAACTCCTACGCCGCGGAGGGCGACGAGTTTCCGGCGACCAGCGTGCTGGTGATGCGGGTCGCGGTCGGCGACGCGGGCTACCGCGACCCGGCGGGCTATCCGGTGCCGGAGACGAAGTTCGAGGGCACCGGTCCGGCGCAGCTCTTCCATGACGGGAAGGTCGTGCAGGGCACCTGGAGCAAGGACGGGCTGACCGGGGCGATCGAGCTCGAGACGAAGAAGGGCGACAAGCTCACGGTGCCCGCAGGTCACGTGTGGATCGAGCTGGTGCCGCAGGGCACGGGCAACGTCACCTGGGGGAAGTAGCCAGAGCCGACGTGGGGATCAGTCCACGTCGGCGTCGGGCTCGTCGCCCGGGGCGGCCGGGGCGCCCAGGTCCGGCAACGCCACGCCGGCATCGGCCAGGGACTGGAGTCCGGCGAGGATGAACCCGATCGCCGTCTCCACCCGCAGCGCGGCCATGGCCGGATCGTCGCTGGTCGCGACCGATTCGCCGGCCGACGACATGGCGCCGAAGAAGATGCGGGTGAAGGTCTGCAGCATCTCCTCGTCGAGGTCCCAGGTGCCGGTGGTGAGTACGGCGCGCACGATCTCCACGACGGTCGCGAACGTCGATCGCTCCTCCTGCTCGCGGAACCGCTCGTAGCCCAGCACTGACGGTCCGTCCTGGATCACGATCCGGCGGTAGCCCGGTTGCTGGACGACGTCGAGGAAGGCCCGGAGCCCGGCCTGGGCCTTGAGCCAGGGGTCGCGCTCGCCCTTGAGGCCGGCCTGGATCGCCGTACGGGCATCGTTCTCGATCCGCTCGAAGACCGCCTCGAACAGTGCCTGCTTGCCGGAGAAGTGGTGGTAGAGAGCGCCCTTGGTGACCCGCGCGCCGCCGACGATCTGCTCCAGCGACGTCGCGGGGTAGCCCTGCTCGGCGAACAGTTCCTCCGCCACGTCGATGAGGGCCCGTCTGGTGGAGGCGGAGTACTGCGCCCGGCGGCTCGTCACCCGCGAGACGGTGGGCACCTTGGGGATCAGCCTCGAGGCGGCGGGCTTGGTCATCGCGCGAGTCTATGACCGACCGCCGGTGTGGAGGCGCAAGGCAGACAGAGCCCGTGCCCGGCCCCGTGTGGGCGGAGTCACGGGCCCTGTCGGTTGGAAGCCGTTGGCATGTCGCATACTCTGAGTACGTACCAACGGTATGTGGGTCACAGACAAGGAGCTGCCATGACCTGGAAGTCCTTTCACCACCGCGGGGAAGTCCTGCGCACCGTGCTCGCCGAAGCCGATGCCCGACGTGACGGCCACCTGCCGATGCGCGTCGAGGGTGTGTCCGAGACGTTCGGCGACGAGCTGACCTTGCTCGGCGCGCTGACCCTGCGGTGGCACACCCGCCTCGCCGGGCGCATCGAGAGCGAGCTCATGACGCAGCCGCTGGACCTCGAGGCCGCCGTCATCGGCGCCTGGCAGGACACGGCCGACGAGCTCCCCGGCGTGCTGGCGATCCTCGATCGCCACCGCGCCGAGCCACTCGACGACGACATGGCAAGGGCCATGGCGACCTCGATGGCCAAGGAGCACCAGCTGCTGGCCGTGATGGCCGGACGGAGCTCCGCGCGCGACGCCCGGGCGGCCCGCGTGGGCGAGCAGATCGCCGACCGCGCCCGTGCCACACGCAGGGACGCGCCCCTCCCCGTCGCGCCTGCCTCGACCTCGCTCGTCGATCGCCTCAGGGCGGTGCTCCACGCGGCCTGACGGCCGTCCAGCGCTCGGTGCGCCCTGTCCGGTTGCGCCATACTGGCGCCATGATCCGCGCGACCGACGTGGCACCCGGCACGCTGCTGCTCGCGACCGCCGAGCTGGCCGATCCCAACTTCGCGCACGCCGTCGTGCTGTTGCTCGACGTCAACGACGAGGGTGTGCTCGGCGTCGTGCTCAACCGTCCATCGCCGGTGCTGGTCGCCGAGGTGCTGGAGTCGTGGGGTGACTTGTGCGTCGAGCCGGAGGTGCTCTTCCGCGGCGGTCCGGTGAACCCCGACGGGGCGCTCGCGATCGCGCTGCTGCGCGATGCCGACGACGTGCCGGTCGGCTTCCGGTCCGTGGTCGGCCGACTGGGCATGGTCGACCTCGACACGCCCGTCGAGCTCCTCGACGGTGGCCTCGGTGGCGTACGCGTGTATGCCGGGTATGCGGGCTGGGGAGCCGAGCAGCTGCGGGACGAGATCGCCGAGGGCAGCTGGTACGTCGTCGCGGGGCAGGCGTCCGATGCCTTCCGGGCCGACACGACGGGCCTGTGGCGCGACGTGCTGCGCCGGCAGCCCGGGCACCTGGCGTGGCACACCACACGGCCGGTGGATCCCGACCTGAATTGAGCCGCCGACTGACCTAGACTCCTCGACATGAGCACCATCGGATTCACGCCCGGCACGCAGACGATCGAAGACCGTCGCACCCAGCCGACCGACGATGGCGACCACGAGAAGTTCAGTCACTACGTCCCCAAGGACAAGCTCACCGAGGCGATGGTGATGGGCACTCCGGTCATCGCGCTGTGCGGCAAGGTGTGGGTGCCGTCGCGGGCGCCGGAGAAGTTCCCGGTGTGCCCCGACTGCAAGGAGATCTGGGAGCAGATGAACCCTGGCGACGGCCCGGTCGGCGGCGGCGACTCGGGCAATCAGGGCCCGGACGCGTGACGGGGCGCCCCGACGCCATCCATCCGTCGCCGGTCCTCACCCCAGCTTGGCCCGATCGTGCTGCCTGGGGGACGGCTCCCTCGCTGCGCGCGTGGCAGCAGGCGGCCATGGACAAGTACGCCGCCACCTCCCCGCGTGACTTCCTGACGGTCGCGACCCCGGGAGCCGGCAAGACGACCTTCGCCCTCTCGGTGGCGGCCGAGCTGCTGGGCCGCCGGATCATCGACCGGATCACCGTCGTCGCGCCGACCGAGCACCTCAAGACCCAGTGGGCCGAGGCCGCGGCCCGCGCCGGCATCCCGCTCGACCCGACCTACAGCGCCGGTTCGGGCAAGACCTCGCAGGACTTCGTCGGCATCGCCGTGACGTACGCCGGAGTCTCCGTCAACCCGCTCGCGATGCGCATCCGCACCGAGCGCTTCAAGACTCTGGTGATCCTCGACGAGATCCACCACGCCGGTGACGCGATGTCGTGGGGTGAAGGCGTGCAGGAGGCCTTCCAGCCGGCCACCCGTCGGCTGGCCCTGACGGGCACGCCCTTCCGCTCGGACGTCAACCCGATCCCGTTCGTCACCTACGCGCCCGGCGACGACGGCATTCCGCGCTCGGTCGCCGACTTCACCTACGGCTACGCCCACGCCCTGGCCGACCACGTCGTCCGCCCGGTGCTGTTCATGGCCTACTCCGGCGAGATGACGTGGCGCACCCGCGCGGGCGACGAGATCCTCGCCCGGCTGGGCGAGCCGCTGACCAAGGACATGCACGCGCAGGCCCTGCGCACGGCCCTCGACCCGTTGGGCTCGTGGATGCCGGCGGTGCTCGAGGCTGCCGACAAGCGGCTCTCGGAAGTACGCCGCCACATGCCCGACGCCGGGGGGCTGGTCATCGCCTCGGACCAGGACTCCGCCCGCGCGTACGCCGGTCTCCTCCGCAAGATCACGGGGGAGTCGCCGGTCGTGGTGCTCTCCGACGAGAAGGCCGCGTCGAAGAAGATCGGCCAGTTCGCCGACTCCGACAAGCGGTGGATGGTCGCGGTCCGGATGGTCTCCGAGGGCGTCGACGTGCCGCGACTGGCAGTCGGAGTCTGGGCCACCACCACCGGCACGCAGCTCTTCTTCGCGCAGGCGGTCGGCCGCTTCGTGCGTGCCCGGGGACGTGGTGAGACCGCGTCGGTGTTCCTCCCGTCGGTGCCCCACATGCTGGGATACGCCTCCGAGATGGAGGTGGAGCGCGACCACGTGCTCGGCCGCAAGGTCGGCAACGAGGACGACATCTTCGCCGCGGAGAACGACCTGATGGCCCAGGCCAATGCCGGGGAGAGTGCCTCGAGCGAGCTCGAGATGTCCTTCGAGGCGCTCGGCTCGACGGCGTCCTTCGACCGCGTGCTCTACGACGGCGGCGAGTTCGGCCACTCCGGCGAGGTGCATGTCGGCTCTGAGGAGGAGATGGACTTCCTCGGCATCCCGGGGCTCCTCGAGCCCGACCAGGTGCGCGAGCTGCTCCACTCCCGGACGAGCGAGCGGGCCAAGCGGCAGAAGGCCGCCGCCGCGGGGCGCGAGCCCGACACCGTCGCCGAGCTGACCACCCACGAGCAGCTCGCGGTGCTGCGGCGCGAGCTCAACGGGCTGGTTGCTGCCTGGCACCACCGCACCGGCCAGGCCCACGGGATCACCCACGCGGCGCTGCGCAAGGAGTGCGGAGGGCCTGCGGCGGCCGTGGCGACGGCGGAGCAGCTCCACGCCCGGATCAACCGGGTCCGCGAGTGGGCGATGAGGGCGACGTCCTGACGGAGCTCGCCTCCTGACGCTGCTCCCGCCCAACCCCTGCCCCGAGCGGTGAGTGAGCCACATTCTCCGCCGGCGATGAAATGTCGCTGTGGCACCCGTGTCTCGGCGTGTCCCGGGCGACACGTGGTCCGGCGGTGGCAGGACCACATCTCGAGCGACACGAATGTGGGCTGGGCACCGCTGTGCCAGGGCGGCAGGCCCGGGCAGGACCTGCCAACGGGTCCGGACGCGGGCCGGCCGCCGCCCGCGGGTGCGGACGACGGCCGGTGAGAGTGTCGGGCAGGCTCAGCGCTCGCAGTTCCAGCGGCGCTCGGACGCGGCGCAGCGGTCGAAGCCCTGACCACCGTTGGCGCGGTCGAAGCCGAGGCCACCGACGAGCACGTCGTTGCCGGCGTGGCCGAGCAGACGGTCGTTGCCCTTGTCACCCTGGACGCGGTCGTTGCCCTCGTTGCCACCGAGCTGGTCGTTGCCCTTGCCGCCTCTGACCTTGTCGTTGCCGGCGTTGCCCCGGAGCCGGTCGGCGTCGTCGCCACCGAAGATGACGTCGTCGCCCCCCATCGCGTCGATCAGGTCCTCGCCCTTGTTGCCGAAGAGCCGGTCGGCGCCGGGCGTGCCGGAGATCTTGTCGGCGTCCTTGCCACCGCGGGCGACCATCTTGCTCCCGGTGCAGGTCAGCGCCGGTGCGTCGTCGATCGCGACGCCGTAGCCGATGGTGTCGGCACCGGCGCGGCCCACGGCCCAGATGGCGCAGCCCTGCAGGTTGAGGACGTTTCCGGCGTCGTTGCCCTTGACGGTGAGCGTCGCGGTCACGGCATCGACGTTCTCGAAGCCCTTGACGCTCTGGTCGGGAGTCACATCGGGCTCACCGGTCTCGAGCTGACCGCGGTTGAGGTCGAGGAGCAGCTCGCCGTAGTCGTAGGCGACCTGGAAGAGGTCGCCGCCGTCGCCACCGGTCCAGGTGGAGCCATCCAGGACGTTGGACCGGATCGTGACGGTGTCGTCGCCACCGGACATGTCGACAGCGACCGTCGTCGGCGTCGCCCCGGCAGCCGGGTCGCGCAGGACGAAGGTCTCGGCGTCGTTGGTGCCGGTGAAGGAAGCGGAGGTCGCGGTCGAGTCCACGGCGTAGGTAGTCACCGTGCCGGTCCACTTCAGGACAGTGGCCCCGCCCCGGTCGAGCTTGCGTGACACAGCGTTGATCGCGACGACGCCGCCGTCGCTGTCGGCCAGGGTGTTGGCACCCTCGCCGAGGTCGACCGTGCTGCCCGGAGCCTGTGTTCCGTGCCAGTTCAGCACGTCATCGCCGAGCCCGAGGTCGAGCCTGTCGCCGTTGGGCTGACCGGCGGTCCCGCTGGTCACCCGATCGGAACCGGCGCCTCCCGCGTACTGGTCGTCACCGGCGCCCAGCATGGTCGTCACGATGGCGCCTGCCGGGAGCGTGGACGTGTCGACGGCGTCGTTGCCCTCGCCGGCGTCGACCGACGTGGGGGTGGTGGCAGCGCCCGGCAGGACGCAGATGGTGTCGTCCCCGGCCAGCGCCGTGACGGTCGAGCCGAGGCTGGCGGCGATGACGTCGTTGGCGGGCGTGCCGGTGACGGTCGCCTGGCCGGTGCCGTCGATGGTCACGTCCTTGCCCTGACAGGTCGTGGCGGCGGCAGCCTGCGCGCCGGGCGCGGTCAGGAGTGCTGCTGCGAGGAGCGCCGTGGTCCCGGTGGTGGCGAACGAACGGCGTACGAGGCGATGCATGGATTTCTCCCTTTGATCGTCTGTTGGTTGGACACCCCGTCTCGGGGTCGGGTGCCAAGAGGCACTCGAGGGTGTGATGGGAGCCGGGGACGCGAAGTTGTCACTACATTGGTTCCATGGCCGCCGAGACCTCACAGACGCTCGACCGTGGCCTGCGCGTCCTGCGGGTGCTGGCCGAGGCGCCCGAGGGCCTGACGGTCACCGAGCTGTCGCAGCGGATGGCGGTCAACCGCACGGTGGTCTATCGGCTGATCAGCACGCTCGAGCAGCATGCGCTGATCCGGCGCGACACTCGCGGTCGGCTGTTCGTCGGGCTCGGGGTGCTCCACCTCGCCTCAGCGGTGCAGCCGTTGCTCCGCGACCTCGCCGTGCCGGTGCTGCGCTCGCTGGCGGAGGCCATCGGGTGTACGGCGCACCTCACCGTCGCCGACGGCGACGAGGCGCTCGCGCTCGCGGTGGTCGAGCCGACCTGGACCGACTACCACGTGGCCTACCGCATCGGCTCGCGGCACCCGCTCTCGACCGGGGCGGCCGGGAAGGCGATCGGCCTGCTGAGTGAGGACAACAGTGCGGCGTACGCCGTGACGAGTGGGGAGCTCCAGTCGGGCGCGCACGGGCTGGCCGCGCCGGTGCGCGGGCTCGAGGGGCTGCGCGCCAGTGTCGGGATCGTGACGCTCGACGGGGCCATCGACGAGATGCTCGTCGCGCCGCGGGTGATCGCCGCGGCCAAAGAGGTGGCCGAGCGGTTGCGCTGACCAGCTGTCACCCGTTCGGGTGATGACATCGACCGCTCGCGAGCGCTCACTGGGACGACAACCTCCCTCCGGAAGTGGGCTTGCTCATGACCAGTCACCTCGCGCGTCCTGTCGCCACCGCAGTCGCGGTCGGCGCGATGCTGCTCGCACCCGCCCTGCCCGCCTCTGCCATCGTCGGCGGAGCGCCTGACGACAACGAACACCCCTACGTCGGTCAGCTCCTGTTCTACGTGCCCGACGCGATCGACTCCCGGTTCGATGAACCGGGCGGCTGGTTCAACTGCAGCGGCACGCTCATCGACGCGGACACCGTCGTGACAGCCGGTCACTGCACCTACGCCGTGGGAGTTGATGGGGTTGCGCCCGCGGACCCGTTGCAGGGCGGGACCGACGTGTGGTTCTCGGTCCTTCCGGCGCCCGACTACTCCATCCTGCCGCCCAGCTCGACCTTCGTGCCCAGCGGCAACACGGAGCGCTACGAGACCTGGTCGACGGCGCTCGACGCCAGCAGCACGTGGCACGAGGCAGGAGCGACGTACACCCATCCCGACTACGTCGACGCGGCCTTCCTGCTGCACGACCTCGGGGTCGTCGAGCTCAGCGAGCCCGTGGTCCTCGACGAGTACGGCTCGCTCCCGGAGGAGGACTACCTCGACCAGTACGCCGGTATGGCCAAGCGGGGGGCGCTGTTCGAGTCGGTCGGCTACGGGCTGGAGGACAGCGGGCCCAAGTTCTCCCTCGGCGGGGACACGCGCCGCAAGGCCGATCGGCGGCTGGTGAGCTTCAAGGGCGCCTACGGCTACCGCGACATCGCGGTGATGTTCTCCCATGCAGGCCGCGGCACGACGGGCGGCACGTGCTTCGGCGACTCGGGAGGCCCGACGTTCGACATCACGACGCCGGAGATCGATGAACAGAACATCATCGTCGCCGTGACGTCGTTCGGCCTCAACTACAACTGCAACGCGAGCGGCAGCTATCGCATCGACCAGCCGGACGACCTGGCGTTCCTGGAGAACCCGTCGGAGGCCTACGACTCCTGATCAATGCGCACGGCGCCCGGCCCGGGGCGGGGCATCACGTCGCGGAGGTCTGCGACGTCGTGCCCCGCCGCGCAGGTGAGACGAGCCTGGACCAGTTCGCCGCAGTCGCGGTGCGCGAACTCGACGGGCCTTCCTTCCGGCAGGTCGAGGTGGCGCTCGCCCCACGCGGCGATGGTGACGAGGATCGGGTACAGGTCGAACCCCTTGTCGGTCAGGCGATACTCGTGGCGCTGCCGCGCGCCGGGCTCGCGATAGGGCTCGCGGCGCAGGATGTCGTGGTCGACCAGGAGGTTGAGGCGGTTGGTCAGCACCTGACGGGGGACGCCGCTGTGCGAGCGGATGTCGTCGAAGCGCCGGATGCCGTTGAAGACCTCGCGCAGCACCACGAAGGTCTGGCGGTCGCCCAGGATCGCCATGGTCTGGCCGATCGTGCAGTTGTTGGTGGTGAACTGCAGGGCGAGGGGCGTGGGCATCGTCACAGGCTAGGTCTTCTTGACAGACTCAGCAAGGGTCGGCAGGCTGGGTCCATGACCGAGACTCACGTGCGACCCGGCCACGGCGACTTCGCGACCGACACCAGGGTCGTCGAGTGGGCTCGTCCCGGCCAGGGGGACTTCGACAAGCTGTTGGCGGCCACCGGCCTCGAGCAGCTCCAGATGCTCATGGACGGCGAGCTGCCGCGCCCGCCGATCATGGACACCCTCGGCGTGACCGGCTTCCGCGCCGAGGCCGGCCGGGTCGTGGTCGAGATGCCGGCCGAGACCTTTCACTACAACCCGCTGGGCGGCGTGCATGGCGGGGTCATCTCCACGCTGCTCGACACCGCGGCTGCCTGCTCCGTGCACTCGACGCTCGCGGTGGGGGAGACGTACACCTCGCTCGACCTGACGGTGAAGTTCCTGCGCCCCGTGACGGCCGACTCCGGCCTGCTCCGCTGCGTCGGCACGGTCCTGCAGCGTGGTCGACGCACCGCGCTCGCCCAGGCCGAGCTGTCGGACGGTCGGGGCAAGGTCGTCGCCCACGCCATCTCGAGCTGCATGATCTTCCCGGCCGAGGGCTGAGGCGCACAGCGGCGGCCAGGTCCAGCAACCCTCACCCCTTGCCACGCCGGGGCAGGCCAGCCTGCGCGGCGCCGAGGTCGGCGAGCTCGGCACCGACGCCGTCGTAGAGCTGGAAGCCGGTATGAGCGCCGAGCTGGTGAGCCTGCCGCAGGTCTTCGTCGTACTGTGCGACGACGGCGACGGTGCCGGTGAACTCGCTGTCCTGCAGCTTCTTGAGGGCGTTGAGGTTGCTGCTGTGGAACGGCATCGCGAGGACGGCCAGCGTGACGTGGTGGGGACGGATGCGAGCCCAGAACTCGGGGTCGGTCGCATCACCCTGCACGACGTTGAGCCCTTCCGCATCGAGCTCGCCCTGCCGCGCGGGCAGCGACTCGACTCCGATCACCCGGAGCCCGTAGTCGCGCGCCAGACGCTCGTAGGCCGCCCGGCCGACGCGCCCCATACCCAGCACGACGGCCTGGGCGTCGCCCACGTCGATCGGACGGTCGTCGGCGTGCATGCGCTCGGGTGGTCTGTCGGGCAGCAGACGTCGGGCGAGGTCGACCAGGGCATCCGGGTTGCGGCCGACCACGGCCGACAGCACGAAGCTGGCCGCGACCGTGGTGGCCAGGGTGACCAACCAGTCCTCGCCGAGACCTGACTGCGCAGCGACGGCGACGATCAGTCCGAACTCGGAGAAGTTGCCGAGCGTCGTGGCGGTGCGGATCGAGGTCCGCCGGCGCAGGCCGTGCGCCCACAGGAGCACGGCGAAACCGAACACCTTGAGGGGTATGAGGAGCAGCAGCGCCGCGCCGATCAGGAGATGCTCGGCCGTCGGCAGGCCGGTGAAGCCGATGGACAGGAAGAAGCCGACGAGCAGCAGCTCCTTGAGGGAGAGCAGGCTCTTGCCCAGATCTGCAGAGCCGGGATGAGGTGCCAGGAGGATGCCGATCAGCAAGGCTCCCAGGTCCCCCTTGAGGCCGGCCGCCTCGAAGAGGGCGTAGCCGGGGACCAGGGCTGCGACCAGCCCGAACAGCGGGCGCAGCTCGGCGTGACCCAGACGGGCAAGCAGAGGGCGGACCAGGAAGGCGGCGGGGACCAGCAACAGCAGGGCAGCGGCCCATGGGCTCGGCGGATCGTCGTGCGTGGCGGCGAGAAAGCCCACGGCGGCGAGGTCCTGGACGACCAGGATGCCGATGGCGGAGCGCCCGCTCAGTGAAGCGGTGCCGCCCCGGTCCTCGAGCGTCTTGACGACGAAGACGGTGCTCGAGAAGGACAGCGCGAACCCCACGAGGAGCATCGTCCGCCAGCCCTGATCGGCCAGGAGCCCGACGCCCAGGATCCCCAGGAGGCCGAGGTAGGCCGCCGCCAGACCGGAGGTGGCGGCCATGTGGCTGACCGCCGTGAACCAGACCTCCCGCCGGACGAGCACCCGAAGATCGAGCTTGAGCCCGATCCCGAAGAGCAGCAGCGTGACGCCGAGGTCGGCGACGGTTCCGAGGTAGCCCGGCTCGGCCATACCCGCTGCATGCAGGGCGAACCCGGCCACCAGGAACCCCACGAGGGGCGGCAGCCGGAGCAGCACCGCGCCCAGCCCGGCCGCGACCGTAGCTACCAGGAAAATCGCCGCCGTGACCATCCCCCGAGTTTAGTTGTCGCGTGTTTCAGGGAATGGCCGCCGCAGCTCGCAGCGCGAGTGAAAGAGTGCCCTTCTCCTCGACAGTCACCCCCTCGAGCCCCAGCCACCGGGCCATCGAGCCGAGCTCTGCCGCCAGGCGCGCCGGGGTGTCGTTCGTCACAGTGGGCTCTGCGTTCGC
>Ga0299913_10005350_pt1 | contig 10939 bp, 5 predicted proteins | sample RVTome_9_FD_201360 | JGI IMG/M metagenome (GOLD analysis project Ga0299913, IMG submission 201360) | Soil microbial communities from uranium-contaminated site in the Upper Colorado River Basin, Wyoming, United States - RVT155D38 (version 2) ... | reverse complement strand
ACGGGTCGCGATCAACAGCCCGATCCAGGGGACGGCGGCCGACCTGATCAAGGTCGCGATGATCCGGATCCACGCGCGGCTCGCCGGGGACGGGATCCCGGCCCGGATGCTCCTGACCGTCCACGACGAGCTCGTGTTCGAGGTCCGGGAGGACGCAGCTACCGAGCTGGGCTCGCTCGTCCGCCGCGAGATGGAGGGTGCGATCGAGCTGGATGTCCCCGTGGAGGTCGGGATCGGGGTCGGGAAGACGTGGTACGACGCCAAGTAGTCCGGACACCGCACCGACGCGAACGTGGCGACTAACGAAAGCGTTCGAAACGCACGATCTCGATCTCTCCTTTGCCCTTGATCTCCACCCGCCCCAGCGAGCGTCCCACCGACAGGTGGTCGACCTGCTGCCACGCCGCTCCGCTCAGGCACACCGCGCCCGGCACGCCCGCGCTCTCGATCCGGCTCGCGGTGTTCACAGTGTCGCCGATCAGATCGAACAAGTACTGTCGGTGCCCGAGCACGCCTCCAACGAGAGGCCCCACATGTATGCCGATCCGAAGCTCCCAGGGAGGGTCCAGCTCGCGGGCGGCCGCGATCATATCCAGCCCGCACCGAATGCAGGCCAGAACGGGGTCGGACAACGGCCGCAGGAGGCCGGCCGCTCCCATGAAAGCGTCACCGATCGTCTTGATCTTCTCGAGGCCGTGTAGCTCGGCCAGCTCCTCCTGACCTTCCACAAGACGCTGGAGCCGGTCAATGATCTCCTCCGGCTCCCGGAGATCGGAGAACCGGGTGAACCCGACCGTGTCGCTGAACAGGACCGCGACGTTCTCGTAGCGCCGCGCGCGGACCTTCTGGGTCGCCCTCAGCTCACGGGCGATCTCGGGTGGAAAGACGGCGCGGAGGAGCTCGTCCGCGCGGCGCCGCTCGTGATCGATCGTGCGCAGGTGGACGATCTCGCGGTCCCGCAGCCGCTTCTTCTCGATGCACGCCCCCAGCCGTGCTCGGAGGAGCGTGGGGACGAACGGTTTGGTGAGGTAGTCCTCGGCCCCGAGCTGGATGCAGCGGACCGTGCTTTCGACCTCGTTCAGGGCCGAGATCATGACGACCGGTATGTCCCGCAGCGAGGTGTCGGCCTTCATCTCACGCAACACCTGATAGCCGTTCATGTCGGGCATCATGACGTCCAGGAGCACGGCGTCGAAGGACCTGGCGCGAAGGGCGTCCAGCGCCTCCCGGCCGGAAGCCACAGCCTCGGTTTCCGCCCCCTGTGAGCGCACCCGCCTGGAGAGCACGTCCCGGTTGACCTCGTCGTCGTCGACGATCAGGATGCGACCTTCGATGGGGCTCATCTCACGGCGGTCGGGGGTCGCCAGGTCCTCGAGCGTCTCCAGGCCGCCGACAGACGCCGGGGCTCCGGGCTCGCCCACCGGCTCCCGGTCTCCGGCCAGGAGGCCGAGCGCCGCCTCCAGCATCCCGGTCAGCTGACGACCTGCGGACCGGATCCTCCTGAGGTCGTCGGCGCGCCGTAGCTGGCCCTCCTCCTCGGCGTCCTCGAGGAGCATCTCGGCGTATCCGATGACATGATTGAGCGGAGTTCGGAGCTCGTGCCGGAGCTGGGAGCCCAGCGTCTCGGCGTCGATCGGCCCGGATTCCAGCGCCTCGGGGCCGAACGCCTCGTCGACCAGGCCGAGCAGCCGACGGGCGGCCGCCAGGATGCGGGTCATGTCGGTCACGAACGCAGCGGAGGTGTTCGGCGCGGGATCGTCGAGCAGAAGCCCGGCGCACTCCACGACGAGCCCGATCTGGTCCCGGAGATCGTGACGCAAGGAGGTCAGCCGGATCCTCAGCGTCTCGTCGCGCTCGGTGGAAGGCATGGCCATCGCGTATGAGCTGGGGAGTGGATGGATGACAAGGCCCGTCGCTATCTTACCCATCTTACCCTGCGCCAACGGCCGATACCACACTCGGAGCGAAGCCCGTCCTGTCCCCCGCGACCCCGCCCGACTCGATACCGCGCCAGAACGATCTGGCGCTGCGGCAGGCAGCGCTCCTTCGGCTCGGGACAGCCATCACGGCGGCGGACGGCGAACGGGAGATCTGCCGGGCGGTCGTCGAGGGACTCCAGGACCCGGCGCTCGGCTACGACTTCCTCGCCCTCCTGCTGGTCGACCGGGAATCGGGCGAGCGTGTACTGGTGGCGAGCGCTGGGTGGGCCGACGCCCCGCCGGATCTCCGGATCAAGCCGGGCACCGGCCTCAGCGAGCTCCCGCTCCTGGACGGACGACTCCACTACACCCCCCAGGTGACCCAGGACACCCGCTATCTCCCGACCCGCAACAAGGGGTCCGAGGTCGACGTGCCGATGAAGGTTGGCCAGGATCTGGTGGGCGTCCTGGTTGTCGAGAGCAACCGGCCGGACGCGTTCGGCCCCGACGACTTCGAGATCTTGACCGCGGCCGCGAACCAGGCGGCCATCGCGCTCGGCCGGGCCCGGCTCCTGGCCGCCGAGCGCCAGCAGACCCGCGAGCAGAAGGCTCTCCTCGACACGATCGCCGACCTCTCCGCCCAGCTCGAGCTGGGGTCCCTACTCCAGGCGGTGCTCTCGCGTGCGGCCTCGCTGCTGAGGGTGAGTCATGGCGAGCTCGCCATCTATGAGCCGGAGACCGAGGAGCTCGTGGTCGTCGCCAGCCACATCACCATGGGGAAGCGCGACACGACCGGCACCCGGATGGCGCTGGGAGAGGGCGCGATGGGCCGGGTGGCGGAGACGCTCGAACCCCTCGTCATCCCTTCGTACCAGGAGTGGGAGGGGAGGTCCGAGCAATACGCTCAGGTCGACTTCCACGGCGTCATGGCTGCCCCTCTGTTGATCGGCGGAAAGCTGGTCGGCGCGATCGCGGTCATGGATCGCGACCCGGAGCGCCGGTTCGGCGCCGAGGATCTGCGACTCGTCAACATGTTCGCCTCCCAGGCCGCGATCGCGATCGAGAACGCGCGTCTCTACACCGGCTCGCGCCAGCAGCAGCAGTATTTCCAGGAGCTGGTCGATCATAGCCCGGTCGCGATCGTCACGCTCGACGTCGACCACGACGTCGTCTCCTGCAACCCGGCGTTCGAGGAGCTGTTCGACTACAGCGAGGAGGAGGTCGTCGGGAGGAACCTCGATGACCTGATCACGACCGAGGAAACGCGTCGTGAGGCGGTCTCGTATACCGAACAGGCGCTCGAGAACCGGACGGTCAAGGCGATCAGCAAGCGGTGCCGCAAGGACGGGTCGCTCGTCGACGTGGAGGTGCTCGGCGTTCCGGTGGTCGTGGATGGCAAGCGCGTTGGACTGATGGCTCTGTACCATGACATCAGCGAGCTTCTCGACGCGCGCCGCCAGGCCGAAGCCGCCAACAGCGCCAAGAGTCAGTTTCTGGCCAGCATGAGCCATGAGCTCCGGACCCCGCTCAACGCGATCATCGGCTACAGCGAGATGCTTCGCGAGGAGGCGGAAGACCGGAACCTGGGCGACTTCGTCGCTGACCTCGGGAAGATCGGCTCCGCCGGGCACCACTTGCTCCGGCTGATCAACGACATCCTAGACCTCTCGAAGATCGAGGCGGGCAAGATGGAGCTCAACGTCGAGACCTTCGACCTGAGCCGACTGGTCGACGACGTGGTCATGACCGCGATTCCGCTCGCCGAGCGGAACGGCAACCGGCTCGAGTCCGAGTGCGCGGTGGATGGGATGATGCGCTCCGATCCGACCCGTGTCCGGCAGGTCCTTCTCAACCTGCTCTCCAACGCCTGCAAGTTCACCCGCGACGGAACGATTCGGCTCGAGGTGCGCGCCATGGACGGGAACGGGACCGGATGGATAGAGATCCGCGTCCGCGACTCGGGAATTGGGATGACCGAGGAGCAGATGGGGCGCCTCTTCGAGGCATTCTCTCAGGCCGAGGTTTCCACGGCGGCGAAATATGGAGGGACCGGCCTCGGGCTGGCGATCTCGCGGCGCTTCTGCCGCATGTTGGGAGGGGACGTCGACGTCGAGAGCAGCCCCGGCCAAGGGACGGCGTTCACGGTCCGGCTTCCGCGCGCGGCGCCGCAGAACCGGCCCGCGGAGGTCATCCCGTGAGCGTTCGCCGCCCGATCGATCCCGGCGGCAGCGCCGCCCTGGCGCGCCTGCGCTCGGCGCTGCTCGACCTCAGCACGCGGATCGCCGAGGCCCGAGGGGAGGAGGAGGTGTGCCGTAGTGTCGTCGAGGGGCTCCGCAATGACGCGTTCGGTTTCGACGCCGCCGGCCTATACCTGGCCGGCTCGTCCTCCTTCGACCTTCAGCTCAAGGCCAGCGCCGGGCCGTTCGGTTCCCACGGCGCGACGGCCGTATCCGAACTCAAGCTCCCGCTGCGCGTCGGGCAGAGCGCGATCGGCGAGCTCGTGGTCCAGCGCGACCGCACGCGCGCCTTCGAGAAGGGCGACATGGAGATCGCGGCCGCCGCGGCGAGCCAGGCCTCGATCGCGATCGCGCGCGCGCGGCTGATCGAGGCCGAGCGGACCCGGACGACCGAGCAGCGGGCGCTCCTCGACACGCTGCAGGACCTCTCCGGCGAACTCGAGCTGGAGCGGCTCCTGCAGGTCGTGCTCGAGCGGGCGGTGTCGCTCCTCGGCGTCACCGGAGGCGAGCTGGCCGTCTACGACGAGGAGGCCGGGGAACTGGTCGTGCTGGCGAGCCACAACATGAGCACCGACGCGGTCGGGACCCGGATGGGCCTGGGCGAAGGCGCGATGGGGCATGCCGGCGTTACCCACGAGTCGCTGATCATCCCCAACTACCAGGCTTGGGAAGGACGCTCGCCGCAGTACATCGACGAGACGGTCCAGGCGGTCATGGTGGCGCCGCTCATGATCGGACCGCGGCTGGTCGGCGCCATCGCCAGCGTCCACTCCGACCCGACGCGCGAGTTCGGCGAGGCCGACTTGAGGCTCCTCAACCTGTTCGCGGCGCAGGCCGCGATCGCGATCGAGAACGCGCGGCTCTACAGCGCCGAGCGCGAGCGAGCCTCCGAGCAGGAGGCGCTGATTGACACGCTCGCCGACCTGTCGGCCGAGCTCGAGCTGTCGAAGCTGCTCGACTCGGTCCTGAAGCGTGCGATCACGCTCCTCGACGTAACCGCCGGCGAGCTCGCGATCTACGAGGAGGACCGACGCGAGCTGGTCGTGGTCGCCAGCCACAACATGGCCTCCGACGAGGTGGGGACCCGGATGGCCGTCGGCGAGGGGGCGATGGGACACGTGGCCGAGACGTTGGAACCCTTGATCATCCCCCGTTACCAGGAGTGGAAGGGCCGGTCCGGCAAATACACGCAGAGCGAGGTGCAGGCCGTCATGGCCACGCCGCTTCTCATCGGCTCGCGACTCGTGGGCGTGATCGCCAGCGTCCACTCCGACCCTGGGCGGCAGTTCGGCGAGGCCGACCTGCGGAAGCTCGCGATGTTCGCGCCCCAGGCCGCGATCGCCATCGAGAACGCGCGCCTGTTCGAGGCCGAGAAGCGCCGGGCCGAGGAGCAGAAGGCGATCCTCGAGACGATGCGGGACCTTTCGGGGGAGCTGGAGCTCTCGAAGGTGCTGCACGGGGTGCTCGAGCGGGCGGTCAAGCTGCTCGACGTGTCGGGTGGCGAGCTGTCGACCTACGACGAATCCAAGGGCGATCTGGTCATCGTCGCCAGCCACAACATGGGCTCGGAAACGACCGGCACGCGGATGGCGATGGGGGAGGGGGCGATGGGTTGGGTCGCGGAGACCCACGAGCCGCTCATCATCCCCCGCTATCAGGAATGGGAGCGACGGTCCTCGAAGTATGCGCGGACCTCGATCCAGACCGGGCTCGCGGCGCCGCTCCTGATCGGCAGCCGCCTCGTCGGCGTGATTGCGGCTGTCCACTCCGACCCGGAGCGCGAGTTCGGGCCGGAGGATCTGCGGCTGCTCGAGCTGTTCGCGCCCCAGGCCGCGATCGCGATCGAGAACGCGCGGCTGTTTTCCGCTGGGCAGCGGTACTTCGAAAGCCTCGTGGTCAACAACCCGGTGGCCATCGTGAACCTGGATCTCGACTTCCGGATCACCTCGTGCAACCCGGCATTCGAGAAGATGTTCGGGTACGCGTCGGACGAGGTGATCGGGGTCAACCTCGACGAGCTGGTGCAGACCGAGATGTCGAAGGATGAGGTGCGGGCGTATACCGAGCAGACGATGGCAGGGAAGACGGCCGGAGGGATCGGGCAACGGCGCCGCCGTGACGGGTCCCTCGTGGACGTCGAGATCGCGTCCATCCCCGTGATGGTAGGAGAAGAAATGGTGGGGATGATGGCGCTCTACCACGATATCAGCGAGATGCTTCAGGCGCGCCGTGAAGCCGAGGGAGCCAGCCAGTCCAAGAGCCAGTTCCTCGCCAACATGAGCCACGAGCTGAGGACGCCGCTGAACGCGATCATCGGCTACAGCGAGATGCTCGTCGAGGAGGCCGGGGACGCAGGGAACGAGGCGATGCTCGCCGACCTCGGCAAGATCCACTCGGCTGGTCGGCACCTGCTTTCCTTGATCAACGACATCCTCGACCTGTCGAAGATCGAGGCCGGCAAGATGGATATGTACGTCGAGGAGTTCGATCTCGACCGAATGATTGACGACGTGGTGACGACGGTGGAGCCGCTGGCGGAGAAGGGCCAGGCCCGGCTGGAGGTGGAGCGCCTCGGAAGCCTGGGCACGATGACGTCGGACGTTACCCGCATCCGGCAGGTCCTCCTGAACCTCCTGTCGAACGCCTGCAAGTTCACTCACGATGGTACCATCCGGCTCTCAGTGGTGCGGGAGCCGGCCGCGTTCGGCGACGGCGATGGGGTGCGGTTCGTCGTGGCCGACGACGGGATCGGGATGTCGGCCGAGCAGCTGGAGCGGCTGTTCCAGGCCTTCACGCAGGCCTCCGCCTCGACTTCCGCCCGCTACGGCGGAACCGGGTTGGGCCTGGCGATCAGCCGGAAGTTCTGCCGCATGCTGGGTGGCGACATCCAGGTCGAGAGTCGAGAGGGCCGAGGATCGACGTTCACGGTTCGCCTGCCGGCGGTGGCCCCCCAGGCACAGCCGGGTGCAAGGGGCGGCGTCGAGGCGTCCGTGTCCACGACCGACGGGACTCCTCCACCGGACGCAGCGGGGGTCGTGCTGGTCGTCGACGACGAGCCGAACGCGCGGGATCTGATGGCGAGGTATCTGCGTCGCGCCGGTTTTCACGTCATCGAGGCAGCCAGTGGTCGCGCGGGGCTCGTGGCGGCCCGGGAGTCCAGGCCGGATGTCATCACCCTGGACGTCCTGATGCCCGAGATGGACGGCTGGGCAGTGCTCAAGGAGCTCAAGAGCGATCCCGCCCTGGCCGGCATCCCGGTCATCATGGCGACGATCACCGAGCAGCGGGACCTGGGCATCGCTCTGGGAGCCTCGGAGTACCTGACCAAGCCGATCGACCGCGAGCGGCTGGGCGCCGTGCTGGCCCGTTATTCGCGAGCGGATGCACCCAGGCGTGTGCTCGTCGTCGAGGATGACGACGAGGCGCGCGCGCTCATACGGCGCACTCTCGAGGGCGAGGGATGGGAGGTGGTCGAGGCGGAGAACGGCCGGATCGCTCTCGACCGGCTCGCGGCTTCGGAGCCGGCGCTCGTGCTGCTCGACCTCATGATGCCGGAGATGGACGGTTTCGAGTTCCTCGAAGCCCTGCGCGGCGACGGCTCGCACGTGCCGGTCGTGGTGATCACGGCCAAGGAACTGACGAATGACGACCATCGGCGGCTCAACGGGGGGGTGGAGCGGATCGTGCAGAAGGGATCGCGTGACGAGTTCCTGCGAGAAGTGCGTGATCTGGTTGCCCTGCACGCACGGCCCGCGACCGGCGGGGCGGCGGCGTGACTCGGAACCGCGCGGCTCGTCGCTCCGCACAGGCCCATCGTCAGGCCGCGCTCCTGCGGCTGACGACGAGGATTGTTTCGGCTCATAGCGAAGACGACATCTATCGGGCCATGGTCGACGGCCTCCACGACGAGGCCGTCGGCTACAGCTTCCTGGGGGTCTTCATCCTCGACTCGGAGGATGGCGACCGTGTCCTGCGGGCGAGCGCGGGCTGGCCGGATGCGCCCGAGCACTGGCGTGTTCACAAGGGAGAGGGTATCAGCGAGCGCGCTATCGAGGATGGAACCCTTCACTACACGCCCGATGTGACCCGCGAGTCGCGCTACCTGCCCAGCCGCGTGCGCGGCTCCGAGGTAGACGTCCCGCTCCGGATCGACGATGAGACGATCGGCGTCCTGGTCGTCGAGAGCGACGAGCGTGACGCCTTCGACGAAGAGGACTTCGAGATCCTCGGGGCAGCCGCCGATCAGGCGTCGATCGCCATTGCGCGGGTACGGCTGCTGGAGGCCGAGCGTCGCCGCGCCGACGAGCAGAAGGCGTTGCTAGACACGCTCGCGGACCTGTCTTCCGAGCTCGAGCTCTCGCGCGTTCTGCAGGCGGTCATCGATCGTGCGGTCAACCAGCTCGGCGTGACCGGCGGCGAAGTTGCGATCTACGACCAGGAGCGAGAAGAGCTGCTGGTCGTCGCCAGCCGCAGCGTCGGCAAGGATTCGACCGGCACACGGCTGAAGCTCGATGAGGGAGCGATGGGTGCAGTGGCCCGGGCGCTCGAGCCTCTGATCATCCCCTCGTATCACGAATGGATGGGCCGCTCCGCGAAGTACTCCGACATCACCGTCCATTCGGTCATGGCGGCCCCGCTCCTCATCGGTCGCCGGCTCGTCGGAGCGATCGCCACCGTCCACTCGGATCCCGAACGCGTCTTTGTGGAGGAGGACCTGCGGCTGCTCAACATGTTCGCGCCTCAGGCGGCGATCGCGATCGAGAACGCGCGCCTCTACACGGAGGCCCAGCGGCAGCGGCAATACTTCGAGTCGCTGGTGCTGAACAGTCCGGTAGCCATCGTCTCGCTCGGCCTCGGTCACGAGGTCGTCTCCTGCAACCCCGCCTTCGAGAAGCTGTTCGGATATTCCTCCGATGAGGCGGTCGGCCGCCCGCTCGACGACCTCATCTCCACCGCCGACACGCGCTCGGAGGCGGAGGCGTACACCCGCGAGGCGCTGGACCATGCGGTTCACGGCATCGGGCGTCGCCGCCGCAAGGACGGCGCGTTCGTGGACGTCGAGATTCTGGGGGTACCCGTGGAAGTCGACGGTGAACGGCTGGGCCTCATGGGTCTGTATCACGACATCACCGAGCTGCTCGAGGCGCGCCGGGAAGCGGAGGCCGCGAACAGCGCCAAGAGTCAGTTTCTCGCCAACATGAGCCACGAGCTCCGGACGCCGCTGAACGCCATCATCGGCTACAGCGAGATGCTGCAGGAGGAAGTCGCCGACTTGGGTCAGACCGAGCTGGTGCCCGACCTTGGCAAGATCCACACCGCGGGCCGGCACCTGCTGGCGCTGATCAACGACGTGCTCGACCTTTCGAAGATCGAGGCCGGCAAGATGGAGCTCTATCTCGAGGAGTTCGATGTCCAGGCCATGGTCGAGGATGTCGCCACGACGGTCCGGCCCCTGATCGGGAAGAACGGCAACCGTCTCGAGGTGCACTGTCCACCCGCGGTGGGGGAGATGCGGGGGGACCTGACGAAGATCCGGCAGATGCTGCTGAACCTCCTGTCCAACGCGAGCAAGTTCACCTCCGATGGGAAGATCGACCTGGACGTCGCGCGCGAGCGGGATGGGGGTGACGAAGCGCTGGTCTTCCGCGTGCGGGACACGGGGATCGGCATGACGCCCGAGCAGCAGCAGAAGGTGTTCGAGGCATTCGCGCAGGCCGAGGCGTCGACCGCGCGCAAGTTCGGTGGGACGGGGCTGGGCCTCGCGATCAGCAAGCGGTTTTGTGAGATGATGGGCGGGGGCATCGAGCTCGAGAGCGAGCCCGGAAAAGGCTCCACGTTCACGATCCGGCTCCCGACGGCCGCAATCGCGGCGGCGGAGCCTCACGCATAAGACGGAGGAGGTTTCATGGCGAGGATCCTTCTCGTCGAAGACAACGAGATGAACCGCGACATGTTGTCCAGGCGGCTGGCGCGGAAGGGATACGAGGTCGCCCTTGCCGTCGACGGGCGGCAGGGCGTCGAAATGGCGAAAACGCTCGACTACGATCTCGTGCTCATGGACATGAGCCTTCCAGAGGTGGACGGTTGGGATGCCACGCGCCAGCTGAAGTCCGACCCAGCTACGGAAGCCCTGCCGATCATCGCGCTCACCGCCCATGCCATGTCCGGCGACCGGGAGAAGGCGCTCGAGGCGGGCTGCGACGACTACGACACCAAGCCGATCGAGATGGGACGTCTGCTGGGCAAGATGGAGACGTTGTTGACCCGCTCCGGAGGTGCGAAGACATGAGAAGAGCCGGAAACGTGGTGTGGTCGGTGGCGATCGTCGCGATCACCGTCTGCACGGGTGCCAACACCCCGACCTCCGACGGCGGAACACCGGCGAACGGCTCGCCGCGGGAGGGCGCGGTGGTCCAGGACGGCATCGAGTACACGGGCGACGTGGCAGTCATGGAGTCATTTCCCGTCCAGCTCCGCGGCCGGGTCACGATCACCAACCGCTCCGGGGAAACCCGCACGGTCACCTTCCCCGACGGGTGCGTGGCGCTCCTCCGTGCCTACCGGCCCGGCGAGCCCGAGCCGGTCTGGGACCAGGCCGGCGAGCAGGCGTGCACGATGGCGCTGGTCCCAGTCGAGCTCGCCCCCGGAGCCACCCAGGAGGTCCCGACTCCGACCGCCAGCGGCTACGACATCCTGGGCGAGGACCTTCCCGACGGCGAGTACCGGATCACGATCTATCTGCGCCCGGACGGCGGGGTGGTCGAGATCGACGCCGGGACGACG
>Ga0299913_10005349_pt1 | contig 10940 bp, 6 predicted proteins | sample RVTome_9_FD_201360 | JGI IMG/M metagenome (GOLD analysis project Ga0299913, IMG submission 201360) | Soil microbial communities from uranium-contaminated site in the Upper Colorado River Basin, Wyoming, United States - RVT155D38 (version 2) ... | reverse complement strand
ATCGTGCTCGTCCAGCCGACGAAGAGCATCGTCCAGTGCGATCAGTGCCTCGGCACCCGCTTCGGATGGGTCATCGCCGCCTTTCAGGGCAGCCTCGATCTCGTGCAGCGGAACGCGATGCAGCCCGCCGCCGCGCTTCGCCGCACGCATCCGCTTCGCGTAGTCGAGTAGGATCTGCCGCATTGCCTTTGCCGCGACGGCCATGAAATGCGGACGGGCTCGCCAGTTTGGCGCAGGCTGGCCGGCAAGACGCAGGTAGGCTTCGTGAACGAGAGCCGTCGTATTGAGGCTGTGGTCGCCCTCCCAGCGGCGCCGCTGGTGCTCGGCCAGGCGATGGAGTTCGCTGTAAACGAGCGGAAACAGCCGATCGAAAGCCTGCCTGTCTCCCGCACCGACGTCGTGGAGAAGACGCTCGACCGTCTCGTCATGAGTTTCACTCATAGGTTGGGCCTGAGATACGCGCGGAAGGCTCGGTCGGATTGGGGTACACCCGAAGCGCGCATGTCGCGCCAGGCAAGGGTACGTCCACACTCACGACGGGGGCAAGGACGGAGCCCGGCCCGGAACGGCCAGCCCTACCCGACGCGGGCGAGCCGCCACGCGCGTGGAACACGTCGATGCTGCTCTGGTGCTCGATGCGAGAGCGGATGTCGTGCCCGTATACGCCTTCTGCATCGAACAGGAGTGCGATCATGCGCGCGATGGGCGATGGGCCGGTGGTGCGCGCCGGGGCCGATCGCAGGTGGTGACGCGGCAATTGACATCCGGACGCCCATGGCACCAGCATCCTGGTGGGTCTCCTCCACTCGAGGCATCCCGTCCACTTCGATTGGAAACCGTTTCAGCTGATCGGCTGGCAACAGTGGCCGCGGCAGAACCGAGCTCTGCCAACCTCCACCATGAGCTGTCATGACGCGGAGTCGCATGCGGTCGATCGAGCGGGCCCTCGCCATCTGCGCAAGTGCGGTCCTGCTCCACGGATCTTCGCCTGCACCTCGGTGCCGGTGCCCGCAGCTCGCCATCGAACGCTACTTCGAGCAGGCCGACATCGTTCTCGTCGGGCGGGCCACGGCGGTCCACAACGTCACGTCGCCGGCGGGCGTCGAGCGGCTCGAGGTCACGGTCGCGCCGCTGTTCACTCAGGGCGCGCCACTCAAGGGGTCGCTCGACGGCATCATCCTCGCCACGCCGCGGACGACTGCGAGCTGTGGCGTCGAAGTCCAGCCGGGGCGCGACTACGTCATCTTCGCGTCCCGCGGTGACCCCGAAGAGCCGCGCCTCGCGTGGTTCACGACCTGTTCCGGGAGCCGGCCGTATTTCGGCGGCGCTGAGGCGTCCCGGATGCAGGCGTTCGCCGGTTTGCCGAACAACCGTGTGGTGGCGCGCCTCGTCGAGCTGGCGGAGCATCCCCCGCAGCAACCGTCACAGGAGATGGACTTCCACACCTCGCCTGCCTGCTGGACGGAACCCCGCACCGTGCACCAGGGCAGCCCCTCGCCCGAGCTCCGGGAGCGTGTCCGCATCACCTGGGATGCCACGGTTCCGCGCGAGAGCGGCGGTACCCTCTCGCCCAACCGGGCATACCGCTTCCGGGTCCGTCCTTTGCACCCTGGTGAGCCCACCGGTGCACAGGAACTGATCGTCGATGTTGAACGGCCCTCTCTCCTGCGCATTGCATTCACAGATGCGATCAGCCCGCCACAGGCCCACTGGATCAACGAGAAGCTGCTATTCGTACGCGCTATCTGGGGACGGGTGGTGTTCACGGACCTCGTGATCGATGCTGAACGCGGAACCGTGATCTACGAAGAGGCCGTTCAGGACGGCGGCGACGCATTCATCCAGTACCGCGAGCAATGCCTCGGGCAGTGCCCGTGTCTCGTGGTACCAGGCTCGGCGGCCACGTTGTCGCAATCGCCCGTGGCACGTCCTGCGCCCGGCGAGGCCGCTGGCCTGGAGCCTCTGCGCCAGCGAAGCCTTGCGTTTCTCGATGGCGATTGGGACGGCCGCGTGTTCAGCGAGCCGGCAGGTTTGCGCTATACCATCTCCCGGCTCAAAGGCATGCAGCCGCGTGAAGAGTATCCGGCCGATGTGCTGGAAGTGCGTGAAGTCGATGGCGCCTGGTGGCTGCGCGTCGCGCTGTACGAACAGTCCCCGTGCTACGATCCAGACGCATCGCCGGTGCATGCCGGCTGGCTGCCCGCTTTCTCGAGTGCTGGCAGACTCGTCGCAGGGACCTATCCCGGTGGATGCTGATTCCGTATGCGTGCACTCCTCCTCGAACGTCACCTGGACGATCACGTGAGCTCATCACCAGGCAGCTTCGGCCGCCGGGTTTACGCGCTGAATCCGGTCCGGGCCACGTTCAGCTGTCAGGGGTTGGGGCGCTGCCTCGGCGCATTCCGAGAGAAGGCGGGAAGTACCTCGTTCGCGGTCGGGAACCGGGCCGGCGGATATGGGCCGATCTTCTCGACAGTGTAGTCGCTGGCCCAGAAGTCGGGTGGTCCTTCGCTATCCTCTACCCTGTTGTGCACGGGCTTCACGCCGTGCTTAAGGTATGCTGCTATCGCCCACAGATCTTCATCGGACATGAACCGCCAGGATGTCCATGGCATGGGCGGCGCCAGGTACTTGGGATACGCCGGGAAATTGCCCTCACCCGGCGTCGTCGACGTGATTTCCGCATCGGGCGTCTCTCCAGGCCGGAGACCATAGCGCAGCGCATTGAAGATCTGACGTTCGCTGAAGCGGCCGAGACCCGTGGTGTTGTGCGGTGTCAGGTTGCGCGCTCGTGTCAGGAAACAGGGTTTCGCCTGTGGTTCGACGGCGCACGGCCCGATCCTGAATTCCTGATCCGGTGTGCGCATTCCCTGCAACCAGCCGTCGGCCGCCGGATCGTCGCCACCGCCGTGGCACTGTCCGCACGCGTGCTCGATGACCAGCTGCCTGCCGAGCAGCACCTTGTCGGCATCCGCCGCACTTTCGGTTGCGTCCGTGTGCCGCGTGCTCCCCGCGACAAGTCCGGTACAGAGCAGGACCGCCAGCACACGCAGAAACAGCGCGCCAATCCGGTTCGGCTTGCCCAGCCATTGCATTGCATGCCTCCTGATCACTTGACCTCGAGAATGCCCATCATCCCGTGTTCTTCATGGTCCAGAATGTGGCAGTGGAACATCCATTTGCCCGCATGGTCCGTGAACCGGACGATGAATCGTGCCGTCTCGTGTCTGGGCACGTTCACAGTATCCTTCCAGCTGCGGAACGGTTCGGGCACGCCGTTCCTGTCCAGCACCTGGAACTGGAAGCCGTGCAGGTGGAACGGGTGATCCATGCCCACCAGGTTTTCGATCTGCCAGATCTCCGTCGTACCCAGCGTCGTGCTCTGATCGACTCGATTCATGTCCATGGCACGCCCGTTGATGAATCCCTGTGTGAGAACCATTACGCGGGTAACGGTCGCCTCTGATGGATCGAGCGCAGGGATGGACCGCAGCGTTGCAGGCAGCTTCACGGGTGGAACGGGGTCATCGTCCGTGTACTGCAGCGTCAGCAGGTCGAGTGTCCGATTCCAGTCGGCAGGGCGGGTCTGCGGGACGTAACGGTCGTAGGGCAACGTCTTCAGAACGGCATGCGAACGCGGTGCTCCGGTGCCACGCACCAGCAACTCGACACGCTCGGAACTCGCCACCCGGATCTCCTCCACCTCGACCGGCCGCTCGAACAGCCCGCCATCGTTGCCCACGTGCAGGAACGTGTGTCCCGGCAACGCCAGACGAAACACGCGGGAAGCGGAGGCGTTGATCACGCGCCAGCGCTGCACCTCTCCGGCGCGAATCGTGACTGCAGGCATTACTTGGCCGTTCACGAACAGCACGTTCCCCTCGCGGCCGTTCTCGCGGTCGAGGCGTGCCTGCATCGCATCACCGAAGTCGATCGATCCATCGGCCGAGAATCGGTTGTCGGACAGGATCAGCAACCGTTCGGGAAGCGAAGCGAGCGGATCGTCGGCAGCCCTGACGATCACGGCGCCGAACAGGCCTCTGGCTATCTGACCGCCGGTCCGGTGATGCGGATGCGGGTGATACCAGTAGGTGCCTGCACTGCCAGGCTGGACCGTGAACTCGTAGTCGAGCTGCCCGCCCGGCGGCACCGGGTGGAACGGACTGCCGTCCGCGCTGAACGGGATGTGCAATCCGTGCCAGTGCACGGTTGTCTCTTCCGGAAGCTCGTTGCGGAAGTGGACGATCACATGATCGCCTTCGCGCAGTTCCAGAGTTGGGCCCGGCACACTGCCGTTGTATGCGTAGACATCGGTCTCCATCCCCGCCACGAGGGAAAGCCTCGCCGGCGATGCGGTGATGGTGACCTCCACGGTGTGGGGCCGGGACGAGCCATCCTCCAGAGTGCGCGGGCTCCACTCGCTCGGCCGCTGCGGGACCGCTGTGGATTCGCCCAGCGCGGTCAGCGGACCCGCTGCCATCACCAGCGCGGCAACGATCATGGCCAGCAGGAATCGGTGCATGCCGTTCGACAAACTCTTCGCTGAGATCGGGCGTGGTATGGAGACAGACCGAACTTACTCGCCCTCAATCATCACACAGCGCGAAATTCGAGGAGATGTGGACACGAACGTAGAGACTTCCGCGGGAATGGGTGGAGTGGTGTAATGTTGGCGGTCGCGCACATAGCCACGAAAGTGGCAGCGTCGATCGCCCTTCACGCCGAACAGCCGATTCGCGAGGAACGAGTCAGGCCGGCGCCACGGGCCGTATCGGCCATGATCGAGACCGGCCTGTCCGCGGAGGACCCCAACTCCACAATCGCCGCGATCATGGTGGCGACTGCGGGTCATGGGCCGCCTGGCGGCTCGAATTCGGCAATCGTGATCGCCGGGCCGTCGCGAAGGGGGTTCGATTCAATATGCGGCTCATGCAATCGCCCGAATCGAGGTTCGCTGCGTGGCGATGTTCCGTGGACCGCGCTCAGGAACCCGTTCCGACCCGATCTGCCAGGGCAGCTTCCACCGCGATGACGTTGTTGTCCCTGTCGCGGTCGAACAGCTTGCGATAGGGGTCGATGCCCGCGCGGGCCGGATCCTGCGGTACGGTGATGCGGATCGTCTGCTCTCCGCTCCGGATGCGGTGCCGCTTCAGGTAGAGCGGCTCGCCAATGCCATCCCCGTCGCCCGCGCCGAAAACTCCGATCTCCACGAGATCGTTCATCGGCACCTCGGTCTCGCGGCCGACGCTATCGGCTCTCACCTTCCTGGCAACCACTTTCAGGGTGACTTGATACGTGCCGGTCGCAGTCCGCTCAACGGCCGCCTGCTCGGTACGCACTTCCCAGAGCGTGATCGTCTCGAACAGGTCTTCGAGCAGAGTGTGGAGCGAATCGGGCGTCACGGCACGCAACTCGGCGTATAGTTCTCGCGACGTCTGGTAGGGCGGCCCGGCGTCGCGATACGTCTCCACGTAGCGCCGCAACGCACTGTTGACACGCGCCTCGCCGATGTGGTCGCGCAGGATATACATGGCGATCGCGCCCTTTCGGTAGGCGATGTACGGCTGCGCCTGGACATCGAGAACCGGGACCTCGCGCGACTGCTCTGCGCGTCCGCGCAGATACCGATTCATCTGCGCGTCGTAAACGCGGCGGGCCATCTCGGGGCCAAAGGTCTTCTCCGTCAGGATCATCGCGCTGTAGTTGGCGAGCGACTCCGAAAGGAATCCGGTGCCGGGCACCATGGCGCCCCTGAGCGCCCCGCCCCACCAGTGGTGCGCAACCTCGTGCGCGGTCCCGTAGAACGGCTCGTCCACATCGCCCTCGCCGACGCGGGTGTTGAAGAACGCCTCGGAGAACGCGATCAGCCCCGGATGTGCCGATCCGTAATCACCATAGGGCGGAATCTCCGCGATGCTCAGCTCGCGCCACGGGAAGGGACCGAACTGCTCCGTGAAGTACTCGAGCGATGCCTTCATGCCATGAACCACCCTGTCCAGATTGCCGGTGTGTTCCGGGTGGTGGTAGATGCGCAGCTCGACGTCGTTCCAGCGGTCCTCGCGCACGGCGTACCTGCCCGAAAAAACGGTTGCGCCGAAGGACTCGGGGAACTCGGTCTCGTAGTGGAAATAGCTCCGTCCGTTGTCCTGCCAGCTTCTGCGCAGTATGCCGGGTGTGAGCGCGACCTGGCCGGCGGCCGTGCCGAGGATCGCATCGACGTGGACGCGATCCTCGTTCCGCACCGCATGCCGGTATAGCCGCGCGACGGAATCCGGCACCGCAGTCGGTTGCGGCCGGGCTGAAAGCCCGAAGCGGCTGCGAAGCTGCTCGTTGACCAGCTCGAACATCGGCTGATAGCCGATCATCGGCAGCCAGGAGCGGTTGAAGTACGCGCCGTTCTCCACCACGTCGGTCGGGAACTCATGGTTCGGAAAGCCTCGTGGACGCCAGGACACATCGAACGAGAGTTGCAGCGTATCGCCCGCCTCGAGAGGCCGCTCGAGTGCGTGGATGCGGAATCCGCGTTCCTCATCCACCAGAACGGGGTGCGACGGCCGGTCGAATGAAATCGAGCGCGCGTCGACTGCCGGAGTGATGTAGACGTGTACCGAGTCGATCGGTATGCTCGTACGATTCACCATCTGAAACGTGCCGCTCATGTCGACCGCGGGATCCTCCGGATAGACCTCCGTGCGCAGTTGCGCGCTTGCGATGGTCGGCTGCGGTGCGTTGTCGTATCGCTTGTAGCGCTTCTCGTATTCGGCCTGCGGCGCGCCCCTGTCCCACGGACTGCGGTATTCGTTCAGGATGTTTGTGTTGTAGAAGATGAACCCGCCGTGCAACAGAATCAGCACGATCGCCACTCCGGTCGCGCGCAGGGTCGCGCCGCGGAGCCGTGCGCGCGCAGAACGCAGTCGCCGCAGCATGCCGCCCTCGCGGCCGCGTACCCACAGTACGCTCGAGACCACCAGCAGCAGCAGCGCCCACGCCGCCCAGTAGAGCTTGAACCAGACGAACGGTTCGATGAACGGGCCGAAGCCGTTCATGTCGGAATACATCCAGCCCGGGTCGGTCGCGTAAACCAGGAGGTGGTGATCGATGCCGAAAGCTTCGGAGGCCATCGTGAACACGAAGAACACCACCATGAGGATGTGGCCGACGTACTTCTGGTTCACGATGACATGGATGGTCATCGCGACCGCGGCGTAGAGTGCGTAGTTCGCGAAGTTGATCCCGAAGAGGATGCGGAAATAGAGGCCGGGTTCGAAGTCGTAGTATCCCTGCAGCGCCTGGATCGTCAGTCCGGCGGCCATGAATACCGCCACGATGAGCGCGAGCGTGGCAAGAACGGCCAGATAGCGACCGAGCACGGCAACGCCCTCCGACACGGGCGCGGCATCCGAGATTTCGGCCATGCCGACGTCGCGGTCTTTCCACACCATCCCACCCGCGTAGAGCGCGATGAGCAGGAAGATGATCGGCAGATTCCGACTGCTCAGGGCTATGGAGGCCACGAGGTGCGTGACAGGCCAGACGGGCGTGTCGAACGCGGTGGCGCCGGCGTTCCAGCCCCAGAGCATTGTGAGCCCGAACGTGATCAGCAGGACCGCGACAAATGCGCGGCTCGCCGTGACCTCGGCGAAACAGCGGCGGGCTACGGCGAGCGTCTGCCGCACCGAGGCGAAGCGCGGGAACGTGCTCTCTACCCGCGGAACCGCGACCGGGACGGTGCGCTCCGCGCCTGGATCGACGATGGATCGCCGTTGCCTGCGGCCTCCGCCATCGTAGTGCGCAAACCGGAACCTCCGGTGGAGCAGGGTCAGGATGACGACCGCCAGAGCGAGCCAGGCCAGGCGGCTCCACACCAGCGGACCCGGAAAGCCGACCAGCCGAACGTTCTGCTCGACGGGCGTCCAGTAGCGACTCATACGCTCGAGCGTTGCAAGCGCGAACGGGTCGGCCAGCGCCGACAGCACAGGATTCGCGATGCGGCCCGAGTAGTTGCCGGCAACGATACCGGAAATGAAAAGCACGATCGCGCCGAGGTACACCGGTATGACCTGGCGTGCGAGCATTGCGATCGTGAACAGGAATCCGCCGCTGAAGAGGAGCGCCGGTACCAGCAAGAGCGGGAAGGCCTGCAGGTATACGGCGATGCGGAAGGGACCGATCGACTCCGGTTCCAGGCCCTGCCACACAAGCGTGGCGGCCAGCTGGCCGAGCGGGATCGCAATCAGGAGAGCCGCATTGATCGCCAACGCGGCGAGAAAGCGGCCGCCGAGGTATTCGGTCCTGCTGAGCGGCGTAGTGAAGAGCAGTGGATCCATTGCCGCCTCGACGTCGCGAACTGCCGCAGCGCCGAAGAGTCCTGCCGTGACCAGCAGGCCGAACATCTCCGCGGCGAGGGCCATGTGCGTGAGACGGATCGGCGCGTTGAAGTAGATGTCGCCATCGTAGGCGGCCAGCGTGATCCAGCCGGCGAAGAGGAAGAGGAGAGCGCCGTAGATCCAGATCGCCCTGTTATGAAGCGTGTGCTCCAATTCAAGGAGGAAGACCTCACGAAACCTCACGACGCGGCCTCCGCCATCCGGGCCTGCAACGTAGACCCCCGCCCGTAATGACCCCCCATGACGCTGAAATACACGTCCTTCAGGTCCGGCTCGACAGGCTCGAACTCCGCGCCCGGCGACGTCTCTGCGTGGACGTGTACGATCGTTCGGCCCGCGAGCAGCTTCGTCGAGATCACCGCCTGCTCGCGCTCGACTACCGGCAGCTCCAGGCGCGTCACATTCCTGCGCCAGATGCGACCGCGCAGCTCAGCAATGGCGCGCGGCGGCTCCGCCTCGAACAGGATCTCGCCCCTGTCGATGATGGCCATGCGGCTGCACAGCTCCTCGACGTCCTCGACGATGTGCGTCGACAGGATGACCACGCTCTCCTCGCCGATCTCACTGAGCAGGTTCAGGAAGCGCACGCGCTCGGCCGGATCCAGTCCCGCGGTCGGCTCATCGACAATGATGAGCTTCGGGTTGCCGAGCAGGGCCACTGCCACGCCGAATCGCTGTCGCATGCCGCCCGAGAACGTGCCAAGCCTCTCCCGGCGCACCTCCCAGAGATTGGTCTGCCGGAACAGCGACTCGACCACATCGCGACGCACACCTGGTTCGAAGATCCCTTTCAGCAACGCGAAGTGCTCCAGCAGACGATCGGCCCTCGCCCTCGCGTAGAACCCGAACGACTGCGGCAGGTAGCCCAGTGTCCTGCGCACTTCCTCCTTTTCCCGCAGCACGTCTGTCGTGCCGAGCCGGACCGAGCCCTCGTCCGGCTCCTGCAGCGTCGCGACGATCCGCATCAGCGTCGACTTGCCGGCGCCGTTCGGCCCCAGAAGTCCAAACATCCCCGGCGGAACGGTGAGTGAAACGTTTTTCAACGCCTGCGTGCCGTTGGGATAGGTTTTCGACAGGTCACGGATGACGAGTTGCATGATTCGAGTTGTTTTGGGGTTCAGGGCCGGCGGGCTTTCTCGGGGCTGGTCGAAACCGGAGCATCGGTGTTGTTGGCAAGTTCTATATCGTGCAAAGGCACCGGTCGGGGCCCCAACTCCACAATCGCCGCGAACATGGTGGCGTCTGCGGCTTTCGGGCCGCATATCGGACCGATTTCCCTTCGCGACGGCTTCGGGCGACGCCACTTGCCGGCTTCGAGCCGCATAGCGGCACAATTCCACGTTCCGTTCTCGCGCGGCCTGACAGGAGGGGAGTTTGAGCCGGCGGCCCGCGTGGTCGCGCGCGCTCGCGCGTCTCATCTGGCGACGGCCGCCGGGCATTCCTGATCCGGCCCCACGAGCGACCTGAGCCGCGCCTCGTGCTCGCGCACCGCGTCAAGCGCGCGTGACGCCGACCAGTTCCAGTTGCGGACCGTGCGCTCGCGGTCCGGCGCCCAGCGTCGCAGCATGTGGAGCGCAAGCGGACACTGCACATCGTGCGGCAGCGCCGGCAGCGCATCCATCAGCACGGGCACTGCGTCCGCGCTCAGCGACGTCGCATACGCAACGTCGAACCGCACCGACGCTTCCACCGCTTCCATGCGCGTCACGTTCGTGCGCGCGATGATCGCGTCCGGATTGACGACGAACAACACCGCAACCGTCGCGAGGCCGGATGCCAGCGCACCGAACGCGAACCATTCGCGGCGGCCGCGGAGCACGGTCGCCCCGAGCGAGAGCAGCATCCCGCCGATCCAGATCAACAGCACCATCGCGTAGAACCGCGACTCGGTGAGCCCGTAACTCGCGTGATAGAGGCGCAGCCGCTGAAACGCGGACGCGGTGATCGCGAGCACCAGCCCGATCTGCCCGCCGGCGAGGCCGCGGAACACGAGGTCATCGCGTCGGCCGCGACGATCCAGGAGCCAGTCGGCAGCGAGCAGCACCGGCACGACGAGTCCGACGGCGAAGACCAGCTCGAAGAAGCCGCGCCGCGCATACTCGGCATACGTCAGGTCGGGCGTCACCTGGACCAGTGCGTCGCCGCCGAACAGGTAGCGGAACTGGACGATCACGAAGAACAGGAACAGCAGATCGAGCGCCGCCAGCGCGGTCCCGACCTCTGTGATCGAGAGCGTGGGTCGTCTCGGCACGAGCGCCAGCAGCGCACCGTCGCGCCCGAGGTCGGCAAGCGCCGGCAGTTCCGTTCCCGTCAGGAATCCGCGCAAATACCCGGTCGCAAGCCATGCGGAGACCGAGAACAGCAGCACGTGACTCGCGATCAGGTCGAAGTCAATGCGGAGCAGGTTCAGCACCAGGTCCGCGAACACGGCATCGGCAGACATGAACAGCGCGCCGAACACCACGAGGAGTGGCGTCGCAATGACGAGCCCGCGCACGATAGCCGTGGCGTGGCGCCAGCCGCTGACACGCCCGACGTCACGACGCGATGTCG
>Ga0299913_10005348_pt1 | contig 10941 bp, 13 predicted proteins | sample RVTome_9_FD_201360 | JGI IMG/M metagenome (GOLD analysis project Ga0299913, IMG submission 201360) | Soil microbial communities from uranium-contaminated site in the Upper Colorado River Basin, Wyoming, United States - RVT155D38 (version 2) ... | reverse complement strand
GAGCAGCGCGAGCCGGTGCCGGACCTGATGGCGGCGCTTCAGGCCTCGCTCGAGCAGACGAAGGGCGACAAGCGCAAGGGCAGCGCCAAGCCGGCGGCCGCAAAGAAGAAGAAGGCCGCCGCCAACGGCGCCAAGGCGAAGAAGACGAAGACGAAGTCCCGCGCGCGCGCGAAGACGAAGGCTTAGCGGCTGGACCAGGCTGCCTTCCGAGCCGCGATGGGCCAGTTCGCGACGGGCGTCGCGGTGGTCACCGCCCGCGGCCCGGCCGGACTCACGACGAACGCGTTCAGCTCGCTGTCGCTCGAACCGATGCTCGTGCTCGTCTGCCTCGACCTCGGGTCGCGCACGCTCGCGGCCGTCCGCGAGCATCGGCGGCTCGCGGTCAACGTGCTGTCGGCGTCGCAGCGAGACCTCGCCGTCACCTTCTCCGGCAAGGCAGCCCACGTGACCAAGTTCCGTGACGTCGGCTGGCGCGAGGAGGCCGGTGTCCCGGTCCTCGACGGCACCGTCGCGTGGGTGGCGGGACAGGTGCTCGAGCTCGTCCCCGGCGGCGACCACGTCATCGCGATCACCTCCGTGGAGGCCGGCGGCGCGCCGGGCGGCCAGCCGCTGGTGTTCCACGCGGGCGGCTACCGCTAGATGCCGAAGCCGCCGGCCGAGGCGCCGGCGCGCAGCGCCAGAGTCAGCACGAGCAGGGTGCCGATCGTCATCACGCCCATCTCGCGCATGACGACGCGGCGCGCGAGTGCGGCCTGATCGGACTTGTCGAGCGCATCGAGGTCCTCGACTTCGTCGAGCTCGCGCTGGGCGGCCCCGATCCGCATCCCCTCGCTCACCATCGTGACCGCCAGGATCGCCACCCCGTAGAGGTAATGCAGCTCGTCCTCGGGCTGGTTGCCCGAGATCAGGAGCCACATCCCGAGCCCGACCTGGAGCACGACGACGGCCTGCGCCACGCGCAGCAGGTACCAGAACCAGACGGAAGGCTCCGACCGCAGCCAGGCGACGCCGCCCCAGCCGGCGGCCAGCCCGTTGGCGCACATGACCGCGATCCCGAGGCCTGCGTGAAACCCGCTCAGAACGCGCCTTTCCGCACTATGTAGCAACTTGTCACAAACGCGGGTATAACAGCGCCGCCTGATGCTGAAGACCTACCTGCCAGCCCTGATCTTCATCTTCCTGGGCCTGGTCACGGGCGGGGCGTTCGTCTTCCTCAACCGCGTCCTGGGCCCAAGCCGTCCCAGCAAGGTGAAGTCGGACCCCTACGAGTGCGGCCTGCCGTCGGACGTCCAGGAGAACTTCCGCTTCGGCATCTCCTTCTACCTGGTCGCGATGCTGTTCATCCTGTTCGACATCGAGGTCGTCTTCCTGTACCCGGTGGCGGTGCAGCTGGAGGCCTTCGGCGTCTTCGCGCTCGTGGAGACGATCGTCTTCATCGTCCTCCTGTTCGTGGCGTTCATCTACGTCTGGCGAAGAGGCGCGCTCGAATGGAAGTGATCCGCCAGCCGGTCTCGGAGGCCGGCGACGACCTCCGCGTGCGCCAGCTCAAGGCGCGCCAGCTCCTGAAGGGCGACCTCGAGGGCAAGGACCTGGAGGAGTACGTCGAGTCGCGCGTCCTGACGACGACGCTCGAGAAGGCGCAGAACTGGGGCCGCGGCAACTCGCTGTTCCCGCTCGGCTTCGGCCTCGCGTGCTGCGCGATCGAGATGATCACGATCATCGGGTCGCCGCGCAACGACATCGCGCGCTTCGGCCACGAGGCCGTGCGCGCGTCCCCGCGCCAGGCGGACATGATGATCCTGTCAGGGCGCGTGTCGGTGAAGATGGCGCCGATCATCCGGCGCATCTACGACCAGATGCTCGAGCCGAAATGGGTGATCGCGATGGGCGCCTGCTCGTCGAGCGCCGGCATGTTCAACAACTACGCGCTCGTCCAAGGCGCCGACAAGTTCATGCCGGTGGACATCTACGTGCCCGGCTGCCCGCCCCGGCCAGAGGCGCTGATCTACGGGATCAACAAGCTTCAGAAGATGATCTGGGACCGACCCGACCTCGGCTGGCGCGAGCGCTACAAGGCGGAGGGCACGGACGAGCCGTCTCGCTTCCCCGAGGGGCCCGTTGCCTGACGCGACGGGGCTCGAGCTGGTCGCACAGCGCGTGCGCGACAGCCTTGGCGACGAAGCCGTCGCGGGCACCGCGTACCACCGCGAGCTGGCGACGCTCGAGGTCGCCCCTCCCGCCGTCCACGACGTCCTCGCGTACCTGAAGGGGGAGGACGAGGAGCCCTATCCGCTCCTTATGAGCCTGCACGGCTGCGACTACCTGCCGGACGAGCCGCGCTTCGGCGTCCACTACCAGCTGCTCTCGATGGACCGCACCGAGCGCCTCAACGTGAAGACTCGCGTCAGCGCCGACGACCCGCGCCTGCCGACCGTCGTCGACATCTTCCCCGGCGCCAACTTCCAGGAGCGCGAGGTCTACGACATGTTCGGGGTCGTCTTCGACGGCCATCCGGACATGCGCCGGATCCTGATGCCGGAGGACTACGAGGGCCACCCGCAGCGGCGCGACTTCCCGATCGGCGGCGAGCCCGTCCTGTTCACCTACAACGAGGACGAGACGCCGCGCTGGTATGAGTGAGACGCCGACCCCACTGAGCGTCCCGTACCGCGAGCGCGAGCAGTCGGTCACGCTCGAGCGTGGGTCGATGGAGGCCCCGGTGACGGGCACGGAGCTCCAGCCCCGGCACGAGCTCTTCACGATCAACATGGGGCCGCACCACCCGGCGACCCACGGGGTCCTGCGCCTGCTCCTGACGCTCGAGGGCGAGAACGTGCTGGAGATGGAGCCGATCATCGGCTACGTCCACACCGGGATCGAGAAGTCGTGCGAGGACCAGGCCTACTGGAAGGTCATCCCGTTCGTCGAGCGGATGGACTACCTCTCGTACTACTTCAACGCGATGGCGTTCTGCATGTCGGTCGAGCGCCTCCTCGATCTCGAGGTGCCGCCGCGCGCGCAGTACCTGCGCGTGGCCCACCTCGAGCTGAACCGGATCGCGAGCCACCTGTTCTGGCTCGCAACCTCTGCGCTCGACGTGGGCGCGGTCACGATGCTGTGGTGGGGCTGCCGCGAGCGCGACTACGTGCTCGACCTGTTCGAGTACTCATCCGGCCAGCGCTTCCACCCGCGTTACTTCCAGGTCGGCGGCGTGATCGAGGACATCCCGCCCGGCTGGGAGCAGAAGGCGCGCGAGTTCTGCGCGATGCTGCCGACCCGGCTCGACCAGTACGAGGCTCTCCTCGACCGCAACGAGATCTTCCTCCAGCGCCTGAAGGGCGTCGGGGTCGTGGACGAGGAGACTCTGCTCGGGCTGGGCGTGACGGGGCCGCTCCTGCGCGCGACCGGCAACCCGTGGGACCTGCGCAAGGCGATGCCCTACTCGTCCTACGACGACTTCGACTTCAAGATCCCGGTCGGAACGGTCGGCGACAACTACGACCGCTACCGCGTCCGCATGGCCGAGATGCGCGAGTCGGCCAAGATCGTCGAGCAGGCGCTCGACGGGCTGCCCGAGGGCCCCTACATCTCCGACAACCGCAAGGTCGCGCTGCCGCCCAGGTTCGAGCTGGCGACCTCGATGGAGGCGCTGATCCACCACTTCAAGCTCGTGACCGAGGGCTACCGCGTCCCCGTCGGCGAGGCGTACGTGCCGATCGAGTCGCCGCGCGGCGAGCTGGGCTGCTTCGTCCTGTCCGACGGGTCCTCGAAGCCGGCGCGCGTCCACATGCGCGACCCGAGCTTCGTGAACCTCCAGGCGCTCAAGAAGATGGGCGAGGGCGGGCTGATCGCCGACCTGATCGCCTGCATCGCGATGCTCGACCCGATCCTCGGGGGGATCGACCGATGACACAAAAGGGGACGGGGCCCTTTTTTGCACAAGGTACGCAGCCGGCGGAGCCGGACGCCTCGGTTGCAAAAAAGGGCCCCGTCCCCAAAGTTGTTCCCGACCTGGCGGAGACGGACGTCCCGCAGGAGCTCCAGGCCGAGATCGAGGAGCTGATGTCGCGCTACCCCGACCACCACTCGGCCGCCCTGCCGGCGCTGGCGGCGGCGCAGCGGCTGCACGGATGGTGCTCACCGGAGGCGATCGACCAGGTCGCCGCGGTCATGCGCGTGACGCCCGCGTACCTCTCGAGCATCGCGACCTTCTACGACATGCTCAACACCGAGCCGGTCGGGCGCCAGTACGTGTGGGTCTGCACGAGCGTGGCGTGCATGCCGAAGAACGCGAAGGCGGTCTACGACGCGATCAGGGAAGCCGGCGGCGACCTGGACGACGTCAACATCCGCGAGTTCGAGTGCCTCGGCGCGTGCGACCTGGCGCCCATGGCGTCGGTGAACGGCCGCTACATCGGCCCGCTCCAGCCCAGCGACGCGGAGCAGATCGTCGAGGCGCTGAAGCGCGGCGAGCAACCGCTGCCCGGAAGGGGGCTCGGGGATGGCTGAGCAAACGCGCGTCCTGCTGGAGCACATCGACGAGCCCGGGCTCGCCACGATCGACGTCTACGAGCGGCTCGGCGGCTACTCGCGCCTGCGCAAGGCGCTCATCGAGATGCAGGACGAGGAGCTGGTGAACGAGCTCGAGGCCTCTGGCCTGCGCGGCCGCGGCGGCGCCGGCTTCGCGATGGGCAAGAAGGCCAGCTTCATCCCGAAGGGCGCGATGGACAAGTACCTCTGCTGCAACGCGGACGAGTCGGAGCCCGGCACGTTCAAGGACCGGCTCCTCATGCAGCAGAACCCGCATCTGCTGATCGAGGGGATCATCATCGCCGCCCGCGCCGCCGGCGCGAACCGGGCGTTCATCTTCATCCGCGGCGAGTACGAGCTCCAGGCCGACATCCTCGAGAAGGCCGTCGAGGAAGCCAAGGCGAAGGGCTACGTGGGCGAGCGCATCCTCGGATCGGACTTCTCGCTCGAGCTGTGGGTCCACCGCGGCCAGGGCGCGTACATCTGCGGCGAGGAGTCCGCGCTGCTCGACGCGCTCGAGGGCAAGCGCGGCAATCCGCGCCTCAAGCCGCCCTTCCCCGCGAACCAGGGCCTCTACCAGGGCCCGACGCTGATCAACAACGTCGAGACCCTCTGCAACGTGCCGCTGATCGTCGAGAAGGGCGCCGACTGGTTCAAGTCGTTCGGGACCGAGAAGTCGGCCGGCACCAAGATCGTGTCGGTCTCGGGAAACGTGCAGCGGCCCGGCAACTACGAGATCGAGCTCGGGATGACTGTGCGCGAGATCGTCTGCGACCTCGCGGGCGGCCCGCCCGAGGGGCGTGAGATCAAGTGCTTCTTCCCCGGCGGCTCGTCAGCGCCCGTGCTGACCGCCGACGCGCTGGACCTCCCGTACGACTTCGAGAACATGGCCGAGGCCGGCTCGATGCTCGGCTCCGGGGCGATCATCGTGATCGACGACTCGGTCCCGATCGTGGAAGTGGCGCTGCGGCTGGCCGAGTTCTACCGGCACGAGTCGTGCGGGAAGTGCACGCCGTGCCGCGAGGGCACGAACTGGACGGTGAAGATGCTCGAGCGCATGGACCGCGGCGAGGCCACGCCGATGGACGTCGAGATCATCGACCAGGTCAACGCGAACATCATCGGGAACTGCCTGTGCGTGCTGGGCGACTCGATGGCGATGCCGGTGCGATCGATGATCGAGAAGTTCCGCGACGAGTTCGAGGAGCACATCGAGCGCCGCCGCCAGGAGCTCGCGCAGCAGGACTACGCGCTCTCCGCACACGAGCTCGCCGCGTCGGAGGGGGCCGGCATTGCCTAGGCCGAAGCAGCGCATGGTCACGTTCGAGATCGACGGCCGCGAGGTGACCGCGCCGGAGGGCGTGATGCTCGTGGACGGCGCGAAGCGGGGCGACGTCGAGATCCCGGTCTTCTGTTACGAGCCGAAGATCGGGCCTCCGGTGGGCGCCTGCCGCATGTGCCTGGTCGAGATCGAGGGCATCCCGAAGCTGCAGACCGCGTGCTCGACGCCCGTCAAGGACGGGATGGTCGTGGTCACGACGTCGGACCGCGTCAAGGCGGCGCAGGAGGCCGTGGTCGAGTTCCTGCTGATCAACCACCCGCTCGACTGCCCCGTCTGCGACAAGGGCGGCGAGTGCCCGCTGCAGGACATCTCGTTCGGCTGGGGCGCCGGGCGCTCGCGCATGATCGAGCCCAAGCGCCACTTCAAGAAGCCGGTCGAGCTGTCACCGCTGATCGCGATCGACCGCGAGCGCTGCATCCTCTGCTACCGCTGCGTGCGCTTCTCGCAGGAGATCTCCGAGGACTACCAGCTGGTCTTCCTCGAGCGCGGCGACCACACCTTCGTCGGCACCGACGACGGGGCGCCGTACGTCGGGCCCTTCAGCGGGAACATCGTCGAGCTCTGCCCGGTCGGCGCGCTGACCTCGACCTCCTACCGCTTCCGCGCCCGGCCGTGGGACGTCGAGGACTCGGGCTCGATCTGCGCGCTCTGCCCGAGCCAGTGCAACGTCGAGTTCACTGTCCGCGACGACGCCCGGATCGTGCGCGTCATGTCGCGCGACAACGCGGACGTCGACGACGGCTGGCTGTGCGACAAGGGCCGCTACGGCTATCAGGCGGTCCACTCGCCCGAGCGGATCACGACGCCGATGGTCGCCGACGGCGGGGCGCTGCGCGAGGCGTCGTGGGAGCGCGCGCTGTCCACCGCGGCCGCCGGGCTGGAGAAGGCGGGCGCGGCGACGGCCGGCCTCGCCGGCGGCGAGACGACCAACGAGGAGGGATTCCTGCTCCAGCGCCTCCTGCGCGAGGCGCTCGGCTCGCCGCACGTCGACTCGCGCACGAGCGGCGTGCTCGACCCCGACCAGGCCCGGATCCTCGCGCGGCCCGACCTGAGCGTGCCGGTGTGGGACATCGACAACGCCGCCACCGTGCTGGTGTTCGACACCGACCTCGTCGAGGAGGCGCCGATCGTCGACCTGCGCGTCCGCAAGGCCCGCCGCCGCGGCGGCGCCAAGGTGATCGTCGCCTCGAGCCACCCGACGACGCTCGACGCAAGCGCGGACGAGGTGATCCGCTTCCCGCCGGGCGGCGCCGAGGCGGCGCTCCAGGACCTGACGGGCTCCGACCGGTTCGGCGGCGGGCCCGTCGTGGTCATCTGGGGCGAGCGGCTGTCGCACGGCGGCCGCGGGCGCCAGGGCGTCGCCGCGCTGCTCGCGCTCGCGCGGACGCTGAACCTGCAGGCCACCGAGGGCGCCGGGCTGATCGAGATCCCGACCGGGACGAACGGCCGTGGCCTGCGCGAGGTCGGCTGCCTGCCGAACCTGGGCCCCGGGCTCGTGGACGCGCCGAGCGTCGGCAAGGGAGCCGAGGAGATCGCTGCGGCGCTGGGCGACGAGGTGACGGCACTTGTCCTGCTTCAGGCGGAGTTCAGCGATCCCGACCGCGCCGGCTTCGTGGTGGCCTTCGCCGACCACCTGACGCCGGGGCTCGAGGACGCCGACGTCGTCTTCCCCGCCGCCTCCTACGCGGAGAAGGAGGGCACGATGACCCACCCCGACGGCCGCGTCCAGCGGCTGCGGCAGGCCATCGGACACCCCGGCGAGGTGCGCCAGCCCGCGCTCGTGCTGGCCGAGCTGTGCTCGCGCCTCGGGTCGCCGGTCGACGCGCTGAGGACGCCGATGGTGACGCAGCAGGTCAGCGAGGCCGTGCCGTTCTACGCCGGCCTGACGCTGGACGAGATCGGCGGCCGCGGCGTGCGCTGGCAGGAGCGCGACGCGGCGTCCGCGCTGTCCGCGCCCGAGATTCCCGACGCGCCGCTCGAGTCGCCGCCGGAGCTCCCCGAGGGCATGAAGCTGGGCACCGTGCGCACGCTGTGGGCCGGTCGCGAGACGCGCCATGCCCCCGCGCTGCGGTTCCTCGCGCCGCACCAGCAGGCGGAGCTGTCCGCCGAGGACGCGCGCCGGCTCGGCATTCGTCCGGGCGACGAGGTCGAGGTGGCGATGAACGGCGCCAGCGTTCGCGCGGTGGCGCGGCTGAGGCAGGCGGTACAGCCCGGCACGGTGTTCCTGCTCGAAGGGACCGACCTCGAGGCGGGCGCGGTCGTGGAGGTGCGCAAGGCGTGATCCTCGCCGAGGTCGGCTTCGCCGAGACAACGCTCGTCCAGGTGATCAAGGTCGTCGTGATCTTCGGGTTCATCCTGGCCGTCACCCCGATCGTCCTGCTGGTCGAGCGCAAGTTCATGGGCCGCATGCAGTCGCGCTATGGCCCGAACCGGGTCGGGCCGTACGGGCTGCTCCAGCCGCTGGCCGACGTGGTGAAGCTGCTCTCGAAGGAGCACTCCGAGCCGCGCACCGCGGTACCGTGGATGATGGCGCTGGCGCCGATGATCTCGGTGCTCACTGCGGTCGCGACCCTTGCAATCGTGCCGTTCGGGGACACGCGCGAGGACGGGCTCTTCGGCGCCGACTACGGCCTCTACGGGATCGACGTCTCGATCGGGATCCTGTACGCCTTCGCGTTCGGGGCGATCGCCTTCTACGGCTTCATGCTCGGCGGCTGGGCCTCCGGCTCGAAGTATTCGTTCCTCGGTGCGATGCGCAGTGCCGCGCAGCTGATCTCCTACGAGGTCGCGCTCGGCCTGTCGCTGCTCGGAATCGTGATGACCGCAGGCACGCTCTCGCTGACCGAGATCGTCGAGCACCAGGACACGGTCTGGTTCATCGTGCCGCAGTTCGTCGGCTTCCTGATCTTCCTCGTCGCCGGCTTCGCCGAGACGGCCCGCGCGCCCTTCGACCTGCCGGAGGCGGACGCCGAGATCGTCGCGGGCTACAACACCGAGTACGGCGGAATGCGCTTCGGCGCGTTCTTCATGGCCGAGTACATGCACATCATCGTGTTCGGCGGCCTCTGCACCGCCCTCTTCCTCGGCGGCTGGCACGGACCCGGACCGGCGGTCCTCGATCCGCTCTGGGTGATCGTGAAGATGACCGCGATCGTGCTGTTCTTCATCTGGGTGCGCACCACGCTGCCGCGCCTGCGCTACGACCAGCTGATGAGCTTCGGCTGGAAGGTGCTGCTCCCGCTCGCGACGTTGAACGCGCTGGTGACGGCGATCGTGGTGGTGGTTACGTGAGCTGGAACCCTGGCGACGACGTGATCGCCGTCCAGCGCGGCCCGGAGCCCGGGGGTGCCGGGGGCGCGTACCGCACCTTCGCCGCGACGCTTCGTGGCCTGCGCACGACCTTTGCGCGCCTGTTCGAGGAGCCCGTGACGATCGAGTACCCGGAGGAGAAGACGCCGGTGTACCCGCGCTGGCGCGGCAAGCACAAGCTGCACAGGTTCGAGGACACCGGGCTCGAGAAGTGCGTCGGCTGCTCGCTGTGTGCAGCGGCATGCCCCGCGGACTGCATCCGGGTCGTCGCCGCCGAGAACACGCCCGACAACCAGGTGTCGGCCGGCGAGCGCTACGCGGCGGTCTATGAGATCAACATGACGCGCTGCATCTTCTGCGGCTACTGCGAGCTGGCGTGCCCCTTCGACGCGATCACGATGGGCAACGACTACGAGCTCGCCGACTACGAGCGCAGCGACCTGATCTTCACGAAGGAGATGCTGCTGGCGGACCACCCCGAGCGCACGCCGCTCCGGCGCGAGGGCGAGTAGGCCGGACCGTTGCTGTTCGAGCAGATCATGTTCTTCGTGGCTGCCGCGGGCGCGCTGGCCGGCGCGCTCGGGGTCGTGACGCTGCGCAATCCGTTCTACAGCGTGCTTGCGCTGATCGGGCACCTGGTCTCGCTCGCCGTGCTCTTCCTGCTGCTGCGGTCCGAGTTCCTCGCGGCGGCGCAGATCGTCGTCTACGCCGGGGCGATCATGGTCCTCTACCTGTTCGTGACCGCGTACGTCGGCGGCGCTGACCAGGCGCTCCGCCGGACCGGCGAGGCGGGCGCGGCGGGACAGCTGGGGATGGTCATGGCCGGGGCGCTGTTCGTGGTGATCTCGCTTGCCGTGCTCGGCTCGAGCCTCGACGCGCTCGACACGCGCGGCGCGGAGGTCGAGCCCGGCTTCGGCTCACCCGCCGAGATCGGCCAGCTCCTGCTCAAGAAGTTCCTGATCCCGTTCGAGGCAGCGTCGTTCCTGCTGCTGGTGGCGGCGGTCTGCGCGGTCGTGCTCGCTCGCCGCCGCCGCGGGCTCGACGAGGACCTGGGCGAGGTGCGTTCCTGATGGACGTCGTCTGGTTCGTCGTCCTCTCCGCGCTGATCTTCGCGATCGGCGCCGCCGGCGTGATGACCCGCCGCAGCCCGCTCGTGATCCTCCTCTGCACCGAGCTGATGCTGAACGCGTGCAACCTCGCGCTGCTCTCGTTCGCGCGCATGCACGGCTCGGGCGACGGCCAGGTCTTCGCCCTGATCGTGATGGTCGTCGCCGCATGTGAGGTCGTGATCGGGCTCGGCCTGATCGTCGCGATCTACCGCAAGCGGATGCCGATCGACGTCGACAAGCTCTCGGAGCTGCGCGGTTGAGCCCCGCCGACTACGGCTGGCTCGTCCTCGGCTTCCCGCTGCTCGGGACGATCGTCCTCGCCCTCGCCTGGCGCGTCCTGCCCGGGCGCAGCGCGGGCTGGATCGGCTCGGCGTCCATCCTCGCCTCGTTCATCTCCGCGCTCGGGGCGCTGCAGCAGCTGCAGGACCGCCCCGAGGAGGAGCGCCACATCGAGTCGTCGCTGTTCGACTACGCCGACACCGTCGGCGTGTCGGTCGACCTCGGGATCCTGGTCGACCCGCTCTCGGTCCTGATGATGCTGGTCGTCTCCGGGGTCTCGTTCTTGATCCACCTCTACTCGGTGGCGTACATGGCAGGCGACCGCGGCTACGTGCGCTTCTTCGCGTACCTCAACTTCTTCGTCTTCTCGAT
>Ga0299913_10005347_pt1 | contig 10941 bp, 12 predicted proteins | sample RVTome_9_FD_201360 | JGI IMG/M metagenome (GOLD analysis project Ga0299913, IMG submission 201360) | Soil microbial communities from uranium-contaminated site in the Upper Colorado River Basin, Wyoming, United States - RVT155D38 (version 2) ... | reverse complement strand
AGGCGCCTCGGCGCTCCCGAGCTCGGTCTCCTTGCCAACTCCGGGCACCCGACGCCGCTCGTGCATCCGCGACCGCGCGTCGTGGTGCTCTCGACGGGAGACGAGCTCGTGCCGCCGACCGAGACGCCGTCGTTCGGGCAGGTCCGAGACGCCAACTCCTTCATGATCTTCGGCGCGCTCAGGGAGATGGGCGCGATGCCGGTGATGGCCGGGATCGTCCGCGACGACGTGGAGTCCCTGCGAGAGACGATCTTCAGCTTCGAGATCCAAGCGGACGCGTTCATCTCCTCCGGGGGGGTGTCCGTGGGAGAGCGCGATGTCGTGAAGGCCGCGTTCTTCCGGCGCGGGGACGTGGACTTCTACAAGGTGGCCATGCAACCGGGGATGCCGCAGGGATTCGGACACGTCGAGGGGAAGCCGTTCTTCGGGCTGCCCGGCAATCCCGTGAGCGTCTTCGTGAGTCTGGAGGTGTTCGTTCGTCCCGCGATGCTGAAGATGATGGGGCGCCGTCACCTGTTCCGGCCCGAGGTCACCGCCAAGCTGACCCAAGATGTCCGGGGCCCTCGAGGAAAGCTCCAGTTCGCTCGCGTCGAAGTGAGGCGTGAGAAGGGCGGCTGGTCGGCCACGCCGACGGGCGCACGGGGCTCGAACCTTATCTCGACCGTCGCGCGGGCGAACGGATTGGCGATGATCCAGGTCGGCACCGAGGTCGCCCCGGCCGGGGAAGACGTGCAGGTCATGCTGTTCCGGTCTTCGGAGGACTGAGTGATCGGTGGGGAGGGCTTCGAGCGTGCCCGACTCCATGCGGAACACTCAGCGCGCATGGTGGAGGTGGGCACGAAGGACGTCACCGAGCGGGAGGCGGAGGCCGAGTGCGTGGTGACGATGACGCCCGAGGCGTGCGCGCACCTCGTGGCCGGAACGCCCAAGGGCGATCCGATCGAAACGGCCCGCGTCGCGGGATTGCTCGGTGTGAAGCGAACGCCCGAACTTCTGCCGTTCTGCCACCCGATCGCTTTGACCGGTGCGGAGGTGCGCGTCGAGCCGGATGAAGCGACCGGTCGGATCCGGGTGCGGACGCGCGTGCGGGCGAGGGATCGGACGGGCGTCGAGATGGAGGCGTTGACCGGCGCGGCCGTCGCCGCGCTCAGTCTGTACGACACCGCGAAGGCGTACGACCGCGCGGCTCGGATCGACGGCCTTCGGCTGCTGTCGAAGTCCGGCGGGAAGTCGGGCGACTTCGTCGCTCGTGGTTGACCTCTGAACCTGGGCTCGCGCCCCGCCGTCAACTACTTGACGCCGGTGCGGGGCTCCCTTGGGCTCGGGGATGTCCCCGGCCTGCGCGGCACATCCATCGACGCTCAGAAAGGCCGCCCGCCTCAGGCCGCTTGTGAAAAGTTCTTCGGATCACATCGATGTGATTGAGCACCCCTACATGTGGTGCTACGGTCCCGTCCCAGCCTAGATGTTGTGTCGCACCGGGACCGACAGAACGGAGGCTGGGCGCGTTGGAATGGCTTCTCCTCGCGGCTCTCGGCATCATGTGGGCCGCATTCCTGATACCTCTCGGGGCGCGACGGCGCTCGCTCGCGGGCTCTGTCGACGATTTCGAACGTAGGATGGAGTTCTTGGCGCACGCGGAAGTGAACGGCACCCCAGGTCGTTGGATCGTGACTCCCCGAAAGGGGGCTCGCTTCATCGGCGACGCCGAGAGGCGCCGTGCCCGTGTCCGCGATCGCCGCCGCCGGGTTCTCGTCTTCCTGCTCGAAGCCATCGCCGTCACGTTCCTCATGGGACTGGTGCCTCCACTCCGCGTGTTCTGGAACGTGGCCGTGGCGCTGGCCGTCCTGCTCGGCGCCTACGTGTGGATGCTGATCTCGATCAAACACCGCACCATGGCTGACCCGCGCGACGTCGCGCGAAACGCCCGCGCTCCGCGCGACCACGCGGCCGCGTTCGCCGCCCGGTACGTGATCGAGGGTCAGAACGGACACGCGCGCGAGATGTTCAACGGGCTCCAGGGCCTCGGCGAGAGCGACCGGGTGCACGTCGTCGTCCGGCCCGCCTCCGATCTCGCCGGCTGAGCTCGTCGGTGGATCTGTCCGAACTCGCCCGCTCCATCCAGTCCCGCCTCGATGCGAAGAACGCAGCCCGGGAACAGGCGCTGCCGGCGGCTCGCCGTTCCATCCGGGCGAGCGCGAACGCCATCCGCGCGATCCATCGGCTGGAGTTCGATGCGGCCAAGTCGCTGATCGCCGATTCCCGCGCAGCCCTGGACGAGGGACTCGCCGCGGTCGAGGGGCAGGCGGACATCCGCCACGCCGGCTACCTGCAGGACGCCCAGAAGGAGTACGCGGAAGCCAATCTCACGCTGGCGCTGGTCACCGGCATCGACCTTCCCGGACCCGCGGACCTCGAGGTGGAGGACGCCGCCTACCTGGGCGGGATGTCCGACGCGATCGGGGAGGGGCGGCGCCGGCTCCTGGATCTGCTTCGTGCCGGCGACGTGGAACAGGCCGAGCAGCTCCTCGGTGCGATGGAGGAGATGTACGGAGTCCTCGTGACGATGGACTATCCGGACGCGATCACCATGAACCTGCGGCGCGCGACCGACGTGTCACGATCGCTGATCGAGAAGACCCGGGGTGACCTGTCGATCTCGGTGGTCCAGAAAGACCTTCGTGACGCGCTCGACCGCCATGCAGACGAACTGCGCGGGAGCTCCTGACAGATTCCAAGGTGCCGGAAACCCTCTGTTACGCTGCCCGACGTCCCGGGGGTGTAGCTCAGCCCGGTAGAGCGCTGCCTTCGCACGGCAGAGGCCAGGGGTTCAAATCCCCTCACCTCCACTCCATCGCCGCGGGCCAACCGCCTGCGGCGGGCGGCCAACCGGTCCAGGGTCGTTGAACCGGGGGTCGAGGCGGTCAAGAATCGGCACATCTTGCGCCGATAGGCGATGCATCGGAAAGAGGAGGATTCTCCATGCGTTCTGCGCGCATCAGCTTCTTAGCTGTCGTGACCGCCGGTGCCGGCCTTGTCGGCTTCATCGGTGTGTTCGCTGATTGGTTCAGCCTCGCGTACGAGGTGTCCGGGACGAAGGTGGTCCTCGACTTCTACGGGACCGCCGACGGGACGGGGGCGATCGCCGTCGCGGCGAGCCTCGGCGCCCTGATGTTCGGATGCGCCTACATGCTGCTGCAGGATCCGCAGATACGGCGCATCACCGCGCTGCTGATGGTCCTGTCCAGCGTCACCCTGCTGATCGTCTCGGTGATCGGGTTCACGCGGGTCGACGAGGCGATCGGGGCGCCGAACCCGTTCTTGCCCGGCGTGGAGGGCGAGGCGAGGTACACGGCCACGGTCGCGATCGGCCTCGGCATCTCGTTCCTGGCGGGGATCATCGCCACCGTCGCCTCGGTCCTCCTGGTGAGCAGGCGCGAGGCGGGTGTCGAGGAGGATCCGCCGGTCGACTCTGTCTGAGTCGTCCGATGTGCTCCTCCGGCGGGTAGCCTCCCGCCTGCATGGCGCGAGCGGCATCCCAACTGACGTGGTGGGGCCGGCCCGGACTGGAAGTCCGGGCCGGCCGCCACTCGATCGCCGGGCGCGACGCGGAGACGATCGCTCGTGAACACGGGACCCCGCTGTACGTCTACGACCTCGTCCGAGCCGAAGAGCAGGTCCGAGCGCTCCAGGGAGCGCTCGGACAGGCCGGGCTCCGGCACAGGGTCCGGCTCGCGCTGAAGGCGCAGCGCGAGCCGGCGTTCCTCGCGTCCCTCCGAGCCCTCGGAGCTCCTGGGACGCAGGAAAGCATCGGGATCGACGTGTGCTCGCCGGGCGAGATCCGGTGGGCGATCGATCACGGGTGGAAGGCCGAGGAGATCAGCTACACGGGGACCAACATGTCGACCCGCGACCTGGACGCCGTCCTCGAGTCCGGCGTGCACCTCAACGTGGATCTGCTCAGCCAGCTCGACCGTGTCGGCAGGCGAGCTCCCGGGTCTTCGGTCGGCGTCCGCATCAACCCACGGATCGGCGCCGCGTTCCCCGGCGGAGGTCAGACCTACGCCGGAGACCGGCCGACGAAGTTCGGGATCTACCCGGAGCGGCTCGGCGAGGCTCTGGACATCGCGCGCACGCACGGCCTCACCATCGACACGGTGCACGTGCACGCGGGCTACCTCTACCTGAGCGACGCCCTTCCCGTCGTGGACGAGACGATACGCCGCGTGGCCGCCGCCGCCCGCGTGCTGATGGACGCGGGCTGCCCGATCGTCGAGATCAACACGGGGGGTGGTCTCGGCGTGCGGTTCCGGCCGACGGATCATCCGCTGGACCTCGACGCGTGGGCGGGCGTCCTCGCGCAGCATCTGGGGACGCTCGATGTCGTCGTGGGCACCGAGCCGGGGGAGTTCCTGGCGAAGGAAAGCGCGGTCCATCTCGCCGAGGTGGTGAGTGTGGAGGACCGTGACGGGACGACGTTCGTCGGTCTGGACACCGGCTGGAGCGTGATGAACGAGCACTTCGTCTACAAGATCCCGTTCCACCCGATCCTGTGCCGCGCCGCGGATGCCGAGCCGGTCGCGAACGTGACCGTGTCCGGTCACATCAACGAGGGCAACGACCTGTTCGCCGAAGACCATCCGATGCCGGAGGTCGAGGAGGGTGACATCGTGGCGATCCCGAACATCGGCTCGTACAACGCCTCGATGGTGTCGGTCCACTGTCTGCGTCCCGAGCCCCCGTCCGTGTTCTTCACCGACCGACTGTGAGCGAGCTGCCGGTCGCCCAGGAGTGGTTCCGAACGCAGCGCGTCACGGAGGACGTGGTGCTGCTCGTGGAGGATCATCTCGATACGTTCTTCGAGTCCAACGTGTGGCACGTTCGGGGGCGGGATCGCGACCTCGTCGTGGACACGGGCAACGGGATCGGCGACCTGCGAGCGGCGCTGGAGCCGTTCGCGCGCGATCGGCCGCTCGTGGCCGTCGTCACGCACGATCATTTCGACCACATCGGCGGGCTCCACGCCTTCGACGAGCGATGGTGCCACGAGGCCGACGCCGGCGGGATCCGCGAACCCGAGTGGCTCGCGTTGCGGCGGGAGGACTTCCGGCCGGGCCTCGAGGACGAGATCCGGTGGTACGGCTACGAGCCCCCCGAGCTCGCGATCACGGCATCGCCGCGAGCATCCTTCGACGTCGCCGGATGGCGGACACCCCCGACGGAGCCGACGCGTCTCCTGGTCGAAGGCGACGTGGTGGATCTGGGGGATCGATCCTTCGAGGTCTTGCACGTCCCGGGGCACACCGCCGGGTCGATCGCGCTCTGGGACGGGGCCGGCGGGATGCTGTTCACCGGGGACACCGCGGCGCTGGACGACCCTCTGTACGCGGAGGACGAGAGGGACTTCGTGGCTTCGCTCGAGCGGCTCCGGGAGCTCCCCGTGGACCTTGTCTGTGCCGGCCATTCCCGGCCGTTCGGTCGGGACGAACTCAGGTCGTTGATCGACGAGCAGCTCGAGAAGCGCGGGTAGCCGGTCAGTCGAAGCGAACCGTGAACACGGCGTCGGCGGTCGACCAGCCGTCGAAGCCGAGCCGGACCACGAGGGACCGACACGAGCCACCCCAGCCGGCAGCCGTCCGCCACTGTAGGAGCAGTCGTCCTTTGGTGACGTTGGCCCGCACGTTGGCGGGCCGGTCGGCTCCGATCGTCTCGCCGGTCGCGCAATCGACGGCGCGCTCCAGCGGGTATCCGTTCGCGAAGACGGGACCGCGGGGCCGCCCACCCAGCTTCAGGATGATCGGGATCACGCGTCCGGCCGAGAACGAGGTCTGGTTCGTGATCGGGCCACCGATGTCGTCGAAGACGACGTACCCGTGGGTCGCGGTCCCGACGTTGCCTTCGGCGTCCGTACCTCTGACCGTGAACCGATGCGAGCCGAGACCGTTGGGAACGACCGCGCCGTCCGACACGGGTCCCTCGCAGGTGTCCACGCCCGAGCCGCCCGACTCGTCAGTGCAGAAGTAGTCGGCGATCATGTCCTCGCCTTCGGTCAAGATCGAACCGTCGGCGGGGGAGACGATGGTGACGACGGGGGCGGTCTCGTCGGGAGCGGCCACGGGGTCGAGCCTGCCCACACGGTTCGCGCCCGGTGCGCTGAACCAGATCGCTCCGTCGGCCCCGACCGCGATACCCGTCGGTGTGGCCCCCTCCCCCAGGGGGATCTCCTCGATGTTGCCACCGAGGCTCATCCGGCCCACGGCGTCGGCCGAGCTTTCCGTGAACCACAGTCCGCCGTCGAGGCCCGCCGTGATGCCGTTCAGGCCGGCATCGGGAGTCGGGACGGGGTACTCGACGAACCCGCCACCGGCCGTCATGCGGACGATCGTGTTCGTGGTTCGGGCGGTGAACCACAACGCGCCGTCGGGCCCGAGGGTGATCCACTGCGGACCGTGGGCCGGATCGGGGAGCGGGATCTCGGTCATGACGCCGTCCATCGTGATCCGACCGATCGCGTTCGCCGTCGTCAAGGTGAACCAGACGGCGCCGTCGGGGCCGGTCGTGATGCCCAGTGGTGCCGCTTGCGGCGTGAGGGTCGGCCACTCGGTGAGCTCCCCGTCGAGGGTGAGACGACCGATCGCGCTGACCCCGCGCTGCGTGAACCACAGGGCATCGTCGGGACCGACCGTGATACCGGTCGGTCTGGCCCGGTCGCTGAGGAAGAACTCGGTGAGGTCGCCCGCGGCGGTGAGCCGCCCGATGCGATTGCCGTTGTGCTGGGTGAACCACATCGCGCCGTCGGGACCCTTCACGATCTCATAGGGGTCCGCGCCCGACTCCAATCTGATGGGGACGTGCAGACCTCCCAGGTCGACGCGCTCGATCTCCGACGCGAACCGGTTCGCGACCCATGTCATGCCGTCCGGCCCGGCCGCGAGCCCCTGCGGGAACGAGTCTGTCGCGGGGAGGTCGAACCAGGTGGGCGTGGTCGCGACCGACGGCTGGGCGACCGCGACCAGCGACGCCAGGATCACCAAGGTGGCCACGGCTACGAGAGAGACAGGGTGCTTGCGTCGTACCACGTTTGAGGTATCGGCCGCATGGCCCCGTTCGCCTACCGGGCGAAGGTCGGTAGCATCCGCCAGAAGGGGGAGGCCGAGAGTATGCTCCGCCGATGCTTTCGGCCGAGCCAGTCGTGGTGATCGCCGGCCGCCTCGTGGACGTGGCGGCCGGCGACGTGCTCAGGGATCGGGCGCTCGTGCTGGACGGCGACCGGATCGCGGCCGTGCTTCCCGCTTCCGAGGCGCCCTCCGGAGTTCGCACGATCGACCTGTCGGACCGGACCGTCCTGCCCGGTCTGATCGACAGCCACGCACACCTCATCGGGGAGCTGGACGAGGGGCAGGGCTACGCCTACCTCGTGAACCGCTCCTCGGCCCAGGAAGCTCTCACCGGCGTGACGAACGCACTCGCGACGCTGCTCGGAGGCGTGACCACCGTGCGCGACGTGGGGACGTTCCATGCGTTCGTCGACCTCGCGCTGCGAGAGGCGATCGAGGACGGGAGGATCCCCGGTCCCCGGATGATGTGCGCCGGCGCCTATGTGACCTGCCCGGGCGGCGGCGGCGACATCACGGGTCTGCCCCCGGACGCTCCGGTGCCGGCCGAGCTCCGTGTGGGTGTCTCCACCGGCGCCGATCAGGTGCGCGCGAACGTCCGGCGCATCTTCGACGCTGGCGCCGACTTCATCAAGGTCCTCGCCACGGGAGCCGTCCTCACGTCCGGGACCGACCCCGGCAGGCCCGAGCTGACCGAGGAGGAGATGCGGGCGGCCGTCGAGGAAGCGGAGGCCAGAGGGACTCACGTCGCCGCGCATGCCCACGGCGCGGAAGGCGCGAAGCGCGCCATCCGCGCCGGCGTCCGCTCGATCGAGCACGGGTGCTTGATCGACGACGAGACGATCGATCTCATGGTCGAGCGGGGGACCTACCTGGTCGCCGACATGTTCGACGGCGATTGGATGATCCAGGAAGGTCCGCGACTCGGATACTCCGACGAGGTGCTCCGGAAGACGGAGATGACCAACGACGCGCAGCGGGAGAATTTCGCCAAGGCCGTGAAGGCGGGCGTGAGGATCGCGTTCGGAACCGACTCCGGCATCTACCCGCACGGGATGAACGCGAAGAACCTCGCCTTCCACGTGCGGTTCGGCCAGACCCCGATGGAAGCGATCCAGAGTGCGACGCTGGTCTCCGCCGAGCTCCTGGGGTGGGAGGATCGGGTCGGGTCGCTCCAGCCCGGTCGATTCGCCGACCTGATCGCGGTCGAGGGCGATCCGATCGACGACGTCACGGTGTTGGAAGACATCCCCTTCGTGATGAAGGGCGGCGACGTCGTCAAGGGCTGATCGATCCCCGGGAGATGCCGGCCGCGGTCTGCGATGATGGCCCCGCCCTGCCGAGGAGTCGAAGCGAGGAGCGGAACGATGCCCGAAGACCGCCCGATGTCAGCCGCGGAGATCGTCGAGAAGTCGAAGCGCTACACCCTCTACGACTGGCAGGCGCAGTCGAAGGCCGCGCCGATCGCGGCCGATCGGGCCGAGGGCGTGTACTTCTGGGACGTCAACGGCAAGCGGTACCTCGACTTCAACTCCCAGCTCATGGGCGTGAACATCGGTCACGGCGACAAGCGCGTGGCCGACGCGATCGGTCGCCAGGCGGAGAAGCTCCCGTACATCTCTCCGTTCATGGCGTACGAGACCAGGGCCCGGCTCGGCGAGAAGCTCGCCACGCTGTGGCCGGGTGAGCTCGAGAAGACGTTCTTCACGCTCGGCGGCGCGGAAGCGAACGAGAACGCGATCCGTATCGCGAAAGCATTTACCGGCAGACAGAAGATCCTCGCGCGCTATCGCTCGTACCACGGCGCGACCTACGCGACGATCAATCTGACCGGTGACCCCCGCCGTTGGGCGAACGAGAACCCGCCGATGCCTGGGATCGTCCACGTCCTGGATCCCTATCGCGGGACGGCGCGCGGCACGGAGGACGCGGCGACGGCGCTCGCCACGCTCGAAGAGACGATCGAGCTCGAGGGGCCGCAGACGATCGCGGCATTCATCCTCGAGACGGTGACGGGGACGAACGGCATCCTGATCCCGCCCGACGGCTACCTCGAGGGTGTGCGCGAGCTCTGTGATCGCCACGGGATCGTGCTGATCGCGGACGAGATCATGTGCGGGTTCGGACGGACCGGCGAGTGGTTCGCCGTGAATCACTGGGGTGTCGTCCCCGACCTGATGACCGCCGCGAAGGGGCTCACGTCCTCGTACCTCCCTCTCGGCGCCGTGGCGATCAAGCCGGAGATCGCCGCGCACTTCGAGGAGCACGTGTTCTACGGCGGACTCACGTACAACTCGCATCCGCTCTCGTGCGCGGCGGCGATCGCGGCGATCGACGTGCTGGAGGAAGACGACCTGATCGGGAACGCGAAGCGGCTCGATCCGGTGATGCGGCGTCACCACGAGGAGCTGATGACGAAGCACCCGAGCGTCGGCCGGGTGCGCAACATCGGACTGTTCGGGATCCTCGAGCTCGTGAAGAGCCGCGACACGATGGAGCCGCTCTCGCCCTACAACGTGGTGAACGAGACCATGCAGGCCGTGAACAAGACGTTGCTCGAACGAGGCCTGTTCACCATGATCCGATTCAACGGGATCATGACGAACCCGCCACTGTGCATCACCGAGGAACAGCTCGAAGAAGGCTTCTCGATCATCGACGAAGCGCTGGCGATCGCGGATCGGGCCGTGACCGGCTGAGCGATGGTCAGGCGCCGACGGCGGCCCAGCGTTCGGCCCAGGTCGAGAGCTCGTCCATCACGACGGCGAGATCTCGTCCGCGCTCCGTGAGGCCGTACTCGATCAGGACCGGGGTCGACGGCGTCACGGTCCGGGTGACGATGCCCGCCTCCTCGAGCTCGCGGAGCCGTTCCGAAAGCAGGGTGTCCGAGATCTCCGGGATCGCGTCCCGAACGGCCGAATAGCGTCGCCGGCCGTCGAGCAGCACCCACACGATCTGGGGTGTCCAGCGCTTCGCGACCAGCTGCGCCGCCCGCTGGAAGCTCTCGCATACCGTCCTGTCCTCGTCCATCTCGGCCATCCTATCCGGAGTGTCCCACCTATCCCTAGCAACATCGGAATACTGAGCAACCCTTCCCCGGTTAGAGGCAGAGTTGAGACCCGTGAAAGGGGAGATGCCGAGATGGTAGAAGCGGTGAAGGAGATCGGGGGCATCCAGCTGCCGCCCGCGGGGAAGTACGAGCTGGACATCGCGCACACGGCGGTGGGATTCGTGGCCCGGCACATCCTGACCAAGGTTCGTGGGCGGTTCACGGACTTCTCGGGCTGGATCGAGATCGCGGACAACCCGCAGGAGTCGAACGCCGAGGTCGAGATCAAGACCGCGAGCATCCAGACCAACACGGAGCAGCGGGACCAGCACCTGAAGAGCGACGACTTCCTCAACGTGGAGAAGTGGCCCCTGATGACGTTCCGGAGCACCGCGGTCCGTCACACGGGTGGAGCGAGCTTCGAGTTGGACGGCGACCTCACGATCCGCGACGTCACTCGGGCGGTCACGCTCCAGGGGGAGTACCTCGGCACGGAGACGAACCCGTACGGGGTCACCGTGCTCGCGGCGACGGCCAAGACCGAACTCGAGCGCGAGGACTGGAACGTGAGCTGGAACATGATCCTCGAGACCGGCGGTTTCCTCGTCAGCAAGAAGATCGACCTCGAGATCGAGGTCGAAGCCCTCAAGATCGGCTAAGTCCGTGACGGTGGTGGGGCGGGGCGGCGGCGCGGCTGCGCCGCCGCCCCGCCTGGTTCCCGGCGGGAACGGAACCCGTCCCGTCGCCCCCCCGTCGGAACCGATGAGCTCGAATGCG
>Ga0299913_10005346_pt1 | contig 10943 bp, 11 predicted proteins | sample RVTome_9_FD_201360 | JGI IMG/M metagenome (GOLD analysis project Ga0299913, IMG submission 201360) | Soil microbial communities from uranium-contaminated site in the Upper Colorado River Basin, Wyoming, United States - RVT155D38 (version 2) ... | reverse complement strand
CGGCCATCTCGTTGAGCTGATCGACGACGAAGCGTGGAACGATGATCTCGCCGGACAGCAGGGGACTCTCGGCCAGGCGGACGATCCGGCCGTCGATCAAGGACTTCTCGCCGACCAGGAAGCGGGTCCCTCGACCGCCTTCCGCCTCGGGCTGCCGGAAGAGCGTCAGATCATGGGTGACCGCACGCCCGACCACGGCCCCGAGGTAGCCGCATACGAGCACGAACAGCGAGATCGCGAATGTCGCGATCCGGGCGCCCGTGCCGACGTAGGCAGCGATCAGCGGAATGCCGCTGGCGATCGCCAGCACCAGGGCGGCCAGCGACAACCCGAGCACGAGCCCGATGCCGGCGGTCAGGACCTGCCGGGCGTCGCTCTGCCGGATCCGCGCTTCCAGCAGCAGGGTGACGAGGAGCATCGCGCCTCCCGTCCCCAGGATCGTGTACGTCACCCAGTCGGGCTCCAGCAGCGCGGCCGCCACGCCCGCCCAGAGGATCAGGATGGCGAAGATCACACGCAGGTATCTCATGCGCTTCCTCCCGTGGAATGAGTCGCCGCCGGATGTATGAGATGATGGGCGGCGCGTTGCTATGGCCTGGATCACTCATGGCTCGAGCGCGAGCCGTACGGCTTCGCGCACCGATGAGGCGGCTGCGAGACTCATTTCGTGGTCCCTCACCTGTAAGATCTCCGTCTCGACCCCTTTTCCGCCACCCCCGATGACCGCTCGTCGGAATCCCAGCCGCGCGGCTTCCCGAAGGCGGGCGGGGGCGTGTCGGACGGGACGGATCTCCCCCGTCAGGCCGACCTCGCCGAACACGACCGTGCCCGGCCGGACTGGCCGGTCGGCATGGCTCGAAGCGAGCGCCACGACGACCCCCAGGTCGACCGCCGGCTCGCTCAGGGTCAGGCCGCCGACGACGTTCAGGAACACGTCGCGTCCCCCCACCGCGTAGCCGGCCCGCTTCTCCAGCACGGCCAGCAGGAGCGCCATCCGGCGGGCGTCGAACCCTCCCGCGACCCGCTGGGGCGTCCCGTAGGGGCTCTCGGCGACGAGCGCCTGGATCTCGATCAGGAGCGGCCGCGTCCCCTCGAGGCTCGCGACGTGCGCGGATCCGGGGGCCGGGTTCGCGCACCGCTCGGGATCGAGGAAAAACGAGGACGGGTTCTCGACCGCCTCCAGCCCCGATCCCGTCATCGTGAAGACGGCGATCTCGTGCGTCGACCCGAAGCGGTTCTTGAGCGCCCGGAGGACGCGGTGTTCGTGCTGGACGTCGCCGTCGAACTGGAGGACGGCGTCCACCGCGTGCTCGAGGGTCTTGGGACCGGCGATCCCGCCACCCTTGGTGACGTGCCCGACCAGGAAGGCCGCCGTGCCGGTCGACTTGCAAAGCCGCTGAAAGGCCCCGGCCGCGGCGCGGACCTGGGAGACCGATCCGGGCGCGCTCGAAAGGGCCGGGTCGTAGACCGTCTGGATCGAGTCGCAGACGACGACTTGGGGCCGGGCACGCTCGCAGGCGGAGAGGAGGGCCTCCAGCTCGGTCCCCGCGGCTACCAGGACCCCGCCCGTCTCGATCCCCAGCCGCTCGGCCCGGATCCGGATCTGCGCCGGTGACTCCTCGCCCGCCAGATAGAGGACCGACCGGCCTCCCTCGGCCAGCCGCCCCGCCACCTGGAGGAGAAGGGTCGACTTGCCGATCCCGGGCTCACCGCCGACCAGATAGAGACCCCCGGCGACGATGCCGCCGCCCAAGAGCCGGTCCAGCTCGGGCGTTCCCGAGCCGATCCGCTCGAGCTCGGCGGCGTCCACGTCGGTCAGCCGGTGGACCGGCGCGCCGTCCCCGACCCGCCGTGCCGCGCCCGGCTCGACCTTCTCCTCGACCAGCGTGTTCCACTCCCCGCAGTCCGCGCACCGGCCCGCCCACCGCGGAGCCACCGCCCCGCAGGAGGTGCAGGTGAAGCGGGTCCGGGGACGGGCGGTCACGGCATGGTATCGTGACGCGCCAGGTCGTCAAAGCGCATGAATTCCTCGAGGAACACGACCTCGATCGTGCCGGTGGGACCGTTCCGATTCTTGCCAATGATGAGCTCCGTCACCGCGCCTCCGGCCTGATCTCGTGGCTGCCCGTCGCGACCGGGCTTCTCCCTGTATAGAAACAGAACCAGATCCGAATCTTGCTCGATCGCACCGGATTCGCGAAGGTCTGACAGACGAGGTCGCTGGTCGCTTGTCCGCTGCTCCGGAGCCCTCGATAGCTGAGAGAGGGCCATCACCGGAATGTTGAGTTCCTTCGCCAATGCCTTCAATGACCTCGATATCTCCGCAATCTCCTGTTGACGATTCTCCGCACGAGTGCGTCCCTCCATCAGTTGGAGGTAGTCCACGATAACCAGCCCGATATCTCTTTGCTGTTTTAATCGTCGCGCCTTGGCGCGCATGTCGTGCACGCTCAAAAGCCCGCTGTCATCGATGTAAATCGCGGCTCTCCTTAAGCGATCACAGGCGTCCGCGACCCTTTTCCACTGTTCGCTCGTGGCTCGCCCCGTTCGCAAATCATGAAGAGACACGAGTCCCTCCGTGGCTATCATTCTCATCACCAGTTGCTCCATCGACATCTCGAGACTGAAGATGGCGACAGGGAGATCTCGCTCGATCGCCATATAAGCCGCGACGTTCAAGCACAGGCTCGTTTTTCCAGTCGACGGACGTCCCGCCACGATGATCAAATCGCCCAACTGGAATCCGGCCGTAAGATTATCCAAGTCCGCAAGCCCGGACGGTGCCCCCGTGATCTTCTCTTTTCGGGAAGACAGGGATTCGAGTTGATTGATGGCGCCGTGCAAGAGCTGACTAATGGGGAGGAATGATTTCTTGAAGCGATGTTCCGACAGACCGAAGATTCTGGCCTCTGCCCGGTTCAGAAGGTCATCGGCATCGTCGGGAGAGTCGTAGGCCTCCGACGCAATTTGCGTCCCCGCAGAAATGAGCCTTCTCTTGATGGCCAGGTCCAGGACGATCTTGACATGGTATTTGAGATTGGCGGCCGTGGGGACGATGTCCACGATTCGTGCCAGGTATTCCGCGCCACCAGACTCTTCCAATAGCCCTATGCGCCTCAACTCTTCGCGCACGGCCATGGCGTCCGAGGCATGGCCCTGGTCTCTGATGTTGACGATCGCGCGAAAAATGTGTCGATGTGCCGGCTGATGAAAATCGTCCTCGGAGAGCGTCTCCATGGCCTCGTCGGCCGCTGACTCCTCCAACAGCATGCCACCGAGGACCGAGATCTCCGCTTCGTCTGAATGAGGGGGTATGCGAAATGCCTGTCGGCGTGAGCCCTGGGCTACCAGAACATCATCCATCGGCTGCCGCTTCTCCCTTCCCCATCCCCTCGTCGTACACCCGCCGGGCGAGCTGGACGTCCTCCCAGGTGGGGCGCTTGAGCTGCGGGTTGCGAAGCAGCGCCGCCGGATGGTAGGTCGCGACCAGCGGAACACCCCGGAACTCGAAGACCCGCCCGCGCAGCGCGGCCATCGAGCCGTCCACGCCGAGCAAGGTCCGCGCCGCGTGTCGTCCGAGGGCGAGAATCACGGCCGGCTGAAGGAGCTCGATCTGTCGCTCCAGGTACGGGAGGCAGGCCTGGACCTGGTGCGGCGCGGGATCGGCGTTCCCGGGCGGCCGGCTCTTCAGGATGTTGGTGATGAAGACCTCGTCTCTGGTGAACCCGATCGCCCCCAGGATCCTGGTCAGGAGCTGCCCGGCCTTGCCGACGAACGCCTCTCCCTGCTGGTCCTCGTGAAACCCCGGCGCTTCCCCCACGACCATGAACCGGGATGCGGAGCTCCCGCTGCCAAAGACCCCCTGGGTGCGGGTCCGATGCAGCTCGCAGCGAGTGCACGCCATGACCTCGAGGCGAAGCTCTTCCCAGGCCGCGGCGTCGAACTCGCTGCCGGCCTCGTCCTCCGTCGGCCCGCCGACGGGCTCCAAGGCGACGGAGACATCCTCCAGCTTCGTTCCGGCCTGTCCTCCCGGGCACCGATACAGAAAGCGCTCGCCGAGCATCCGCGCATGGACGAGCCGCCGACGGACTTCCTCGCGATCGCCCCCCGTCACCGGACCGGGCTGGCCGTGGCCGCGCGATCGACGACCTCGCGCAGCAGGCGGTCGGCGAGCGCTTCCTTCGGCATCCGGTCGAACCGCATCCGGAGCCCCTCGGGACCGAGAAGCGTCACCGCATTCGTCTCGTGGGCGAAGCCGGCCCCCTCTTCCAGAGGGTTGTTCACCACGACGTAATCGCATCCCTTGGCAACCCGCTTCTCCTCCGCGCGCCGCTCGGGATCATCGGTCTCGACCGCGAACCCGATGACGACGGTTCCGGGCTCACGCTCGACGACCGCGCGGGCGAGGATGTCGACGGCCGGCTCCAGCTCCAGGATACCATCCCACTCCGACTTCTTGATCTTGCCCGGGGACGCCTGGATCGGGCGCCAGTCGGTGACGGCCGCGGTCATCCATAGTTGGGCCGCGCCCGGCAGGGCCCCCAGGACGGCTTCGGCCATCTCCTCGGCGCTCCGGACCGCGATCGTCGTCACGTAGGGGGGGGCCTCCAGGGCCCCCGGGCCATGGATCAGCGTAACGTCGGCCCCGTGCCTCCAGGCCGCACGCGCCACCGCGAACCCCATCCGGCCGGTCGACCGGTTGGTCAGCGTGCGGGCCGGATCGATCTCGGCCTCCGTTCGCCCCGCCGTCACCACGACACGCTGCCCGACGAGGGCGCCGTTCCCGTTCAGGAGCCGGTCCAGGGCGGCCAGGATGGGCGCGTTTCCCGGCCACCGGCCGACGCCGAACTCACCGCATGCCAGCGGTCCTTCGTCGGGCGTCACCAGCCACGAGCCGCGCTCCCGCAGGAGGGCGCGGTTGGCGACCACCGCGGGGTGGGCGTACATGGCGGCGTTCATGGAGGGCACGAAGACGACCGGGGTCCGGCGTGAATCCACGGCCAGGAGCGTGGTGCTGAGCAGATCGTCGGCCAGCCCGGCCGCCGCCTTGGCCAGGATGTTCGCGGTGGCCGGCGCGACCAGGACCGCGTCGACACCGCGCGCGAAATCCAGATGTGGGAACCGGGCGTACTCCTCGTCTTCCGCCGCGGCCGGCCAATCGACCCACAGCTCGGTACCGACCCGCTCCCCCGACAGGGCCTCGAACAGGGCCGGGCGCACCAGCTCGGCCGCCGCCTTGGTCAGCACAACCCGCACGCGCGCTCCCGCACGCTGCAGGTCGCGCATCAGGTCGACCGCCTTGTAGCATGCGATCCCCGACGTCACGCCCAGCGTGACGACGCGGCCGGCGAACAGGTCGCTCACGAGCGTGGGGCCCGCTTGTCGACGATGTCGTACTCGATCTCGCCCTCCACCAGATCCTCGAGGGCGCGCGTCGTGTACTTCTTCTTCCACTCCTTGCCGCCCTCCTTGGGAAGCTCGTTGAGCTTGCGGGCGTAGGCGGCGGCCACGACGAGCGCCTCGTACTTGTTGCTGTCCTGCGTCGCCGCGGCGGCCTGTCCGGGTGTGAACACCTTCATGGGTGACCTCCTTCTCGGTTCAATGGGCTTCCCGCCGGGCGCCCATGGCGCGCGGGAAGTGGATGTCGATCCAGGGATCCAGCTCCTCCAGCCGGGAGCGGCGGTGCTCCTCGGCGTGGATGATGTGCGAGAACGTATCGACGGTGTCGTCCAGCTCGCGGTTCACGACCACGTAATCGTAACGCCTCACGGCGTCGATCTCCCCAACCGCGTCGTCGAGCCGCCCGGCGATCGCGGCGGGGGATTCGGTCCCCCGCCCGCGCAGACGCGCCTCCATTGCCGCGTTCGACGGGGGCAGGAGGAAGATCGAGACCGCCTCCGGATACAGGTCCAGCAGGCTAGCTCCCCCCTGGACGTCCACGTCCAGAAGGACGTGGTGCCCCGCACCGAGCGCCTCCTCGATGTCCGCCTTCGGGGTCCCGTACAGATGGCCGTGGACGACCGCCCATTCTGCCAGCTCGCTGGCGTCCCTGGCGCGGTGGAACTCGAGCTCGTCCACGAAACGGTAGTCGGCGTCCTTCACCTCACCCCGCCTAGGCTTCCGGGTCGTCAGCGAGACCGCGAAGCGGATGTACGGGAACCGCTTGAAAATCTCCCGGGCGACCGTCGTCTTGCCGGTTCCGCTGGGGGCCGACAGCACGATCGGAAACGGACTCGCCTCGGGCCGCGGGGTCGCATCGCCGGTCATTCCACGTTCTCCGCCTGCTCGCGCATCTTCTCGAGCTCGGACTTCATGTCGATCGCCAGGCGCTGCATCTCGGCATCACTCGACTTCGACCCGATCGTGTTCGCTTCACGCCCGAGCTCCTGCAAGAGGAACGTGAGCTTTCTTCCGACCGCCTCCCCGCCGGCCTCGAGCTCCGACTCGAAATGATCGAGATGGGCGGCCATCCTGGTCAGCTCCTCGGAAACATCGAGGCGATCGGCGAGGAATACGATCTCCTGGGCCACCCGCTGGTCGAGCGCCGCGAGGTCCTCGGCGCCCAGGAGCGCGCGGACCTTGGACTGGAGCCGCTCCCGCTCGCGCTCCTCACGTTGGGGTGCCATGGCCTCCACACGGTCCCGCAAGTCGCGCAGCGTGGCCAGCCGGGTGACGAAGTCGCCGGCCAGCGCCTCCCCCTCGGTGCTCCGGCTCGCCACGACGCCGTCCAGCGCGGCGTCCAGGGCGCGCCCCGCCCCATCACGAAACGTCGCCTCCTCCAGGGTGGACTCGGGCTCCCACACCAGAACCCCCGGCAGCTCCAGCAGCGAATCGACCGACACGCCGCCACGCACACCGGGGAGGCTTTCCAGCCCGGCCGCGATGCTCAGCAGCCGGTCCAGCACCCCGTGATTCAGGCGCGGCGATCCACCGTCGGCCCGCTCCACAGGCTCGATCTCCACGTTGACGGCCAGGTGTCCGCGCTCGCACCTGGACGCGCAGCGGGCCGCGACAAAGCTCTCCAGGTGGGAGAACTCACGCGGAAGCCGGATGTGCGTGTTGAGGAACCGGTGATTGACCGATTTGATCTCGGCGAGAAACCGGTACCCCCCGACCGCCACCTCGCCGCGACCGTAGCCCGTCATGCTGCGGATCATTCGCCCCTCCCGCAGCCGTATGAATCTATTCGTGATCGCGCGCGCCAGCAACGACGGCGTCGCGCGTGATCGGTCTTCACACGCGACGCCCCAGCTCGCCCGGGAGGAGCTGAGAGATGGCCGAAAGCCCGCTGCGTACGGCGCGGATCAGATCCTCGTTCCCGTCCCAGTGCTCGAGGACGATCGACTCGTCGACGCGATTCAGGAGGCTGTGCAGGGCCAGCAGCACGACCACCACGTCGTCGACCTGGCCGAGGCCCGGTACGAAGTCGGGCACCACGTCGAGCGGCGAGATAAGGTAGAGGAGGGTCCCACCGAGAACGAGCTTGCTCCTCCGGGGAACGCGCGGGTCGCCGATCAACCGCTTCAGGAGGAGCACGAAGTGCGGCAGAAAGAGCACCAGGTCGCGCAGGACCCGCCCGGCGCGGGAGACCTGCGGCAAGGAACGGTCGGCGGGCTCCACCTCACGCATCCAGGCTTCCTACCACGCGTCCGAGGTCCTCCTCCGCCGCCGCCTGGGCGGCGGCGGTCGCGCGTGCCGCCGCCACCCCCGCCCCAAACCCATTGTCGATGTTGACGACGACCACCCCCGGTGCGCAGCTGTTCAGCATCGTGAGCAGCGCCGCGAGACCCTGGAACGAAGCCCCGTACCCGACGCTGGTCGGCACGGCGATCACCGGTCCGCGTGCCATCCCTCCGACGACCGACGCCAGCGCGCCGTCCATCCCCGCCACCACCACGATGGCTGCCGCGGCGGTGATGCGCCCGGCCCGTTCGAGAATCCGGTCGATCCCGGCGACCCCGACGTCGACAGCGGTCTCGACGGGGCGTCCGAACATCCGCAGGGTCTCGATCGCCTCCTCGGCGACCGGCCGGTCGCTCGTGCCGGCGGTGATCACGAGGACCCGCCCGCCGATCGAGACGTCGGGCCGTCCGGCGGAGACCGTCCGTGCCACCGGGTTGTGAACGGCACCTGGGATGGCCGCGGTGACGGCGGCGGCGTGATCGACCCCGGCCCGGGTCGCCAGCAGCCGGCCCGAGCGGCGCCAGATCCGCTCGGCGATGGCGGCCGCCTCGAGGGGCCTCTTCCCTTCGCAGTAAACCACCTCGGGGAGACCGGTTCGCTGCTCGCGCCGGTGGTCGATGGTGGCAAAGGAGAGCCGCTCGTGCGGCCAGCCGGACAGCCGTCGGCAAGCCTCGTCGAGGTTTAGCTCGCCCCTCTCCAGGGCCATCAGCGTGGTGCGCAGGAAGGAGTCCGTCATTAGGTTGCAGTCTATCGCGCCGCGACACCGAGTTCCACATCCGACCGCACGACATTTCGACTGGAGAGGACCGATGGCGCGCTGGGAGACGCCTCCGGGCAAGCCACGCCTGGAGGACGACGAGGTCCACGTCTGGCGGATCTCGCTGCCTTCGATCGAGCCGCGCCAGGCCTGGGAGACGCTCTCGGACGAAGAGCGGCGCCGGGCGGAGCGTCATCGCTTCGCCGTCCACCGGACCCGCTTCGTCGCCGGCCGGGCGGCCCTTCGCGCCGTGCTCTCCGCCTACCTCGGCATCCCGCCTTCGGAGGTCCCGCTCGTCGCCGGGGCCGGCGGAAAGCCGCACCTCGCAGGCGACCGGAAGCTCGATTTCAACCTCGCCCACTCGGAGGACGTCGCGCTGGTCGCGGTGACGCGCGGACGGGCGGTGGGCATCGATGTCGAGCGGCTGCGCCGCGGAGTCCCGTACGAGCGCCTGGCCCAGCGGTTCTTCGCCCCGGGCGAAGCCGAGGCCCTGCGGCGTGTCCCGACGCGGCTGCGACCGGCGGCCTTCTTCGCCTGCTGGACGCGCAAGGAGGCCTGGCTCAAGGCTTCCGGACACGGCCTCGAGCGCGGCCTGCCCTCGGCCCTGCCCCGCTTCGCCGTGTCGGTCGAACCCCGACCGACGGCCCTCGCGGTGATCCTCCCCGATCGGCCTCAGGAAGGCGGGCGGTGGTCCCTGGTGGACGTGCGGGTCGGCTCGGGCTACGCCGGAGCCCTGGCCGTCGAAGGACCCCTGCGCACCCGGTTCTACCGTTGGTCCTCCTAGCCCGGCGGATCCTTCTCGCCAGAGTCCTCGTCGTCGGCGGCGTCGCCCTGTTCGCCGCGGCTCGGGACGCCCTGGCCCAGGAGCGCCGCCCTTCGGAACCGATACCGCTCGGGGGGGTCCTCGACCCCGAACCACCGCCACCGCTGCCCGGCGACGACGAGGGGGGGCCGGTGCTCCCCGAGGCCGAGGACGCGGGCCCGAGCATCCCCTGGCTGGTCGACCTGCACGGCATCTACGGCGTCACGCTCGCGCGGTACAACCGTGTCGACGGCCTCGTCCCCGCCTGGGGGCTGGACCTCGAGCCGATCGATCCCGGGGGCACCCCGGCCCTGGGGGGCCGTTACGCGCGCGCGACCACCCATGCCCGGGCCCTCTGGAGCGCCTGGATCGAACAGCGGCTCCCCCTGCCCGGTGAGATCCGGCTCCGATTCGAGCACTTCCAGCGGACGGCGACGTTCGACGACTGGAGGGTCACCGAGAGGGAGAACGACCTGGCGACCTTCCTGACCGGCTCGGACCTGATGGACTGGTGGCGCGAGAAGGGGTTCCGGGTCGAGGTCCTCGGCGAGACCGTGGACGCGCGGCTCTCAGGACGGGTCGCCCTGCTGGACGCCAGCCAGCGCTCGGAGCGCGACCGGTCTCCGTTCGTCCTCTTCGGGGGGGACGAGGACTTCCGCGCCAATCCGGCGATCGAGGACGGCGACCTCCGGAGCGTGACGGTGAGCGGCCGGCTCGACACGCGTGACGTCCAGAGCCCGCTCCTACCGGCTCCGGGGTGGCGCGTCGAGGTCGAGGTCGAGGGGGCCGGCGGACCGCTCGGGGCGGACGTCGACTTCGTGCGCGGGTTCGCCGACCTGCGCCGAACGACGCGGCTGGGGACCGACGTGTGGTGGGACGCGAGGCTCGTCTGGATGGGACCGCTGAACGGCGACGGCGTGCCCCCGCAACGCAAGGCGTCCCTTGGGGGTCCGGGCTCCCTGCGGGGGTTCCCGGCCGCCCGCTTCGTCGGCGAGGAGGCCCTCCAGGTCTCCACGGAGGCACGCTTCCCCCTGCCCCTGTTCCGTCCCCTCGACGCGCTCTTCCTCTCCTGGCACCTGGTCGGTTTCGGCGACGCCGGGGCCGTGGACGACTACGACCGATGGCACGCCGACGTCGGGGCTGGCGTCTCCGGCATCAACCTCTTTTCTTATGTCGGCTTCTTCGTGGCCCAGCGGGTGACCGACACAGGCGAGCCGGACGACGGTCCGCGCTTCCTGGTCCGCCTGCGGCGCGACTTCTAGCCGGAGCGCCGGACGGGGCTGCGGACAGCGCATGGACGTGGTAGAGTCTCCCCCTTCGTGCCGGGGCCGATGGCTCCGGCATCTCCAGAACGGAGGATGAATCCCATATGAAGCTGGTCGAATTCCTGTCCCCAGACGAAGTGTCGCTCGAGCTCAAGGCCAGGACCAAGGACGAGGCGCTGCGCGAGCTGGTCGGGCTGCTGGGGCTGGACGAGAACTCCGAGGAGAGTCTGTTCAAGCTCTTGCGGAAGCGGGAGAACCTCGGCTCCACCGGCATCGGCAAGCACGTCGCCATCCCCCATTGCCGGTCCCTGGTGGTCGATCGCCTGCGTGTCGCCTACGGTCGCGCGCCGAAGGGGATCGAGTTCGACGCCATCGACGGCAAGCCCGTGCACCACCTGTTTCTCATCGTCGCGCCCCCGGTCGAGATCTCCAACCA
>Ga0299913_10005345_pt1 | contig 10944 bp, 10 predicted proteins | sample RVTome_9_FD_201360 | JGI IMG/M metagenome (GOLD analysis project Ga0299913, IMG submission 201360) | Soil microbial communities from uranium-contaminated site in the Upper Colorado River Basin, Wyoming, United States - RVT155D38 (version 2) ... | reverse complement strand
GACGTTGGGCCGGTTCCTCGAGCCCGGGGACGAGGTCGTGCTCCGGATCGAGAGGCTCGGGGCATTGCGCACGCCGATCACGGCGCGACCCGAACCCGGCCCGTGAGTGGCTTCCCCCTTCCGGCGGGGCTCGACACGCCCCAGCTCGTCGTCGACCGATCGCGCCTCGAGGCGAACATCGCGCGGCTCCAGGGTGAGCTCGGTCAGCGCGGCGTCCGGTTGCGGCCCCACGCGAAGACCCACAAGAGCGTGCGCATCGGCCGCATGCAGCTCGACGCCGGCGCCGCCGGCCTGACCGTCGGGACGCTCGGCGAGGCCGAAGTCTTCGTTGCCGGCGGGATCCGCGACCTGTTCGTCGCCTACCCGGTCTGGGCCGACGGCCCGAAGGCGGATCGGCTGCGGGCCCTGCATGTCAACAGTGACCTGCGCGTCGGTGTGGATTCGGTCGCGGGCGCGGAACGACTCGGCGCCGCCGTCCGCGGGACGAGTCGACCCCTCCACGTCCTCGTCGAGCTCGACCCCGGGAACCACCGGACCGGCGTGCCGGCGCCCGAAGCGGCGGTCGCCGTGGCCGAGGCGTGCCGTGAGGCGGGTCTCGTCGTCGACGGGGTGTTCACCCACGGCGGGCATTCCTACCGTCCGGGCCGGCCCGGCGGCGCTGCGCTCGACGAGGTCGTCACCCTCGAGGCGGGGGCGGCGGCCCTCGAGGCGGCCGGCTTCGAGGTGTCGACGATCAGTGCGGGTTCGACCCCGACGATGACCCTCGCGGCGGAAGGGCGCGTCAACGAGATCCGTGCGGGGACCTACGTTTTCGGTGACCGCCAGCAGGCGGTTCTTGGCGCGATGGCCTGGGACACGCTCGCGGCGGTGGTCGCCGGGACCGTCGTCTCCGCGGCGGCGGACCGGATCGTGATCGACGCAGGCGCGAAGGCCCTGACCAAGGATCGGCCGGAATGGCTCGAGGGCTACGGCCACCTCGTCGCGTTCCCGGAGGCGGTGATCGAGCGGCTCGCGGACTACCACGGCATGCTCCGCGTGCCACCGGTATCACCGCGGCCGCGCCTCGGCGAGGTCGTGGCGGTCGTGCCCAACCACATCTGCCCGGTCGTCGATCTCGTCTCGACGTTCACCGTCGTCGGGCCGGGCGGCGGTGTCGAATATTGGCCCGTGGACGCCCGGGGACGCAGCGGATAGCGGCCGGCGAGCCCGGGCGGGACACCAGGAGCCCGGGGTCGCCTCGTGGGATGATGGGCGCCATCGACGACGCCGCCGACGCCACCAGCAGGAGGCCCCGACGCGATGTTCTACGTCTCGCGCGGCAACGTGCCCCACAAGCGCCATACGCAGCACCGGGCCCCGGACGGGAGCCTCTACGCCGAGGAACTGTTCGGTGTCGAGGGCTTCACCGGGCGCAGCTCGCTCCTCTATCACGTCGTTCCACCGACGCGGACCCACCGCATCGAAGCGGTCGGGCGCGTGGCGCTCGAGGAGGCGGACGACGGCTCACACCACCACCGCCTGATCGACTCGGCCGGGCTGGAACCGCGCGGCGACGCGATCACCGGCCGCGTGCCCCTGTTCTTCAACAACGACGTGGTCATGGGCGTCGTCCGGCCGGCCGAACCGATGGGCGAGACGCTCTTCTACCGCAACGGTGCCGCCGACGAGATGCTCTTCGTCCACGAGGGGACCGGACTGCTCGACACCGTCTTCGGGCCGATCCGCTACCACGCGGGCGACTACCTCGTGCTGCCCATCGGGACGACCTGGCGGCTCGTTCCGGATGACGGCGTCGACCAGCGCATGTTGTGGCTCGAATGCCCATCCGAGCTCGAGTCGCCGAAACGCTACCGGAACTGGTACGGGCAGCTGCTCGAGCACGCGCCGTACTCCCAGCGCGACATCCGCGTGCCGGACGAGGTGCCGCCGCGCGACGACGAGGGGGAGTTCCGGGTCCACGTCAAGATGCGCGACCGGATCACGGCGTACCACTACACGCATCATCCGTTCGACGTCGTCGGCTGGGACGGCTACCTGTGGCCGTTCGCCTTCGACATCGCCGACTTCGAGCCGATCACCGGGCGGGTCCACCAGCCGCCGCCGGTCCACCAGACGTTCCAGGCGCGCAACTTCGTCGTGTGCTCGTTCGTCCCGCGCAAGTTCGACTATCACCCCTTGGCGATCCCGGCGCCGTACAACCACTCGAACATCAACAGCGACGAGGTCATCTACTACGTTGCGGGCAACTTCATGAGTCGGCGCGGCGTGGGCATCAGCTCGTTCACGCTGCACCCCGCGGGCATCCCGCACGGGCCGCACCCGGGGACCGTCGAGGCGTCGATCGGCAAGGAGGCGACCGCGGAGCTCGCGGTCATGGTCGACACGTTCAACCCGCTCCGGCTGACGAAGGAGGCGGCCGAGCTCGAGGACGCTCGCTACCCCTACAGCTGGCTGCCCGCGGAGGACGCGCACGGCGAGGCCCGCGAACTCTCCGAGCGTGGTCCAGAGGCATTCCCCGACTGAAGACTGGCGCCCCGCGACCGCGACACGCGTGACACGGCCGCGCCGCACCCGCCATCATCGAAGCGTGACGGATCTGCGATCGCGCATTCGGGCAGGGGAAACGCTGATCGGAGCGTTTTCCGATCTTGCCTCGCCCGTTGCCGCCGAGCTGATGGGGCGGGCCGGCTTCGACTGGCTCGTCCTCGACCTGGAGCACGGAAGCGCCACGGAAGCGGACCTGCTCGCACTGGTTCTCGCGGTCGAGACCACCGGGTGCGCGACCGTCGTACGTCCGCAGTCCGCCGAGCGGCTTCGGGTTGGGCGCGCCCTCGATACGGGAGCGGCGGCGATCATGCTCCCGCAGCTCCGTACCGTCGACGAGGTGCGCGCGGCACTCCCGTTCCTGCGCTATCCGCCGGCCGGTGTCCGCGGCGTCGCGCTGCGCACCCGCGGCGCCGGGATGGGCTCGCTGGGGCACGCCGACGTCGCCCGGGTCGTCAACGAGCGGATCGTCGGCATCGTCCAGGTCGAGGCGCCGGCGATCGTCGAGGCGGCGGACGAGGTGGCCGCGCTCGACGGGGTCGACGTGCTGTTCGTCGGTCCCGCCGACCTGACGCACGCGCTCGGCGTGCCCGGACAGTTCGACGACGAGCGGTACGTCGCGTCGTTGCGCACGGTCGTTGCCGCGGCGACACGCCACGGACGGGCGGCCGGCATCCTGCTCTACGACCCGGCCGACCTGCCATCCCACCTGGAGCTCGGGTTCCGGTTCATCGGATTGGGCTCGGAAGGTTCGTTCGTCAGTGCGGGTGCCCGGTCGACGCTCGCGGCGGCCGGGCGGGGCTGACACCGCCGGTCACCGGGCGGCCTCGGCATCGAGCGGTGCAGCCGGCTCCGCGCCGCCGATCGGCCGCGGCCCGGTTTGGGCGAGGACGACCCCGAGCAGGATGAGCGCTGCTCCCAGCAGCTGCAGCGGCGCGAGCTGCTGGTCGAGGAACACCGCGGCGAGGACCACGATGAAGACCGGCTCGACAGTGCTCACGAGGGCAGCCTGCGCCGCTCCGATCCGGCGTGCGCCGCCGTAGAACGTCTGGATCGCGAGGAACGACGAGACGAACGCCAGCACGATGAGCAGGGGCCAGGCCGTGGCGGGAACCGTCGTCGGGTCGAGCGACCGCCCGGAGGCGACCACCCCCGCGGCAAACACCGTCGCGGTTGCGCCGATCATGAGGGCCGTCGTCGCCGCGGCGTCCCCCGCGACCGATTCGTGCTCCGCGGCCGCATGCCCCAGGCGATCCCGGCGTTCGCCGCTGAGCCGAGCCGACAGGATGATCCAGACCGAGTAGATGAGCGGCGAGATCATGACCAGCGCGATACCCGCGATCGGTGGAGGCTCGTCGGTCGGGATGCCGCCAAGTGCGAGCACGATCCCGGCGAGCGCCAGTCCGAGTGCCAGCCAGGGCCGCCGGCCGGCCAGGCGCGATGCGAACCACAGGGAGAGCACCGCGACGGCGACCGGGTACGTGTAGACGAGCACGCCCGCCAGCGCGGCCGGCACGGTCTCGAGGCCCGCGTAGTACGTCCCCGCGTTGCCGGTATAGAGGGTGCCCAGCCCGATCGCGATGGCGACCTGGCGCCGCGAGAGACGGCGAGCCGCAGCTCGACGCGCCGGTGACAACGCGACCCATCCCCATGCCAGGATCGCCCCGATCCCGAACCGCCAGGCGAGGAGCGTCAGCCAGTCCACGCCGGTCTCGTAGATCGGTGCCGCGAGGATCGTACCCAGCCCGAAGCCCGCGGCAGACACGAGCACCAGCACGATCCCTGCGAGGCGCCGTCGATCCATCTGCCGGAGGCTAGCAGGCCCGGGATCTGCGTCGCCCGGTGGATCCGGTTCCCGTCGCGGCAACCGTCCGGCAACCGAACCACCTCGAATGGGCGAAGGTCTACACTCTTGTCGTGACTGAACTCGACGAGGCAGCCGTGGTGCAGCGGGTGCCCACGCTCACGGATGAGCCGCTCAGCGTGCTCGCTCGCCGCGAGCCGGTCAGCGTGCCGCCGGGCACCAGCCTGGCGGAGTGCCTCCGAGCGATCCAGCGGACCGGGACGGGCGATTCGGTGTTCGTCTGCGACGAGGACGGGAGCCTGGTCGGCGTCCTGACCGAGCGCGACATCTTTGCCCGCCTCGTCACCGCCCAGGTCGACGTGTCGCAACCGGTCGAGTCGCTGATGACGACCGACCCGAAGACACTCCGCGCCGACCAGACGGTTGCGGAGGCGATCGACCTGATGCAGACCGGGCGGTATCGGAACGTGCCGCTCATCGAGGATGGCGGCCGGATGATCGGCGTCGTCCGCCAGAACGACATCATCAGGTTCCTCGCCGAATCGTTCCCGGAGGAGCTCCTCAACCTGCCGCCGCGACCACACCAGAGCATGAAGGAGCCTGAAGGCGCGTGACCACGACCCGCACCCGATCCGCCGACCTGCCGACGCAGGATCTCGAGCGGGTCACGATCCGCTTCGCCGGCGATTCCGGCGACGGCATGCAGCTGACCGGCACCCAGTTCACCCGGACCGCAGCCGTCTTCGGCAACGACATCAGCACGCTCCCGGACTTCCCGGCCGAGATCCGGGCCCCGGCCGGGTCCCTGCCGGGCGTGTCGGGCTTCCAGATCAGCTTTTCCTCGAGCGACATCCACACGCCGGGTGACGAGCCGGACGTGCTCGTCGCGATGAACCCCGCGGCGCTCAAGACGAACGTCGGCGACCTGCCGCCGGGCGGCGCGCTCATCGTCAACAGCGACGCCTTCACCAAGTCCAACCTCAGCAAGGCGGCCTACGAGGGCAACCCGCTGACCGACGGTTCGCTCAAGGCGTACTCGCTGTTCGAGATCCCGATCAGCACGCTCAACGAGCGTGCCCTCGACGGGCTTGACATGACAAGCAAGCAGAAGGACCTGACCAAGAACTTCTTCGCGCTCGGGATCATGTTCTGGCTGTACGAGCGGAGCATGGAGCCGACGCTCGACTGGATCGGCCAGAAGTTCGGGGCACGGCCGGTCATAGCCGAGGCCAATGGGCGGGCCCTGAAAGCCGGCTACGCATTTGGGGAGACCACCGAGCTCTTCCACACCCACTACCGGGTCAAGCCGGCCCACCTCGCTTCGGGTACGTACCGCAACATCACCGGCAACGAGGCGACGGCCCTCGGTTTCCTGGCCGCGTCGCAGCTGGCCGATCGGCCGCTGTTCTACGGCAGCTACCCGATCACGCCCGCGTCGGACATCCTCCACCAGCTGTCGGGCTACAAGGCCTACGGCGTCAAGACGTTCCAGGCGGAGGACGAGATCGCGGCGATCGGGGCGGCGATCGGTGCGTCCTACGGGGGAGCACTCGGCCTGACCGCCTCGTCGGGTCCCGGGATCGCCCTGAAGAGCGAGGCGCTCGGGCTGGCCGTGATGGTCGAGCTGCCGCTCGTCGTCGTCGACGTCCAGCGGGCTGGTCCGTCGACGGGCATGCCGACGAAGACCGAACAGGCGGACCTGCTCCAGGTGCTGTTCGGCAGGAACTCCGATTCGCCCCTGCCCGTGGTCGCGCCGGCGACCCCGGCCGACTGCTTCGACGTCGCCATCGAGGCCTGGCGACTTGCCCTCAAGTTCGTGACCCCGGTGGTCTACCTGTCCGACGCGTTCCTCGCGACCGGCGCGGAGCCGTGGCGGATCCCGAGCGTGGACGAGTTGCCGGACATCCACGTCGACAACCCGACGGACCCGGCGACCTTCCGGCCGTATGCGCGTGATGCTCATACGCTCGCGCGCCAGTGGGCGATCCCGGGCACGCCCGGTCTCGAACACCGGGTCGGCGGCCTGGAGAAGGCCGACATCAGTGGCAACGTCAGCTACGACCCGGACAACCACCACCGGATGCAGATGCTGCGCCAGGCGAAGGTCGCCGGGATCGCCGACGACATCCCGTTGCTCGAGGTCCACGGGCCGGACCGCGGCGACCTGCTCGTCCTCGGCTGGGGCTCGACGTACGGCGCAATCCGGTCCGCGGTCGAGCGGCTCCAGGCTGACGGGCGCTCCGTGGCCCACGCCCACCTGCGCCATCTCAACCCGTTCCCGAAGAACACCGAGACGGTCCTCGGAAGCTATCGCCGGGTCCTCATCCCTGAGGTCAACCTCGGGCAGCTCCTGCTGCTCGTCCGCGCGAAGTTCCTGATCGATGCGGTGGGCTACGACCGCGTCCGGGGCAAGCCCTTCCGCATTTCCGAGATCGAGGAGGCGGCAACGAAGATCCTCGAGGAATCGCGACCATGACTGAACCGAACAAAAGGGCCGCCCGCGAGACCGCCGACCCGACGCCGCTTTCGGCGGAGAATGCCGAGACGATCAGGTTGACCCGGAAGGACTTCGTGTCCGACCAGGAGGTTCGCTGGTGCCCGGGGTGCGGCGACTACTCGATCCTCGCCCAGACGCAGAAGGTCATGCCGGATTTTGGCTATCCACGGGAGAACATCGTGTTCATCTCGGGGATCGGCTGTTCGGGCCGGCTGCCGTATTACATGAACACCTACGGCTTCCACACGATCCACGGTCGCGCGCCCACCCTGGCGACCGGCCTGAAGGCGGCCCGCCCGGATCTCATGGTGTGGGTCATCACGGGCGACGGCGACGCGCTGTCGATCGGCGGCAACCACGTCCTCCACTCGATGCGACGGAACGTCGACTTCAAGCTGGTCATGTTCAACAATCGGATCTACGGGTTGACCAAGGGTCAGGCGTCGCCGACATCGGAGTTCGGCAAGCGCACCAAGTCGACGCCGGCCGGCTCGGTCGATACGCCGATCATCCCGCTGACCATCGCGCTGGCTGCCGAAGCGAGCTTCGTCGCCCGGTCCGTGGATACGCACACGGAGCATCTCCAGGCGACGCTGAACCGGGCGGGGTTCCACACCGGGTCGGCGTTCATCGAGGTCCTCCAGAACTGCAACATCTTCAACGACGGCGCGTGGCGCGACTTCACCGAGCGTGACGTCCGCGAGGACCGGATGCTCCTCCTCGAGCACGGCAAGCCGATGATCTTCGGGCGTGACCGCGACAAGGGGATCCGCCTCGCCGGCCTTCGGCCGGAGGTCGTGACGATCGGCCAGGACGGGGTCACCGAAGAGGACCTGCTGGTCCACGACGAGCAGGCCGAGGACCCCTTCCTCGCGCTCATGCTGTCGCGGATGTTCTGGCCGCAGTTCCCGGTCCCGGTCGGCGTCCTGCGCGCCGTCCCGCGACCGACGCATGACGCGCTGATCGGCGACCAGATCGAGGCTGCGGTCGCGCGCGAGGGGAAGGGCGACCTCGCCGGTGCCCTGGCCAGCGGGGAGACGTGGACCGTCGAGTAGCGGTCCGAACCGGAAGTGGGAGGAGCGCCCGATGCGGTGCCCATCGTGTGGCTTCGACAACCTGACGGGGGCCGAGATCTGCGACAACTGCGGGGCCGACCTGTGGGGTCACGATGTGCCCCAGCAGGCCCCGGCCTTCCACGGTCGGCTGCTGGGTGAGCACCTGCGCGACCTTGGTGCCCCGCAACCGGTGACCGTCGCACCGGACACGCCGGTCGACCAGGCGATCGCGCTGATGCACGAGTCCGGGACGGATTGCCTGCTCGTCATGACCGACGGACAGCTTGCCGGGATCTTCACCGACCGGGACGCCGTCGTGAAGGTGGCCGGCAAGCGCCTCGACTCGTTCCACGTGCGCGACTTCATGACCCCGGACCCGGTCGTCCTGCGCCACGACGACTCGATCGCGGTCGCGATCCACAAGATGGCGGTGGGCGACTTCCGGCACATTCCGATCGTCGAGGACGGCCGCCCGACGGGCGTCGTGACCGCCCGCGACGTGTTCCATCACCTCGCCACGATTCTCGACTGACATGCGCGTCGCGATCCTGGCCGACGACCTGATCTGGTCCAGCCGGCTGGCCGATCTCGTTCGATCGGCCGGCGCCGACCCCGTCGCGACCCGATCGCTCGCGTCCCTCGCGGCGGCCCTCCCGAACGTCGAGCGGGTCGTGGTCGACCTGACCGCCCGGGCCTACGACGGGGTCGCCGCGCTCGAGCTCGTCCGCGCTGCCGATGTCCCGGCCGTTGCCGTGGGGCAGCACGACGACCACGAGCTGCGGAAGCGGGCACTTGCCGCCGGGGCGGACCGCGTGTATGCCTACCGCAAGCTGTTCGAGGATGGGCCCCGAACGCTCGCCGCGTGGCTTGCCCGCGAAGCGGCCGCGGACCTCCGGGGATGACCGTCGACCGGGAGGTGGGGGCAAGCGCCGGCACTGCGCACGCGGCACGCCTCGATCGGGCCGCGGCCCTCGCCTGCGCACACGGGCTCGACGGACTGATGGTCGGCGTCGGGTCCGACCTGCGGTACCTCACCGGGTACGCGGCCCTGCCCCTGGAGCGCCTGACGATGCTGGTCGTCGCCTGCGGGCGGCGGCCGGCGCTCATCGTCCCGCGCCTCGAGGTTGCGGCCGCCCGTGCCGGCCTTCGCGCCGAGGTGCCGATCGAGTCCTGGGACGAGGTCGACGACCCGCACGCCCTGGCCCTCGCCCAGCTCGATCCGGCCCGGCTGGCCTCGCGCCCGCGGCTCGCCGTCTCGGACCAGCTGTGGGCGTTCCACCTGCTGCGGTTCCAGGCGCAGCTCGCGACGGCCACGCCGACGTTCGTGGCGCTGTCGCCCGTCCTGCGCGAACTGCGCATGATCAAGGACGCCGGCGAGATCACGCTGCTGCGACGGGCGGCGCACGCTGCGGATCGCGTCGTGACGGCGCTCGCCGCCGGTCGCCTGGTCGGGCGGACCGAGGGGGACGTCGCCCGCGAGGTGCGTGAGCGGCTGGTCGCCGAAGGCCACGACGACGCCAGGTTCGCCATCGTTGCGTCGGGTCCGAACTCGGCGTCGCCCCATCACGAGGCGTCGGATCGCGAGATCCGTGCCGGCGAGCCGATCGTGCTCGACATCGGAGGAACGATCGGCGGGTACGGGTCGGACATAACCCGCACGTTGTGGGTCACCGGCGGGGACGGCGCGAACGGACCGGACGATCGCTATCGCGAGTTGTACGCGAGCCTCCAGCACGCCCAGCATGCGGCCACGGCGGCGGTCCGGCCGGGCGTGGCCTGCGAGGGGATCGATGGCGTTGCCCGCCGGGCGATCGCCGCCGACGGGTATGGTGATTCGTTCATCCACCGGACCGGGCACGGCATCGGGCTGGACGGGCACGAGGATCCCTACCTCGTGGCCGGGAACAGCGAGCCGCTCCGCGAGGGCATGGCATTCAGCGTCGAGCCGGGCATCTACTTCGAGGGCGAGTACGGTGCCCGGATCGAGGACATCGTCGTGTGCGGCGAGGCGGGACCGATCGTCCTGAACGAAGCTCCCCGCGACCTGCTCGTCGTCGACGGCTGACTGACCGGTTTTGTGGGCGATCGGGCCGGAGTGGTGGGCGGCCTGCCTGCCGATGTGCGACGTGGCATCAGATTCGGGATCAGCGAGCGTGGCCGTCGCCCGAGTTGTCGATGCCGTGCCTCGGTCAGGCACGCTGGACGGAGAACTGATGCGACGTGAGGCATCACCAAGGGGGGGCGCGTTCCGCTCCGCTCCGCCGGGCTTCCCGGCTAGACTTGCCGGCATGCGCACGATCGCTGGGCGTCGCCTCGCCGAGGTGGACGTCGGCTAACTGACCGACATGGTGGCTCGCCACGAGCGGGTCATCATCGACCTGGGGACGGGTGACGGACGGGCCGCTCTCGCGGTGGCCGCCGCCGATCCCCGGTCGCTCGTCATCGGCGTCGACGCCGACGCCGCATCCATGGTCGACGCGTCGCGCCGTGCAGCACGCGCGGCGGGTCGGGGCACGCCCTCGAACCCGCTGTTCGTCGTTGCTGCCGCGGAGGCTCCACCGGCCGAGCTCGTGGGCCTCGCCGACGAGGTCCGCATCCTCTTTCCATGGGGCTCGCTCCTGCGCGGCGCGCTCGGTTCCGACGCGACCGTGGCAGCCGGCATCGCATCGCTCGTCAGGCCCGGAGGAGATCTAACGACGATCCTGTCGATCACGCGACGGGACGGGATCGACGGGATGGACACACTCGACGCGCGCGCGCTGGCACGAGTTGCCCGGGTCCAGCGAGGGGTCGGGCTGCACCTGGTCGCGGCACATCCGATCTGTCTCGATGCGGTCCGCGCCACGAGGTCGTCGTGGGGCCGCCGGTTGCTGGCCAGCGGAGCCGAGCGGCCGATCTGGCGTCTCGCCTTCGTGCGAAGCGACGGCCGCGACCGGGACCTGCGGTATGATCCCCGCAACGGCGCGTCCGAGCGACGCGCCACCTGGCCCGAGACATCATGCAATCGATCGCCCGGCGCCGTTTCGGCGCCCCAACCGTCCGGG
>Ga0299913_10005344_pt1 | contig 10945 bp, 11 predicted proteins | sample RVTome_9_FD_201360 | JGI IMG/M metagenome (GOLD analysis project Ga0299913, IMG submission 201360) | Soil microbial communities from uranium-contaminated site in the Upper Colorado River Basin, Wyoming, United States - RVT155D38 (version 2) ... | reverse complement strand
GTGACCCGCCCGCCCGCCCGCGTAACGTGGGAGCACGGGCACCGCAAGGCCGACGTCGCCGTCCGCGGTCCGGCCCTGCAGCTGCTACTCGTGCTGACCCGCCGCGCGTCCCTGGACGGCTCCGACCTCGCCGTGCACGGCGACGAGCGACTCTTCGCGCACTGGCTGGAGCACAGCGCATTCTGACCTCACGCGCCCGCCGGCGGAGCCTCCTGGTTGTGCTGCGGCCCGATCCGCCGATGCCTGCACCTGTTCGTCGCGTTGCGTTGACCGCGGAAGGACGGCCAAAGGGTTAGGTGATCGAGATGCCGATGAGCGTGCCCACGAGGTATGTGGCCCCGGCCGCGATCGCGCCGAAGGCGAGCTGGCGCAGGCCGCTCAGCCACCATGGCATGGTGGTGTAGCGGGCCGCGGCGGCGCCGAGCAGCACGAGCCCGACCGCACCGACCGCCAGGCCGGCGAGCAGCGAGTCGAAGCCGAGCAGGTATGGCAGCAGCGGCAGCAGCGCGCCGACCGCGAAGCACAGGAACGACGAGATGGCGGCGGCCCACGGCGAGGGCTGCTCGTCGAGGTTGACGCCGAGCTCCTGCGTCACGTGCACCCGCACGGCGAGCTCGTGGTCGGCGTGCACCTCGGCGGCGACGCGCTCCGCGGTCTCCCGGGACAGCCCCATGTCCACGTACATCTCGACGAGCTCGGCCTGCTCGGCCCGCGGGTTGCGCTCGATCTCCGCGCGCTCCACGGCCGCTTCGGCCTGCACCGACTCGTTCTGCGTCGACACCGACGCGTACTCGCCGAGCGCCATCGAGAACGCCCCGGCCACCAGCCCGGCCGCACCGGACAGCACGATGACGTCCGCGCCGGCGCCACCACCGCCGACGCCCGCCACCAGGGCGATGTTGGTGACCAGCCCGTCCATCGCGCCGAACACCGCGGGCCGCAGCCACCCGCCGGACACGTCCCGATGGGTATGGCCGACCTCGTCAGCACCGTCGGTCAGGGGTTCGGCGGTCACCCGATCACTGTACGGTGCCCTGCCGAGCTCAGCCTGGCACGATCGGCAGCGTCAGCGAGTGCGCCGCCGACCCGGCGCACGTCGCGTCGTGATCACTCCAACGCGTCGCGGGGCCCTGGAGTCACTGCGGGTACGCTCGTTGCGGTGGTACGCGACGTCGTCGGCACGCTGGCCCGGCTCGGCCTCGCCGCGGTGTGGCTGGTGTCCGGCGCGCTGAAGGCCGCCGACCCCGAGCAGACCTACCTCGCAGTGTCGGCGTTCGACGTGCTGCCGCCAGCGCTCGTCGGGCCGGTCGCGGCGGCCCTGCCGTTCCTGGAGCTCGCGCTCGGCGTGCTGCTGCTGGTCGGGTTCGGGGTCCGGCAGGTGGCGGTGGTGTCGGCGATCCTGCTGGCGGCGTTCACAGCGGGTGTCGCACAGGCCTGGGCGCGCGGGCTGTCGATCGACTGCGGGTGTTTCGGCGGCGGCGGGCCGGTCGACGCCGGGCAGACGCGCTATCCCCAGGAGCTTGCGCGCGACCTTGCGTTCCTGGCGCTGGCGGCCTGGCTACTGGTGCGACCGCGTACCTTGCTCGCGGTGGACACCCCGCTGGGCATCCGCCGGCCGGTGGTCGTGGCGGACGGCACGGGGCGCATTGCGGAGGACGGAGGCTGAAGTGGGCGGTGCCGAGCGCGCCGAGCGACGGCGTAAGCAGGCCCGGTCTGCCGGTTCCACCGGTTCTGCCGGGCCGCGGTCGGCCGGGACAGCTCGATCGGCGTCGGCCGGTGGCGGTGACCGCGGCCGGGTGATCGGCACCGTGGTCGTGGTGCTGGTGCTGGCCGCCGCGGTGCTCGGCGGGGTGCTGTGGCAACGATCCCGCTCGGCCCCACCGGAGGCGGAGCCCACGCGGGTGACCGCCGAGTACCCGGTGCGGCTCGACGGTGGCACGGTCGTCGCGGGGGAGGACACCGCCAAGACCACCATCGACGTCTACGAGGACTTCCTCTGCCCGGCCTGCGGCACCTTCGAGGAGCGCGACGCCGGCAAGATCGAGCGGGCGCTCGCGGCCGGCACCATCAAGGTGCGCTACCACATGGTCAACCTGCTGGACGAGAAGTCCAATCCGCCCGGCTACTCCCTCCACGCCGCGTCGGCCGGGCTGTGCGCCGCCGATGCCGGCGGCTTCCCCAGCTTCCACGCCAGCCTCTTCGCCAGCCAGCCGCGCGAGGGCGGCCGCGGCTACTCCGACGACCAGCTCGTGCAGCTCGGTCGCGATGTCGGCATCACTTCCGACGCCTTCGAAAGCTGCGTCCGCAACGGCAAGTACCACGACGCCGTGCGCGCCGAGTTCGCCACCGCGTCCGCCGACACCGCCCTCCGCCGCCCCGGCCCCGGTGGCAACCTGTACTTCGGCACCCCCACCGTCACCATCGACGGCAAAGTCGCCGACCTGGCAAACTCCGCCTGGCTCGACGACGCCATCCGCTCCGCCGGCTGACCACCCGATTCCAGGTCACGCACCCGGTTCGTGTACCGTATGCGCCGGAGCCGCCACCGCGGCCATCCGCGAGGGGCTGTAGCGCAGCTGGTAGCGCACCACACTGGCAGTGTGGGGGTCACGGGTTCGAGCCCCGTCAGCTCCACTCCCTTGATTGGCGACTCCTGGTCTAGCGTTTTGCCCGGTGGGAGCATGTTTCGGCTTGCCTCGGTGATCGTCAATTTTGGTCTGTGGGTGATCGTCCGGTTCCGCTCAGGTGGAGGAAATCAGGAGAGATCATTCCTCCCGCGCTCCTGGCGTCCGGTGTTCGTGGCTGCTGTGACGAGCTGCGGACCGCTGATCATGTCGCGGCGCGGGGGAGTGAGCTGCGTGCGAGGCGTGTGGGGTGCATGTTTCTGAGGTTCCCCCGTAGCACGGACACCTGACCTGAGGTGGCCCTGGCCACCGGGAAGGATGTTGTCGTGCCCGCTCCGCACCCTCCCGAGTTCCGTCGTCGCGCGGTCGAGTTGGCCCGTGAACGGCCAAGCCGACCGCGGACCTGGCGAAAGAACTGCGTATTTCCGAGTCGTGTCTGCGGAACTGGATGGCCCAGGCCGACGTGGATGCCGCCGGCAGCGAGACCCAGCTGACGAGCAAGGAGAAGAAGGAACTCGTCGAGTTGCGTCGTGACAAGCGGCGCCTGGAGATGGAAGTCGAGATCCTTAAGCGGGCGGCCGCGTACTTCGCCCGTGAGAATGTCCTCCCGAACTAGCCTTCCCGCTGGTCCGTGAACTCGCCGACGACGCCATCGATGTCGCGGTGGCCTGCCGGGTGCTCACTGTGTCGAGATCGGATTACTACGACTGGCTGGTCCGCCTCGATTCGCCACGTCGACAGGAGAACGAACTGTTGCGCAAACACATCGAGAAGATCCACACCGATTCCCGAGGAACGTACGGTTCCCCGCGGGTGCACGCCGAACTCGTCCTGGGTCTCGGTCTGCCGGTCAACCTCAAGCGAGTCGCCCGGCTGATGCGCGACGCCGGCATCCAGGGCCTCTACCGGCGCCGGCGCCACGGCTGCACCATCCGCGACCCACACGCCCAGCCCAGCGACGATCTCGTCAACCGCCAGTTCACCGTGCACGAGCCGAACCGGCTGTGGATCACCGACATCACCGAGCACCCGACCGGAGAAGGGAAGCTGTACTGCGCCGCCGTGATGGACGCGCGGCGGCCAAGGCCGAGCTACTGTCAATGATCAACCGGTGTGACCTGGCCCGATACAGATGCATTCCGGACCTTCGGTGCCGCTACAACTGGTTGTAATCAGCACGGCCATCGAAATGACGCCAACCTCACAACGCGTGGCAGGTGAGGACGGTCCAGCGCCAGATGGGAATGTGCGGGTCAGGCGGCGGTCACCTGCAGCGCGGCTTCGGCCGCGTCCAGCGCACTTGTGCATTCATCGATCGAGTCGCCGACGGCGGTGGCGTAGGCGATGCGGTCCCAGACCGCGCCTTTGGGCGGCGGCGACACCACGGCGCCCGGCTGCGCCACGGTCACCGCCCGGTCCACGGCCTCGGGTAGTCCGGCCTGGTCGAAGGCGATGGCGCCGATGGTGGTGTCGTTCCGTTCGGGGTAGAAGAAGCGGACGCCGGCCACCCGCCGCCGGGTCGGTCGCACGTCGGCGGCGAGGCCGCACGCCGTGGCCGCCGCGACCGCGCCGGGGTCGATTCCGGTGGCCAGCATCCCCAGGTAGGGGATGAGGTCACCACCGAGCCGGCCGTTCACCTCGATGAGCATCGGGCCGGCTTCGGTGAGCATGTATTCGGTGTGCGTCCAGCCGTCCAGGAAGCCCAGGGCACTGTGGGTGTCCTGCAGCGTCGCGGTGAGCGCCGGGTCGGTGAGCAGCGGGTCGGCGGCGTCGACGTGGTGGCCGATCTCCTCGGCGTGGGGCGGGTAGCCGACGATCTTGCGGGCGAGGAACAGGGGAGTGACCTTGCCGCCCTGGACGACCGAGTCGACGCTGATCTCCTCGCCGGCCACACACTGCTCGACCAGGACCGGGTGGTCACTGGCATAGACCACCGGATCCGGCGGCTTGGTGTCCCTGGTGAAGGCGAACATCCGCCGCAGCTGTGTGGCGTCGTCGACGCGGACTACGCCGAGGCTGGCGCCGAGGCCGCGGGGCTTGAGGATGGCCGGGTAACCCACCTCGCCGGCGGCGGCCAGGGCCTGCGGCAGCGTCCTGACCGGGATCGACCGCGGCTGGGCTATGCCGGCGGCGGCCAGCGCGGCCCGGGTCTGCGCCTTGTCGCGCAGCCGCCAGACCACCGCCGGGTCGCCGTTGAGCAGGCCGAGCGCCTGCGCGACGTACGCGGTGGCGTGGATGCGGCCCTCGTCCCAGCAGAGCACCCCGGTGACGGGTTCCGAGTCGTTGAGCCGCACCGCGGCCCTGACCATCGCGTGGCCGTCGATCGTGCTGGGCAGCACCGTCCAGCCGGCGAGGTACTGCTTCTCCCACTGTGGTTCGGCGACGTGGAAGAGGTGGACCCGGAACCGGGCGGCGATCGAGCGCAGCAGGTACTCCCGGTACACCCGCATCCCGCTGGCGATCAGGAGGAGCGTCATCGTTGCTCCGTTCCGTCGAGGACCTTGGCGCGCGCCCGCTCCGCGTCGGTAGCGGGAATGCGGCGTACCGCATAGCGCAGCGACGGCGGCGCCATCAGCGAGGTCGCGATCGCGACCAGCACGACGATGGTGTAGCCGGTGCTGCTCAACACGCCAAACCGCAGCCCGGCCGTCGCGACGATCACCTGGATGACGCCGCGCGCGTTGAGACCGCTGCCAAGCGCAAGCGCCTCCCAGTGACCGAGCCGGCCGACCCGGGCACCGGCGTAGGCGCCGGCGAACTTGGCCACCACGGCGAACAACAGCACCAGCGCCGCCGCGGCGAGCACCGACGGCCGGCCGAGCACGGTGAGGTCCATCCGCAGGCCGGCGGTGGCGAAGTAGATCGGGGCGAGCACGGCCGTCACCAGCGTACGCAGCGGGGCCAGGCGTACGCGGTCGAGGTGGCCGGACGAGCCGATCAGGACGCCGCACAGCAGCGCGCCGAGGAGCGCCTCCAGGCCGGCCGCGTGGGTGCCGGCAGCCGCCAGGACCAGCAGCACCACGACCGCGGCGATGCCGGTCCCCGGCTCGCTCGACCGGCCACAAAGGCGCAGCGTCGCGTCGACCACCGGCCGCCCCACCACGACGGTGAGCACCAGCACCGCCACCAGAGAGATGACGGACAGCGCCAGCTGGCCGGCGAGTAGCCCGGTCGTGGCCAGCGCCGACACCAGAGAGAGCAGCAACCAGCCGACGACGTCGTCCACCGCGGCCGCGCTGACGATCAGCTGGCCGATGTCGCGATGCAGCAGCCGCAGGTCCAGCAGCGTCTTGGCGATCACCGGGATGGCGCTCACGCACAGCGCCACGCCGAGGAACAGCGCGAACACCGCGCGGTCGGTGTCCGCGGCGCGCAACGTCGACGGCAGCACCAGGCCGAGCCCGATGCCGGTGCCGAGCGGCACCAGCAGCCCACCGGCGCTGACCCAGGCCGCGGCCACCCCCTTGCGCCGCACCAGCCCCAGGTCGATGTGCATGCCGGTGACCCCGACCAGCAACAGCACGCCGAGCTGGCTGACCGCGTCGAGCAGGTGCAGTTGCGCGGCGTCGGGCGGCAGCAGCCAGGCCGACGGCTCCGGCGCCAGCCAGGCGAACAGCGACGGGCCGGCCAGCACTCCGGCGGCCAGCTCGCCGACCACCGCCGGCATCCGCAGGCGCACGGCAAGCCGGCCGAGCGCAAGCGCCAGCCCGAGCAGCAGCCCGAACTGGAGCAGGAACAGCAGCAGGCCGTGCGTGCCGATGGGGGCGACCGGCACCGCGGCCGCGGCGGACCCGCTAGTCATCGACGAAGTACCAGTTCTCCGGGTTGATCATCCCGAACGGGTTGACCGGCTCGAAGCCCCTGAGGTTGTTCGCCACCTCGAACAGCCGGATCGGGAAGTTGGGGTTGAACACGACCGGCACCTGCTCGGCGATGAAGTCCTGGTACTCGTACAGGACGTCGAGGTCGTCGGTGGTGACCGTCCGCTCGATGAGCTCGTCGGCTCTCGGGTCGTGGTAGTGACCGAAGTTGCCGCCGGCGTCGGTGCGGAAAAGGATCTCCCCGGTGGGGTGGTGGTACACCCAGCCACCGTTCCAGCAGCACATCTCCCACAGGCACGGCGTCTCCTCGCAGGGGTAGCACGGCGCGTCCTCGGCGACCAGGGTCGAGCCGTACACCTCCTGCAGCCGCAGCTCGATGCCGGCCGCCGCCGCGTCGCGCCGGTAGCGGGTCATCAGCCTGGTCAGCGCGGGCCGGCCCTCGGCGTAGCGCAGCAGCAGGCTGAGCCGGGTGCCGGCGGGAATGCCCTCACCGGCCTGCCCCGGCCCGGTGCCGGGGTTCACGCAGACGGCCGGGGTGGTACTGGTGTCCCAGCCGTGGTCTTCCAGCAGCTTCCTGGCGTGCTCGACGTCGAACGGCAGCGGCCACGCCCGGCCGCGCTGCGCGGGCGACACCAGGTCGGTGACCGGGAACATCGGGACAGGCCCGTTCTGCCGGTACGCGTAGCCCTGGTAGATGTCGCGGACCGCGGCGTCCTGGTCGAGGGTGGCCTGCAGCGCCTGCCGGAGGTAGGTCTGCGCGAAGAGCTTGCCGACCACCGTCGGGTTGTTGAAGTTCAGGCTCGTGTACCGGATGCAGTACGCCACCTGCGGCACCAGCCGGTAGTGCTCGGCCAACGGGTTGGGCCCGCCGGTCGTGGGGTCGCTGGTCTGCCCCGTCGCGAAGCTGAGCGGCAGGTAGCCCACCTGGATCGCGTCCCTGCCGTGCGGCCCCGCCTTCAGCCGCCGGTACTCCTCCTCGTCGGACGCCATCGGGACCTGCCGGAACACGTCGAGGTGCGGCTTGTTCGGCCCAGAGTAGTGCTCGTTGGGCACGAAGGTCACCACGCCGTCCACGGTGTAGCTGTGCAGCCGCCACGGCCCACTGACCGTGCTCCAGACGGGGCTGTCCGCCCAGCGGGTGCGGTGCTCGTTGCCCTCGGCGAGGATGTCGCCCTGCTCGGCCATCAGGTACTCGTAGACCGCCTCGACGTCTGCGAGGTCACCGGAGGCATTGGCCGGGCCTGCGGCGGTGCGGTCCCATGACCTCGGCAGCGGCGTGATCGTGCTGAGCTGGTTCATCAGCACCCAGCGCTGCGAGTAGACCTTGTCGAAGGTGAAGCGGACCGTGTCCTCGGCGGTCTTGCCGTACCAGGTCAGGTTGTCCGGGAAGTATCCCGGCACGTATTCGCCGTACCTGGCGCCCTTGACCTTCATCAGGTTCACCCAGAACAGCACGTTGTCCGCGCACAGGGTCTCACCGTTGGACCACTTCCACCGCCTGACCCGGACGGTGACGGTCCGCCCGTCCGCGCTCCACACCGGCGGCTCGCCGATGCTGTTGGCGTAGTCCACCTCTGGAGTGCCGTCGCTGCCGAAGTAGTACAGCGTGCGGTACATCAGGGCCTGGAACTCCAGGATGTTGCGGGTACCCATCCGCTCGGCCGGGGTGAACGGGAAGATCACCGCCGGCGGGAAGCCGGGGGCGCAGGCCCAGGTCACCTCGCCGCCGCGCCTCGGCCGGCCGCTGGTCACCTCAGGGATCGCGGTGGTCTGGGTCATCTCGTCCCCTTGCCGGAGTCGGGTCACGCGATCTCGAGCAGCCGGGAGGTGCCGGCGGACGCGTGCTCGCCGTAGCGCTCCCACAGCTCGTCCAGCTGGATGCGGCCGTCGTCGAGGATGCGCGGGGTGCTGGAGCACCGGCCGGAGATCACCTCGCCGGTCGTCAGCACCACGCAGTAGGCGAACTCCAGCGTCCCGTCCTGGCGGCAGGTGCCGGCCAGCGCGCCGCGCCGGGCGTTGCCGCCGGCGAACTCGCCCCAGAGCAGGTCGCCGTCCTGCCGGTACACCGCGACCCGGCCGCCGTCGGCGCCGTCGCCGGCCGGGCGGAACCGGCGGCCGTCGTAGTCGATCACCGTGGTCCCTCCGGCGGGTCGCGCAGCTCCATGGCGCAGCACTTCGCGCCGCCGCCCGCCTTCAGCAGCTCGGACAGGTCGACGCCGATCGGCTCGAAGCCGGCCGACCGCAGCTCGTCGAGAAGGCCGGTGGCCTGCTGCGGCAGCAGCACGTGCCGGCCGTCGGAGATCGCGTTGAGGCCGAAGACCTCGGCGTCGGCCCGGCCGGCCACGATGGCGTCCGGGTACAGCCGGCGCAGCGTCGCCTGGCTCTGTACGGAGAACGCGCCCGGGTAGTACATGATCGCCTGGTCGTCGAGCACCGCGAGCGCCGTGTCCAGGTGGTAGAAGCGGGGGTCGACCAGGATCAGGGTGACCACCGGCCGGTCGAGGTACCGGGCCGCCTCGGCGTGGGAGCGGCGGTCGGTGCGGAAGCCGGTGCCGGCCAGGATGCGCTCACCGGCGACCAGGCAGTCGCCCTCGCCCTCGTTGACGAACCGGCTCTGCCGAACCGGGTGCCCTCGATCGCGGAACCAGGCCTGGAACGCCGGCGCCTCCTCGAACCGTTCCTGGTACCGGAACCGGGCGGCCAGCACGCGGCCGTCGACCATGAGGCCGGCGTTCGCGGCGAACACCATGTCCGGCAGGCCGGGCAGCGGCCGCACCACCTCGACCTTGTGGCCGAGGCCCTGCAGGAGGGCGCACAGCCGCTCCCATTGGACGACGGCGAGTCGACCGTCCGTCGGCTTGTCGGGCTCCATCCACGGGTTGATGGAGTACGTGACGTCGAAGTGGGTCGGCGGGCACATCAGGAAACGCCGGTTACGGGCGACTCGCACGGTCAGTCCTCCAAGGTGACTTTGATCTTGGCGGCAAGCTCGGTCATCGCGGCGAAGGCGTCGTCCTTCGACGTGCCGGTGGTGCCGAGGAAACCGAAGATCGTGTTGCCGTTCGGCGGCCGCAGGATGACGTCCCCCGGCCGGGCGGTGATCTTCAACAGGAACACCCGGTCCGACTCGCTGACCTCGGCGGGCACCTCGATGTGCCGGACAACGCCACCGTCGCAGATCAGGCACATCGCGGTGATGTGCTCGCCGGTCGGCCAGTAGTGGCCGACCCGCGGCCGCACCCCGCGGCCGACGTCCACGACGGCCCGGATCGGGTCGTAGCCGGCGGTGATCCGGGCGATCAGGTCCAGGCCGCCGCCGCCGACCCTGGCCGCGATCTCCAGCAGGTGCGGATCCCCGCCGTGGTAGCGCACCTCCGCATGCATGGCGCTGCGCCGCAGGCCCTGGGCGTGCGCCGCCGCCCGCACCACTCGGTGCACCCTGGCGAGCTCCTCCGCGGGCAGCGAGGTCGGCGCGTGGTGCACGTCGTCGTCGTAGCTCTGGCCCTCGGCGGTGATCCGGTCGACCACCGACCCGAGGTAGACCTCGTCGTCCCAGGCGAGCGCCTCCATCAGGTACTCCCGGCCGTCCAGGAACGACTCGACCAGCAGGCCCTGCGGGCCGAGGTCGATGCCGTCGGCCTCGGCGGCCACCCAGAACATGTCCCGGATGCCGGCCATCGCCTGGGCGAACCGCAGCCGCAGCTCCTCCGGCGTGTCCACCCGGTAGACGAAGTGGCTGCCGGCGCCCATGGTCGGCTTGAGCACGACCGGATAGCCGAACCGCTCGGCGGCCGCCAGCGCGTCGTCCAGCTCGGTGACGAACCGGTACCCGGGGATCGGCACCCCGGCGCGCTCGTACGCTTGGCGCATCAGGAGCTTGTTGCGGCTGTTGCGGGCCGCGTCGACGCCGATGCCCGGCCGGCCTAGCGCCTCCGCCAGCGCGGCCACCGCGATGACCGCGGCCTCCGAGAACGTGATCACGCCGTCGAACCGCTCGGTGGCGTGCCACTCCTTCGCGCAGGCGATCATCTCGTCGATCTTCTTGGAACCGACCAGCCGGTACCGGTCGGCCGGCCAGAAGTCGGGAGTGCCCTCGCCGTTCATCACGTAGAGGTCGACCCCCAACGCCTGCACCTGCCGGTAGCGGGAGTGGTAGTAGGTCAGGTACTGCCGGGTCTCGACGGTCAGCAGCTTCATCCTCGCCTCCTCAGGTCACCGGCTCACCAGGCACCGCCGGCGAGCCGGCGGTGGTCGCCGCCAGCGCGGTGCCGCGGGCCGGCGCAGGCTCGCCGGGATGGTCGCCGCTCGGCAGCCGAGGCAGCTCGAACGGGCGGATGGCGTCTGACGGGCCGGCGGCCAGGTTCAGCTCGATGCCGACCGCGCCGGCCCGGTCCGCCGTGTCGACCAGAATTGGTGCGGCGCCGGCCAGCAGCGTGCGGACCTGGAGCAGCAGGTCGCCGGGCGCGATGTCGCCGGCGCCGGCGACATCGGCCTCCCTGC
>Ga0299913_10005343_pt1 | contig 10947 bp, 14 predicted proteins | sample RVTome_9_FD_201360 | JGI IMG/M metagenome (GOLD analysis project Ga0299913, IMG submission 201360) | Soil microbial communities from uranium-contaminated site in the Upper Colorado River Basin, Wyoming, United States - RVT155D38 (version 2) ... | reverse complement strand
TCGATCGAGCTGGCGACGTTGTAGAAGCTCTCCGCCCTGAGGAAGTAGGCATCTCGAACCTTTCGCAGCGACCGGCTGACTCGGAGGTGTTCATGAAGATCGGAGTGACTGGACCGGGTCGAGAAGTTGAAGTTCTTGCTCCCGCCCTCTGGATTGAGGCCAAGTGCGACGGCTATCGCCTCCAACAGCGTCGACTTCCCCGTCCCGTTCTCACCGACGATGAACGTCACCGCGGGGTGGAGCTTGAGCGTCCTCAGGTGCCGGACCGCCGGGAGAACGTAGGGATACTCCTCGAACGAAGGCACCTGGTCGCGGAGCAGCGTGACCTCCATCAGCAAAGGCTTCCGGGCAGCCACTTAGATTGCGCTGCTAGGTGTAGTCGACCAACCCCTGGTGCTGCTGGGCGAACTTGCCCTCGGTCTTGATCGAGGGAGCGATCACAACCTCCGCCTTCTGGAAGTCCTTGACCGACTCGTAGCCGCAGGTGGCCATCGACGTCTTGAGTGCTCCGAACAGGTTCATGGTGCCGTCGTTCAGGCTGGTCGGGCCCATCAGGATCTCCCTGGCGGTGCCGATGGGAGAGGAGTTGATCCGCACGCCGCGGGGAAGGCCCGAGTGGAAGGTGGCCATCCCCCAGTGGAAGCCGCGGCCCGGCGCATCGGTGGCCCGTGCCAGCGGGGACCCGATCATCACTGCGTCGGCGCCGCATGCGATTGCCTTGGCGATGTCACCGCCGGTCCTCATCCCCCCGTCGGCGATGACCTGCACGTAGCGGCCGCTCTCGTCCAGGTGGCGCATCCGGGCGGCGGCGGCGTCGGCGATGGCCGTGGCCTGCGGGACGCCGATCCCCAGCACCTGCCGGGAAGTGCACGCTGCTCCGGGACCCACGCCGACCAGCACCCCGATTGCGCCGGTGCGCATCAGGTGAAGGGCCGGTTGGTAGGAGGCGCAACCACCCACGATGACCGGGAGGTCGAAGGTGGCGATGAACTGCTTCAGGTTGAGCGGCTCGGTCTGCGAGGACATGTGCTCGGCCGAGACGACGGTTCCCTGGATCACGAGGATGTCGAGCTCCGCTTCGAGGACGATCTGGGCGTACTGCTCCACCTTCTGAGGAGTCAGGCTCGCGGCGGCCGTAACGCCCGAAGCTTTGATCTCGGCTATCGATTTGGCTATCAGGTCCTCTTTGATCGGCTGCTGGTACAGCTCCTGCATTCGCGCCGTGGCGGCGTGGGTGGGCAGCGAGGAGATCTCCTCGAGGACCGCGTCGGCGTCCTCGTACCGGCTGTGGAGGCCCTCCAGGTTCAGGACCGCAAGCCCGCCCAGCTGGCCTATAGTCACCGCGCTCTTGGGCGATACCACCGCGTCCATGGCCGCCGCCATCAGCGGAAGGTCGAACCGGTAAGCGTCTATCTCCCAGGAGATGTCCACGTCGTCGGGGTCCCTGGTGCGTCGGGAGGGGACGATGGCGATGTCATCGAACCCGTATGCATGCCTGGCGGATTTGCCAATACCAATCTCGTCCAAGAGGCTTTCCTCAAGATAGGGGCCGTTGGAGAAGTTATCGGCCGGGATTAGTTAGATATATATCACGGCTCAGATCGCTCGGCCCTAAGAAATTTCCCACACTCCCCAGAAGGTCACATGCCCAGTCCGGTCATGAACCCCCGGGTCTGCAGCCCGAAGATGATCAGTCCGGCGATGGAAAAAGCAACCCACTCCAGCCCCTCGTACTTTTTCTTCTGCCGGTGCGCAAAGTACAGGACCAACAACGGGAATGCGCCGTAGGCGTAGTGCAGAGGATTCATCCCGCCCCGGAAAAAGAACATCACCAGCCCGACCACCACCTGGAGGATCAGCAGAATCTGGCCTGCGGCAACCACATGCCAGAACAGCTGACCGGGATCCACGTTCCTGATCCAAAAGAACAGGCCCCACAACGCAACCAGAGCGAATATGCCCCCGATGCTGAGCCCCACAATGCGATGGACTGCGATCATGGACGGCACTCTAACCGACTGTGCAAAGGCCACACCAGATTGCCGAAATAACTTGACACCCCCCGGTACCCCCCATAACCTCCCGGTAGTGCATTTCCGCGTCCCCTCCAAATTCATCTCGACTGCCCTGACCGCAGTCCTTCTTAGTGTCCTCACCCCCTCAGCATTGCCTGCTGCGACCTCCACCGCGACCCAGACTGCCGCATTGCAGAAGACCCGGGCTCAAATTGCGGAGATTCGCAAGAATCTTGCCGCCGCTCAGGGCAAGGCCAACCAGATAGAAGGAGAGGTCAAGAAGCTAGACACACAGATCAATTCCCTCAACAAACAGATATCCACCGGCGAGCACGACATCTCGTCGCTGGAGTCCGACATCCGCAGCGCCCAGACTCAGATCGACCAGCTCCAGGCCAGGTACGAGAAGGCCGCGAACGCCTCCAACGAGCGCGCCCGGAGGCTCTACAAAAAGGGCCCGGCTGAAGCGGTGGCCATGCTCTTCTCCGCGGGGTCGGTCATGGAGCTCTCCCGGATGCAGGTCTGGTTCGAAAAGTCGTCGGAGCTGGACTCGAAGATCATCGTCGACACCGCCAGGCTCAAGCGGGAGCTCACAATCAAGCAGAACGAGCTCAACACCATCAAGAACGATCTCGGCGCCCAGCGCGACTGGCTCGAGGCTAGAAAGAACCTCGCCTCCGCAGCACGCAAAGACCGCAACACAGCCCTGCAGAGCGTTCAGAAGGAGATCGAGAAGTCCAAGCACCACATCGAGGGCCTGCAGGCGGATAGCGACCGGCTGGCCGCAGCGCTCAGCAGGCAGGGATCCCGCTCGGGCGAGGGTGGATCCTCCGAGGGTGTGGCGTCGCGGTCGGGCTTCGTCCGGCCGGTGGGCGGAAGAGTGACCTCCGGCTTCGGACGCCGCTGGGGCCGCGCCCACACCGGCGTTGACCTGGACGGAAGGACCGGGGACCCGATCCGTGCCGCCAAGGCCGGAAGGATCCTGGGAGTGTCCTGCGGGGGCGGCTACGGCAACTGCATAGTCATCGACCACGGGGGCGGCGTGACCACCCTCTACGCACACATGAGCCGCAGAGTCGTCAGCGGGGGTTCGGTCAGCCGGGGCCAGCTGATCGGCTATGTGGGCTGCACCGGGTCCTGCACCGGGTCCCACCTGCACTTCGAGGTGCGGGTGAACGGACGACCGCAGAACCCGATGAGGTACATCTAGGCTCCGGCCCACGTGGGGTCCCTAAGAAAACCCCGCCCGGCCTCTCTAAGATCCGCCCCCCCGCCAAGCCTCTAAAAAACCCCGCCGGCGGCGGGGTTTTTTTGGAATCAGGTGGTCCTAGTCGGCAACGATGGCGAGAATGTCGCGCTCATTGAGGATCATGAGATCCTCGCCCCCCACCTTCACCTCGGTGCCGCCGTACTTGGAGAAGATCACTCGATCGCCCTCCTTGACATCCAGGGGGATGCGCTGGCCCTCGTGATAGGCACCCGGCCCAGCTGCCAGCACGGTGCCCTCCTGGGGCTTCTCCTTGGCAGTGTCGGGGATAACCAGTCCTGACGGAAGTGCATTCTCCGTCTCTTCGACCCTGATCAGTACGCGATCTCCAAGTGGCTTAAGACCCATAAACACTCCTCCTATGGCTTCGTTTGGAATCGACAGAAATCAAACCCTTCGCGCAGCCAGATTAGCACTCACGGCCCGAGAGTGCTAATGGGCGCCGCCCTGAGGGGGGAAGCTACGCGATTCGCAGATTCGGGTCGGGCTCTACCTCGATGTCGGTCCTGATCCCCCTGATGAACCGGTAGTGGCCGCAGCAGGCCACCATCGCAGCGTTGTCGGTGCAGTAGACCTGTGACGGATAGTGCAGCCTGAGCTCCGATTCCTCGCACTTCCCGGTGAGCAGCTCTCGGAGGCGTGAGTTGGCGGCCACTCCCCCGGACATGAACACCGTAGGCACCCCGTGCTCCTGGGCGGCCTTGATGGTCTTCGACACCTGGACATCCACGGCCGCCTCCTGAAATGAGGCGCACACATCCTCGAGCTTGGGTGGAGTCCCCGCCTCCTCCTGCTTGCGGATGTAGTCCTGAACCGAGGTCTTCAGGCCGGAGAAGGAGAAGTCATAGCCCTGCTTCATCACTGCCCTGGGGAACCTTATCGCCCGCCGGTTTCCGCCCAACGCCATCTGATCGATCGCCGGCCCCCCGGGAAACCCGATTCCCAGGTAGCGCGCCACCTTGTCGAAGGCCTCTCCGGCCGCATCGTCAAGCGTTTCGCCCAGGACGTCGTAAATCCCGTGAGCGAGCATGTGAACCAGCAGCGTATGCCCGCCCGAAACAATCAAACCCACCGCCGGCGGCTGGAAGTCCAGGTGCTCGATGAAGTTTGCATAGATGTGCGCTTCCAGATGGTTGATGGCCAGGAGCGGAACCTCCAGCACCGAGGCCAGCGACTTGGCCGCGGCCACCCCGACAACCAGCGAGCCGATCAAACCCGGGCCGACGGTTACCGCAATCGCCGACATGTCCCACAGGGTGACGTCTGCCGTGCGGAGCGCCTCCGCTATCGCCGGGTTGATCGCCTGCACGTGGGCCCGGGACGCGACCTCCGGGACGACCCCGCCGTATTTGCTGTGCAGGTCGGCGGAGGAGGAGATGACGTTGGCCAGCACGTCGTGGGGCCCGCGGAGAATCGCCACGCAGGTTTCGTCGCATGAGGTCTCGATGCCCATGATGAGCCTCTCCTCCTGCGTGGACTCGAGCGGGTCCAGCTTCATCTGCGGCTTGGTCTGAAGCGACGAAATGGTCTCACTCACTGCCGGCTCCCCAGCGATCCCGGGGCCGTGTCGTCGAGGCGGCTGCGCAGCTCATCGAGCTTGGCCGCGTAGAAGTCCAAATCGGTGCCGTCGACAAACATCACTATTGCATCCTCGCCGGTCTCCACGTAGTAACCCGGCCGCAGGCCGACCGGCCTGAAACCGAACAGCTCGTACATCCTCTGAGCCCCGTAGTTGGACCTGCGAACCTCCAGGGATACCGTGTGCGCCCCGCGGCCGATGGCGGCATCCATCAATCCGAGCATGAGCTTGAGGCCGATATGGTGGCGGTGGTACTCGGGATCGACCGCGATGGTGGTGATGTGGGCCTCCAGCCCGGAGGTGATCAGACCCCCGTAACCGACCACTGTGGATTCGTGGCGAGCCACGAAGTAGATCCGATCGGATCTGCGGACGATCTCCTGCAGGAACAGGGCGGAGCTCCACGGACGCGGGTAGACCTGGGCCTCGATCCTCATCACCTGGCGGACGTGGCGCCTGCGCATGGGCACCAGCTCCACCTGGTCGGCTTCGATTTGTTTGCGGGGTGCTACGGCGCTCACGCGGACTTGCCCTTCTCCCAGTTGATCTCAGCATCCGAGCGTCGCATATACAAAGGCTCCAGGTCGAACATTCGGTCGAAGTCTTCGCGAAAGAGCCTGGGCAATGCCAGCTCAACCAGAGAGGTGGCCCGCGGGAACGCAGTGGCGATTGATCCGAACTCGACCTTCCTTCTAGTTTCCAACATATGACGGTAGAGCAGCGCGCCGTTGCCCACCAGCAGAATCTCCTCGGTCCGCGCCTCCATCTCGACCAGCAGCTTTGCCGGCGACGCCACCACATACTCGCTCACCCGCGTGACCCCACCCGGAACCGCCTTGTAGAAGGCGAAGAAGACCTCGTTTCGTTTGGCGTCCAGCACCGGGCAGATCAGCTTGTTCGAGTACCTGATCTCGAAGGCCAGCAGGTCGAGGGAGGGCACGCCCACGATGGGGGCGGAAAGTGCCTGAGCGAGGGTCTTGGCGGTGGCCACCCCCACGCGCATGCCGGTGTAAAGTCCGGGGCCCAGGCCCACCGCGACTGCCGACAGGTTCCGGTAGGTGAGGTCCGCCTCCTTCATCAGGAACTCGACCGCCGGCATCAGGAACGATCCGTGGGAGGCACCCCTGGAGATCAGGCAGGAGCCGATGATTCCCTGCTCCGATCCGATGGCCACAGATGCCCACGGGGTGGAGGTCTCCATGCCTAGAACGAGCAATGGACCTCCCGGGGGCGCCGGTGATGCCTTGGCTCACGTGCCGCCATCAGTTGTTGCGCCCCGACTCGCGAGGGTTGCCGGGAGAGAAGTCCTGAGCGAAGCTTCCCGGCTGGGTCTGTGCCTTCGCGCTCGGCGGATTGGCATTCAGCTCGGCCGCCACCTGGCCGATCAGCTGTAGTCGATTCACCCAGGCTTCTCCTTTGCCGATGAAGCTCATGGTCCGCTCATCTCCGCCGCCGTGCCGCAGCTCGACCTTGAGGTGGTCCTTGGGAAGCAGAGCCTCCACCCGGTCCCCCCACTCGATCGCCACCACGTACGACGGGTCCAGGAACTCATCGTAGCCAAGGTCGATGACGTCCTGGACCCTGCCGAGACGGTAGATATCCATATGCATCAGGGGGAAACGCCCTCCCAGATACTCCTTCATGAGGATGAAGGTGGGGCTGGTCACCTTCTCGACTATCCCCAGGCCGACGGCCAGGCCCTGAACAAATGTCGTCTTACCGGCTCCCAGGTCACCGGCCAGCACAATCATGTCTCCCGGAACCAAAATGGGTGCGAGGGACTCTGCCAGCTGTTTGGTCTCCGCGGCCGAGCTCGTATTCAGGACCAGCAGCTTCCTGGACTGGCCGGAACCCTCCACCACTAGAAGAGGCTACCCTGCTCTAGAAGCGCCTCTGCAAGGGGAGCCTTGGCCGCCGGTGCCGGCTCAGGCGCCGGCTCTACCGATTTCGAAGCCGAAAGTTGTTTGCCGATCAGATCGAAGTCGGACCTGATCGCCTCCCATGCGGGAGAGCCTTCTCCACCGGAGTGAAGCGCCGATGCGGGGTGAAAGGTGGGGATCACCTTGGCGCCGAACGCCTGGAAGACCCCTCCCCGGACCCTGGAGATCGACACCTGCCGCTGCAGGATGTAGCGCGTGGCAAAGTTGCCGAGCGTGACGATGACCGTGGGTTTGATGAAATCGATCTGCGCCCGAAGGTAGGGGCTGCACGTCTCGATCTCGTCGGGCTGCGGGTCACGGTTGCCCGGCGGCCGGCACTTGATGACGTTGCAGATCACGCACCGGGTCCTGTCGAGACCGATCGACGCCAGCATGCCGTCCAGAAGTTTCCCCGCAGCCCCGACAAAGGGCTTTCCCTGGCGGTCTTCGTGAAAGCCGGGGGCCTCGCCCACGAACATGAGGTCCGATGCAGGGTTGCCGTCCAGCCAGACCACCTGTGTCCTGCCCTTCGCCAGGCGGCATTTGACACAGCCCAGGGCTTCAACCCTCGCCTCGTCAAGTGTGGTGAACGCCAACTGAACCCCCGCGTGTCGCTAGCGACCCATAATAACCACTGGCTCGCGGGCAGTTCTGGTCTGGGGGCGACTCGGGCTAGAGGGAGTCTTCCTCGGCCGCAAACTCGATCAGACCAAGGCTGTGGCCCTTCAGCACCGCCTGGAGCCTTGAATGGACGCCGAGCAATGCGAACAGGTTCCTGACGTGGTTGCGCACGGTGTGCGGGCTGAGTGTCAGGAGGTCCGAAATGGACGCAGTACTCTCGCCTGCGCTGATAAGCCTGAGGATCTCCAGTTTCCTGCCCTTCAGTTGGTACCCGATGGAGTGCTCTTGAGTGCGCTCCAACAGCCGGCCGAGCGCCTTGGTAGGAAACATCGAATGCCCGTTGGCCGCCGCCTTGACAGCAACTACCAGGTCGGTGATGCTCCGAACGCTGGTGACCAGGGCGGAGCAACCGCTGTCCATCGCCCTCAGCAAGAGCTCCTCGTTGGAGGTGGCGGCGAACGCCACTACGGCGACATCGGGGATCTGCGCCCGCAGCTGTCTTGCAGTTTCCATCCCCACCGCCGCCGGCGGCTCGACGCCGAGAACCACCACATCGGGCCTTTCTTCGACGTTCAGATTGAGCGCGTCGGCGGGCGTGGCACTGGCACACACAATATCGGCGTCCGGCTCATTACGAACGGCCACCATCAATCCCTCCAGCTCGGTCGGCTGCTGGCTGACGAACAGGACTTTGAGCGGACCAGTTCTCGGAGTCTGTGGGGGTGGATTGGCATCCAGGAGGCCCCTGACAGACACGGGATTTGACCAAAGTTCTTCCACGACACCTCCTGTCTTCCCAGCGGTGCCGGGAGGGCCACCGTTCGGGAGTCACTGTTTTGACGGTGGGTGAAAGACCGTTTCCGCGGAATTTCGCCCGGGAGCTTGGGTCGACTACCAAGTTCTACCCCTTGGTCGGGTCGAACTTGACTTAAATATGTCAGGTAAATTGCCCCAGTTAAGTCTACCCAATATGAGCCCTCCCTGACAGACTTTGGCCTCTCTGATGGGACAAACCTAGGAGGTCGAAATGAACCAGAAACGTGAGCGTAACCTCGGCATTGAAGAGCTCAGCGCCGAGATGGCTGTAGAACTCCCCAGCCGGCATCTTCTCGCCACCATATCGGTGCTGGGACTCCCCCTGGCCGGCGTATCCGACGTGGCCGTCAAAGTCGACACGAGCGGTCCCGGCTGGCTCATCGGAAGCTAAGCCCGTCCCAGTTGGTTAATCGATGGAAGCGATGATCAGGAGGGGACCCGAAGAGGGTCCCTTCCTGGTTGCGTGACACCAAAGGATCCAATGACGCCTTGTCTTGCGCAAGGCGTCGGCCTTTTGGGTGAGATGCGGGGGACCGGCTCCGCCGAGCCTGGCTTTCTCATCCGCCGAGGCGACGGGACCATGATTGTGGTCTCCCAGCTGTTGTTCTGGCTTGCAGAGGAGATCGATGGACAAAGGGGAATCTCCGAAGCAGCAGAGAATCTTTCCAGGAGGATTGGTTCTACCGTCGGCGCAGATGGCGTGGCCTACCTCCTCGAGCACAAGCTCGCCCCGCTGGGCGTCATAGCCGGAGCCGGTGAACAAACCAAATCCCCGTGCGCCGTACTGGCCCTTGCCGGTCGCGCCGCCCTGATACCCCCGCACGCCGTGCGCCGCGTAGCCGTGCTCTTGAAGCACCTGTTTCACGCTCCGGTCGTTGGAATCGTCCTGGCTTCGGTGATCGCCATGCACCTGTGGCTACTTCACCAGCCCGGCTCTTTATTCGACACAAGGGCCATACTCGAACATCCCGCAACCTTGCTGTCCATCGTAGCGATGACTGCCCTGGGGGGGCTCTTTCACGAGTTCGGACATGGATCGGCAAGCCTGTACGGAGGAGCCGAGCCGGGCGCCATCGGAGCGGGCTTCTATATCCTCTGGCCTGCGTTCTTTACCGACATCACCGAGTCCTACCGTCTCGACCGGCTCGGCCGGATTCGGACGGACCTGGGCGGAATCTACTTCAACCTGATTCTCAGCCTGATGCTGGGTTCTCTGTACGCGCACACCGACAACCCGGTGTGGCTGTGGGCAGCCCTGGCGCAGGATTTGATCATCCTTCAGCAGTTCATTCCGTTCCTGCGTCTCGACGGGTACTACCTGATCAGCGACCTGACCGGAGTGCCCGACCTCTTCGGCCGTGTTCGACCAATGATCTCCAGCTTGGTGCCCGGCCGAGCGGTGGACCGGGGGATCAACGATCTAAGACCCGGGGTTCGCATCGCGGTTGCGATCTGGGTCTTGAGCACCGTGTCGATTCTGGGTTGGTTCGGAGTCCGGCTGGCGCTGGGATTTCCTCAAATCATGACGGGAGCATGGCGCCTGACCGCTGCCCTGTGGGCTTCCACGGCACACAACCTCAGTTCGGGCAGAGTTGCGGCCGGCCTGGCCGCTCTGGTGCAGAGCGTGCTAGTAACGATTCAGGCACTGGGTATTGCGTTTCTCCTGGCGCGGGCGGTTGCCTGGACGGGCAGGCAAGCGGGCGCAGGAATTACGAAACGTGCAGGTAGAAGCTGAAGAGTCGCCGCTGCAAGGCCTAGTTTCCTGTGGCCCCCTCTTCATGTGTTCCTCTCGATCCTGAAGCAAGCGGGATAACGTCAATCTGGGCCGGAGGCGCAAAGTTCGTACCTGCTAATATATGAGCATGTTATCTCGTCGCCTGCAGGTGCTGATCGATGAGCAGCGCTGGGCGCGCCTACAAAGCGAGGCGGATCGCCGTAAGGTGTCGGTTGGGACCGTGGTCAGGGAGGCGATCGATGAGAGGTATCCCTCCACCGCAGAGCGCCGAGCTGCGGCGATTCAAGCAGTGTTGGACGCCAATCCAATTCCCGTCGGCGATATCGCCGAACTGAAGAAGGAGCTGAACGAGATTCGCTCCCGAACGGCATGATGCTTCTTGATACGACAATTCTGGTCTACGCGGTAGGCGCCGATCATAGGCTGAGCTCTCCGTGCAGAGAGCTCCTCGCCAAAATTCAAATCGGCTCAATCCGGGCCTGCACAACCGTCGAGGTCATTCAGGAGTTTACCCATGTCTGGGCCCGCCGCCGCCCGAGAGCCGACGCCGCCCAGATCGCGGGGCAATACGCCGTCGGGCTCGGCCCGGTACTGCGCCCGGACGATGATGATCTACAGCAGGGCCTCTCGCTCTTCGCATCGTCGTCGGTTCTGGGAGCCTTCGACGCGGTCCTGGCAGCATCCGCGCTCCGGCGCCGATGGGCGCTGGGTTCAGCGGATCAGGCGTTTGCAGAGACGCAGGGACTGCTCCTGCTGGATCCCGGCTCCCCAACCTTCCTGGAAGATGCCCTCGGTTTGAACTAAGGGTCCGCCCTAAGAACCGGGCGAATCGACGTACACCCTGGCGACTCGGGAACTGATTCCGCACACGACCTCGTAGGGAATGGTGCCGATCCGATCGGCCATCTCCTGAGCGGAGATGCACTCATCGCCCTGGCACCCCAGAATCACGACCTCCTCGCCGACCTGCAGCTCCTCCTGCCCGGTATCGACGA
>Ga0299913_10005342_pt1 | contig 10947 bp, 10 predicted proteins | sample RVTome_9_FD_201360 | JGI IMG/M metagenome (GOLD analysis project Ga0299913, IMG submission 201360) | Soil microbial communities from uranium-contaminated site in the Upper Colorado River Basin, Wyoming, United States - RVT155D38 (version 2) ... | reverse complement strand
CGGGTTGCCTCGCCACTTCCGCTGGGGGCACGGCCCGCCGTTTGGCGCTGCTGCTGACCGTCCTGTCTGGGTTGTTGCTGCGGTTGACCGCCGGAGCGGCGACGTCTGCTACGTCGCCTTCGCCGCGGCTGGCTCATCCGTCGCCTCCTCGTTGTCGCTGAACTCGAGCACCGTAGCGTCCGACCACAAACGCTCGAGGTCGTAATAGTCGCGATCCTCTTCGTGGAAGACGTGCACGACGAAATCGACGTAGTCCAAGAGGATCCATCGAGCCTCGCGCTCGCCCTCCTTGCGATAGGGCTTCACGTGAGCTTCATCCTGCAGCCGTTTCACAACCTCGTCCGCGATCGTTGCCACCTGTCGCTCGTTGTGGCCGCTGCAGATGACGAAATGGTCGGTGATCACCAGCTGTTTGGACACATCGAGTATCGCGATGGCCTCGGCCTTCTTCGCGGAAGCCGCCTCGGCGGCGATGAGAACCTCTCCCCTTGCTTCAGCCATACGGCGGGCTAATCAGCCCTCAAGAAGTCCTTTCCAACGACGATCGTGAGGTCCACGATACCTTGCTGTTGTGCCGAAACCTGCACCTCTCCGACCCCCAGAAGTCGCTTCGCTCGCTCGGCCAGCCTCTGTCCTTCGGCGGTTGCGTCGTACGTGATGATCAGCGTTCTCCGGTAGGTCAATCGCCGCGCGTTACCGGAAAGGATCACGCGGAAGCCCTCGCCAACGAGGCGTCTCGCGACATCCTGACCGATGCCGGGAACGCCGTTGCCGTTGAGCACCTGGACCCGAACGTCCTCGCGCGCGGGCGCCGCGAAACCGATCGTGTCGGTGAGGAACGCTCTGATCTCGGCCTCGTCCGCCGCGTAGAGCTCGCTCTCCCCCGCGCTGATCGGCCGGACCGGGAGCGTCGTGATCGTCAGGTCGCTGGTCGGTAACGCAGCCAGCGTGTTGAGCAGACGTTGGTGGTCCTCGAGGCTCGCGTCGGATTCCTCGAACGCGGACGGCGCATCCTGAACGAGCGCCTCCACCTCCTCGGGCTGATCCAGCCGGTCTAGGAGAGCGTCCCAGAAAGCAAGGTGACGAGAGCCCAGCTCGACGTCGTCACCGTCGATCCCCCGTAGATAGAGCATCTTCACCAGCAGCGAAGGGTCTACCTCTTGCTGGCCCTCGACGAGGATCAGGCGCGCCTCGTCGTCACCGACGCTCACCCTTACCTCGTTGGGAACGTTGACGGATAGTGAGCCGGCCGCGTCGAAGAGGTCGCGCGCGGCCGTATCGCTCAACTCGATGTAGCGGTCGATCGTCACACCGAGGAGGTTCTCGGCCGACACGAGCAACAAGGGAACCCCGCCGGTGGAGTAGGACTCCCCCACCCCTTGCAGGCCGCGGCCTGGGACCTCGACCGCGGTGTGGGACGGGATGTAGACGACGGCGCCTCTCTCGTCTTCGGGGTCGTAGGTCAGCAGGGTCATCCACAGCGCCTGCTTCGACGCCCCTTGCCCTCGCGTCCCGAAGATCAGGGTGGTCACCGGCTCGCGAACGGTCGGGATCGCACCGGTGGTATCGGCGACCCTGTCGTCACCGACCTCGTCGATCACCTTGCCGCCGACGACGATGGCTCCCACGACCAGCGCCGCGCTGAGCAGCACGCTGCCGATCACCTGGAGGATGCGCGCGCGGCGCCTGCGACGTTGGAGCTTCTTGCGGCGGGGGCCGAGGCTGTCCTCATCGTCGGCCCCATCGACCTCGGGCCCCGGTGCTTCGGCAGGGGTCGCGACCGCGTCGTCGAACTCGAGGGTCTCCTCGTAGGAAACGGCCTCGGCGAGGTCGGCCTCGAGCGACGCGGGCGGCGGAGGTGCCACGGCCGCGGGTGCTTCCTCCGGGATCGGCGGCGCTACCTCGTCGTCGATCTCATCTGCCCGAACCGTCTCGGGGGGCGCGGCCGCGGCCGCGTCGGACCCGGACGTGAGCGGTTCGAGATGCGGGGCCCCTGCCTCCGCCTCGGCAGGTGGCTCCGGCGCCACGGGCGACTCGACCTCGGGGATGGCCGGCTCGGAGACCTCCGGCTCGTGGATCTCCGCCTCCGGGATCTCCAGCTCGGGGATCTCCGCCTCGGGGATCTCCGTCTCGGGGATCTCCGTCTCGTGGATCTCCGTCTCGTGGATCTCCGCCTCCGGGATCTCCGCCTCCGGGATCTCCGTCTCGTGGATCTCCGCCTCCGGGATCTCCGCCTCCGGGATCTCCAGCTCGGGGATCTCCGCCGCGGCCTCGGGTTCGGGTGCGTCCTGCAGCTCCTGAGTGCCCTCCTCGACCGGCGGTTCGCTCGCGATCTCCTCGCGGGACAGGAACGTCTCCTCGTCGGTCTCGGTCATCGAGGGCCGCGCGAACAAGGTGCGCTTCTTCGGTGCTAGATGGCGACCGACGTAATCGTGGGGACGCGGAGCGGCCTCCTCGGGAGCGCGACGCGTGCGACGCAGTTCGGAACGCGAGGGAAGTGGTTCCGCACCCGCACGCTCCCGGTCTTCCGCGACCTCGGGGGGCCGAGGCCACATCGCGGAGGTCTCTTCCCCCGTCCAGCGAGGTTCGTCCTCGGGACGGGAAGCGAGAAGCTCATCCACGGGCGGACGTGTTCCGGTGGGTTCCTCGAAATCCCGTTGATCGCGAAGCCGGCGCGCCTTTCGACGGATCAAGGGCGGTCTGCCGGAGGCACGATGACGCGCCTCGTAGCGATCGGGTTCCGGCTCGCGCTCCTCCTGATGGGCTTCCGGGCCCTCTTCGTTGTCCTCGTCGGGCGGAGGCGGCGGCGTCTTCCACAGGTCGTTCACGACTCGGTCTCCCCGATGTAAAGCCCGTGTTGCCTGATATAGCCCGCTACCTCATCGGGAACCAGGAAATCGATGGGGCGTCCCGAGCGAACGCGACCACGGATGTCGCTCGCCGAGATGTCAACAGCCGGCATGTCCATGAAGTGGATCTTGGGCCACACCGACTCGATCTGTAGCGATCCAAGATCGAAGCCGGGCCGCGTTACCGCGATCATCTCGCCCAGGTCGGCGAGCTCCTCGACCTTGCGCCACGTGCCGACCTTCAGGATCGCGTCGGCTCCCGCGATGAAGAACATCTCGCACGCCTCACCATGGAAGTCGCGCAGGGAACGCATCGTGTCGGCGGTGTAGGTGGGACCCTTGCGGTCGATCTCGATGCGCGATACCGCGAAGCAGGAGTGCGCGGCGACACCAAGCACGGTCATCATGTAGCGGTCCTCGGAGTTCGAGTAGCGCTCCTTCTGCCACGGCTGACCGGTCGGGACGAAGACGATGCGGTCCAGGCCGAAGACGTGCAGGGCCTCGGAGGCCGCGACGAGATGGCCCAGGTGGAGTGGGTCGAAGGTTCCCCCCATGATCCCCAGGCGGCGCACGGGGGCCGGAGAAGGCGCGGCCATCCGACTAGTCAACCCGAAAAACGCCGCTGCGACCCGGTTTCAGTGCCGGGTCTGACCGTCGCCCCATACGACGTATTTCGTCACGGTCAGGGCCCTCAGGCCCATGGGCCCCCTGGCATGGAGCTTCTGCGTCGAGATCCCGATCTCGGCCCCGTATCCGAACTCGCCCCCGTCGGAGAAGCGGGTCGAGGCGTTGACGAAGATCGAGCCGGAGTCCACCTCGCCGGAGAAGCGCCGGGCGGCCTCTAGGTCGCCGGTCACGATGGCCTCCGCGTTGGAGGTCCCCCAGCGGTTCACGTGAGCGATCGCCTCGTCGAGCGAGTCCACGACCTTCACCGCGAAGATCAGGTCGAGGTACTCGGTGCCCCAGTCCTCGTCGCTCGCCTCCGCGGCGGAAGGCCAGAGGCCGCGCACCCGCTCGTCGCCCCGCACCTCGACGCCGAGGGCCTTCAGCTCGTCGAGCGTGCCGGGCAACCACTTGTCGGCTATCTCCGCGTGGACCAGCAGGGTCTCGGCCGCGTTGCACACGCTTGGCCGTTGCGTCTTTGCGTTGACGACGATCTCGGTCGCCATCCTGGGATCCGCCGAGGCATCCACGTAGACGTGACAGTTGCCGTCGCCGTCGATGATGAACGGGACGGTGGCATTCTGCTCGATGCTGCCGATGAGGGCCTTGCCCCCGCGCGGCACGAGCAGGTCGACGTATCCTTTGGCCTGCATGAGCTCGACCGCCGAAGAGCGATCCTCGGCGGGCACGAGCTGGATGGCGTCCTCGGGGATCCCCGCTCCCGCGATCGCGGCGCGGAGCACCTCGACGATCGCCCGGTTCGATCCCAGCGCGCTGGACGAACCACGCAAGACGCACGCGTTGCCCGACTTCAGGCAAAGCCCGGCGACATCCGCGGTCACGTTGGGCCGCGCCTCGTAGATCACCGCCACCACGCCAAGGGGTACGCGGACCTGCTCGATCAGCAGACCGTTAGGGCGCTTCCATCCGTTCACCACCTCACCGACGGGATCGGGCTGGTCGGCGACGACGCGTAGCCCGTCCGCCATCGACGAGATGCGTTTGTCGGTGAGGGTCAGGCGGTCGATCAGCGTGGCGGAGGTTCCATCTGCCTTCGCCCGTTCAACGTCGGCAGCGTTCTTCGCCTGGAGTTCGGATGCGTTCGCCTCGAGCGCGTCGGCCATCGCTCTCAAGGCGGCGTCCTTCACCGACGAGGGCAGCTTCGCAACCTCGGGGGCCGTTGCGGCGGCGGTCTTGCAGATGTCGAGGGTTGTCATGCGCTGTCCAGGATCACGAGTTGGTCTCGATGGATGACTTCGCGGCCTGCCAGTTCCGCCGAAGGGCGTCCTTGCGCCTCAACGAGCTCGGCCGATCCGTAGCGTACCAACCCTCTCGCGAAGACCGGGCCGTTGTGCTCGGCAACGTCCACGGTGTCACCGGACTCGAAGGTCCCCTTCACGTCGACGACGCCCACCGGCAGGAGACTTCGCTTCGAGTCCACGACCGCCCGGCGCGCTCCGGGGTCCACGACAACGGTCCCCTTGGGGGGCTGGGCGAACGCGATCCACAGCCGGCGCGCCGACGCGCGGTGCGGATGAGGGTGGAAGTAGGTACCGACGCGGTCCCCGGCTCCCGCGCGCACGATGACGTCCGGCTCCGCGGCATGCGCGACCACCACGCCCACACCGGAGAAGGTGGCGACCCAAGCCGCTGAGATCTTCGACGCCATGCCCCCACTGGCAAGGTCCGAGCCGCGGCCCCCGGCGGTCTTCTCCAGCTCGGGAGTGATCCGATCGACCTCGTCGAGCACCGGAGCGTCCGGGATCTTGCGCGGGTCGGCCGCGTGCAGTCCTTTCGCGTCGGTGAGGAGTATCAGGAGCTTCGCGTGCGTGAGGTTGGCCACGAGGGCCGCCAGCCGGTCGTTGTCGCCGAAGCGGATCTCGTCGACCGCGACGGTGTCGTTCTCGTTGACGATCGGAAGCACGCCCAGCGCGAGCAAGCGGTCGAGGGTGTTGCGTGCATTGAGGTAGTGCTGGCGATGCATGAAGTCGTAGCGGGTGAGGAGAACCTGGGCCGTCACGCACCCCCGCTCGCCGAGCAGTTGCGAGTAACGCTGGAGCAGACGGCCCTGTCCCACCGCCGCCGCCGCCTGTAAGGAAGGGATGTCGCCGGGACGCTTGTCGAGGCCGAGCGGTCGCAGACCGGCTGCGATCGCGCCCGACGACACGAGCAACACGTGCGCCCCACGTTCGCGTAGCTTCACCAAACCGTCGACGAGCGTTGCGAGCCGATCTTCCTCGGGTTCGCCGGTGGGCCCGATCAGTGACGCCGTCCCGATCTTCACCACGACCCGATCTCCGGGCCGGAGCTCAAGGCGTGACATCGCTCATGTCCTCCGGTTCGAACTCGAAGGCGATGTCGCCGATGCGGACCTCGTCCCCGCGGCGCGCTCCGGCCTCGGCGAGGGCTCGCTCGACGCCCATGGAGATCAACCGCTTCTGGAGGCGCTCGACCGCTTCGTCGTTGTCCATGTTCGTCATCGCAACCGCTCGCTCGGCGCGATCCCCCACTACCCTCCAGGCCTCGTTCTCTCGTCGCACCTTCATCACGTCGGGACGCGCTACGTGTCGCACGTAACCCTGACGAGGAGGCTGGGCCGCGCGCATCTCCTTGACTGCGGCCGACAACTCGCGCACGAGTTGGTCGAGACCTTCACCGGTGACGGCGGATATCGGACTTGCGTTCGGCTGTGTTGCCCGCACCGTCTCGAGAACGTCGCGAGCCACGTCTACCTTGTTGGCAACGACGAGATAGGGCCGGGTGGCGAGATCCGGGTCGAAGGCCTCAAGCTCCGCACGCAACACCTCGACGTCGCGGGCCGGGTCGCGATCGGTGGCCGCCAGATCGACGACGTACAGCAGGACGGCGGCCCGGCTCACGTGTTTCAGGAAGCGATGGCCAAGACCTTTGCCCTCGTGCGCTCCCTCGATCAGGCCGGGGATGTCGGCGACAACGAAGGGCTCATCGGCGGTCTTCACCACGCCCAGGTTGGGCTCGAGCGTCGTGAAGGGATAGTCGGCGATCTTGGGCTTGGCCGCGGAGATGTGGCTGATCAAGGTGGACTTGCCGGCGTTCGGGAACCCGACGAGACCAACGTCGGCGAGGAGACGCAGCTCCAGGCGCAGGTCTCGGCCCTCGCCCGGTTCGCCGTTCTCCGCGAGCGTCGGGGCACGCCGCGTAGCGCTCGCGAAGCGCGCGTTACCGCGGCCCCCTCGTCCACCGCGGGCCGCCACGAACTCGTCGCCCTCGTTCGCGAGATCCGCGAGCAGCACGTCCTCCTCGTAGACCACGGTGCCTACCGGGACGAGCACGATGCGATCGTCGGCATCGGCGCCCTTGCGGCGGCTGCCCTCGCCGTGCCCGCCGCGCGCGGCCTTGATGTGCGGGTGATCGCGCAGATCGAGCAGGGTCGCCACGGATCGGTCGGCGCGCAGGATCACGCTCCCGCCGCGGCCCCCGTCTCCCCCGTCCGGACCGCCCTTCGGCTTGAACGGCTCGCGATGGAAGGCGGCCGCGCCGTTGCCTCCGGCGCCGGCCATGACCTTGATACGAGCCTCATCGACGAGAGCCATAGCGCAACCATTCTGTGCTAACTCAGCCACACGTGACGGTGCCTTTTTCGGCGCGAAAAGACGCCCCAGTGTGTAGCTGAGTTAGCAGAAAACGGTTACTGGTCCTCGAGGACGCTGACGACCTTGCGGCCACGCATGCGGTGGAACGTGACCTTGCCCTCGGCCTTGGCGAAGAGGGTGTCGTCGCTGCCCTTGCCGACGTTGAGTCCGGGATGCACCTTCGTGCCGCGCTGGCGGATGATGATCACGCCGGGCTTCACGTCCTGGCCGCCGTACGCCTTGACGCCGAGCCGCTTGCTCTGCGAATCGCGCCCGTTCCTCGATGAGGATGCGCCCTTCTTATGTGCCATCGCCCGTTCCCTCCGTGTCGGCGTCTGAGGTCTTCTTCGACCGGCCGGCGGTCAACTTTATGTCAGAGATCTGGATCGAGGAGTAGCGCTGGCGGTGACCGGTGTGGCGGCGGTAGCCGGACTTGGAGCGGTACTTGTAGACCTCGACCTTGGTGCCCTTCTCCTCGCCGAGAACCTTGGCGAGCACGCGGGCATCGGCCAGCTCCTTACGGGACGAGCGGGTCTTGCCCTTGTCGTCCACTACCAGCAGGGGGGTGAACTCGATGCTGTCCGAGTCGCCCTTCTGGAGCTCGACCTGTATGACGTCGCCCTTAGCGACCTTGTGCTGCTTCCCGCCCGCGCGGATGACTGCGTACATGCCTCTCCCTACGAGGATCGCGGCCCCCGATCGAGGGCCGGCTAGGCAGGATATCAGCCAGGAGACTGGGTCAAGCTTGAACAGCACCGGCGCGGGGGCGGCGCCTCCCCTGAAGGAGAGCCTCTGAGTGCGCGCAGGCGCACGAAGCGAGCAACCAGCACCGCCCGAAGGGCGGTCCGGGCCGCGTGGTCTCCGCAGGGGGTGGGGACGCACACGCACCGGTGCGGTACCGAGAGCTAGTCGACGTCGTGGATCAGGATGCCGCGGCCCTCGCAGTGGGGACAGGGGTCCGAGAACGCCTCGACGATGCCGGCCGAAACGTTCTTGCGGGTGAGCTGGATGAGGCCGAGCTGGCTCATGTCGAAGACCTGGGTGCGGGTCCGGTCCTTGGCCAGCTCGTCGCGGAAGAGCCGCATGAGGGCCTCGCGGTTCTCCGCGATCTCCATGTCGATGAAGTCGACGACGATGATGCCTCCGATGTCGCGAAGCCTGAGCTGCCGGCCCAGCTCGACCGCGGCCTCCTTGTTCGTCCGGAATACGGTCTCCTCGAGGTTCGACTTGCCGACGAACTTGCCGGTGTTGACGTCGATGACCGTCATCGCCTCGGTGCGGTCGACGACGATGTGGCCGCCCGAGGGAAGCCACACGCGGCGATCGAGCGACTTGCGGATCTGCTCGAGCACGCGGAACTCCTCGAAGATCGGCAGCTTGCCGTCGTAGAGCTCGACCCGGTGGTCGAGGTCCGGGGTCGTCTTGCGGATGTAGTCGCGCAACGTCGCCTCTAGTCGCGGGTCGTCCACGATGCAGCGCGTGACATCGCGATTGAAGAGGTCGCGGATCACTCGCAGCTCGAGCTCGGGCTCGCTGTAGATCAGGGCCGGGGCCTTCGATGCCTGAGCCTTGGACTGGATCGAGTCCCACGACTCGAGCAACCTCTGCAGGTCGCGTTCGAGGTCGGTGCGGGACGCTCCTTCCGCGGCCGTACGAACGATCATCCCGTGCTCGGGCGGCCTCAGCTCGAGGGCGATGTCGCGCAAGCGCGTCCTCTCCTCGTCGCGCAGGCGACGCGACACACCGAGCGTTCCGGCGTTCGGGACCAGGACGAGGTGGCGGCCGGCGAGCGACACGAGAGCCGAGAGCCGCGCCCCCTTTGATCGCATCGGGTCCTTGGTCACCTGCACGAGGATCGGCTGCCCGGATTTGAGGACGGTCTCGATGCGAGGGACCTCGTCGCCTTCGTCGCCGGCGATTCCTACCTCGCCGGCATAGAGGACGCCGTTGCGCGCTTCACCTATGTCGACGAAGGACGCCTCCATGCCCGGCAGCACGTTCTGGACGCGGCCCAGGTAGATGCTGCCGACGTATGAGCGATCGTCGTGCCGGGTCACGTAGTGCTCGACGATCCGATCTTCTTCGAGTACGCCGATCTGCGTGCCGCGCTCGTGACCGTGGACGAGCATGACTCGCTCGACGGACGGCCGTCGGGTGCGCTGCTGGCGACGTCGGGGTGGGCGGCGCCGGCGACGGCCGCTGCGTTGCGGCTTGGCGTCGGACTGCTCGGACCGCTCGGACCGCTCGGACCGCTCGGACTGCTCGGACTGCTCGGACTGCCCCGATCGCTCCGGCCTCTCGGATCGCCTGGGCCCCCCAGTGTCGATCTCGGTGGCCTTCTCCCTCTTGGGGGCCGCGTCGCTCACAGGAACCTCCTCATGTGAACGTTGAGGAGCAGACCGACGGCGATGAAGTTCGTGATCATGTTGGAGCCTCCGTAGGAGATGAAGGGAAGTGGGATCCCTGTGATCGGCATGATCCCCATGGTCATGCCCACGTTGACGAATAACTGGAACGCCCAGAGAGCGGCGATCGATGCGGCGATCAGGGTTCCGAAGAGATCTCTAGACATCGTTGATATGCGCAAGGCGCGCCAGATCAGGAACGCGAACAATCCGAGGAGGGTCGCAGAGCCCGCGAAACCGAGAAGCTCACCTACCGCAGTGAAGATGAAGTCGGTGTGCTGCTCGGGGACGAAGTCCAACGCGGTCTGTGTCTCGTCGCTCGAGAACCCTTTCCCTTCCAAACCGCCCGACGCGATCGCGATCTTCGATTGGGTGAGGTTGTAAGCCTCGGAGCGAACGTCGGGGTTCGGATCTAGGAACGAGGTCAGCCGCTGCTTCTGATAGTCCTCCAACATGTCGAACTGCAGGACGGCGCCCACCGCTAGAAGACCGATCACGCCGAGGATGAAGAAGTGGCGGATCTTGGCTCCGCCGACGAGCAGTAGTGCACCGGTGAGCGCGATGAACACGAGCATCGTGCCGAGGTCGGGTTCGAGATAGATCAAGACGGCCGGGAGCGAGACGAGACCCAGGGTGACGAGCACGTCGAGCGCGCGGATCTCGCCCTTGCGTTCGGCCAGGTAAGCCGCCACCGCGATGATCACCGCGATCTTGGCGAGCTCAGACGGCTGCATCTGGAAGGCTCCGAAGCTGATCCAGCGCTGGGCCCCCTTGCTCGCGTCACCCAACGGTGTGAGGACGAGGATCAGCAGCGCGAGCGTCACTCCGTACATGATCGGAGCGAATGCACGCATGTGGCGATAGTCGAAGAAGGCAACGACCACCAGCACGATGATCCCGGCGATGATGTACGCGATCTGTCGCTTCAGGAAGAGCTGTGGATCGAGATCAGCGTCTTCCTGCCGGTGAACCGTCGCCGCGAACACCATCACGGCTCCGTACGCAGCAAGCATCAACGTCACGAGCAGCAAGGTCGGATCGAGGTGGCGGATGGGTGCCTTGCGCGCCATGCGCGCGCTGATCGGCTCGCCGCCGATGCGGTCGACCGCTTCTCCCAAGGAGCCCGCGTCCACGTATCTCATCAGCCCGAGGAGTCCTCCGCCACCTGGACCTCGGCCTCGTCGTCGAGCCCGAGGATGGCCTCGTAGATCTCGCGCGCGATGGGGGCCGCGATCGATCCACCGTGGAGCGAGGTCTTCTCGACGTAGGCCGCCACCACGTATTGCGGAGCATCGGCCGGCGCGTAGGAGACGAACCAGGCGTCGTTGTCGTCGTTGTCCTCGGTGCGGAGCTGTGCCGTTCCGGTCTTGCCGGCGATCGGGAACTCATCGAGAGGGAAACCCGCGAACGCTCCCCGAG
>Ga0299913_10005341_pt1 | contig 10947 bp, 11 predicted proteins | sample RVTome_9_FD_201360 | JGI IMG/M metagenome (GOLD analysis project Ga0299913, IMG submission 201360) | Soil microbial communities from uranium-contaminated site in the Upper Colorado River Basin, Wyoming, United States - RVT155D38 (version 2) ... | reverse complement strand
CGCCCCAGCAGTAGTCGACCCGGGCTGCTGCGAGCTGCGGGAAGACCGAGACCATCGCCTTCTGCAAGATGCGGCCGCTCTTCTCGTCCGACTGCGGGTTGGACATCGCGAAGCGGGCCCGGCCGCCCGATGCCCAAGGCACTGCCAGGACCGGCCACCGACCCCGAGACCCACGACCGGATCCGCCACGACCGCGTCGACAAGGCCGGCTCGGTCACACTGCGGCACAACAGCCGACTGCACCACATCGGCGTCGGCCGAACCCACGCCGGAACCTGCGTCATCCTGCTCGTCCAGGACCTGCAGATCAGGGTCGTCCACGCTCAACGCGGCCACCGGCGAACTCCTCCGCGAACTGGTCCTCGACGCATCCAAGCGCTACCAAGGCACCAGACGCCCACCCGGCCCCACACGCTGAAACGACGGAGGGCCGAACCCACATCTATTGGGTTCGGCCCTCCGCGATGTCTTGAGACATCACACTGTCGGGCTGACAGGATTTGAACCTGCGACCCCTTGTCCATCGACGGGCGCAGTGACAGATCTGCCGTGGTTTGCCGAAACCTGCGCTCACCTGCCCAAACACCTCCGCTCGGAGACTCGGCTCTTGCTCGAATGTGACCTCGAGAGCGGGCTTGTGACCGAATAGTTGGGGAATAAGTGCGGCACGCCAGCAGAGCCGCACAGCTCAGCACACGACGACCCAAGTCATCAAGATCTTGTGGCCTGGATGAACGCCCCGCAACACCCCTTCGACAGCGTCACTTCGCCCAGAAAGACGCTCCATGAAGGAAGCATCCGTCCGCGCTAGGGGCATCAGGAAGCGTCTGCCTCCCGCCCCGGCAGAATCCGCGGCGCGCGGGCTCGATGCTCTTGAACGGTCCACCGATGACCGGGGTCGGGCATATCGGGAGAATTCCTCGCTCTCTCGTCTATGCACGAGCCGATTTCAGTGCTGGCCCCCTGCCTGCCGGTGGGTGTCCGGGATGGGGACCTGGCGGTGGGCGGTTGGCGGTGGTAGAACTGCCTTATCCAGCGCCTCGCGCACCGCTCGCGTGGCAACGCTGTCCTCCGAGGTGGCTGGCATGCGCGTCGCAGGAGGCGCTGGGTGGACGACTCAGCTTCACGACCGGAGACCGAAGAAGCCGCGGAGAGCTCAGAAGCGCGGCCTGCTCCCGCGGCGGCGGCCGCCGCCGCCAGTGCCCGCCCCGGCGCCAGTGCTCTCGCCGTCGGGGAAGATGCCCTTCTTGAGCGGCCGACAACGTTCACCGCCGCGGACGGCCTTGCTGGCATCGCGGCCTGTCTTTTTGATGCTGCGAAGTCACGAGCTAGGTCGGCAGGCTCCGCCGACGGCCCGGGCGAGAGCGAAGCCGGTTGGCACAGGGACGAAGACGCCTCCGGGGAAGGCACCGACGAGGGCGACGAGGAGGGCCCCAAGGAAGGTGCCGCGGAGGAGGGAGCGGCGGGCGGCGGTAACGGCTCAACTGTGTCCGCGGAAGACTGCGCCGCTGAGCCGGAGCGGATCTCCTTCCACCAGTTCATCGGCCGCGAACAACTCGGACGATTCAACAACCTGTCCCTGGCGCGTGCGCAGCTCACCCGCGTACACGTCAACCTGGCCTTGATCCAGCGCTACCACCAGGAGTGGACGTACGTGACGACCACCCACGGCGCGCCGGTCACCCACATCGCGCTCGCACCGCTCGAGGTGCGTAGCGTCCGGGTAGCTCACAAGCGCAAGAGCACGCTGTCGCGGTCCGACACCGCCAAACGGTCAACCCGCCTCTCCTACGACTCGGCGTCATCGACCAAAGCCAGCCAGGCCGCAACGTCCAGCTCGGTGTCCCGCAACAACTGGTCGGTCTCCGCGACCGGGTCGATCGGCGTCCCGGAAGTCTGGGGCGTCGGCGCCTCGGGCTCCATGTCCGGCTCCACCGAGCAGTCGAGGCAGCAGTCCGTCTCCTACGTAGCCGACGAAACCGTGAAGAGCAGCCGCCAGATCCAGGTCGACACCGAGACGACCACCAAGACCGGGCTGGAAACCACCTTCGAGCACGTTGAGGACCACGTACTGCGCAACCCGTACGCGGACCGGGGACTGCACCTGACCGTTCTGCAGCTGACGGACTGCTTTCAGGTGCAGACCTACTCCGCGGACACCAGACCCTGCATCATCCTGGACTTCGACCCAGTCGACGTCGCAGCGCAACGGAAACGCTCATCGCTCGAGTTCGACGACGCCTTCGTCCAGCTTCACGCCCAGTTCGTGCGGACCTGCCTCGCCGACGAGCAGCTGGCCTACGTCGTCGACCTATACGCGAGCGGCGCCAACGGCACCGAGCCGGCAGCGCATTGGGAAGAAGCGACGAAGAACGCCGAACGGTGCCTGCGCTTCATGTACCGCGACGAGCATGTGTTCGCCGCACCCGGAGCGCAGGTCGACCTGGGCGTTGGCACGCCGATCAACTTGGACCCGATCTTTGATCTGGCCAGGTCGTTTGACGTCACCCAGTTTCCGGGCGCGGCCATCCATGACGCCATCGCCAACAACCTGACCGATCTATACCTGCTGATCGCTTCGGTGCGGTTCCTGTGGGAACGCGACCGGGTCGCCCTGGTCGGTGGCGACCTCACCCGGGCCGACTACGCCAGACGGATGGTCGAGTACGTGAAGATGCTCGTCGACGGGGCCCAGCAGTGGGCGACGCTCGATGCCGGCGTCAGAAAGAACCTGCACGACATCGGCGACTTCACCGAGCTGTTCCGCCGCATCCCGGCGTTCCTCGGCATGGCCAAGGCAACCGTGCTCGATCCGATCGGTCATCTCTCTCCGGCCGCGCCACCTCCCTCCGGCGACGACGGCGACGCGACCGCCGGCTCGAGCACCGCCGCACAGACGCCGACCCGGCCCAACGATGTCTCCCTCATCACCAACCATCTGAACTCCCTCGGCCGGCACTACACCGAGGAGTACCTGCACTTCCTGCACCAGGTGACCGGGATCAGCACCGTCGAGGACCTCATCGCCTCCGCACCCACTCAGCTGCGGGAGCTGTACCCGCTGCTCAGTTTCGCCGAGTCGTTCATCGACCGGACCTCCTGGGTGATCCCGTTCATTCAAGCGCTGGACGCATCGACGGTGGTCGAGTGCGTCACCGGAAAGCCGCTCGAGACCACGAAGCCAGGCGCGCGAACCGACGTGGTGCGGCTCCCAGCCGACGGCGTCCGGATCGAGGCGGTCGCCTCCGACGGCACGCTCGCCGACCTCCCGGTCGCCTCCAGCGGCTGGAACGCTTTCGTCCCCGTCCAGGTCGACGAGTTCGACCAGCCCAGTGTCCCGCCAGCCGACGAGTAATGACGCGCCACCAGCCGACACCGTCGAGGGTCCAAGCGCAGCCGCGGGGTGAGTGAGCTCGATGAGCGACATCTTCGACGTCGGCCGGCTGATGGGGCTGCCCCCCGAATGGGTGGAGACCGGCCGAACCGTCCTAGACGCCGGGTTCGACCTGCTCGAAGAGGCCGCGGCCCTCGACCATGCATACCGGGCCATGCTCGCGCGGCTCGATCTGACCGAGAAGGAGCTCGAGCGGGAGATTCAGAGGCTTCGGGCGCGGGAGCGGATGAAACGCGTGGGGCTCGGCGGACGACTGCCCGGCGAAGTCGATATCAAGCTGTACCCGCTGTTCGCCTACCGGACCGCCGCCGCGGAGATCGCGGCGCCATATCTCATGGCGCTGCTTTACATGACACCGCAGGTGGGCTTCGTGCTCGTCATGCACGACGTGATCACGGGCCGCAACTTCTTCACCGGTGAAGAGCTCGCCGGATGGGAGCGTGTGCTGTCCGCGGGCCTGGCCGTTCTCCCGCTGCTGGCCGGCCCGCTCATGCGTGCTACCGGCGTTGCCGCCCGCGGGGTCGGCCGTGCGGCCTTCGCCGCGGTCAGGGCGGGCGACGACGGCGCACTCATCGCGGTCGCGACGCTGACCGGCCTCAGTGCCAAGGACACGATGCGGCTGGTGCGGGGACTGTCCCGGTTGCAGGCTGCCGAGCTGCGCGCCGCCGTGGTCGAGACCCGCGTGGCCCGCGCTCAAGGGACCGGCGGCGCCAACTTCACCCCGGCGCACGCCCGGACCGCCCAGAGGCTGACAGCCGCCCTCCCACCGGCAAGCACCACGCCCCGGGGCGCCACCAGCGGCGCGTCCGGGGGCCGTCGGTCCGCGAGCGGGGGCCTGCCCCAGCCGGTGCCCGCACGCACCTACGCGAAAGTCCTGCCGAGGCTTACCGACGTCCAGATTCAACGACTCTCCAAGCTGCTCCATGGCGGGCTGGGCGTCGGCGGCCGACGAGCGCTGCAGCGGGCTCTGCAACGTCTGTCTCCGGCACGCAGGCGCGACCTGGTCGAGCTGCAGCGCAGAAACAAGAAGGCCCTCGCGCTGCTGGACAAGGGCGACGCGGACGCCGCCTACCGGCTCGTGCAGGACTCACGTGACCTGGGTGATCGCGTGTACAGCGCGGTCCAGCGCGAGTACTGGAGGCAGGTACGGCAAGACAGCGCACTGGTCCGCGCGTGGAAGGCGACGGGCGCTGACATGAGCGGCACCGGCGCCCCGAAGGTCCCGGTGCGGGTGACGCGCAACGGTGTCACCACCGACACGACCGAGGTGATCACCTTGGAGCACCTGACCCGCCGCACCGACAACCCCTTCCGGACCGTGGACGCGAGCAACCTCACCTACGCCCTGAAGTATGAGAACTCCGTTCTGCTGGAGTCGATCCGACGGGTCGAGCGCAGCCAAGGGGCGGTCTTCACCACCGACCCGATCGAACGCCTGATGCTCTCGCGTGCGCCCTCTCCCCAGTGAGCCCCCAGCGTCGCGCAGTCGGCTGAACCTACGGCTGGCCCCCACCTCCCCGGGGCAGAGCAGAACCGGCCGGCACCCGAAGGTGCCGACCGGCATGAGGCAGAACGCGGGTGTTACCACCGACCGTCGATGAACGGGCGGCATTCGTACCGTTGGCGTACACGCGGGGACCCATGGGGTAGCCCTCCTACAGGACAGGCTGGGCGGCCAGACCAGGAGTGGACGTGGACATCAGATACCGCACCCGATGACGAGGCGGCGCATATCCCGGCTCAGTCATATGCACCCGATCATCGACGGTCCCCCTCAGTTCTGAAAATGGGTTTCCCGCAGGCGGATGAGCAAGTCATCAACGCGCTGGCGCGCCCCAGAAGCGGCTGCGGTGCGAATCGAGGACTACTCCCAATCTCCTCGCGGACACCGAGTCCTCCACCTCAGTGGCCGCGCGTCTTTCCCCGTCGCCCACCAAGGGACACGGCGGCCTGCGGTGGCAACAAGTAGGGAGGACAAGTTGACGACGCCGCGTGCCGTTAACGCATAACTGCTGCTGGGAGCCCGCGCCGAACGCACCGTCACATCAAACGATCAGTAGCGCGCCCACGCGCACACATGCCGCGTTGAGGGAACGCTCGCAAGGCCCGCGGCCCGGCCTGGGGTGCGGTCATACCACCGCAAACAAGTTCGCCTGGAGTTGACCCGCTCGCGGACAGGGAGTGCTGCGGCCATCCGGGGCCGCGGTCACCGCGGTCCTGCCCAACTGAAGGGTGTTGCCAGGTCGGCTGAACTGGTTCCGCGTCATCGTGCCGATGAGTCTGGATGCTGTTCAGCTGGCGCCGGCTTACTCTGGCCCGAGAGCGGCAGTCGGCCGCTACAGGCCAACGGCGGCGCAGGATCGAGGGTGCGTGAGCATGGAAGCGATAGTGCTACGGGTCCGACTCATGAGCGGTGACCAACTCGACGTCAGGTATGAGCACGATGCCGGCGACGAAAACGAAGCCATCCAACGAGTCGTCGAAACATTTGCAGAAGACTCTGGCGTGCTTCGAACCCGCCATGGTGACCGGCTCTTGGTGCTCTATGGCAGAGGCATTGCCGCCGTTGAGGTAGCGCCCCGCGGCGCGGTCTTGTGAGTCGAGCCGACTGGCGCCGCTGAGCGTGAGGCGCGACGCGCGCACATCAGCCGCGACGAGCGCGGTCCTGGCTGCGTCATACCGCGATGCGGGCCGGGGCCCTTCGTCGTGAAGTCAGAGGACGCGGACGTTCTCGGCCTGCGGACCCTTGGGGCCCTGGGCGACATCGAACTCGACCTTCTGGTTCTCGTCGAGCGACTTGTAGCCGCTGGACTGGATGGCGGAGAAGTGGACGAACACGTCCTCGCCGCCGCCGTCTTGCGCGATGAAACCGAAACCCTTTTCGGCGTTGAACCACTTGACGGTTCCCTGAGCCATGATCTGTTCCCTTGTTAGGTGCCGAGGGCACTGTGCCCTCAAACCGCTGAAGAGATCCACCTGTGCTGGTGTCCAGCGAACCGAACACCAGGAGTACGAGATACAAGCCGCGACTTCAGTGCGCGGCGAGGACGAGCTTGTGAAGCTATCTCTTCAACAGGACCCACGATAGTGGGTCGGTTGCGTAGTCAGGGCTTCGGCGACTCTCACCCGAGCCTGCCGCGTGCCCGCGCCAGGTGCGTCGTCATTCCGCCTGTGCATCACGGGCGCTGAGATGCCTCGCATTGCTAACCCCGCTCCAGCCGCAGTATGAACTGCCAGGCTTGACCGCAGTAAAGAAAACCACTGCAGCCTGACCTGGGCAGATGCGTTTCCCGGCGCCCGCGCGAGGGCCGGGCGTCAGCCGTTCATGCCTGGCTGGCCAGCGGATCTCGTCACCGTCCCACGGCGGCCGCGTCCCGATTCCGCAGCAAGCACCCGTACGTGGCGGTCCACGTCTTCGACCCGCCCCGCACCGGCCCCAGAGTGACACAGCGAATGCTTGCGGACCCGCTTAGCACCGTCACGTTTGTGATAGCCCCAGATGGCTTCACTGGCCTGCCACAGCGCGAGCGCCACCAGGCCGACCGCAACCAGCCACAGCAGGGCCTTGCCGAAGGGCTGCGACGAGCGGAGGATTTCTATGCGACCTTTGTCCTTGACACGCAAGTGACAACTTGCCTATGGTCGGACAGTGGACGCCGACCCCGATCTGTTCAAGGCCATCGGCGACGCGACGCGACGCACCATCCTGGACGAGCTGACCGACAGGGACGGTCAAACGCTGTTCGAGATCTGCGGCCGACTGACCATGAGGTACGGCCTGACCTCCTCGCGCCAGGCCATCTCGCAGCACCTCGCCGTGCTCGAACAAGCTGGCCTGGTGCACACCCGGCGCCAGGGCCGGTACAAGTTCCACGACATCGACACGAGTCCGCTGCGCTCGATCGTCGAGCGGTGGCCCATCGACCAAAAGGAACCGAACCCGTGATCCGGATCAGCATCACCAGCGTGCTCGTCGACGACCAGACCAAGGCGCTTGCCTTCTACACCGAGAAGCTGGGATTTATCAAAAGGACCGACGAGCCCGCCGGCGAGGCCCGCTGGCTCACCGTGGTCTCCCCCGCCGACCCAGACGGCGTCGAGCTGCTGCTGGAGCCGGACGGCCACCCGGCGGCCGGCCCGTTCAAGCAGGCCCTGGTCGACGACGGCATCCCCTTCACCCAGTTCGCCGTCGACGACGTGCCCGCCGAGGTCGAGCGGCTCAAGGGGCTAGGCGTCGAGTTCACCCAGGACGCGACCGACATGGGACCGGTAGTCACCGCGGTCTTCGACGACACCTGCGGCAACCTGATCCAGATCGCCGCCATGAAGTAGCCGACCCCAGCAGACCGGTGTATGCGCCACTTCGGCGGCCGATGAGAATCTCCGGTCACACCCCTTGTCCGTCTCCCAGAACCGACCGCAAAGCGCAATCACCAATCGAGGAGCACGCGGATGTCACTCACCCGGATCCACAACCTATCCATCTCCCTCGACGGCTTCGCCACCGGCGAGCCGCAGTCCGCCGATGCACCGTTCGGCCATGCCGGCGAGCGGCTGCACGAGTGGATGTTCGGTACCCGGTTCTGGGACGCGGGCGGAACCGCTGGAGTCGACGACGCCTTCGCTGAGCGCCACAGCTACGGCATCGGCGCCGAGATCATGGGCGCCAACAAGTTCGGCCCGCCCGGCTGGCGCGACGACCCGGACTGGCAGGGCTGGTGGGGTCTGAACCCGCCCTTCCATACACCGACGTTCGTGCTCACTCACCGCCCGCGGCCCTCGATCGCGATGGAGGGCGGCACCACCTTCCACTTCCTCGACGCCGCCCCGGCCGAGGCGCTCGAGACCGCCCGCGAAGCAGCCGACGGCCGGGACGTCCGGATCGGCGGCGGCCCCACCGTCGTACGCGACTTCATCGCCGCCGGCCTCGTCGACCACGTGCATCTCGTCCAGGTCCCGATCGTGCTCGGCCGCGGCGTCCGCATCTGGGACGGCCTGGAGGCCCTCGAAGATGCCTACGACATCGAGGCGGTCTCCTCTCCCAGCGGCGTCACCCACCACACGTTCACGCGGAAGGTCGTCTCGTGAACGCCGACGCCAAACCGCAGATCGCCAGTTCGCGGCGGCGATGGGCAGGGCGTTCACGCGATCCCAGGCCGCCGGGAGCGGTCGAGCCGAACATACGGATCTGCGACCAGCGCGGACACCCCGAGCGCCAGGCGACTCGGCGCCCGAACCAGGCTTGAGCCGCGTTTAAGCCGCAGCGAGGAGCCGCGACCAATGATCATCTGCAAGCTAGGTGACGTCGTGGAAGGGCTCGACCCTCAGATGGTGCCTCGTGGGCCGTCCAGCACCTTCGGCGCGTACTCGACCAACTGGATCTGGCCGTCAAAAGTGCGGCTGTCCGTCATGTCGAGGGCGACGTCGGGGTAGCCATCGTAGATCCGCTCGTGGCCGGTCGCCCCGGTGATCACGGGGAACATCACCACCCGGAACCGGTCGACGAGGCCGGCTTTCAACAGCGACCGGCACAGCGTAAGACTGCCGATGGTGCGCATAGACCTGTCGCTGGTGTCCTTCATCTTCCGCACAGCCTTGGCGGCGTCCCCGGCAACCAAGGTCGAGTTCTCCCACTGCAGCGGCTCGGTCAGCGTGCTGGAGAACACGACCTTGTGCATGCCTCCCAGCGCATCCGTCCCCGGTTCGCCGCCCCTCATCAAGTCGTACATGAGCCGGTAGGTGTTCGCGCCCATCAGAACCCAGTAGTCCCCTTCGGGGTTCTCGCCCAGCCAGGCGAGGTACTCGGGTCCCTCTAAGCCCCACCAGCCAGGCCAGCCCTCGGCGGAGGCGTACCCGTCGAGCGAGGTGATGAAGTCGACGACAAGCTCAGGCATTGACACTCCTCCCTCCGTGCAAATGCCCAGTCTGCACCCAGAGGCGGTCGCCCAACCTGGCTCGCGCCCGAACAGCGCCTCGATCCCCCACCCCAACGGCGGGCAACGGCGGCGCGCGGCTCGAGAACGCGGCTGCAGGCTGGACACCCTGGTCCACGCCCTCCTCGCCGACGAGTGCCGGGCGCTCGCCCCATGGGGCGCGCATCAAGCGCAGCATTTCCGCAATCCGGCCGTCCGTCGATAGGCACGCCAGGTTACGTTGGCACCATGGGATCAAGGTCTCACCACATCAGCGTCGGCATCGACCAGCCCATGTCCGCTGTCTACGACTTCGCGGCAGATCCGCTCAACCTGCCCAGCTGGGCGGCCGGGCTCGCAGGCTCGAAGGTCGAGCGCGCGACTGGGAACAGTGGTTCACGGAGTCGCCGATGGGTCGTGTGACGTTCACATTGACCCCCCGCAACACCTTCGGAGTCCTAGATCATGACGTCACGCTTCCCTCCGGGGAGACTGTCTACAACCCGCTAAGTGACTCGCCGGCACGGATGGTTCTGGGGCTTCACTAGCGTACGGTGGGCGAGCAGCGTGGAGTCGTGGACGTCGACCGTGACGCCTTCCCGAGTCGTCGTTCGAGGCCGCTGCTCGATCACGAGGGCTTCGAAGGTCTCCGGCAGGCTGGGCAGCAGGTCCTCGGCGAGGAACATCGCTCTGCGGCGGCTTGCGGTCAGCTGGGCGAAGACCTCCGACGGCGCGTGACCCACGACCAAGAGGTGCCCGCCGGGCGCAGCGGCATCGGCCAGCCGTCTGGTCACCTCGACCATCCCGCCGTCCGGTGGGTGCAGGAAGTGGGTGGTGACCAGGTCGTAGGACCGGCCGCCGGCCGCGAAGGTCCGGGCGTCGACCTGCCACCAGTCGGTGCGGTCGGCGACCCCGGCCTCCTCAGCGTGCCGGGCCGTTGGCGGAGAGGTCGGCACCGGTGACCCGCCAGCCCCGGCGAGCCAGCCAGATCACGTCGCCACCCTCCCCGCAGCCGACGTCGAGCGCCGTCCCTGGGGGCAGCCCGGACACCTCGGCGACCAGCTGCGGGTTGGGGTCCCCGCTCCACATCGTCTCCTCGCCGGAGTACCGCTCCTCCCAGCTCGACGGCTCGAACATGGCCGCCGCTTCCTCATCGGTGGGCTGGTGTCGGTGGCGGCTCATCAGGCGACTTCTTTCCGGTGCTCCACGACGGCCGCCGCGGTCTCCTCGACGACAAGGTCGTGGTTGAGGAACGTCCCGGCGATCATGCCGTCGGCGGCCGAGGTGATGACCCCGCCGTACGGTGTGGCCGCGTTGCCCACGACCATCAGGCCGGGGGTCTCCGGGCCGCCGACAGCGTCGAGCAGCAGGGTGTCGGGGGTCGGCACGGTGGTGACCACCAGCGCCGTCCGGGCCACGACCTCGCCGCCGAGCAGCTCCACGCCGGTGACGGCGTCGTCCTCGACGACCACCCGGGCGATCGCGCCCGGCACCACCCCGATGCCGCGGGCGGTGAGCTTCTCGACGTCCTCCCCCTGCGGGGCGGGTTGGCCGTTGAGCAGGATGACCACGTCGTCGCTCCACTGGCGAAACAGCAGGGCCCGCTCGACGCAGTCGGGCCCGCTGGCCACGATCCCGAGC
>Ga0299913_10005340_pt1 | contig 10948 bp, 12 predicted proteins | sample RVTome_9_FD_201360 | JGI IMG/M metagenome (GOLD analysis project Ga0299913, IMG submission 201360) | Soil microbial communities from uranium-contaminated site in the Upper Colorado River Basin, Wyoming, United States - RVT155D38 (version 2) ... | reverse complement strand
GCTCACCTTCGTGACCGCGGCGCCAATTCTGGATCGTCTCGTCGCGTTGCGCGAGCAAGCTGGCCTGACGCAGAGCGAGGTCGCAGCGCGCATGGGAACGAGCCAGCCGGTCATCGCGCGTCTGGAGGCCGGTGGGCGTGACCCGCGCCTGTCGACGATCGAGCGGTATGCGCGAACGATCGGCGCTGATCTCGAGGTGCGGCCGTCCACCACGGCATCACCGAGAACGGCGGCCCGGCTCGCCGAGCGGATCTACGGCCGCCTGGACGGCGGTGAGGTATCGCCGACCACGACGTTTCGCGAGGTGGTGCAGTTTCTCGATGACCTCGGCGGCATGACTGCCAAGCAAGCGCGCGCCGCTGTCCGTCAAGAGCCGCTGTCGACCGGCGATCGCCGATGGGACGCGCTGATAGCTGCCGCGGTCGACTGGGTCGCCGGCCTTCACGGCTTCACTGCGCCGCGTTGGACGCGATCAAGTCGGCGGAGCGTCCCGGCGCCCGGATGGGTGGTGTCGCCGCACAAGCGACTGCACGCCCTTGTCCGGAAGTCAACGCCGATCGAGTTCGCTCGTCACGGGGTCTACGTCGACGAGGCATCGCTCAGGAGCACGTGAATGGTGGACGACGACCTCCTCACCGGTGATCGCATCCGGGCGCTGCTCAACATGCTGGGCGATGAGCTCGCGCGCCGCGGTGAGTCGGGCGAACTGTTCGTCGTCGGTGGCGCGGCGATGGCCCTCGGTTACAACGCACGCGAGGCGACCCGAGACATCGATGCCGTGTTCGAGCCCAAGGCGGTCATCTACGACGCTGCTGCTCGCATGGCTGAACTCGAGTCCTTGCAACCCGACTGGCTGAACGACGCGATGAAGGGCTTTCTTCACGGTGCCGACCCCGACCAGCGCACCGTGATTGAGCACCCCGCGCTGCGCGTGTCCGTGGCCAGTCCGAGGTACCTGCTCGCGATGAAGCTCTTGTCGGCCCGCATCGAGCGCGATGCCGACGACATCGCGTTGCTGCTCGAGCTCGCTGACATCACCGAGGTTGACGAGGCGCTCGACGTCGTCGAGTCGGCGTACGGCACCGACAAGATCGCCGTGAAGACGCGGCTACTCGTTGAGACGATCTTGACCGGAGCCTGATCTCCTCTCCCGATCACGACCGCTCTGCGGCGATAGCGATTCTCACCGCAGCGACGACTGCTGCATCGTCTCCAACCAGCCGACATGACTACGGCAGACACTTGCCACGTCTTTCGGACGAGGCGCTCAGCGCTCGCGCCGCCGAGATGGTCACCGCCGCCGCGTCGATCGCCACCAGCAGCCATCCGTCGATCGGACCTATCAGCAACGTCCGTCTTCGGCTCGATGGTCCCGCGGCGTCCGATCGGAGCGCGGATCGCTATTGATCAGCCGCTGCCCCAAGGCGGCGCCGAGCGATGCTCGCCCACGACGTCGCCAACTCGGCACCGAGGGCGTATCCCGCCGAGCGAGCACAGGCTTCGAGCAAGTCGGCGATCGCGACAGCTGCCGACAGCACCTCCGTCACCGTTGAGGGCGTGGCGTAGGTGCGCAGAAGCCCGTCGGGCGCCGCATAGGGAGGAAAGTCGAGAAGGCTCACGAGGCCCAACGACGGGAACGGAGTTGCGGCCCCGACTGCGTACAGCTTGAGGGTCTGCTGGCGAGCTTCAACCATTCGCTCGACCGCTTCAAACAACGAGTCGCGTGCGAGGTACTTCGCCACGTCACTGAGTGCCCACCATCCGAGCATGAGCCATTCGCGCGCGTCGTCGACAGTCGGAGGGCGCTCGACTGGGGGCTGCCACGGTGTCGAGAGGTGTCCGTCCTTGTCGACAACCGCCACCGCACCCGTCGGAAGGCCAAGACGGCGGCCTGCCGGCATCAGGACGAGATCAAGCTGCAGATCGTTCTCGAACTCGACGGCGAACCGTCTCGTTTCGAGAGGCCAACCGGGAATCGCTTGCACCAGCATGTCGGCAACCGAGCCGACCGAACCCACGATCGCCGAACCCACCTCGTCAAGGAGGGCAGGGGTGATCTCATCGCCGTAGCCGACGCCGGCGTCAACGTCCGAGCGCTCGTCGCCGCGACCCGAGGCAAGCGAACAGCAGATCTCGAGCCAGCGCAACTGCGGAGACGACTCGACAGCAGCCGTGAGACGTGCGATCAGGTCAGCGTGACGAACCAGGTGCGCCCAACGCCACGTTGTCGCCACTCACACAGCCTGCCTCACGGACGGACTTGGAGATCGCTGGGCCGAGCTCCAACGTCGTCGACCTCGGGCAGCATCAGCGGAACAAATCGCATCCATCCCGCTCGGCCTTCAGTGAGGGTCCGAAGGCGAAACACTTGGCGGAGGGAGTGGGATTCGAACCCACGGTGGGTTGCCCCACACACGCTTTCCAAGCGTGCCGATTCGGCCGCTCTCGCACCCCTCCAAACTGCAACCATCGTGCATTGACTCGGCCGCTGGGGGGTGTCAACCCCACGATGGTTCCGAACGTGATGCCCCGCCCTCGCAAGTGACGGCCAGGCGATCTGCGGCACACCGCGGGATCCGCTGAGAGCTGCTGCCTCCCGGCCCTGACTCGGTTCACGGTCCGCAGTTGCACAGGACCCGGCCGCCACATGCGAAGGCGGGGCGTTTACGAGAGTATCGGGCGGTGCCCCTACCGCGTTCCGGGTGGGCACAGCAGGCCCAACGGGTTCCGGCACGGCTGCGGCGGTGGCGGAGCGGTCGGTGGCGTCGCGGGCGGCGAGGGCACGGTCGGCGGCACCGGTCCGTTGTCGGGCGGCGGCTCGGAACCCGCCGGCGGCGCCGGCGCATCCCGCTCCACCCCGTCGAGCGAGATCGCTCCCGTCGACTGGTCGAATTGGGTCAGGGCGCGATCGGGGTAGTCGCGCTGGAGACCCGCCTGGGCGTACTCGAACGCGTGCTGCGCCGTCGGGGCCGTGGCACCCCCGAGCATCAACGCCCGGTGGACCAGGTACTCGTCGAGATACGAACGTTGGAACGACTCGTTTTCGTAGGCGAGGCTGTTGGCGTCCGCCGCCGCCGTCAGGATGCGGCCGGGCGCCATGAGCTCGGTGAAGCCGCCGCCGTAACAGGCCGCCATCACGATCCACACCTTGCGGGCCAGGAGATCCTCGAGCTGCTTGGCCAGATACCAGTCCGGGAGCACGCCGTGGTCGGACGCGACCACGGCCTCGGTCTGGTCGCCGATCTTGCGCACGTGGCCGGCGTAGAACAACACCACCGTCGAGTCCGGCTGTGCCGTGGCGACGAGCCATTGCAGCGCGTCGGACACTCCGGTCGTGCTCGCGTCGTCGTCGAGCAGCGTGCGGACGTTGGCCGCAGGGACGCCGTTCATCGCGAGGACGTCGGACATGTCCTCTGCGTCGAACACCGCGCCGCGAAGGTCCGACTGCTCGCCGGGATAGTCGTTGATGCCGATGATCAACGCGTAGACGCGAGATGCCGCCTCGGTGGTCGGCGCACGCACGACCGGAACGCGGTCGCGAACGACCTCGTCGAGCGGCTCGACGATCGCTGCGGTCGCCGTCCCCGAAAACTCCGTCTCCGGCGGCGCTTGGAGCGGTCGCTCCCGCCGCGGCGGGGGTGGCGGGGGAGTGACGGGCGCGGCCCCAGGTCCGTGGGGGGTGCTCCACGTCGACGTGCCCGCGCCGGCCGCGATCCGAGTGCGGTCAGGTGAGGGCGAGAGCTTCGCCGGAACTGCAAGGAACCCGGCGAGTAGGAGGGTGAGCGCGAAGAAGAGGAGGCGGTGCGTGCGCTGTCCGCGCATCGTCCGTGCGTACCTCCCCGACTTCGTCTGCTTGACCCCGGCCGGACGGCCCCAGCGCCGCCCGAACGTTTGATGATGCATTCGCCGTGCGACAAGGGCTTTCCTGCCGGCGTTACCGTCAGGCGGTGGACGACGACGACGCCATGGGGGTGGCCCTCGAGGAGGCCCGGGCCGCTTTGGGCCACGGCGACGTGCCGATCGGGGCGGTGGTGGTCGTGGACGGCGAGATCGTCGCCCGGCGGCACAACGAACGGGAGCGGTCGGGCGACCCGACCGCCCACGCCGAATTGCTCGCCGTGCGTGACGCCGCCGCGGTCGTCGGCGACGGCTGGCGGTTGGTCAATGCCGCGGTCGTCGTGACCGTCGAACCGTGCGCGATGTGCGCGGGAGCGCTGGTCGCGGCCCGGGTGGAGCGCCTCGTGTTCGGCGCGCCCGACCCGAAAGCCGGCGCCTGCGGCTCGCTCTACAACCTGTGCGCGGACCCCCGCCTGCACCACGAGGTCGAGGTGGTCGCCGGCGTGCGCGCCGAGGAGGCGTCGGCGCTGCTCACAGGGTTCTTCGGCGAACGTCGGAACCGCCCATAGCAGGACTTTTCCGCACGATGGAGAACCATCCCTGAGGAACCGCCTGGGGAGGGGACGCTGTGAAGAGGCGTATCGCACTGCTGGCCACCGCCGTGGCCGTGTTCGCCGGAACGATCGGAGTGGGAGCAGCGCGTGCTGACTTCCACGGGTTGTGCACGGCGGGCACGGGCCCGACCGCCTACGCCCGGATGCAGCTGAGCGGCTCGACGCTCACGTACACGGGCGAGGTCGAGTGTGTGGGAAGGACCGCGACCATCGACTCGCTCGTTCTCACGGTCCTCGACGAGAACGGCCGCACCACGACACCGCCGGTCACGCCATCATGCGCTGGCTGCGAGAACCCGAACGCGAGCGGTCAGTACACGATCTCCGGGCCGGGCGAGTACGCGCTGTACATGTCGTTCACCGTCGCCGGCGTGCCGCAGCGGTTCCGCACCGCGCGAGCCGTGTCGGGCGGCCCGGGCACCGCGCTCGTCGTACTCTGCGGCGGCAACGACGCCGGTAACCAGCAGATCAGCTGCCCGGTCCCCGAGGCGACGACCGAGATTCCTGCGGCCCAGTCCATGCTGCCCGACCTCGGCGATCACTAGGCCGACCTACGGCACGGCCGTTGCGGCGGCCGCATCCATGAGCAAGCGAGCGAGCGGGCGGAGGGTGTGGGATTTGAACCCACGGTGACCCGGAGGCCACAACGGCTTTCGAGACCAAGGTCGGCGACGCCCAGAACGACTCGCTCAGATGCCCCGGAGCTCGTCAGGGGTGGGAATCGTGCCAGCCAGCCGATGCGCCTCGAGGAGCGGCTCGACCTCGGCGAGCCAAGCGAGGATCGCCTCCTTGCTATCGAGGCGACGACCATCGAATGTGATCGTGACGTCGTCTGGCGTCGAAGGCCTGGCCGTGCGAAGGCGAGCAACGAACTCGTCACCCGATACCAGCGGGACGCGTCGGGCCATACGCGAACGCTACCGGACCGGTCTTGCGTCTCGGGCTCCCGCAGCTGCGAGCGCGGGCACAGTGCTCAGCGGCATCTCGATCGAGCGCCCTGGCAGAATAGGGGTATGGCAGCGAGACCATCGACGGACTTGCGTGGATCGGCGCGGGCCGTCGATCGTGCCCTGCAACTCGTCGAGGCTGCGACCCACTCTCTGCGCCAGAAACTGCTCGCTCGCCAACTCGCACGCACCGCACCGGCGAGCCATTGGGTTGCTTCGAACCGAGACGAGGACGGTCTCACCGCTGACGACCTTCGGCGACACGCGAACGAGGTTCGGCGCAAGAATCCCGAGTGAGCTATCGGCTCGTCGGCGCCGAGTTGCTCGCCAAGTGGTATGACGCCGAGCCAAGCCCCGACCGCCAGGCTCGGATGGACGAATGGCTCGCCGATCTCCTCGATGAGCCCTGGTCTCGCTCGCACGACGAAGTGCCCGGCCCGAATGCCCTCTTGCGAGTAGCGATCGTGCCGGACACCGGGTGGGCGATGACCTTCTTGATCAACGACGGTGACCGTGTGATCGAGCTCAAGGGCTTTCTCGCGCTATAGGTGCGGGCTCGTGACCGCGTCCAGGGCAGACGAACGCGCCGTGGACGCCAACCGGGTCCGCGGCGTCCTGTCTGCGCAATACCGAGCGATGCGCGTAGGAGCGCACCGGCGCGCGACCCGGCATCTCGCGCATCGCAGATTCTCCGATTCGGAGCACAGGCGACCGTAGAGGTCGCCGTACGCCCGGAGAGCTCGGGCTGATCAAGATTCGCGCGCACGACGACCGTTCTGGTCGCCTGACGCGCGAATCACGGGAGGCTCGTCCGGAACCGTTCGGCTTCGGCCTTGGTCTTGAACGATCGAGTTCGGTCGCGGCCGTCGACGCGCCACTTCACGTAATGGCGCCGGCTGTTGCGGTCCGTGCCAGCGCGCGGCTTGCCGAGTGCGAACACCTGGACGCGTTGTGGCGCCGCGTTCACCGGCATCGCCTCCAGTCATCGACAGCGCCCGTCATCGGCCGAGAGTTGTGGTACGCCAGTGGTACGGAGCTTTTCTGAGCCGAATCTCCCCCGGGTCGCTATTGGCGTGAACACGCTCGCACTAGTAGCTGACCAGCAGGTTTGTGGTGGGTGGTGGCGGAGGGTGTGGGATTTGAACCCACGGTGACCCGGAGGCCACAACGGCTTTCGAGGCCGCCCCTTTCGTCCACTCAGGCAACCCTCCGGGTCTGACACTACCGGCGCGGTCCCGACGCTTTTACACAGGAATCCCTTACCCTTCCGGCGGTGCGGATGGGACCTCACTCGATGCTCGGGAGCGACCCCGACGCGGTGAAGGGGGCGAAGGTCGACCGGGCGCTCCTCCGCCGCGTGTGGTCGCTGGCCCGCCGCTACCGGGGGATGCTCACCGGCTACCTCGTGACGATCGTGCTCGAGGCGGTCATCGGAATCATCCCCGCATTGCTGATCAAGCGCATCGTCGACGAGGCCCTCCCGCAACAGGATCGCGGCCTGCTCACGACGCTGGCCCTCGTGATGGTCGCGATCGCGTTCATCGAGGCGGTGATGTCACTCGGTGAGCGCTGGTGGTCCGCTCGCATCGGCGAAGGCCTGATCTTCGATCTGCGGTCGTCGCTGTTCGACCACACACAACGGATGCCGATCGCCTTCTTCACGCGCACCCAGACCGGTGCGCTGATCAGCAGGATGAACAACGACGTCATCGGCGCGCAGCGAGCGGTGACGGGCACTCTCGGATCGGTCGTGTCGAACGTGGTGACACTCCTCGTCACGCTGTCGGCGATGGCGGTGTTGGAGTGGCGCCTCACGCTTGTGACCGTGTTGCTGCTGCCGCTCTTCCTGATACCTGCGAAGCGGATCGGCCGCCAACTGCAGTCGATCACCCGTGAAGCGATGAATCTCAACGCCGAGATGAACACGACGATGACCGAAAGGTTCAACGTGGCGGGCGCGCTGCTCGTGAAGTTGTTCGGCAACCACGACGCCGAGAGCGCCACGTTCTCCGGGCGTGCTGGACGCGTACGCGACATCGGTGTCAAGAGCGCGATGTACGGAAGGGTGTTCTTCATCGCGCTCACCCTCGTCGGCGCCCTCGGCACCGTCGCGGTGTACTTCATCGGCGGGCAGCTGGTCATCTCCGGGACGATCAGTCTCGGCACGATGATCGCCCTCGCGACCTACGTCGCCCAGATCTACGGGCCGCTCACCGCGCTCACGAACGCCCGCGTGGACGTGATGACCGCGCTGGTGTCGTTCGAACGCGTCTTCGAGGTGCTCGATACGCCGAGCACGATCGTGGAGCGGCCGGGCGCGGTCGATCTCGTCGAGCCAAGGGGCCGCATCGAACTGGACGATGTGTGGTTCCGGTACCCGGCGGCGTCCGAGGTCTCCATCGCCTCGTTGGAGGCGGATCCGCAGAGCGGCCGGCCGCTGTCCGCCGCTCCCGGAGCGATGGTGCTGCGCGGGATCTCCGCCGCGATCGAGCCTGGGCAGCTCGTTGCGCTGGTCGGGCCTTCTGGCGGAGGCAAGACGACGATCAGCAACCTCGTGCCGCGGCTCTACGACACCACGTCGGGAGCGGTGCGCATCGACGGGCACGACGTGCGCGATCTCACCGAGAAGTCGTTGCGGGCGGCGATCGGTGTGGTGTCACAAGACGCGCATCTCTTCCACGACACGGTGTTGAGCAACCTGCGGTACGCCCGACCGGACGCAGACATCCGCGAGATCCACGACGCCTGCCGGGCGGCGCAGATCCACGACGTCATCGCTGCGCTCCCGGAGGGCTACGCCACGCTCGTCGGCGAACGCGGCTACCGACTGTCCGGCGGGGAGAAGCAGCGCTTGGCGATCGCCCGCATGCTGCTGAAGGATCCGACGATCGTGATCCTCGACGAGGCGACGAGCAACCTCGACTCGGAGAACGAGGCCGCGATCCAGCAGGCACTGGCGCACGCGCTCGCCGGCCGCACCGCCGTGGTGATCGCGCACCGCCTGTCGACGATCACGAACGCGGACCAGATCCTCGTCGTCGACGATGGCCAGATCGTCGAGCGCGGTCACCATGACGATCTGCTGGCGGCCGACGGGTTGTACGCCGACCTCTACCGCACGTTGGTGCGGGCGGACGTCGAGCCCATCCTCTGAGCCCCGTCGGCCCCGCGGCCGCGGGCGATCACACGCGCTCACTCAATGGGGGTGCGGGTGCCCGTGGCCATGACCGTTGTTGCGGGTCTCGAGCCAGCGCCGGAACCCGGCGGCGTTCGAGTGGATGCCGTTGAGCGTGTCGAGCTTCTCGCGGTGCACGGGGTCGACAGTTTCGAGCTCCGCGCCGAAGGCGGTGTCGAGCGCAGCGGCGATGTCGCGGCCCTCGCGGAACGCCGCCTCCGCCACCTCGGCCCACTTCCGCAGGATCTCCTCGGCTTCGACGAGCGTCTCCATCGGGTCGGGCACCAGACCGAAGTGCGCGAGTGCCACTCCCGTGGGGCGGCGCTCGGCGAATCGATGGAGCGAGACGATCGCCTGCTCGAGATCGAAGTCCGGCGGCGGTGTCGACGGTCGCAGCACCCCCGCGTCGGGCAGGCGCACGCCGACGGCGTCGCCGGCGAACAGCAAGCCCGTCTCCGAGTCGTGCAACGCGAGATGGTGCTTGGCGTGCCCGGGTGAGTCGACGGTCGTGAGCGTGCGGTTGGCGTCGATCGAGATCGTCTCGCCGTCCTCCAACACGTGCACCCGCTCGTTGGGCGTCGGGTCGAGCCGGCCGTACAGGGTGTCGAGCAGATCGCCGTACACCATCGCCGCGCTCTTCACGAGCTTGGTGGGATCGACGAGGTGGCGGGCGCCTTTCTCGTGCACGTAGACGGTGGCATTCGGAAACGCGCGGGCGACGTTGCCGACGCCGCCGGCGTGATCGAGGTGGATGTGCGTGACCGCGATTCCCGCGAGATCGGTGGGCGCCACATTGAGCTCGGACAAGGCGGCAAGGAGCGCGTCGACCGACGACTGGCTGCCCGTCTCCACCAGCACCGGCTCGCGGCCTTCGATGAGATAACCGGCCGTGACGTTGTGCCAGCCGCCGAGCAGCGTGTCGATTTGGATGACGCCCGGGCCGATCTCGGTGTGCATCGGCCTACTCTGCCGCACGTGGAGCCGTTGTTCGCCGAGGAACCGACGTTCACTGTCAGCGAGCTGAACGCGGGTATCGGCGCGGTGTTGAGCCGGGCGTTCCCGGAGGAACTCTGGGTGCGGGGCGAGATCGCCAACATCAGCCGCCCGCCGTCGGGCCACGTCTACTTCGACCTGGTCGACGGCGACTGCGCATTGGCCGTCACGCTGTGGGCCTCCGACCGGCAGGTCGTCAACGCGGTGCTGCGACGCTCGGGCGGCGCGGTGCGGATGACCGATGGCACGGAGGTGCGCATCCGGGTGCGGATGTCGTGGTACGCGAAGCGCGGGCAGGTCGCGCTGCGCATGCTGTCCATCGACACCGCCTACACGCTGGGCCGGTTGGCCGAGGCACGCGAACTGCTGCTGCGCCGGTTGCAAGCCGAGGGTCTGCTCGCACGGCAGGCCACCCTGGCGCTGGCGCCGGTGCCGTTGTCCATCGGTCTCGTGACGAGCGACAACAGCGCGGCCGCACACGACTTCCTGCAAACACTCGACGCGAGCGGCTTCGCCTGGAAGGTCGTGCTGGCCGACGCGCGGGTGCAGGGAGTCGAGGCGGAGACGTCAGTGCTCGCGGCGCTCGAGCGGTTGCGGTCGTTGTCGGTCGACGTGGTGTGCATCGTTCGCGGGGGCGGGGCGCGTACCGACCTGGCGGCGTTCGACTCCGAGGCAATCGCCCGCGCCATCGCCGGCTTCCCCATCCCGATCCTCACCGGCATCGGCCACGAGATCGACACGACCGTCGCCGACCTGGTCGCGCACCGGCGCTGCCTCACGCCGACGGCGTGCGCGGGTGCACTCGTCGAGCGCGTGAGCGAGTGGAATGCGCGCCTGCACGATCGTCGCCGCTCGATCGTCCGCGCCGCGCTGCGCGCCGTCGACACGACGACGCTCGACCGTCTTACCGGGCAGCTCGCGCAGCGGTCACCGCGAGCCATCGATCGGGCGTCGCGGCGGGTCGATCACGTGGAGACGCGGGTCCGTGCCCTCGATCCGGCGAGGGTGCTCGCCCGCGGCTGGTCGATCACCCGCGACGAGCACGGCCGGCTGGTGCGGTCGACGGCCGACGTGGCGCCGGGCGCGGGCCTCGTGACGACGGTGGCCGACGGCACCGTGCGGAGCACCGCCGATGGGTGACGACCTGACGAACCTGCCGTACGCCGACGCGATGGACGAGCTCGAGACGATCCTCGCCGAGCTCGAACGCGAGGACGTCGACATCGACCACCTCGCCGAGCGCGTCGCCCGCGCCGCCGCGCTCATCGAGCTCTGCCGCGCCCGCATCGAATCCGCCCGCCTCGACGTCACCCGCCTCGTCGAAGGCCTCGAGTAGCCCGCTCTTCTCGAACTTGGGGTGGCCAGCGGGGGGGTAGCCCCGC
>Ga0299913_10005339_pt1 | contig 10952 bp, 9 predicted proteins | sample RVTome_9_FD_201360 | JGI IMG/M metagenome (GOLD analysis project Ga0299913, IMG submission 201360) | Soil microbial communities from uranium-contaminated site in the Upper Colorado River Basin, Wyoming, United States - RVT155D38 (version 2) ... | reverse complement strand
CACGGAGGTGATGGTCCCCGAGACGTACCAACACCTCGACTTCCTACAGGCGAGGATGCGCCAGGGTGCCGAGGATGTCATCTCCCGGCACGGCCTCGCCGCCCATATCGCCAGCGCCGGCGCCAAGGGCAGCGTCGTCTACTCCACAGAGCCGATGCGCACCTATCGCGACTTCCTCCGTGTCGACGGTCGCTACGCAATGGCGGCTTGGCTCTACCAGTTCAACCGTGGCGTCTTCCTGCCGCCTTGGGCGAAGGGCGAGCAGTGGCTGATCTCGGTCCAACACAGCGGCGAGGACATCGACCGTTACCTGGAGACCCTCGACGGTTTCGCCGATGTCATCTCGAGCTGACTCCATAGACTGCGCGACGCCATGAGCGGTGTCGTCGAACTGGTAGGGCTGGTCAAGCGATTCGGTGACGTCGCCGCCGTCGACGATGTCGACCTTCGCATCGAGGACGGGGAGTTCTTCTCCCTCCTCGGGCCCTCCGGCTGCGGAAAGACAACGACACTCCGGCTGGTCGCCGGGTTCGAACGCCCCGACTCGGGCGCGATCCTCATCGACGGGGTGGACATGGCGTCGACCCCTCCCCACAAGAGACCGGTGAACACGGTCTTCCAGAGCTACGCCCTCTTCCCCCATCTGACCGTGGAGGAGAATGTCGGCTTCGGGCTCAAATATCAGAACCTGAGCAAGGACGCCGCAAAGGGCAAGATCGGGCGGGCACTGGAGCTGGTCCATCTCGGCGGCATGGAGAAGCGGAAACCCACACAGCTGTCCGGTGGCCAGCAACAGAGGGTCGCCCTGGCCCGCTCCCTGGTGCTCAACCCGTCGGTGCTGTTGCTGGACGAGCCACTGGGGGCCCTCGACGCCAAGCTGCGCAAGGCCCTTCAGATCGAGCTGAAGACGATCCAGGAGGAGATCGGGATCACTTTCATCTACGTCACCCACGACCAGGAGGAGGCGTTGACGATGTCGGACCGCATGGCCGTCATGTCGGCGGGCCGGGTCGAGCAGTTGGGCACGCCGTCAGAGGTCTACGAGCGTCCGGTGAGCAGCTACATCGCAGAGTTCCTCGGTGTCTCGAACCTCATGGAGGTGATGGTCAAGTCGGCGACCCCCGAAGGCAAGGCCATCGTTCAACTCGGCTCGAACGAGCTGGTAGCCGACACGTCGTATCCGTGGCCAGGCCCGGCCATGGTCTCGATCCGGCCGGAGCGGATCAAGATCGTCAACGGCCAGACCCAAGTCCCCAACACGGTGCGCGCCACGGTCGATCGAACCGTCTACGCCGGCCCCGTCCTCAATGTCCTCGTCCAGATCGAAGATCTCAACGAGATCCAGGTGACCGTGCCCAACGAGGGCCGGCTGACGGTATATCGCCATGGCGACCTGATCGACCTCTGCCTTCCTGCAGAAGCTCTCCAGGTGTTGGACCGGGACGAGGCAACCGCCTCATAGCGCAGCGATGCCTTCGCCGATCCCGGTTGACGACGGCGCTGCGGACCATCTTGTTGGGCTCGGTCTCCCCGACATCGCCTTGGAGTCGGCACAAGGAGGACAGCTGCGTCTCGCCGAAGCATCGGGACGTCTCGTGTTGTACGTCTACCCCAGGACCGGCGGACCGACGATAGAGCTGCCGGACGACTGGGACCTGATCCCGGGAGCCCGTGGGTGCACCCCTCAGGCATGCTCGTTCCGCGACCACGAGGATGAGCTGACGGCACTCGGGGCGACAGTCTGGGGTCTCAGCGCCCAGCCGATCCACGAGCAGCGTGAGTTTGCCGGACGTATGCACATCCCGTTTCCGTTGCTCAACGACAGCAGTCTCCTGCTGGCTCGGCCCCCCCTGCGGTTGCCCGTCTTCACCGCGGCGAGCATGACTCTCTACAAGCGGATCACATTGATCGTTGGCGACGGGGTCATCGAGCACGTGTTCTATCCAGTGCACCCTCCGGAGCGCAACGCGGCGGACGTGATCTCCTGGTTGGAGAAACAGGCCTGAAGAGGGCGTTGCTATAGCGTCAGGTCTCGGAAACCACGACCTCTTGCTATAGCAACGCCTCAGATCTCGAAGCGGCCCACCGTTTCCAGGGCCGAGTCGTCGCCGCCGCCAAATCTCTTGCCGAAGTACTTGTAGGCGAGACCGGCAACGAGGATGGCTCCGATCGTTATGACCATCAGCACGGTTGCCAGGGCGTTGAGCGACGGCGGTGGGGCGAGACGAGCGCCCGAGTAGAGCCGGACCGGGATCGTCACCGAGCTCGCCGGGCCGACCAGGAACTGGCTGATCACGAAATCGTCGATGGACAAGGCGAAGACGATTGCGAAGGAGGCGATGAGGGCCGGGGCGAGCAAGGGCAAGAGAACTCGTCTCATCGCTTCCCATGGCGAGGCGCCCAGATCCATCGCGGCCTCCTCGTAGTCCCTGCCGATGGCGAACAGCCTCCCCCGCACGATGATCACGACGAACGAGATCGAGAAGGTGACGTGACCGAGGAACTGGGCGGCGGTGCCGAACGGGATGAAGTCGTAGAGATGGTCGAAGACGAGGAACAGGGCCACGCCCATGACTATCTCCGGAGTGACCAGGGGGAAGAGCATCAAGAAGTTCGACGGCTTCGCCCCCCTGCCCCGCCAGCGGGCCAGGCCGATGGCGAGGGCCACGCCGATCGGGGTTGCCACCAGCATGGTCAGGATTGCGAGTGTGAGGCTCTGGGTGAGCGCCGAGCGCAGCGACGGGTCGTACAGGACCGAGGCGGCGTCGGCGGGGTCACCCACGTACCACTGGGTGGAGAAGCCCTGCCAGCTGGAGCGAGAGCGTCCGTCGTTGAACGAGAACTGCACGGCGATGGCGACCGGGATCAGCGACCACAGCACGTAGAGACCCGTCAACAGGACCAGGGCACGGGGCTTGCCCCATTGGTTCCTCATCGCCGCGCCTCCTCGGTCGCCCGGTTGATCGAGGCGAGGTAATAGACCATCAGCCCGGCCACGAAGAACATGAGCACGATCGTCAGCGCCGCTCCCACTGCCCCCTGACTGGTGGTCTGATTGATGAACTGGTCGATCGTGTTGCCGATCATGCGTGTCCGTGGCGAACCGGAGAGGAGGTTCGGCGTGTAGTAGTCGCCGAACATCGGGAGCATGACGATCACCAGGCCGCCGAGCACCCCGTTGCGTGACAACGGCCAGGTGACTCTCCAGAAGGTCTGGGCGTTGTTCGCGCCGAGATCGCGCGCCGCCTCGAGTGTGGCGTCGTCGATGCGGTCGAGAGCGGCGAACAGAGGCAAGATGAAGAACGGGATGTAGCCGTAGACGAGGCCGAGGATCACCACGAAGTGGTGTCCGGCGAGCCAGTCGGGCAGGTTGGTCGCCCCGAAGGCGGCGAGGACCTGATTGACCTGGCCGTCCGGGCTGAGGAGGTTGACCCAGGACATCATCCGCATCAGGTAGTTGATCCAGAATGGGGCGAGGATCAGCAGCAGCCAGATCCACCGCCAGCGACCGGCCTTGCGGCTGACGAAATACGCGACCGGGTAGCCGATCAGGACGCACAGGGCGCATGCGACGAACACATAGCCCACCGTGCGCAGGGCCACGACACCCAACTGACCGCCGAACAGGCTGGCCAGCACGTCGGCGAACACGGTGGGATCCCAATAGAACGGGTTCCACTCCGGCACGGGGCGGGAGAGGAGGGGGTCGATCCTCCCCATGGCGATGGCGAAGATCGCATAGAAGGGAACGAGGAAGAGCAGGGAGAGCCAAACCACCCCCGGTATGGCGAACCCGGGCCACACCCACCTCTTCTGGCCGACCGTGTCGTATTCGGCCGATTGGAGATTGGTAGGCAACGCCTACCTCAGTCTCTCAACCGCCGGAGTTCGCTCTTGTCCATTGGTCTGACCACAGAGCCTCGGTCTCGGCGTCGAGTGGGCCTTGCACCCAAGCGGTGTCCCGCTCGAAGTCCTCGGGGGTGACGAGGGCAGGCTCGAGGAAGTCGGCCACCCACTCGTTCTCGATGAGATAGGCCGGGGTCAGGTTGATCTGCGGTGGCTGATATCCGACCCACCCGAAGTTCTCGAGTGCGTTGTTCTCGTCGAGCATGAAATCGAGGAACTTGTGGGCGAGGACCGGGCGCTGTGCGTTGACAGGTATTGCCAGGGTGTCGTTGGAGATGGGCCCGTTGACACTCGAGCCCTCGGCACTCGCCGGCCACAGATAGCGAGTCACTGTGTAATCCCCGTCCTCCGGCCAGTAGTACTGAGAGTTGACCAGGTCGCCCGACCACGCGTGATGGAGGGCGAACCGACCTTCGGGGATGCCCACGTATGCGCCATCGATCGTGTAGCGCACGTCGACGAGATCGATGAGCTCGACCAGGGCGTCACCGGCAGCTTCGAGATCGGCTTCCGACGCCTGTGAGGGGTCTGCCACCCCGTTGCGGAAGAGGGCCATGGCGATGGTGTCGGTGAACGAGTCGTAGAGACCGAGCTGGCCGGCGTACTTCGGGTTCCAGAAGACGTCCCACGGGTTCTCCTGTCCCTCGATGTCGGCGCTGTCAGCCATGTCGTTGCGCCAAGCGACCCCCGTGGTGTAGGTGACGTAGGGCACCGTGTACCGGGATCCCTGGTCGTAGTAGGGGTCCGCCAGCTGTGGCCAGACGTTGGCCAGGTTGGGCAGGTAGTCGTGGTTGATCGGCTGGATCAGGCCGGCGGCCACCGCCACCGCCACCCGCTGTGACGTCGGAAACCACACGTCGTAAGCCACCTCACCCGAGGCCAGCCTGGATATCGCCTCTTCCTCGTTGAAGAACGTCGCTATCTCGATCCCCACACCGAGGGCCTCCTCGGCGACCGGGATCAGGTCCGGGTTGATGTAATCGGCCCAGTTGTATAACTGGAGCGGGCCCTCCTCGGCCTCGAGACCGGACTCGATGGCCGTGTTGTCGTCGAATAGCGGCTGTTCCACGGGATTGGAGGGCGTTCCCACCACGAGCTCGCCGCCTTCGGAGCCACCCCGGTCACCACATGCGGCGAGGAGGCTGGGGAGCACGGGCACGGCGATGCCGAGGACAGCGGCCCGCTGCAAGAAGTCTCTTCTCGTGTAGAGACGCCGGCGACCGGCGGGCGTCCAGTTCTGTCTGGGGTGGTACACCATGAGAGCTCCTCTTGTCCTGCCTCAGCCGAATCCTAAACCGCCGTTCAGTCTTCGTGTCGGCTCAACCCCGTTGTTTGAGGACCACACGCGCGAACGAGCGGGACAGGGCGCTCATCCGCTCGGCGTCCACCGTGGGATCGCCGAGCATGGCCTCTATCGCGAGGCCATCGAGCATCGCCGCCAACTGCAGTGCGAAGTCCTTGGCATCCACCGCACCGAACTCCCCGTTGGCGATGCCCTCTTCGACGATGGAGACGATCTGGGATCGCCAGGCCTCGTCGAGACGGGCCCGGGCCGCGGCCAGGGCAGGATCGAGTCTGGCCATCTCCCATGTCGCCGGCCAGAGCACCCAGCTGTCGGGGAGCTCCCCAGGGCCGGCGGGTCGAGGACAGCTCTCCTCGATGAGGATGATGAGCTTGTCTTCGGCGGTGAGAGCGGACTCCAGCTTCTCCGCCACACTCTCGTAGAAGAGACGGTCCAGATAGATGACGGCCTCGGTCAGCAGAGCCGCCTTGTTGGGGAAGTAGTAGAGGACGAGGGCCGGGCTCACCCCGACGATCTCGGCGACGTCGGCTATACGGGTCTCGCACAGACCTCGCTCTGCGATGGCCGTGGCGGTGGCTCCCAGGATGTCGACATGTCGGCTATCCGTCATCTTCGGTCGAGGGCTCACCTCGTTCATCATGCCACACCAGGTCACGCCGGGTAATCTGAACCGCCGTTCAATATCGTCATGAATCCACTCCATCACATGCTCCAGGCCGGCTCCGTGGCAATCGTCGGCGCCTCCGAGCGGACTGGATCGGTCGGGGAGCAAACCCTTCGCCAGTTGCGCAATGGTGGGTTCGAAGGCGAGATCCATCCGGTGAATCCCGGCTATGAGACGCTTCTGGGCCTGACCTGTCATCCCGACATCTCGTCGGTCGACAGCCCGGTCGATCTCGCCGTGCTCGCGGTGGGCAACGCCCATCTCGAGTCGGAGACCCAGAAGGCCCTCGACGCCGGAGCCCGCTCGCTGGCGATATTCGCCAGCTGCCACGGTCTCGCCGCCGATGGGACCACACCATTGCGCCAAAGGATCACGGAATTGGCGAGTCAGGCCGGGGCCCCGATCTGTGGCGGCAACGGCATGGGCTTCGTGAATGTGGAGAGACGGCTCCGGGTCTGTGGGTTCTATCAGCCCGACGTGCTGGTGCCGGGTGGCATCGCTTTCCTCAGCCATTCCGGCTCGTTGTTCTCGGCGATGCTGCACAATCGGCGCTCCCTCGCCTTCAACCTGGTGGTGTCGACCGGTCTCGAGTTGAACACCCGAATGAGCGACTACCTCGCTTGGGCCCTCGACCTGGAGAGCACGAGAGTGGTCGCCCTCTTCATGGAGACCATTCGCGATCCCGCCGGTTTCACCAAGGCGCTCGCCATCGCAGCCGACCGCCAGGTCCCGGTGGTCGCACTCAAGGTCGGGGCCAGCACCCGCGGTCGCGAGGCAGTTGCCACCCACAGTGAGGCCATCGCTGGTGACGACGCCGTCTACGAGGCTCTATTCGACTCCTATGGGGTGCATCGAGTGCTCACCATGGACGAGATGGCCGACACGGTGGAGTTGATGTCCAGTTTGCGGCGACCCGTGCCCGGGGGTCTGGGCGCGGTCCACGACTCTGGTGGGGAACGTGCCCTCCTGATCGATACCGCCGACCGTGTCGGTGTCCCGCTTCCCGACCTCGCACCGACGACGGTCGACACCTTGACCGAGTTGTTGGATCCCGGCCTCGAGCCGGCCAACCCCGTCGATGCCTGGGGCACGGGCCGCGACGCGAGATCGGTCTTCGTTGGCTGTCTCGACGCCCTTGCTGCAGATCCGGCCATCGGTGTCGTCGCCTTCTCGGTCGATCTCACCGCCGAGGAGAACCTCGACGAGGCCTACGGCGTGGCAGCCCTCGAGGCGGCCGAGCACACCGTCAAACCGGTGGTAGTCCTGGCCCACGTGGCGACGACCGTCGACCAGAAGCAGGCCAACGTGGTCCGGAACGGGGGCGTGCCCGTCCTCCAGGGCACCGAGACGGGTCTACGCGCCATCGGCCACCTCATCGAGCGTGCCGAACGACTCAGCGGGCCGGAGCCCGAGGGCCGACGCACCGTCCCTGTCACCTCCGCGGAAGGGACAGAGATCAGCCACCTCCTCCGGAGCTACGGAATCGCGATGGCCCGCACGATCGCGGTGAGCGGCATCGACGAGGCCATTGCCGCTGGGGAGAGTCTCGGATACCCGGTCGTCCTCAAGACCACAGGGTCGGCGCACAAGAGCGATGTCGGAGGTGTCGTGCTTGGCATCGCCGACGAGTCCACTCTGTCCAGGGCATATCTGGAGATGGCTGCCCGACTGGGTCCGGCGGCGACCGTCTCCGAGGAAGTCGCGCCGGGGGTCGAAGTCGGGCTCGGCATGGTGACCGATCCCCAGTTCGGGCCGGTGATCCTGGTCTCGGCAGGTGGGACGCTCATCGAGATTCTCCGTGATCGAGTGGCGTTGCTGCCTCCGATAGACGGGTTCCGGGTGCGGCGCGCCGTGGCCCGGCTCGGCGTGTTCCCGATCCTGCAGGGGGTGCGGGGCCGGGAGCCGGCCAACGTCGACAGTCTGGTGGACACGGTCGTCCGATTCTCCGAGCTGGCTGCCGATTGTGCCGGGGTCATCTCCTCGCTCGACCTGAACCCGGTGATCGTGGGTCGTGACCGTGCCGTAGCAGTCGACGTGCTCGCGGTGCCCGCATCATGAGCGACCTCCTGGTGCTCCGCGATGACCAGTCCGGAATCCGCACCTTGACGCTGAACCGGCCGGACAAGCTGAACGCATTGTCGTCGGGCCTCGTCGATGCCCTCTCCGCGGCCCTCGCCGAGGCCGCCGGGGATGACGGTGTCAGAGTGGTGATCATCGCCGGTGCGGGTCGGTCGTTCTGCGCCGGCTATGACCTGGAGGAGGCCGCCCCCGAAGATGACGTGGCGGTGGCTCGCGGCCTGCGCAGCAGCCTCGACCGGCTACTCGAGATCTACGACCAGCCACAGCCGGTCATCGCCCGCGTCCAGGGCCACTGCCTCGCCGGGGGTTGCGACCTGATGATGATGTGTGACTTGGTCGTGGCTTCCGAGGATGCCGTCTTCGGGCAGCCAGAGATCCGCTTCGGGTCGGCGATCGTCGCCAACGTGATGCCTTGGCTCATCGGGGCGAGGCGCGCCAAGGAGTTGGTTCTCACCGGCTTCGACAGGCTCGACGCCGCCACCGCCCTCCAGTACGGCCTGGTCAACCGGGTGGTCCCGAGCGAGCGACTCGAGGAGGAGACGGCGGGTCTCGCCCGCCGGCTCGCCGTCGTCGATCCCGAGGTGATGAGGCTGGCCAAACGCTCCCTCAACGCCGGGTGGGAGGAGGCCGGCTTCCGGGAGGCGCTCCGCACCGGGCTGGACATAGCCATCGAGATCGAGACGACACGCTCCCCGGAGCGGGTGGAATTCGAGCGGATCGCCGCCGAGCGGGGCCTCAAGGAGGCCATCCGCTGGCGGGACGCCCGCTTCGGAGAGTGACCGACTTTCAGCGAACCCAGGGTTGTGGACTTCGCTGAGCGAAGTGTGGAACCCTGGGTTCGCTCTATGTGATCGACCCCTAACCTGCAGGTGATGTCTCTGCAGACGCATTTGACGGAGTTGGCGGGGAAGGTCTTCGCCGATCTGGGGCTGCCCGAGGAACTCGGTGAGGTCGTGCCCTCGCAGCGTCCGGAGCTGGCCCAGTACCAGGTAAACGGGGCGATGGCTGCATCCAAGACAGCCGGGAAGCCTCCCCGTGAGATCGCCACCGCGGTCGCCGCGGCGTTGGCGCACAACCCCGAGATCGCCTCAACCGACATCGCCGGTCCCGGTTTCGTCAACATCACGCTGACCGACGAGGCCCTGGCCGAATGGGCCAACCGGACCGCCGCTGACGACCATCTCGGCTTCGAGGTCGCCACCCATCCCAGGAGGGTCCTCGTCGACTACGCCGGGCCCAACGTCGCCAAGGCGATGCATGTCGGCCACCTCCGGGCAACGATCATCGGCGACTCTCTGGCGAGGATGTTCGCCTTCGCCGGGCACGACGTGATCCGAGATCCCCACTTCGGAGACTGGGGGTTCAACATGGGAGTGATGATCGCCACCGTCCAAGAACAGGGTCTGGACCCCGCGTCTCTATCACTCGATGACTTGCAGCGTCTCTACCCGGAGGCCACGGCTCGTGCTCGCGACGACGAGGAGTTTGCCGAGAGAGCCAGGGTCACCACGGTGGCCCTCCAGAAGGGGGATAGCGAGGCGCTGACCATCTGGCGGCAGATGAAACTGGTCTCCGAGTCGTCCCAACGCCGGGACTTCTCCGCCCTGGGTGTCGAGTTCGACCTCTGGTACGGAGAGTCCGACATCGCCGACCGGCTCGAGCCACTCGTGGACCGCATGGTGTCGGCAGGTGTCACCGAGGAGTCGGAAGGCGCCCTGATCGTGCAGGTCGGCCTCCCTGACGACAAAAGGGAGTGGCCGCCCCTGATCCTCCGGTCGAGATCCGGAGGATTCCTCTACAACGCGTTCGACCTCGCCACTGTTGAGATGCGGGTCGATGACCTGGGTGTGGACCTGATGCTCTATGTGGTCGACCGGAGGCAGAGCGATCATTTCGTCCAGGTGTTTCGTGCCTCCCGGAAGGCCGGCATCGCCGGTGACGAGGTGGGCATGGAGCACATCGGGTTTGGCACGATGAACGGACCCGACGGCAAACCCTTCAAGACAAGGGAAGGTGGCGTCGTCCGCCTCGACGACGTCATCGCGATGCTGGAGAAGGCAGCGCGAGAGAGGCTCGACGAGGCTCACATCGCCGAGGACTATCCCGAGGAAGAGCGAGCTCGGATCGCGCATCTCGTCGGGGTGGCAGCACTCAAGTTCGGCGATCTGATCAACAACAGGGTGTCCGACTACGTCTTCGACCTGGAGAGGTTCAGCTCTTTCGAGGGCAAGACCGGCCCCTACCTCCAATACGCCTCGGTGCGCATCAAGTCGATCCTGCGCCGTGCCGCCGATCAGGGGCTGCAACCGGGCGCCATCGTGGCTCCCACCGTCGACGCGGAGCGAGATCTGATGCTCGAGCTCCTCCACTTTCCCGAGGTCGTACAGCGCAGCATCGACCTGCGGGCACCCAATCACGTCGCCGAGTACGCCCACACCCTCGCCGGGCAATGGAACCGGTTCTACGACGCCTGCCATATCCTGGGCGAGGAGGACGCCGAGCGGCAGTCCTCGTGGCTGACTCTCGCCCGGCTGACCGAGACCACCCTCGAGACCCTGCTTCGTCTCATGGGCATCGAGGTCCCCGACCGGATGTGACTGTGGCTGACTCAGTGCGGTTGGCACGGCCGGAGGACGTCGACTCGATCGTTCCGTGGACCACCGACACGTTCTCGTGGGGTGACTACATCCCCGAGCGGATCCACGGCTGGCTCGACGACGACGACTCAGATGTCCTCGTCTGGGTGGACGGCTCTGACATACCGCTCGCCATCTGCCATGTGATGATGCTCTCCCCGACCGAAGGCTGGTTGGAGGGGGCGAGAGTCCATCCTGACCATCGTCGCCGAGGGTTGGGCTCCATCCTCAACGATGCCGGTGTCGAGTGGGCACGCGAACGCGGGGGACGGGTGATCAGGCTCTCGACCGACGCGTGGAACGTCGCTGCTCGTAATCAGGTCAAGGCGCTGGGCTACCGCGAGGTCTCCCGCTGGCTGCACAC
>Ga0299913_10005338_pt1 | contig 10952 bp, 12 predicted proteins | sample RVTome_9_FD_201360 | JGI IMG/M metagenome (GOLD analysis project Ga0299913, IMG submission 201360) | Soil microbial communities from uranium-contaminated site in the Upper Colorado River Basin, Wyoming, United States - RVT155D38 (version 2) ... | reverse complement strand
AGTGGTGCGTCCGGCTCGAGCCACGTCGTCGAATTCCGTGCGGAGGCCGACGATGACGTGCTCGAAGGTGGTCTCCTGGCCAAGGGCACGGGTGTCTTCAGCGTCGACGTCGTGGGGCTCGAACCTGAAACCTGGTCGTGGCCGGCCCGCGCCTGGAGTCAGCGCAATTGCAGCGGCGGCGCGTTCGCGGCGAAGTCCCTTTCGATCGCGGTCAAATCGCCGGCATCGACTCCGACGCCGCCACCGACGGCGACCCCGACGGCGACGCCCAGCGGAACCCCGACCCCGACCGCGGGGGCGACGCCGACGCCGACCCGCCCGGCGACGCCGATCCCGACCCGCCCGCCGACGCCGGCCCCATCGGCCAGTCCGTCGCCGACGCCCGGTCGCACCGCGCCCCCGGTCGCCGACCCGGGCGAAACCGGGCATCCGACGACGTCGCCACGTGCCTCCCGATCGCCCGAAGCTCCCGGCGCGGGCCCGACCGCCCCATCGTCGGGTGGCGGAGGCTCGAGCGGCGGGGCTCCGGGCGCTGGCCCGGACGGGACCGTGGACCGGGCCGAAACAGACGTCCTCCGACTGGATCGCCGGGCCGGCAATGCCGATCTGCCCGCCGCCGACCTCGCGTTGGCCGCCATGGGCGAATTCGGTCCACTCATCTGGGCGGTCCCGGGGCTCGTCCTGGCGGTCCCGGGGCTGGTGCTCATCCTGGCCGTGATCGCCCAGGTCGTCGGCGGGGCGATCTGGCTGCCCGTCGTTCGTCGACGCGTCGGATCGTTCGGCATCGCCCGGGCCAGGGCGAGGTAGCGAGCGCGGGGCACGAAGAAACGGTGGATGTCGGGCGTCCCCTCCGGCATCCACCGTTGACCGGATAGTAGGAACCCGGTCGCACGTCCGGATGTGCCGAATGGACCGTTTCCACGGGACTTCTCGACGTCCCGCGCATGGGTGACCACCGGCGCCCCGGATCGGGCCGAACGGCCGGTCCGCGCCGCTCCGCTCGAACCTACCGTGAGCTCATCGGAGGTTCCGCCATGCACAACGAAACCGCACCACGCCCGGGCACGCGCCTGTTGCCGCGCCCGCATTCGAGCGCCATCACCTGGATCGACCGCCATCACGCTCTCGTTGCCCGGACGATGCCGTCCGGCGCGATCGACGTGACCGAGATCGACGTGACCGAGACCGCCGACGGCACGCCGTCGAACCTGATCCGGGTGGCCGACGCGATCGGTGACCGTGAGCGCGTCGTCATCACCGGTTCCCTCGGGATGCGGACCGCGCTCGAGCGCGAGTACGTCGCGATCTATCAACGCCCCGACCGTCTCGTCGACGTCGAGCCCGACGCCCCGCTGTCGCGACGCGAGCTGGTCGAGCGCCTGCGCGAGCTCGCCGGCTGACGCTCATCGCGGTCGCCGGACGGCGGATGGCCCGTGGCGGGCAGGCCGGTCGGCCCGCGCCCGGGGCACCGATGGCACTCCCGCCGGACCCGAACGGGCCGTAGGTTGCCCAGAGGCAGCCGACTTCGAGGAGCGTGACATGGCGCTGGAACGAGCCAACGGCACGGACAGGATCCGGGTCGTCGAAGCGATCGATCGAACGTGGTTCGGGGCGGCCCTCGGACCAGAGACCCAGGTCCACCTGGCCGAGCTCGCGCGCGTCGTCGAGCGACCCGCCGGCACCCAGCTCCTGCGCGAGGGCGAGCCGACGGACGAGATGTCGATCCTGCTGTCGGGCCGGGTCGCGCTGCGCATGCTCGTCCCCGAGCGCGGGATGGTCACGATCCTGACCGTCGAGCCAGGCGACCTGGTGGGCTGGTCGGCCCTGGTCCCGCCGCACCGGGCCACCTCCGAATGCGTCGCCGTGGAACCGGTAACGCTGCTTTCGTTCAACGGCGAGGATCTGCGGGCGCACCTCCGCGCCGATCACGCCCTCGCCGCGAGTGTCTACCCGCGGGTCCTCAAGGCCGTCGCGCGACGGCTGGCCGCCACCCGCTTCCAGCTCCTCGATTTGTTCGCCCAGGAACCGCACGCATCGGAGGTTCATCCGTGGTAGCTGGCACGCCTCCGGACGTGTCCGGGCCGGACGCCGCGCGCAGCATCGAACTGGCGATCGCTCCCGCGACCCCCCGGAGCGGACCATGGTTCCTGCTTCGAGCCAACCTCCAGGTCCTCATCGACGAGTTGCGAGCGGACGGACGCCGGGTCATCGGCCCGACCGTGGCCGACGGCGCGATCGTGCTCGACGAGATCACCACCGTGGCGGAGCTCCCCGAGGGCTGGGGCGATCGCCAGGAGGCCGGCCAGTACCGGCTCGAACGGCGTCGCGACCGCAAGCTGTTCGGATTCAACAATGGGCCCGCCAGCTGGAAGCGTTTCACGTTCCCGCCGGTCGTCCCGCTCAACGTCGGCCGGCGTGAGGGACGCGCCGTCACGTTCGAGCCGGCCGCGGTGGATCCGCCGCGCCTGGCGTTCCTCGGGGTGCGCGGCTGTGAGCTCGCCGCACTCGGGATCCAGGACCGGGTCTTCCTCGGCGGACCGTACACCGACGAGGATTACCGCGCCCGGCGCGCCGCCGCGTTCGTCGTCGCCGTCAATTGCACGACCGCCGCACCGACCTGCTTCTGCACCTCGATGGGGACGGGGCCCGAGATCCGCGGAGGGCATGACCTCGTCCTCACCGAGCTCGATGAGGGCTTCCTGGTTCGGGCCGGATCCGAGGCCGGGGCCGACCTGCTCGCCCGGCTTCCGGTCAAGGCGGCCGACGCGGGCCAGATCTTCCGCGCGGCCGAGGCCATCGGCAAGGTCGCGGCCACGATCGGCGATCCGTTGCCGACGGCCGGCCTGCACGACCGGTTGCTCGTCCAGTTCGACAGTCCGCGCTGGGCCGAGATCGCCGAGCGTTGCCTCATGTGCGCGAACTGCTCGATGGTCTGCCCGACGTGCTTCTGCAGCAGCGTCACCCAGAAGTCGGACCTCGACGGCCACGTCTCGACGTCCGAACGGGTCTGGGACTTCTGCTTTACCGCGAGCTTCGCCCGGGTCGCCGGCGGCAACTTCCGCAACCGCCCGCGTGATCGCTACCGCCAGTGGCTGACCCACAAGTTCGCGACGTGGATCGACCAGTTCGGGACCTTCGGGTGCGTCGGCTGCGGCCGGTGCATCGCGTGGTGCCCGGTCGGCATCGACGTGCGCGAGGAGCTCATGGCGATCGCCCCGCCGCTCGAGACGCGTCGCGAGCCGGCCGAGCACCCGCCGGCCGCCGCGTCACCCACGGAGTACGCGACGGCCAGAATTGAGGCGGTCCGGACCGAGACCGCGGACGTGTCCACGCTCGTCCTCGGCGGACTCGACCCCGCGTTCGTGACCGGCCGGTCCGGCCAGTTCGCGATGGTCACCGTCCCGGCCTACCCGCCACTCCCGATTTCGATCTCGCGCTACCTGCGCGAGGGGATCGAGCTCACGATTCGGGCCGCAGGACCGGCGACGGCCATGCTCATCGGTCTCGGCGTGGGAGCCGAGCTCGGTGTCCGCGGCCCGCTCGGGACCGGCTGGCCGCTCGAGCGCGCGGTCGGCCGCGACATCGTGATCGTCACCGGAGGCATCGGCCTGGCGCCCCTTCGCCCGCTCGTCGACGCGATTCGCGCCCAACGGGAGCGGTTCGGCGCGGTCCGCCTGTACTACGGCGCGCGGACGCCGGCCGACATGCTGTACCGCCATGAGCTCGAGAGCTGGGCGGCGGACGGCAGCATGGACGTCGCCCTGACCGTCGATCGCGCCGACGAGTCGTGGCACGGCCCCGTTGGCGTCGTCACCCACCTGTTCGACCGGACGACCTGGGACGGCAGTCGCGCCGTGGCGTTCGTGTGTGGCCCGGAGCGGATGATGCAGGCGACGGTCGACTCGCTCGAGGAGCGCGGCTTCAGCCATGACCGCATCTTCGTCACGCTCGAGCGGCACATGGAGTGCGGCATCGGACTGTGCGGTCACTGCCAGATGGGGAGCCTGTTCGTGTGCAAGGACGGGCCCGTCTTCGCGCTGTGTGACCTTGGCCAGGTCTTCGGCCGGGAGGGCATCTGATGACAGCACCGGTCGCCACCGGGCGGCTCTCGGTCGGCATCGTCAAGTTCGCCTCGTGCGATGGCTGCCAGCTGTCGCTGCTCGACCTCGAGGACGAGTTGCTCGAGGTCGTCGGCAAGTTCGACATCGTCGAGTTCCCGGAGGCGAGCTCGGTCCGCTCGAGCGGACCGTACGACGTCCTGCTCGTCGAGGGCTCGATCAGCACCGAGGATCAGCGACGCGAGATCGCCGAGCTGCGCGGCAAGGCAAAGACCCTCGTCACGATCGGCGCGTGCGCGAGCTACGGGGGCATCCAGGCGCTGCGCAACTGGGTGGATCACGACGCGGTTCGCGCGGCCGTTTACGCCCACCCCGAGTACATCGAGTCGCTGGCCACCGCAACGCCCGTCCGCGAGCACGTCAAGGTCGACGCCGAGCTCCACGGCTGCCCGATCAACCAGGACCAGCTGCGAGAGCTCCTTGCGTCCGTGGCCCTCGGCCGCCGTCCCCAGATCCGCGAGGAGGCGGTCTGCCTCGACTGCAAGCGGCGCGGCAACGTGTGCGTCCTCGTTGCCTCGGGCATGCCGTGTCTCGGACCGGTCACCCAGGGCGGCTGTGGCGCCCTGTGCCCGACCTACGGGCGCGGTTGCTACGGATGCTTCGGCCCCAAGGAGCTGGCCAACGCCCGCAGCCTCGCCGACAGCTTCCTCGATGGACGCGAGGCGGCGGATGTCGGGCGCCTGTTCGCCGGCTTCACCGCGTACGCCGAACCATTCCGCTCGATCGTCACGGAGTTCGGCGGGACGCGTATGGACCCGGCCGGACCGGCCACGCCTACCGCGGCCAGCGAGGGAGGCAATGACCGATGACCGGCACCAACCAGCTCGACCCGACCACGGGGCCGCGACCCGGGCTCGATCACGACTTCAACGTGTCGTACATCACCCGGGTCGAGGGCGAGGGCTCGCTTCGGCTGCGGGTGCGCGACGGCGGCGTCGTGGAGGCCCGGTTGTCGATCTTCGAGGCGCCCCGCTACTTCGAGCAACTCGTCGTGGGACGCACGCCGGACGAGGTGATCGACATCGTGTCGCGGATCTGCGGCATCTGCCCGGTCGCCTACCAGATGAGCGCCGTGCACGCGTTCGAGGATCTCTTCGGGATCGAGATCGACCCCGAGATCCGGGCACTGCGACGGCTGCTCTACTGCGGCGAATGGATCCAGTCGCACGCGCTCCACATCTACCTGCTCCATGCGCCCGACTTCCTGGGCTACCCGTCGGCCATCGCGATGGCGGCCGACCACAAGTCGATCGTAGAGCGCGGTCTCGCGATCAAGAAGCTCGGCAACCTGATCATGAGCACGATCGGCGGCCGCGCGATCCACCCGATCAGCGTCCGTGTCGGCGGCTTCTCCCGGGTGCCGCGGCCCGCGGCGTTCGATGAGCTGCGCCGCGTGCTCGACGGCGTCGTCGAGGCAGCTGAAGAGACGGTGCGCATGGTGGCCGGCTTCGACGCGCCCGACTACCGGCGCGAGCCCCGGCTCGTGGCGCTCGTGCATCCCGACGAATACCCGTACAACCACGGGCGGATCCGCTCGTCCGACGGCGTCGACCTGCCGGTCGACCGCTGGGACGACGCGTTCGAGGAGCTGCACGTCGAGGGCACGAACGCGCTCCAGGCGCGGACCCGTGACGGCGAGGTCTATCTCCTCGGGCCGGCCGCCCGGATCACCCTCGCGGCCGGGACGCTCCATCCACTCGCGGCCGAAGCGCTGGCCCGGACCGGGATGGCCGAGTCGATCCGCACGAACATCTACTGGTCGATCCTCGCGCGTGCGATCGAGCTGCTGCACGCCGCGGCCGAGGCGCGCGACATCATCGATGCCTATCACCGGCCGGCCGAGCCGCGCGTGCCGTGGACTTCTCGGCCGGGTCGCGCCGCGTGGGCGACCGAGGCGCCGCGCGGGCTCCTGTTCCACCGCTACGAGGTCGACGAGCGTGGGTTCGTCGCCGCGGCACAGATCGTGCCACCCACCAGCCAGAACCAGGCGGCGATCGAGGCCGATCTCGCGGCCTTCGCGCCAGCCGTCCTCGACCTGCCACACGAGGAAGCCACGCTCCGACTGGAGCAACTGATCCGGAGCTACGACCCATGTATCTCCTGCGCGACGCACTTCCTCGACCTCCGCATCGAGGACGACTCGTGAGCTCACCCCGCCCGGTCAGGCTGCTCGTGTGCGGCGCCGCGGATCGCGGCGACGACGGGGCGGCGCTGTCTGCCGTGGCGTGTCTGCTGCCGGCGATGCCCGGCCACTTGCTGTCGGCGATCGACGTCCGGCGCTGCGAGCAGCTCCAGATCGAGGACCTGCTCGATCTCCACGAGGACACCAGCTGCGTCATCGTCGACGCGGTCGTCGGGGTCCCGCCGGGCGAGGTGGTCACGTTGCCGCTCGAGGCATTCCCCGGCGCCGATCGACAGGCCGGGGTCACGCCGCGTTCGTCGCATACGCTGCCGATGGGTCAGCTGATCGAGCTCGCCGCGATTCTGCGCGGCAGACCGGTCCGTGGCGCGTTCGTCGGGCTGGGCGGTCGGTCGTTCGGCTACGGCCGCGGCCTCGGGCGCACGGTCCGCGCGGCGCTGCCCGAGTTCCGCGCCGCCATCGAGCACGAGATCATCCGCCTGGCGGCCCAGCCGAACGTTGCGTCCGAGGCGAATCGGTCCCTGCAGACCACAGGGGGGCCCACGTGACCCGTGCGACGACCGCGCTGACCGTCGGCGATCTGATGGCCCTCGAGCCGATCGTGGTCCAGGCCAATGCGCCGCTCGACGACGCGGCCGCGCTGCTCGACCGCAACCAGGTCAGCGGACTGCCGGTGGTCGACCGGACGGGCTCGCTGGTCGGCGTGATCAGTCAGACCGATCTGCTCCGGGCCCGCTCGACCGAATACCTCTGGACGAACTGGGCCGGCCTCGCGGTCCGACACCTGATGACGGCTCCCGCGATCACCGTGACCCGCTCGACGCCGATCCCGATCGCGGCCCGCAAGATGGAGCGGCACCACGTGCATCGGCTCGTCGTCGTCGCCGACGAGGACGAGCGCTTGCCGATCGGCCTGCTATCGACGACCGATGTGATCCACGCGATCGCCATCGGCACCCAGCAGGCGCCCCCGCGAGACGAGGTCGCGGGGGAGCCGGACGTCCGCTGAGCCAGCGGGCACCGCGCCCGCCGCGCCGCGGCGCCGCGATTCGGGCCGTTGAGGGAGAATCGCGGCCTGGAGGTACACAGGCCATGGACATCGAAGAGATGGTCAAGGGCACGCGCGACGCGATGAACGTGAAGCGGGTGTTCGGTGACCCCGTGGTACGCAACGGCGTGACGGTCATCCCGGTCGCCAACGTCATGGGCGGTGGCGGCGGCGGGAGTGGCGAGATGGTCCACGACGAGTCGGCCGGTCCCGGCGCCGAGCGTCCGGTTGGCGGCAGCGGTGGCGGCTTCGGCGTCCGCGCGACCCCCGCGGGCGTCTACGTCGTCAAGGGCGAGGACATCCGCTGGGTTCCGGCCGTCGACGCCACGCGGATCGCGCTGATGGGCCAGCTCGTCGTGATCGTGCTGCTGCTCGTGCTGCGCAGCCTGCTCCGGGGCCGCGCCAAGGGCTGACGCCCGGGCCCGGCGATGGCCCGGGCTCAGTCGCCGAGCGCCGCCCGCAGCACGCGGCCCACGCGCAGCAGGGCCGAACGGGCTACTCGACGGACTCGGCGATCCGGATCGCCGAGTCCCGCCCCAGCGATGTTTCGAGGCGGAACGTCCGCCCGCGGTCCGACCAGATCAGGGCATCGCCGACCCAGCGCGCCCCGTCCTCGGCGAACCCGCCGGTGGGGCTCGTGTACGAGAAGTAGTGGACGTCGCCGCTCAGCCAGTACGCGGCGTTGCCGCCGACCTCGACCGGTTCGACGTCCGTGCCGATGTCGATCGTCTTCTGGAGTCCGCGCTGGTCGATGCCACCACGGAACTGGGTCATGACCAGGCCGATCCCCGGATCGGTCGTGACCGGCAGGTCGGTCGTCGGCGCCCACACGAGCGTCACGATGCCGCGCGTGTCGAGCCACGCGACGTCGGGCGGGCCGATCGCCGGGTCAGACGGCAGGCGAACGGCGAACCCGGCCTGCCGGCCGAGGTCGTCGACCGGCACCGACCGGCCCAGGCCGAGACCGGCTCCGGGCGGTCCGGGCGGCGGCGACTGGGCGACGGCCGCGGAAGGCGGCGCCGTGGCCGGCGGTTCGCCGAATACGAGCCGGATCCCAGGGATCCCGAAGGCGACCGCGGCGGCCACGGCCGCCAGGATCAGCACTGCCGCGAGGGCCAGAATGGCCGCGCGACGAGCCGGTCGCCATGCTGGCCGCCGCCGATCCGCCGGTCGCGGGGTCGCGACGAGCCAGGCCCCGACACGGGAGGCGAGATCGCGGCCGTCACCGGACACCCCGGCCGCGGGCCACGCGACGCTCGGGGCGATGGCGCGCAACGTCACCTCGAGGTCGAGCTCGGCGAGCCGCACGCGGTCCGGACCCGTCATGGCCGGCCTCCCTCGAGATCGGCGAGCGCCTCGCGCAGCCGGCCGAGCGCGCGCGACGTCCGCGACTTGACGGTCCCGCGCGGGATGCCCAGGGCCTCGGCGGTCTCGATCTCGGACAGCTCGACGAGGTACCGCGCGCCGATCACCTCGCGGTCCTCGTCGCGCAAGCGGTTGATCGCCGCGAACAGCAGCGCTCGCGTCTCGTCGGCGACGACCTGCGCCTCCGGAGAGGGCTCGACCGCGGATCCGCTCGCGGCCGCCGCGCGCTGGGCGAGTCCCGCCCTCCGGCCCGCGGACCGGCGCCGGTTGCGCGCCTCGTTGGCGACGATCCGCAGCAGCCACGGCCGGATCGGCGCGCCGTCACGAAAGCGGGGGAGCGCGGCGTAGGCCTTGAGGAACGCCTCCTGGACGGCATCGTCGGCATCGATCTCCGGACAGACGAGGTACGCCGTCCGCAGGGCGACGTCCTGGTAGCGCCGGATGAGGTCCTCGTACGCCGCGACGTCACCCGCGCGGGCGCGCGCGATCAGATCGGCGTCTTCCGTTGGACGGCCCTTCACGGCTCCACCGTACCCTCTACACCGGGCAGGGCGCGAAGGTTCCCGGGCGCGGGCCGCTCAGGCCGGGGCGGGCGACTCGACCGCGTCGATCGAATGCAATCCCGAGTCGAACGCCGCCAGGTCGGCCTCGAGCAGTTCGGGATGCTTCGCCCCGACGACCCGCATGAGCACCGTCCGCAGCGTCTCGGGCGAGACGATGGGGCGCCGGCCGAGCACGGCGCCGAGGGCGACGATGCTGACGAGCCTGTCGTCGCCGGCCGCGCGCGCGAGCTGCGTGCACGGGAGGTCGATCAATTCGATCCCGGGTCGCGGTCCGACCGACACGAGCGAGCTGTCGACCACGAGCATGCTGCCCGCGCCGAGCCGCCGCCCGTACTTCTCGAGCGATGGCGTCGTCAGGGCCACGAGCACGTCGATCCGGTCCACGACCGGCGAGCCGATCGGCTCGTCGCCGAGAAGGACCGTGCAGCCGGCCGCCCCGCCGCGCATCTCGGGACCGTAGCTCGGGATCCACATGACCTCGCGTCCCTCGAGCATCGCCGCCTGGGCCACGAGCTTGCCCGCGAGCAGGAGTCCCTGCCCGCCGAAGCCGGAGATGACGATCGCGGTGTCCACGTCAGCGCTCCCCGACGCGATCGACGAAGACCCCCAGCGGGTACGTGTCGACGACTTCGGCCAGGTGCCGGATCGACTCGACCGGCGTCATGCCCCAGCCCACCGGGCAGTTCGACAGGATCTCCACGATGCCGAATCCGCGGTCCTCGGTCTGCGCCTCGCAGGCACGCCGGATCATCGCCTTGGCCTTGCCGATCAGCGCGGGCGTGCCGACCGAACCCCGCGCTGCGTAGGCCGTCCCCGGCACGAGCGCGAGCATCTCGGTGATCGGCAGCGGATAGCCGTTGAGCCGGGCGTCACGGCCCAGCGGCGTCGACGTCGTGCGCTGGCCGAGCAGGCTCGTCGGGGCGAGCTGCCCGCCGGTCATCCCGTAGGTGCCGTTGTTCACGAAGATCGTGGTGATCCGCTCGCCGCGCGCGGCGGCGTGGACGATCTCGGCCGTCCCGATCGCGGCCAGGTCGCCGTCGCCCTGGTACGTCATCACGAAGGCGTCGGGGCGGACCCGGCGGATACCGGTCGCGACCGCCGGCGCCCGGCCGTGCTGGGCCTCGAGGAAGTCGACGTGCAGGTACTCGTAGGCAAAGACGGCGCAGCCCACCGCGGCGACGGCGATCGTGCGCGGCCCGAGCCCGAGTTCATCGAGCACCTCCGCGACGAGCCGATGCACGACGCCGTGGCCGCAGCCCGGGCAGTAGTGAGTCGAGCGGTCCTCGAGCAGGCGCGGGCGCGTGGCGATGACGCGCGCCGGAGCCTCGGGGAGGGGGATCGTCATCGGTCGGGTCCTCGACGCTCGTCAACCGGCAGGGTGGTCGCCCACGCCCGGCGCAGCGCCTCGACCACGTCGCTCGGGGAGGGCACCATCCCGCCCGTCCGGCCGTGACCGAACACCGGGGAGCGTCCCTCGATCGCCAGGCGCACGTCCTCGATCAGCTGTCCGGCGGACAGCTCGACGACGAGCACGGCCCGGGTGCGGGATGCCAGCTCGGCGAGCGCCGCGCTCGGGAACGGCCACAGGGTGACCGGCCGGAACAAGCCGGCGCGCAGGCCCCCGGCACGGGCCATCGCCACGGCGCTGCGGGCCACGCGCGCCGCGATCCCGTAGGCGACGATCACGACCTCCGCATCGTCGAGCTGCTCGCCCGCCC
>Ga0299913_10005337_pt1 | contig 10953 bp, 10 predicted proteins | sample RVTome_9_FD_201360 | JGI IMG/M metagenome (GOLD analysis project Ga0299913, IMG submission 201360) | Soil microbial communities from uranium-contaminated site in the Upper Colorado River Basin, Wyoming, United States - RVT155D38 (version 2) ... | reverse complement strand
TCCGGCATCGGGCCAGGCTTGAAACCACCGATGGCCGATGCGCTCCTCCCAATGGTCGCCTCAGGGGTCTTCGATCGCCATCCCAACGTTCGCGTCGTGTTCGCACACGCAGACGCCGGCTGGGCGCTGCACTGGATGGAGTTCTTCGACATCAACTACGTGCGCCACAAGCACCTCTCCGAGTACGCGCTGCAGGATGACGACGCCGTGCCCTCGGACTACATGCGCAAACACGCGTGGTTCACGTTCCACCAGGATCGCTCCTCCGTGAAGAACCGGCACCGATTCGGCGGGGTGCACCTCATGTGGGCAAGCCACTTTCCGTTCGACGACGCGAACTGGCCAGATGATCGCCAGCAGGCGATGCGGGTGACCGAGGAGGTACCGGCGGAAGAGCGGCAGGCGTTGCTCGCCGACAACGTCGCCCGCCTCTACCGGCTACCAGGCCACGAAAAGGGCTTCACCGATGACGAGGTGAGCTCGTTCGAGCAACTGGTCCACTTCTGAACGATGAAGTCGATCGATGTCGACCCGAAGACCCTCGAGGTGTCAGCGGCGGCATCGGCACACGCCTTCGAGCAAGCGATCGTGCATGTCGGTGAAGAGATAAAGGCCCGCGACCCGAAGAATCTTGGCGCGCTGATTGGTTCGCTCGCGGACGAAGGTCCCTACGCCTACACGATCCTCCCCGAGGTCGGGAGCGACGGGTCTGTGAAGCTGCCCGTCCTGACGACGCGCGACGAGATCGCCGGCGCCTACGCGTTCATCCGCGGCCTCAGCGATCTGCACGAAGTGACCGGGCTCACCGAGCTCCGCGGCGCTTGGTATCTGTTCCAGGACAACATGACCCGCGGCTCGGCCAAGGGAAGCGATCAACTCAACACGCGCCAGACGCTGTCGCTCTTCCCTTCCGGTGCCGGAACGGGCATCACCGGCGAACTCGTGTGGCTGCGGATACCGCGCTCACAGTTGGGCGCGCCCGATGAGGTCGACGTCATCGACGTCGACCCGCAACTCGCCCGCAGGCAGGTGTACGACCAATACGCCCGCTACCTCGACGGACTGCAAGCCAACGATGTCGATGCAGTGCTCGCGGTGCTGCACGACCGCGGCTCATCGGCAGTGCGCGATTACGTTGCCGAGACGGGCACGCTGGCCGAGCTCGCAGGCAAGGATGCGCATCGCGCCTGGTACGGCGCGTTGTTCGAGAAGTACGAGGTCCGCTCGGTGCAGCCGCTGTGCCAGATCACTGAGGACTGGTACGTGTTCGCGGAGTTGCGGATCACGGTCGCTCCGCGTGGGTCGGACCGGACGCTCGCGTTCCACACAGCGGAGTTTCACGTGCCAGCGAAGGACGGACGCTTCATCGCGCGTATCGGTCACGGCACCGAGCCGGTATGAGCGAACGCAGCGAGCTCATGGCGGCCGAGCGACCGCCAGGGAGCCGGACGCCGATGGGGTCCGGGGGCGCAGCCCCCGAGCAAGCATGAGCGACTTCAAGCGATTTCCGCGCGGCCAAGTGGCCATCGTCGGCATCGGCTGCACCGAGTTCTCGCGCGACTCGGGAGTGGGTGTGTTCACGCTGGCGACAAGAGCTGTCAAGAACGCAGTGGCCGATGCCGGTCTGCAGCCGGACGACGTCGACGGCCTCTGCACGTTCGGGGTGAACGACTCGATCGCGCCGAACATCCTCGCTCAAGCCTTCGGCATCAAGAGCCTGAGCTTCTACGTCGACCAGTTCTACGGCGGCAGCGTGTCGCTGTCGATGGTCGGGCAGGCGACCCTGGCGCTGGCGTCGGGCGTGGCTGACTGTGTCGTCTGCTACCGCGCGCTGAACGGACGCTCCGGCGCGCGGGTCAACGGCTCGGGCGCAGGCGGCGGCGGTCGGCTGCCGTGGGACATGCAATTCAAGGTGTCGGCCGGGTACATCGCCCCCTCCCAGGAGATCGCGATGGCGGCGCGGGCCCACATGCTCAAGTACGGCACGACGAGCGAAGACTTCGGGCGGATCGCGATCCTCAGCCGCACTCATGCGCTCGACAACGACCGGGCGATGATGCGCACGCCGATGACGATGGACGACTACCTCGCGAGCCGCTGGATCGTCGACCCCTTCCGCAAGTTCGACTGCTGTCTCGAAACCGACGGCGCCGTCGCGTTCGTCCTCGTGCGTGCCGACCGAGCCAAAGATCTCCCACACCGCCCGGTGCTCGTTCAAGGGGCGGCGTGGGGTGGTGGCATCACCGTCGTCAACAACGGTCACAGTGACATCACCGAGTCCCCGGCGAAGCCGATCGCCGATCGCTTGTACGCGTCGGCTGGCCTCGGCCCGTCGGACATGGAGTTCGCCGAGTTGTACGACTGCTTCACCTACAACGTGCTCTCGCAGATCGAGGGCTACGGCTTCGCGGATCCGGGCGGCGTGCCGGACAAGCTCCGCGATGGCGCGTTCGACCGCGCGTCTGGTTCGCTGCCGCTCAACACCCACGGCGGACTGTTGTCCGAGGGCTACATCCACGGACTGAACCACGTCTATGAAGCCGTCGAGCAGATTCGAGGCGAGGCCGGTCACCGACAAGTGGACCGTCACGACGTCGCGCTCGTAACGGGCCAACTCGGCTATGTCAGCGGCTACTCGTCCGCCGCGGTCTTGGTGGGCGCCTGATGTCCGATGTCACGGCCCGCCGCACGATCCCCGTGCCAGATCGTGACTCCGCGCCCTACTGGGCTGCGCTCGCCGCCGGTCAACTCGTGTTGCAGCACTGCCCGGATTGCGGTCGCTGGACGTGGCCGGCGCGACCGATCTGCTCGGGCTGCCACGGCGACAACCTCGAGTGGCAGGCGTCCGGAGGAACCGGTGAGGTCTACAGCTGGGTGGTCACGCACCAGCCCTACGCGCCCGACCTCGCGGCGCTCGTTCCATACCCCATTGTTCTCGTCCGTCTCGACGAGCAAGAAGATCTCCTCATTCCCGGTCGGCTCGTCTCGGACGTGGAGATCGAGCAGGGGCTTCGTGTACGCGCCGCACCCGAACGAGTGACCGACGACATCGGGTTGCTCAACTGGGAGGCTGAAGATCCGGCAGGGCAGGCGTAATGAAGCCGTCGGCCTTTGCGTACCACGCGCCCGCGACTATCGACGACGCGGTGACGTTGCTTGCAGAGCTCGGCGACGGTGCCAAGGTGATCGCAGGAGGACAGAGCCTCGTGCCGATGCTCTCCCTCCGGCTCGCGTACTTCGATCATCTCGTTGACATCGGCCGCATCCCCGAGTTGCGTGGGATTCGCCACGAGTCGGATGCGGTCGTGGTCGGCGCGACCACGGTCGATGCCGCGATCGAGCACGATGCGGAGATTCGCAAACGGGTGCCGTTGCTTGCTCGTGCGACTCCGTACATAGGACACTTCCAGATCCGCAACCGCGGCACCGTCGGTGGCTCGATCGCCCACGCCGATCCCGCAGCTGAGTACCCCGCGGTTGCCCTCGCTCTGGATGCAGAGATCGAAGCAGTGTCACCCCGTGGGCGCCGGCGGATCCCCGCAGAGCGATTCTTCACTGGCTTCTGGACGACGACCCTCGAGCAGGACGAGCTGCTCGTAGGTACCTACTTCCCGGCATGGACCGGCCGGACGGGTTTCGCCGTGCGGGAGTTCGCTCGGCGTCATGGTGACTTCGCGATCGCCGGTGCCGTGGTCGGCGTCCAACTCGACGGCGACGGCCGAATCGAACGCGGCGCGATCGGCCTGCTCGGACTCGGCCCGACGCCCTTGAGGGCGACGGCCGCCGAGCTCGCATTGGTGGGAAAGAAGGCCGACGTCGCAACCGACGAACTGGGTCAGCTCGCGATGTCGGATCTGACCGAGGTGCCTTCGGACCTTCACGGCTCGGCGGGTTACCGAAGGCGAGTCGGCGCTGCGATGGTGACTCGCGCGCTCGACGATGCGATCTCGGAGGCATCAAGTGGCTGACGTCAGTGTGCGGTTGGTCGTCAATGGAGAAGAGAAGCAGGCAAACGTCGAGCCCCGGCGAACTCTTGCCGACTTCCTGCGAGAAGATTGTCGACTGACGGGTACCCATCTCGGATGTGAGCACGGCGTGTGCGGCGCGTGCACCGTGCTCGTCGACGGCGCCGCGGTGCGCTCGTGCCTGATGTTCGCCGTGCAGGCCAACGGTGCCGAGGTGACGACCGTCGAGGGGATCAGCCGTCCCGACGGCGAGCTCAATCGCGTGCAGGAGGCGTTCCGCGAGGCGCACGGGCTGCAATGCGGGTTCTGCACCCCGGGTTTCGTCGTGTCCGTGACGGCGTTCCTCCGTGATCATCCCAGCCCGAGCGACCAGGAAATCAAAGAGGCGCTGTCTGGCAACCTGTGCCGCTGTACGGGTTACCAAGGCATCATCAATGCTGTTCGCCTGGCTGCTGGAGCGAACTCGTGACGGTGACCGCCGGCGCTCGATTCGTCGGGCAGCGCGTCGCTCGCCGCGAGGACATTCGCTTCCTCACTGGTCGGGGGCGATACGTCGATGACATCGAGCTACCGCGGATCTTGCATGTAGCGTTCGCCCGAAGCCACGTTGCCCGAGGTCGCATCGTCACCGTCGACACATCAGAGGCGCAAGCGCTCCCAGGCGTGAAGGCGATCTACGTCGCCGGTGACCTCGCGAGCCTGGTGCACAATCACACAGTCGACGACGAGCCTCACGGCCGCGACCGGCCGTTCCGCCTGTTCGCCGACGGGGATGTCCGATACGTCGGTGAACCCATCGCCATGGTCGTGGCCGAAAATCGGTACCAGGCGGAGGACGCCGTCGATGCCATCGCGATCGACATAGCCAGTGATGAACCGGTTCTTGACCCCGAGAGCGCCCTCAACGCAGACGCGCCCTTGGTACATCCGGGCACCTCATCGAACGTGTACATCGACATACCGAGTGTGGACAATCCCGCGCTCGATGAGGTGCTTGCGTCCGCGCCGGTTGTACTGACTGAGACGTTCCGTCAGCACCGACACGCGACAGTGCCGATGGAAACACGCGGGATCCTCGCGAGCTGGGATCCTCTGCGCGACGAGCTCACCGTGTGGATCTCGACGCAGGGCCCGCACGGCGTGCGCGCTCAGATGGCCCGAGTCCTCGGCATCGACGACAGCCAGGTGCACGTGATCATGCCTGACGTCGGCGGCGCGTTTGGCCTGAAGATGCATCCTCGGCCTGAAGAGCTGGCCACCGTCGTGGTGACCAAGCTGCTGGGGCAACCGGTGAAATGGATCCAAGACCGGCGCGAGAACCTGATGGCTGACGAGCAGGCTCGCCACGACCAAGCCACCGTCACGATGGCCGCTGACGAAGCCGGCACGCTGCTCGGTGCGAAAGTCGACTTCCTCGAAGTCGGTGGCGCCTTCCCAAGCCCTGGCGGAAGCGCGGCGGTCTTCACCACCCTCCTGTTTCCCGGCCCGTATCGGCTACCGGCATTCGGGACATCGGCCCGCACCGTCCACACCAACACACCCGGTCGCGGTGCGTACCGCGGCCCGTGGATGATCGAGACGGTCGTCCGCGAGCAGATGATCGATTGCCTCGCTGCACGGCTGGGAGTGGACCCCCTCGAACTTCGCCGTCGCAACGCGATCCGTGAAGAGGACCTCCCGTACACGATGGCGACCGGCCTGGCCTATGACCAGATGACCGGCTACGCCACGCTCGAGCAGGCCGCGGAGAAGATCGGCTACGAGGCACTTCGCGAACAGCAGCGCGCGTGGCGAGCCGACGGGCGGCTGGTTGGCATAGGTATCTGTCTGCTTGCCGAACCGACTGCGATGTCCTTCGGGTGGATGACCAGCGACGCGGCCACCGTGCGCATCGCCCAGAACGGGCAGGTGACCGTCGCGCACAGCGGGGCCAGCCATGGTCAGAGCCTCGAGACCACGATCGCGCAAGTCGTGGCCGACGAACTTGGCGTCGAGCTCGATCAGGTGCGCGTGGTGCAAGGCGACACTGACGCCACGCCGCTGGGAGCAGGTACTGGTGGAAGCAGGAGCGCAGTGATCCTGGGAGGTGCGGCACGCGGCGCCTCCCGCGAGGTGCGCGACCGAATGGTGGCGATCGTCGCGCACCAACTCGAAGCATCACCCGACGATCTCGTGGTCGGTGGCGGTCGCGTCCACGTCGCTGGCACCCCGACGCGGGGCATGACGATCGGCGAGATTGCGACACAGGCCTACACGATGCCCGCCATGTTGCCGCCCGGAGCGCCGCTCGGTCTCGAGGCGCAATCGAGGTACGCGCCCGAGTCGTTCTGTACGTGGTCGAACGCGTGCCACATCTGCGTGTGTGAGATCGATCCCGCGACCGGAGCTGTCGAGATCCTGCGCTACGTCGTGAGCGAGGACTGTGGCGTCATGGTCAACCCCAACGTCGTCGAGGGACAGATCGCTGGCGGTGTCGTGCAAGGCATTGGCGGCGTGCTCTACGAGCACATGCCGTACGACGATGTCGGGAACCCACTCGCGACCACGTTCGTCGACTACCTCCTGCCGACCGCGACGGAGGTACCGGAGATTGAATATGGGCACATCGAGACGCCCGCCCCAACGAACCCCGGCGGCCACAAAGGACTCGGTGAAGGTGGCGCCATCGCCGCGCCGCCAGCGATCGTGAACGCGATCGCGGATGCGCTCCTGCCGCTCGGCGTGAAGGTCCGTTCGCAACCGCTCGGACCCGCTGACATCGTTGCGCTCATCGAAGCGGCGAGCCCATGACGAACGACGAACCGCAGTTCAACTACGTGTTGCGTTGCCCGTGCGGCACCAACCTGTCAGGAACGACCGAGGACGAGATCGTCGACGTCTCGTTCGCGCACCTGCGTGAGCTGCACCCCGACATGGTCGACGACTACGGGCGGGAACACATCCTGTTCATGGCCGTGCGCTTGCGGGCGTGAGCAAATCCCTGTGCGCAAACTGATCACCGGCGTCGACACCGAAGGACGTTCGTGCCTCGTTGACGTCATCGACATCGAAGCGACACCCGTGGGCGGTGCGCACGGAGTCAACGTCGCGCGAGTGCACGCGACGACTCAAAGCCCACCACCGCCCCCCTCACCAGCCCTCGGGCAGTTAGTCGATACCCAGCTGGAACCGGGGCTCGTCCGGTGGCTCGTCGTTGAGCACCCCCCGCACGATGAGCTCGACGGCTCGACGACATCGACGACGATGCACCACTCGTATGTGCTCGATCTCGTCTTCGTACACGAAGGGAGTGGCGAGCTGCTCCTACAGGATGGGCCGCACGCCGTATCGGCCGGAGACTGCATCGTCATGCACGGCGTCGATCACGCGATGAGGGCCGGCCCGGGCGGTTGTCGTCTCGTCGTCGTCGGGATCGGCACACCACCCGCACCGGTCTAGGCGGGAGTCGACGTCACCGACGAAGGGGCGTCGTCAGAGGCGCGTCAGCCGGCGGTTGCGAACTTCGGGCGGGACGGGTTGGCGCTTCGTGGTGGGATCGGGGCGAACACCTTGCGCAGCGTTCGCGTGGGGCCTTCCACGGTGACGTTCGGGCGGGCATGTTGGACGGCGATGTTGTCCCAGGCCACAAGATCGTTGGTGCACCAGTCGTGTTCGTAGAGGTACTCAGGCCGATACAGATGTGAGAACAGGTCATCCAGGAGCGCTTCACTGTCGGCCGCCGAGAGCCCATCGATCGCGCGGGTCATCTGTTGCGAGACGTAGAGGAGCGTTGCACCAGTTCGTGGGTGCCGCTGGCCGACAGGTGTCGTGCGCGTGGTCAGGTTCTCGAACGTCGTGATGAGCACATCGGGGTCGTCTGCGGCTCGGGCGCGCTCGTCCTCCGCGTGGCCCTGAATCGCGGAGAGCCCCTCGACTTTGCTGCGGAGGTCATCGGGGAGCGTTTCCCATGCGTGCGCGGCGCTGGCGAATAGTGTCGGCGTCGCCGGCGATTCGACCTCTACCCCGTACAGCGACAAGATCTGGAACGTGTGGTCCGACCACATCATGTCGGAGTGGAACAGCAGCCGACCGAACGGCGCACCTCCCTCGGGCTCCTTGTTCGAGACGTAGAAGTCGCGGTCCGCGTGAGCCGATCCTGTTTCTCCCGGCGCGAGGGGCCCCATTCCGATCAGCATGCGGACGAGGTTGGCCTGGGTGACGTTGTCGATCTCGAGGTCTCGGAAAACCAGCACGCCACGCGTGTCGAACAGGCTCTGCAGACGGCGACACGTCTCCTCGTCGGCTAGTGCCTCCATTGGTTCCAGCCCGCGGATCTCTGTTCCGAATGCTGGTGTCAGTTCCCGCTGCTGCAGCTCGGCCATCGGGTGCCTCCATTCGTGCGCGGCGCGTGATGACTGTACTCGCCACTCCACCTTGGTGGCAGTCCCATGACAGAATCTGGCTGATGATCGACTTCGAACGGCAAGTGGCGGTGGTAACCGGTGCGGGACGCGGGCTCGGCCGGCTGTACGCCCTCGAGCTCGCGCGACGCGGTGCCGCGGTTGTCGTCAACGACATCGGCGGGTCGATGGGTGGCGTCGGTGCCGACACATCAGTGGCCGACACGGTGGTCACGGAGATCACGGATGCTGGCGGCAGGGCCACCGCCAACTACGAGTCGGTCGACACTCCCGAAGGTGGACAGGCGATCGTCGACCACGCGGTCGACACCTTCGGCCGCCTCGACGCCGTCGTCAGTAACGCGGGTATCTTCCAAACGAAGGTGTTCGAAGATCTCACTGTCGAGGACTGGCAACGGATGCGATCGGTGCACCTCGATGGCGCGTTCTACCTCGCGCAGCCCGCGTACCGCGTGATGAAGGAGCAGGGCTACGGCCGCTTCGTGATGATCGCGTCGTCGGCCGGCCTCTTCGGCCAGCCGCTCGCGGCGCACTATTCCGCGGTCAAGGCAGGCATCTTCGGCCTGACGAACGTGCTCGCCGTCGAGGGTGCCGCGCACGGAATCCTTGCGAATGCGGTGCTCCCGTTCGGTCAGTCACGCATGGTGTGGGAGACGACCGGCGGAAAACCCGACGAAGGCGAAGGCTTCATCGGTGCGATCCAGCCCGAACTCGTCGTGCCGATCGTCGCGTACCTCGCCAGCCGTGCGTGCACCTTCAGTCACCACAACTACTCCGCCGGCGCCGGCCGGTTTGCTCGCGTCTTCGTCGGCCTCGGACCAGGGTGGCTGGCGCCGAAGGACTCACAGCCCACCGCCGACGACATCGAAACCCACCTCGACGAAGTGTCCGCCACCGAACCGTTCATCGTGCCCATGTCGATCGTCGACGAAGTGATCGCGATCTGCGATCAGGTCGGTATATCTCTCTAAGCGATTCAGTCGGTAGCGGGAACCTGGGACTGCAAGCCGACGACGCCTTCGTCGTGCAACCGGCCGACCGCGTCCTCGGAGTATCCGATCTCGGCGAGGAGAACACGGGTGTGCTCGCCCAGCTCGCAGAACGCCGGTGCGCAGCTTGGCGTGTCGGTGAACTGCAACACCGGGGCGTAGCGCCAGTACGAGCCGCCCAGACTCGGATGGTCGGCCTTCGTCATCATGCCGATCGCCTGCGCCTGCGCGTCCTCGTACAGGAACGCAAAGTGCGACATCGCATCGGCGATCACGCAGCCCACGCCAGCCGCAAGCAGGCTGCTCTGCCATTCCTCCGCCGTGCGGCTGAGGAAGAGCGCGGTGAGCTCGGCCTCGAGCTCCGTACGGTGCAGATCGCGTGCCTCCGCGGTCACGAACCGTGGATCGGCCGAGAGGTCGCCGCGGCCGGCGACGTCACAAAACCGAGCAAAGGCGCCATCCTCGTCCGCAGCGAGCATCACCCAGCGCGGGTCAGGATTCTCGTATGGCGGGCGCTGGGCGAAGGCGGCGGAAGCGCATTCATACAGGCGATGCGTTGCGCCGATTCCAAGCTGCCGGCTGTCAACCACGGGACGCGGCGGCTTGCCCTCATACGAGAACGCGTCCGCGTAGTTCAGGTAGATGTTCGACACGATCATCGCCGACTCGACGTACTGGCCCTTGCCGCTCCGATGGCGCGCGAACAACCCGAGCAGCATTGCGGCTGCATGTCCGGCCGCAGCAACAGGATCGGCCCCACTCTCCCGCAGCGGGGGATTTCCCTCACCGGTCTGGTAGGCCGTCTGACCGGCGAACGCTGCGATGACCGGATCGATTGCCGGCTGGCGGGCGTACGGTCCGACCGATCCGTAGGACGCCGCGTACTGATAGACGAGGTCGGGATTGACAGTACGCAACGTCTTCTCGTCGATCCCCAAGGACTCGGGTACACGGCCCCGGAAGCTGTGCACGAAGACGTCCGCATTGGCGACCAGACGGTGCAGGATCTCCCGCCCGCGCTCGTCCTTCAGATTGAGGGCGATCGACTCCTTTCCCTGCATGGCGCGGACCATGTTGTTGTGGCCCAGCGCGGCCACCGGGTCACCGCCCCCCCGGCCGAGCAGGCGGTAGGGATCACCGCGTACTGGCTCGATCTTGATGACGCGCGCACCGAGCTCGGCGAGCAGCGCGGTCGCGAAGGGCGTCGCGTAGTAGTAGCCGGCCTCGACGATCGTGATGCCGTCGAGCGGACCTGCAAGGTTGTCGCGCGTCGACGGCGGCACGGACCCAGGTGTCACTGCCTCGGCGAAGATGTCCGCTGTGTGTGCGCCCGGTTCCGCGGCGGGGCTCCTCACTTCCGGCGGCGAGTTCGGCATCTTGGCGAGCGGGCCGATCTGCAACATGCGGCCGACTCGCGGGTCATCAACCTCGATGACGAGATCGGCGGCAACCGTCTGCGGGTGTCGCAACGCGTCCTGCGTTGTTTGGATCACGTCCGCGCACACGTTGCCGTTGGCGAGGTAGAGCTCGATCCACTCGGTGGAGGTCTTCTCCTTCATCCGCTGTTGGAGCCGCGTCACGAGCTCGACCTTTGCCTCG
>Ga0299913_10005336_pt1 | contig 10957 bp, 11 predicted proteins | sample RVTome_9_FD_201360 | JGI IMG/M metagenome (GOLD analysis project Ga0299913, IMG submission 201360) | Soil microbial communities from uranium-contaminated site in the Upper Colorado River Basin, Wyoming, United States - RVT155D38 (version 2) ... | reverse complement strand
CGGGTACGGCTCGGCGTGGCGGGACGCGATCGAGGGCCGCCCCGGGCTGACCGAGCTGGCCGACGTCGCCGCCGTGCACGACTGGGCGGTCGCCACCGGCGTCGCCGACCCGAACGCCTGCGTGGCGAACGGGGCGTCGTGGGGCGGCTACCTGTCGCTGCTCGCACTCGGCACCCAGCCGGAGCGCTGGGCGGCGGGCATCGCAGTGGTGCCGGTCGCCGACTACGTCACCGCCTACCACGACGAGATGGAGCAGCTCCGCTCGTTCGACCGGGCGCTGTTCGGGGGTTCGCCCGACGACGTGCCCGAGGTGTACCGGGAGTGCTCACCACTGACCTACGTGGACGACGTCAAGGCCCCGGTGCTGGTGCTGGCGGGCGACAACGACCCGCGCTGCCCGATCCGGCAGATCGAGAATTACCTCGATCGGCTCGCCGAACGGGGCGCGTCGTACGCGTTCTACCGCTACGACGCGGGCCACGGCTCGCTCGTCGTCGCCGAAACCATCAAACAGACCGCCATCGAGGTCGACTTCGCCCTGCGCATGCTCCGCTAACGCGCGAGTCCCGGGTTCCGGTGCCGCGAGTCCCGAGATCCAAACGTGGGACTCGCGACCCGATAAGTCGGGACTCGCGCTACCACCAGAGGCATTCGGAATGCCTACCGCCGGGCGAAGTCCACCACCTGCTCGCCGATGGTGCGCAGCGTCGTCTCCACCTTGGCGTCGCTGCACTGGCCGGTCTCGTCGAACTTGGTCTCGACCGAGTTGACGGCGCCGCCGAGCGGCGTCGGCCAGCCGCGCAGCGCGTGCACCGTGGTGCGGAGCTGGTTCAGCGTCGTCACCGCCGCCTGCCAGCCGTATGCGACGGCGACGATGCCGACCGCCCGGCCGTCGAGGTAGGGGCGCGTGTCGTGGCGGAGGTCCTCCACGTAGTCGAGGGCGTTTTTCACCAGACCGGACGGGCCGCCGTGATATCCGGGCGAGACGACGATGAGGCCGTCGGCCTCGCGAATCGCGGCGACCAGCTCCCGCGCCTCGTCGGTGCGCTCATCGATCGCGATGTCGTAGAACGGCAGCACCAGCCGGTCGCCGGTGATGGCCGTAGTGCTCCCACCTGCGCTTTCGGCCCCGGCGAGCACGGCGTGCAGCGCGTGTTCGGACTGCGAGCCCTCCCGCAGCGACCCGCCGATGCCCACCACGTTGATCGCCCCGTTACCGGCCATGCCTCATTCTCCTCAAAATTTCTCGTGCCCGCTCGAAAGACGGTACGACCTCCAGCCCGGTGGAGGTCCACCCGACGTGGCCTTGCTCGCACTCCCACCATGACGCGAGCCCGTGCCAGACTGCGGACGATCCGTCTTCACAGAGGAGGTTCTTCCGTGCCGTCATTCGCCGAGCGAGTCCCCATCCCGGTGCAGGCAGCGACCATGCGCGCCCTCGCGGCGCTCCCCGCGCCGGTCCGCCGCCTGATCGCGGGCAGGCCCATCGAGCTGGACGGGCAGACGCTGGCGCTCGACGCCCAGCTGCTGCTGCGCATCAACCAGTTCGCCGGTATCACGCTCACGGCCAATGACCACGAGGCGGCCCGGACGGCGCTCAACGCCTCGGCCAAGATCACCGAGCGCCGCGACCGGCCGCCGATGCAGAGCAGGCCGGTGCGCATCCCGGCCCGCAGCGGCGAGCTGTACTCCCGGCTTTACATCCCGAACCACGTCGGCAAGAACGCGCCGCTGCTGGTCTTCTACCACGGCGGCGGCTGGGTGATCGGCGACGTCGAGACGCACGACGACACGGTGCGGTTCATCGCGCAGCAGGCCGGGGTGCGCGCGCTGTCCGTCGACTACCGGCTCGCGCCCGAGCACCCGTTCCCGGCCGCCGTCGAGGACGCGATCGACACCTACGGCTACGTCGTCGCCAACGCCGAGACACTGGGCGCCGACCCCGCCCGCATCGCGGTCGGCGGGGACAGCGCGGGCGGCAACCTCGCCGCCGTCGTCGCGCAGCAGACCAAGGAGAGCGGCGGCCACCTGCCCGCGTTCCAGCTGCTGATCTACCCGGAGGTCGACTTCGTCAACCGGCGCCCGTCACGGGAGTTCTTCGGCGAGGGCTTCTTCCTGACCGACGCCGACATGAACTGGTTCGAGCGGCAGTACGTGCCGGAGGGCACCGACAAATCGGACCCACGGCTGTCGCCGCTGCTCGCCAAGGATCTCGGTGGACTGCCGCCCGCCGCCGTGATCACCGCCGGGTTCGACCCGCTGCGCGACAACGGCGAGGCCTACGCGCACGCGCTCCGGGAGGCCGGTGTCCCCGTCACGCTGCAACGGCATTGGGACATGATCCACGGCTTCGTGAACTTCCTCGGCCTCAGCCCACGTTTCCGCGAAGCGACGCTGGAGATCGCGGGAGTCCTGCGCGCCGGCCTGGATTTGGTTCAGAAATGACGGAATCCGGCGCCGGTTGTCCCGGCGCCGGATTCCTGTCCCCCATCTGAAACGCTCGGCGAGCGCTTATGGCGCAGGCAACGGCAAGCCGCCGCCCACGCTACCGACGTCACCGACCGACGGCACGCCACCGAGGAGGCTCGAGACCAAGCTCGACAACGTGCTCAGCAGGGTCGAGAGCAGCGACGAGACCAGAGTCAGCGGGTCCGGGAGACCACCGAGCCGCTGCTTGACCTTCGCCAGTGCCGCCTCCACCTTTTCGGATTGCGCCTGGGCCTGTGTCGCATAGGTAACGGTCTCGCTGGAGATCGAACTACGTTGGCTGATGAGCCCGGCCACGACCGACTTGGTCTCGTCGAGAGCCACGCCCATCGCGGTGAAATTCTCTTGTTTCAAGGTGCCGGCGAGTTCGGCGCGAAGCTCGCTGACGTGCCCCGCTATGTTCACCGAGCTAGAAGAACTGGAACCGGTTCCGATGACGTCGCCGGACGGGCTTGCCGAAGCGACACCCGCGCCGATCACCGAAAGCACGCTTCCGGTCGCGATAATGGCAACCGTGCGAGCGATTTTGCCTTTCATTGCGTACTCCTCACAGCGTCCGTGTCGGCCCTGAATGGGCTGTGTGTGGCGCTAAGATCATCCGTACTCCTCGGCCGAGACGATCACTACTCGTCCTCACCACTCCGGTGGACCAACGGGCCGGAAAATCGATGACTCAAGGTTCGCGGGTGCTCCCGGAATGGATGAGGCGCAAGCACCCACACAGGAGGCGTAACGGTTACGCTCAGCACTCAACAGCGGGGGACTTCACATCGACCTCACCCGACGGCGGCGCGTATCTCGCACGGGTGGGTCATGTTGATCTCTGACCCGATCCAAGATCACCCACACGGCTTGATCATGGCGGCTGCCCTACAGCGACCCACGCCACAGGCGTTCGGCAGACTGGGGCACATGCGAGTCCCCACCGCGATCGACATCGACACTGCCGCCGCCCGCTGTCACGGCCACATCCGGCACACCCCGCTGCTGCGCACCGAGGTGAACGGCAGGCCGTGCCTGCTCAAGCTGGAACACCTGCAACGCACCGGCTCCTTCAAGCTGCGCGGCGCGCTCAATGCCCTGTCCAGCGGCGAGCGGCCGGAGCAGGTGATCACCGCGTCCGGCGGGAACCACGGCCTCGGCGTCGCCACCGCCGCGAAGCTGCTCGGGCTGCAGGTCACGGTGTACGTGCCGGAGACCGTGCCCGAGGCGAAGGCGCGCCGCATCGAGCAGGCGGGCGCCACTCTGATCCGGCACGGCGCGACCTATGCCGAGTGCGCGGCCGAGGCGCACGCCGCCGTGGCCCGCACCGGCGCCCGGTACGTCGAGGCGTACAACGACCCGGACGTCGTCGCGGGTCAGGGCACGGTGGCGCGGGAGATCGCGCGGGACGTCCCGGAGGTGGACGCCGTCGTCGTCGCGGCCGGTGGCGGGGGGCTCGCGGCGGGGACTGCGCTCGGCGCCGGCGGCAGGGCGACCGTCGCCGTCGAGCCGCACGGCTGTCGCTGCCTGCACGAGGCGCTGGCGGCCGGTGAGCCGGTAGACACCGAGGTGGACTCGGTCGCGGCGTCGGCGCTGGGCGCCACCCGGGTCGGCGAGGTGCCGTTCGCGGTGCTCCACTCGGCGAACGTGACCACGGTGCTGGTGACCGACGACGAGATCATGGCCGCGCGCGACCGGCTGTGGGAGGACTACCGCCTCGCGGTCGAGCCCGCCGCAGCGGCGCCACTGGCGGCGCTCGCCGCCGGGCGTGTACCCGGCGAGCTGCCCTGCCTGGTGCTGTGCGGCGCGAACACCACCTGGACGCCGTCGGCGTGACACGATGAACTCATGGCCCGCACCGACCTGACGTTCACCTCGCACGGGACCGACTGTGCCGCGTGGCTGTACCGGCCCGATGGCGACGGGCCGCATCCGATCGTCGTGATGGCGCACGGCTTCTCCGCGACGCGCGAGCTGCGCCTCGACGCCTACGCCGAGCGGTTCGCCGCGGCGGGCATCGGGGTGCTGCTGTTCGACTACCGCCACTTCGGTGCGAGCGGCGGCGAGCCGCGGCAGCTGCTCGACATCGGCAAGCAGCTCGACGACTGGCGGAGCGCGATCGCCGAGGCGCGCAACATCGAGTGGGCGGACCCGGCGCGGGTGGCGTTGTTCGGCTCGTCGTACTCCGGCGGGCATGTCGTCACGCTGGCGGCGGAGGACACCCGGATCGCCGCGATCGTGGCGCAGTGCCCGTTCTCCGACGGGCTCGCGACGCTGCGGGCGATCGGTCCGAGACATGCGGCGTCGCTGACCGGCCACGCGCTGCGCGACCAGTTGAGCGCGCTGCTCGGCAAGCCACCGCACTACATTCCCGCCGTCGCCGATCCCGGCAGCACCGGCATGATGACCACCGCCGACGCCAAACCGGGCATGCGGGCGCTCGTGCCGGAGGACACGGTGTGGGAGAACCAGGTCACCGCGCGCATCGGCCTGCGGGTGCCGCTGTACCGGCCGGGCACGAAGGCTCGCCGCGTCCGGTGCCCCGCGCTGTGGTGCATCACCGACAAGGACACCCTCTGCCCGGCGGACAACACCGCGAAGTGGGCGGCGCAGGCGCCGCGCGGCGAGGTCAAGCGGTATCCGATCGGGCACTTCGACATCTATGTCGGTGACGGCTTCGAGCGCGCCGTGACCGACCAGACCGAGTTCCTGCGCCGCCACCTGCTCAGCCCTTGACGCAGACGACCTGCTTCAGCTGCGCGACGACCTCGACCAGGTCGGTCTGGGCCGCGATGACCGACTCGATGTCCTTGTAGGCGCCGGGAATCTCGTCCACGACGCCGCCGTCCTTGCGGCACTCGACGCCCTCCGTCTGCGCGGCGAGGTCCGCCTCGGTGAACGTCTTGCGCGCCTTGCGCCGCGACATCGCCCGGCCCGCCCCGTGCGAGGCCGATTGGAGCGAGTCGTCGTTGCCCAGACCGCGCACGATGTAGGAGCCGGTGCCCATCGAGCCGGGGATGATCCCGAGGTCACCGGCGCCCGCGCGGATCGCGCCCTTGCGGGTGACCAACAGGTCGACGCCGTCGTAGCTCTCCTCCGCGACGTAGTTGTGGTGGCAGCTGATCGCGTCGTCGAAGCGGACCCACGGCACGGTGTCGGCAACGGCCTGCTCGACCAGCGAGACCATCGTCGCCCGGTTGCGGGCGGCGTACTCCTGCGCCCAGAACAGGTCGTTGCGGTAGGCGGCCATCTCGGGCGTGCCGGTGAGGAACACGGCGAGATCGCGGTCGGGCAGGTCGGCGTTGTGCGGCTGCTCGGCGGCGATCGCCATGTGCCGCTGCGCGAGCTGGTTGCCGATGCCGCGTGACCCGGAGTGCAGCATCAGCCACACCCGGCCGGCGTCCTCGCCGCCCTGCTCGAGGCAGACCTCGATGAAGTGGTTGCCGCCGCCGAGCGTGCCGAGCTGGTTGCGGGCCTTGCTCCACATGGTCTGCACCCCGCCGTGCAGGCCGCGGAACCGACGCCAGAAGTCGTCCCACCCGCCGACGCCCCGCACTCGCGCCGGGTCGACCGGGGCCTTGTGCGCCGCGAAGCCGACCGGCACCGTGCTCTCGATCCGCCGGCGCAGCCTGCCGAGGTCGTCCGGCAGGTCCTCGGCGTAGAGCGACGTGCGCACGGCGCTCATCCCGCAGCCGATGTCGACCCCGACGGCGGCGGGCGAGACGGCGTCGCGCATCGCGATCACGCTGCCCACCGTGGCGCCCTTGCCGAGGTGGACGTCCGGCATCACCGCGAGGGCATGCGTCCACGGCAGGTCCGCGACGGTGCGCAGCTGGCGCAGAGCGGCGGGCTCGACGGTGCTCGAATCGGTCCACATGCGAATCGGCACGCGGGAGCCGCCGACCACGGTGTGCATGGCGTTCCTTCTTTCGTGCTGCGAGTTGTCTTCACTCTCGGCGGGCGATGACAGCTCCACAACCGATTTTCCACGGCATCCAGGGCCCGAAACGGTAAGGTGAGAGCCGGTTCGACGTCTGACCGTATGTGAGGACCGAGGGGGGTCGGTTTGACGAACGCCGCGCAGGAAACTCGGAGCACGCCTCTTCCGCAGGAGTTCCCACCCATCGTGTACCTGCCCTGCGCCGGCCACGTCACGGACCCCGCCGAGGCCGTGATCGAACTTCGGCAGACCCGGGACGGGCGCATGGCGCTCATGGCTTACTCGGCACTTGATCGGCTGAAGCATTGCTGCGGTGACCAGCAGCCGTGGCTGGTCATGCCGACCGCACACCTCGACAAGATCCAGCAGGTACAGCATTTCGACCTGGTGCTTCTCGACGTGATCATCCCGGACGAGTTCCGGCATGGGACGGCGCAGGCATGAACGGCTTCAAGGTCGACCCGGTAGTCCTCGAGGGGATTACGACGACACTGCGGGGCGCCGCGCAGGACCTGGACAAGGCCGGTGAAACGGCGCCGAGGACCCCCGATGCCGGAGATGCCACCCCGGCCATCGCCGCGATCATGGCACAGCTGGTCGACAATGCCGGGCAACTCGTGCTTGGCCTGGCCGCCGCGAGTGACGCCGTCGCCAACGCAGGGACGAGCTACCTCGAGACCGATTCGGAGGCCGCTGACAGGTTCGCGGGCGCACCCTCCGGCACGATGCACGGGACGTAACGCTATGCCGATCAACACGAAGATCGACGGGAGCCCGGACAGTATCTGGGAAGCGGGCCAATGGATTCGCGACTCCCTGGCATCATCCATTTCGGACGCCGTCAGCCAGATCTATGGGGCCCGGAACGACGCGGACTCCGGCTGGCAAGGCGAAGCCTCGGAGGCGTTCCAGACGAAGATGACCACGGGTGGGCGCCGAGGCGAAGAGTTCGCATCGGCCGCGGAGACCATGGCGGAGAAGATCAACAACGTCGGCGACGCGCTACGGCGCGCACACCGTGACATGGCGGGCATCCGGTCCGAGGCCGGCTCGGCGGGGCTGACCGTCACCGGCGAGACCATCGAAGACCCGGGCGCGGCGCCGCCCGCCGCAGGACCCGCACCCACCGGGGAGTCCGCGACACCGGAGGCGATGCGGCTGCACGCCGATGCCGTCGACGCGGAACGAGCGCTCGCCAAGAAGGTGGCGGCGTACCGGATAGCCGAACAGGACGCCGAGCGTGTTCGCCAACAATGGGAGGAAACCGCCCAGGAACTCGCTACGACATCCAACAGCGTCGGGGAGAAGGCCTGGTTCACCGTCGTGGACATCGCCGCCGGAGCGACGGTCGGCGCCGCTGCCGCGATCCAGGGTTCGATTCTGTTCAAACAGTCGCAGGCCTATCTCCACGACGCGGCCAAGGCCATGCAGCACGTCAAGGCGTACGGCGGGGTCGTGCTCGACCGGCAGGGGCTCTATCAGCAGCTCGATCGGACCCAGGCAAGCACGCGCGCCGCAGCGGCGGCCGCTGACGACGCCGCGAAGGCGACGTCGAAGGGCCATATCACCGGCCTCAAGGTTGGCGGCGCCCTCGCCGTCGCCGGGGTCGCCTACGACATCGCACAGGGAAAGCCCGCCGATCAGGCCATCGTTTCGGGTGCAGCCGGATTCGGGGCTTCCGTTGGGATGGCTGTGGGTATCGGCGCGGTCGTCGGCGGCCCGGTCGGAGCCGGAATCGGAGCGGTGGTCGGCGCGGGCGTCGGAGTCTTCACATCCGGCATGGTTGACTCCCTGTACGAGAACGGGATCGGGGCGGTCGGCCAGGCGGCGAGCGACGGCGTCGAGGCGCTGGCGGACACCGGTGAAGCGATCTTGGATGGCGCGACCGGAGCGGCCGACGCAGTAGCGGGAGGAGTCAAGGATGCCTGGGACGCGATCTTCTGAGCCGGTCCCGTGGCCACCTGCATGGCACGACAGACCCGCTACGCGCTACTACCTCGCGCTTGGCGTCATCGGGGTTTTCCTCGTTCTTCTTCCCGTGCTCATGGCCGTTTCGATGTACGGTGAAGGAAAAGACGCGACCGGTCACTACCTACTTGGATTCTCCGCGATCGGCGCACTCGTGTTGTGGCTGGGATTCGAGACACGAATGCGACTCCGACGCTCAAGCGCTCGGACATTGGCTACCGCATACGGCGATGACAACACTTCCGGGGTCAAGGTCCCGTACTCGATTCGAGTTTATGTCAGCTATTTCCTCACAATGGGCGCGATCGCAGCTTTCTTTGCGATCGCTGCCGTACACACTTTCGTCGGCGCCGAAGCAGGATCACGCGGCGTGGGATTCGTATGGAGCGCCGTGGCACTGTTATTCGCGTCGTTCGTGGTGCGCGTAGCAACGGGGCGGTTCGCACGGGGCTATCTGCTCGTGTCACCGAGCGGTATTCACCAGCGAGGCTGGACCTTTGAGTCCTTCCTGCCTTGGTCGGGGATCATCGGAATCAGTGCCGTCCAGACCGATAGTCCCGACATCCTCGTTCTGGCGTCCGACGACACCCCCTGGCATCGACGGCAGGTCACTCGGCTCTGGCGCCAGGACAAACTACCCACGATCGCAAGCGACAACGGGCTCGACGTCAAACCCGCAATACATATCGAAGGCAAGTTTCTTTCGAGCGATCCCGCGCTCGTGATGGAGCTCCTCATGTACTACGCCGAGCATCCGGAGGCGCGAGCGGAGCTGGGCACGGAGGCGGCGCTCCAGCGTGCCAGGACGGCGGCCTTCGCCTGATGGCTGAGCCCTGGCCCGCGGTCTGGACCCGGCGTCCGTCCGCCATAGCGGTGCTGGGACTGCTGGCCTCGCTGGCGGGGCTCGGCGGTCTGCTCACCGCGCTGCCAGGCGACAGGGCGGCGGCGCTACCGCTCCTGTTGTCCGCCATCGTGCTGGTTGGCTGCGCGGCGGTGGCCATGGCCGACGTCGTGATTCGGCCGCTTCGCAGGACGCAGCGAGGTATCCGAATCGGTAACCACCCGACACTCGGCCCCGGTCTGGTCGTCGACTACTCCGCGGTCCAGTTCTGGGCATGGCTCGCCGCGGCCGTCACGACCCTGGCCATATCGATCTTCCTGACCGGTCTCACCGCACTGGACCAGTCCGGGCCGCTGGAGCTGGGCACGTTCCTGCTCGTCCTGGCGTGCCTTGCCGTGGGCAGCTACGTGGTCCAGACCCTCGGAGGCCGCCGGGCGCGCGGTTACCTTCACCTCAGCCCGCACGGCGTCTGCCTGCGCGAGACCGGGTTCGAGGCCGTCGCCGCCTGGGAGGACATCCGATCGATCGGGCCGGCGTCGGGTGAGCCCACGATCGGCATCAACGCGGACAGTCTCCGCGTGACACGCACGGACCGGCTGTGGACCCGACGTTCGCGGCTGCCGCAGCGGCTGCTGACCGTCCCCGGCGCCGAGATCGTCCCCGACCCCGCGCTGGTGCTGGCGCTCCTCACCTACTACGCCGACCATCCCGAGGCGCGCGGCGAGCTGGGCACGGAGGCCGCGCTCCAGCGGGTGCGGAGCGCAGCCTTCCGCTGAGGCCTTACTGCCCGACCAGCAGCTCCGCGATCTGGACCGTGTTCAGCGCGGCGCCCTTGCGGAGGTTGTCGCCGGTCACGAACAGCGCCAGCCCGCGCCCGCCGTCGACGCCGGGGTCCTGCCGGATCCGGCCGACGTAGCTCGGGTCGTTGCCCGCCGCCTGCAGCGGCGTCGGGATGTCCGACAGCGCGACGCCGGTCGCCCCGCCGAGCAGCTCCGTCGCCCGCTCGACCGACAGCGGCCGCGCGAACTCGGCGTTGATCGACAGCGCGTGCCCGGTGAACACCGGCACCCGCACGCAGGTGCCCGACACCTTCAGCTCGGGGATGTCGAGGATCTTGCGGCTCTCGTTGCGGAGCTTCTGCTCCTCGTCGGTCTCGAACGAGCCGTCGTCGACGACGGAGCCCGCCATGGCCAGCACGTTGAACGCGATGTGCCGGGCGTACTTCGACGGCTCGCCCAGCTCGACCGCCGACCCGTCGTGGGTCAGCTTCGGCGCGTCCGCCCCCGCCGCCGCGACCTGGCTGGCCAGTTCCTCGACACCGGCGAGCCCGCTGCCGGAGACCGCCTGGTAGGTGCTGGCCACCAGCCGCACCAGCCCCGCCTCGTCGTGCAGCGGCTTCAGCACCGGCATCGCGGCCATCGTAGTGCAGTTCGGGTTGGCGATGATGCCCTTGCGGGCCTCCTTCACCGCCTGCGGGTTGACCTCGCTGACCACCAGCGGGACGTCGGGGTCGAGCCGCCAGGCCGAGGAGTTGTCGATCACCGTCACGCCCGCCTCGGCGAACCGGGGCGCCTGCGCCTTCGACGTCGACCCGCCCGCCGAGAACAGCGCCACGTCGAGACCGGACGGGTCCGCCTTCTCGAGATCCTCGATCACGACGTCCTGGCCGCGCCACCGCAGCGTCTTGCCCGCCGAACGCGCCGAGGCGAAGAACCGGATCTCGTCGACCGGGAAGTTCC
>Ga0299913_10005335_pt1 | contig 10958 bp, 8 predicted proteins | sample RVTome_9_FD_201360 | JGI IMG/M metagenome (GOLD analysis project Ga0299913, IMG submission 201360) | Soil microbial communities from uranium-contaminated site in the Upper Colorado River Basin, Wyoming, United States - RVT155D38 (version 2) ... | reverse complement strand
TGACCCGCCTGTCGACGGGTAGGCCGAGCTGCGTACGCACCGTCGGTGGCAGCTGCCGGCTCGCGACCTTGGTGTCGTTCGCAGCCCGCTCTGGCAGGGTCCTGGTCATCGGGGCACCGCCGTTCCGTCCGGGTTGAGCTGGACGGTCGACCGGCCGGCGGGCAGCAGGACGTCGGCCCGGTGGCTGCCGCCACCGTCGCGCCAGCTGATCGTCACCGGCAGCGGGCCGCCGTCCGCGGGTGCGGCCAGGTGCACGACCGGCGCCGACGCGCCCGCGTGCCCGTTGGCCGGGTAGAGCTGGGTGGTCTGCATCGGCGCGGCGCCGTCGCGCACCCGCACCGTCGCGCCGATCGCGGGGCGCTCGCCGCCCGCGCCGGCCGGAGCCACCAGCCGCACGTCGATGCCGCGCGCCGCGGCCGGTGCCGTGTTGATCAGAACCCGGGAGTCCTGCCACTGGTTGGCGACGAGCGCGTCGAGCAGCCCGTCGCCGTTGACGTCGCCGAACGCGAGCCCGCGGGACACGTCGTGCTGGGCGATGCCCAGCCGGGCGGCCAGGTCGGCGTAGCGCCCGCCGGGGCCGCGCACCCAGAACGGGTTGTGCTGGTGGCCGGACAGGTCGTCGCCGGGCTCGAACTTCGGCCACGCCGCCGGATAGCGCAGCAGCTGGTCGTTGGCCATCGCCAGCTCCTGCAGCTCGGCCCAGCGGTTGGTGGTGCCCGCGACGAACCCGGTGGCCTGCATCAGCTCGTCGACGCCGTCGTTGTCGAAGTCGCCGGCCTTGACGTCCCAGCCCCAACCGCTGCGGGACAGCCCCAGCGGCTCGCTGTCCTCGCGGTACGGCACGCGACCGGCCAGCAGGTCGGCGCCGGTGCCGGTCGGCACGAACGCGAAGTTGCTCTCCTGGAGCGCGAACTCGGTGGTGATGTTGCTGACCACCATCGTCGGAAGCTCGCTGCCGGCCGGGTAGGTGAACGTGATGCCCATGCCCTTGAACGAGTCCCAGCCGAGCACCTTGGACTTCGGCATGGTCCAGGTGCGCTTGCCGATCACCTTGTGCAGCCGCAGCTGGCCCGGCGTGGAGCGGTTGACCAGCAGGTGGTCCGGCCCGAAGTCGTTGCCCAGGTACACCTCGGGCAGCAGGTCGCCGGTCAGGTCCTGGAAGCCGACGGCCAGCGTCCACGAGCGCGCCGCGTCGTCGGGCAGGCCGGTGCTGGCGTCGGTGAGTTCCGGCCTGGTGTCCGGCCGGCCGGTGGGGCGGGTCAGCAGCACCCGGTTGACGCCCGCGTTGGTGGCCTTGCCCATGCCGTCCTGCATCTGCATCCGGGTCTCGTCGGTCGCCGTCGGGTCGAGCACCCGCGCGCCGTCCGGGAAGTAGTTGGCGACGAACACGTCGAGGTGCCCGTCGCCGTCCAGGTCGCCGACGTTGAGGCCGGTGGAGTTCCACACCTGCATCGGCTCCACCAGCTCGGTCGCCACGAACGCGGCGCCGGTGGGGATGGCCGCCGGGCCGGCCGTGTTCAGGAACAGCACGGGTGACCGGCCCCAGTAGTAGACCAGCAGGTCGAGGTCGCCGTCCTCGTCGAGATCGGCCGGCACGCAGCCCTGGGGCGCCATCGTGGTGTCGTAGGCGAGCCGCGCGGGATGCAGCGCGACCACGCCGTAGTCGGCGGCTCCGCTGCCCGGCACCGAGCGAAGGGTCACGCTGTCGTCGCGCGGATCGACCAGGCACGCGTCGGCCGGTCGGCCGGTGCCGCGCAGGTCGGCGAGCGCGACCGCGGCGCCGACCGCGTTGATCCAGCCGCGGATTCCTTCGAGCGCCGGCGCGACGGCGCGCAGCGAGTGGCCGCCGGCCGGCGCCGAGTTGAGGTCGGCGACGGCGAACGCGTACGGCGCGGCCAGCCTGCGCTCCTCGGCTGCGGACAATGACGGCCGGTCGGTCATGATGCCCAGCCCGATGCACAGGCTGAGCGCGAACAGCAGGCCGGCAAGGCGGAACGGAGATCGCATGGGAGAACCTCTCGGCGCTCAGTTCGGGGCGAGGCGCCGCCGCAGCCGGGCCCGCCACTCGGCGTAGGCGGCCACCTCGGATGAGTTCGTGAGGCCCCCCGCGGCCTCGTCGGACCACTGCCGGGCCGCATCCGGCTCGACGCCGAGCACGATGCGGCAGGCCAGCTCGGTGTGCTCGGGCACCACGCCGGAGATCACCCTCGCGGCGGCGGCGAACACCACGCCCTGGGCGAAGTACGGGAACGCGTCGGCGGCCAGGCCGGCCAGCCGGTGCAGCCCATCGGCGTCGATCGCACCGGCATAGCCGGCGGCGAGCCCGACGCCGCTCCACAGCCACGGCTGGGCCGGCGGCGGCTGCTCGGCGATCCGGCCCGCGACGCCGTCCGGGTCGGCCGCCTCGACGAACCACAGGGCCCGCCCGCAGCCGGAGATCCTGGTCTGCCAGCGCTGCGGCGACTGCCAGCGCTGCGGCCCGGGCGGCGACGGTTGCCGCCGGGTGCGGCGCCGGAGGGCGGGCAGGCCGCCGAAGTAGGTCTCGCCGAACCCCGCACCATCCACGGCGAGCCAGCGCAGCAGCGGGGTGCGCGGCAAGCGGACCGGGATCGGAATCCTGGCGGGGGTCAGGCCCCAGCCGGCGCCGACGTGCACCAGGTGCACGTACCGCCGGCCGGGCCCGTCGAGCAGCCTCGGCAGCGCGCCGGCCAGGCCGGCGGTGCCGATGTCGAGCAGCCGCGCACACATGCCGGCGCCTTCGTAGGCGAAGCCGCGCTCCGGCCCGGCGACCGTGGTCAGCGCTTCGTGCACGTCCCGCTGGTGGGCCAGCGCGAGGTTGAAACCGGTCAGGAAGCTGCGGGCGTGTGCCTCGAGTGCGGCGCCGGCCGGTGGCCGGTCCAACCGGAATCCGCGGCGGGCCGGGTCGGCCATGGAAGCCGGAAGCCGCACGATACCGGCGTTCACCGAGCGGTTGGCGCGCCCCAGTTCGGGTGATTCTGGCCGCACAAAACCCACCCCCCGGCACATGTCCGTTGTGGCGAGATGTTCGGAGCCCGCCGTCGGCGGACGGGCCTGACAGCTCTATTTTGCTACCAGTCGCAGTAGTTACTGTCAACCCCGAAAGCGACCTTCGCAAGCGGCTTCGGCCCGGCGTCAAGCACCCTAACAGCCCAGCATTCGATGCGGTGTGTGTCCGTATCGATACCAGCCGTAGGCTCCCACCGCCGTTGGGATGAACGGCTTCGGTGCCAGCTCACGGCCATTCGGGCGTACAAAGGCTAGCCAGCTAGCTAACGAAACGTTGACCTAAAGCCGAGATCGCTACTATGATCGCTAGTGATCTTGGCGCCCGGTCACCGGCTCCACGGAGGCTGGGCCGCGCGGGAGGAGCGCAGCGTGGACGACCCCCACGTCGGGCCAGACGACCTGCGCAAGGTGGCTGCGGCGTTTCCGACCGGGGTCGTGCTGCTCACCGTCGCGACGACGCCGGACGGCTACGGCACCACGGTGGGCAGCTTCGTCACGGTGTCGCTGGAGCCGCCGCTGGTGTCCGTGTGCCTGCAGGTCGGCTGCCGGACGCTGGCCCTGGTCCCGCCGCAGACCCCGTTCGGGATCTCGGTGCTGACGGCCGACCAGGCCGACCTCGCCCACCGGTATTCACGCCGGGACCGGACGCGCGGGCTGGGCGGGCTGCCGCTGTGGCCGGGACAGCAGCCGGGGGTGCTGACGCTGGCCTCCGCCGCGGCCGGCTTCGAGTGCCGAGCGGTGCGGCACGTCGAGGTCGGCGACCACGTGCTCGTGCTGGCCTCGGTGGGCAACGCCTGGCGCGCCGACGCCACGCCGCTGCTGCACCTCAACAGTCGGCTGGTGCCGGCCGGCCGCGCCCACCAGGTGGCCTGACGCACCCACCAGGTGGGCCGGCGCGCCCATCAGGTAGGCCGACGCGCACCCATCGGGTGGGCCCGAACCCGCCTCAGTGTGCCGCGTCGTCCCACGACTGGCCGAAGCCGACCGAGACGTCGAGCGGCACGTCGCCAAGCTGGTACGCGGCACACATCCTGGCCTTGACCAGCTCCTCGACGGCCTTGCGTTCCCCGTCGGCCACCTCGAGCACGAGCTCGTCGTGCACCTGCAGCAGCATCCGGGAGCGCAGCCCCTCGGTGGCCAGCGCCTCGTGCACACCGAGCATGGCGACCTTGATGATGTCGGCGGCCGAGCCCTGGATCGGCGCGTTCAGCGCCATCCGCTCGGCCATCTCCCTGCGCTGCCGGTTGTCGCTGACCAGGTCGGGCAGGTAGCGGCGGCGGCCCATGATGGTCTCGGTGTAGCCGTCCTTGCGGGCCCGCTCGACCACCTCGTGCAGGTAGTCGCGGATGCCGCCGAAACGCTGGAAGTACTCGTCCATCAGCCCGCGGGCCTCCTCGGCGGAGATCCGCAGCTGCTGGGACAGCCCGAACGCGGACAGGCCGTAGGCCAGCCCGTAGTTCATCGCCTTGATCTTGGCGCGCTGCTCGCCGGTGACCTCCGTCGGCGCGACGCCGAACACCCTGGCCGCGGTCGCGGCGTGGAAGTCGAAGCGGGACCGGAATGCCTCGATCAGCGCGTCGTCCCCGGACAGGTGCGCCATGATCCGCATCTCGATCTGGCTGTAGTCGGCCGTCATCAGCTCCGCGTAGCCGGCGCCCACCACGAAGGCCTCGCGGATGGTGCGGCCCGCCGCGGTACGGATGGGCACGTTCTGCAGGTTCGGCTCGGTGGACGACAGCCGGCCGGTGGCCGCGATGGCCTGGCTGAACGTGGTATGGATGCGGCCGTCGTCGGCGACGGACTTGAGCAGGCCCTCGACGGTGGACTTGAGCCGGCTGGCGTCCCGGTGGGCGAGCAGGTGCTGCAGGAACTCGTTGCCGGTCGCTTCGAAGAGGTTCTGCAACGCGTCGGCGTCGGTCGTGTAGCCGGTCTTGGTGCGCTTCGTCTTCGGCATCTTGAGCTCGTCGAACAGCACCACCTGCAACTGCTTCGGCGAGCCGAGGTTGATCTCCTTGCCGATCACCGCGTACGCGTCCTGCTCCGCCTGCTTGACCTGGGCGGCGAACTGCGCGTTGAGGTTGGCCAGGTAGTCGTGGTCGACCGCGATGCCGGCGGCCTCCATGTCGCACAGCACGCGCGCCAGCGGCAGTTCCAGGCCGGCCAGCAGCCGGGTACCGCCGAGCTGGGTGAGCTCGGTGTCCAGCGCGTCGGCCAGGTCGGCGATCGCCCTGGCGCGCAGCATGAGCGTGCCGGCCCGGCGCGCGTCGTCGGCCTCCTCGCCGCCGAACAGGTCGAGCTGCGTCGCGTCCCCCTTGTCCTCCTCGGCGCGCAGCTCGCGGCGCAGGTACCTGAGCACGAGGTCGGCCAGGTCGAACGAGCGCTGGCCCGGCCTGACCAGGTAGGCGGCCAGCTCGCTGTCGCTGGTGAGGCCGGCCAGCTGCCACCCGTGCGCCCGCAAGGCGTGCAGCGCCGGCTTCACGTCGTGCGCCGCCTTGGGCGCGGTCGCATCCGCCAGCCAGGCGGCCAGCGCGGTGTCGTCCTCTTCGGTCAGCTGCGTCGCCTCGACGAACGCGCAGTCGCCGTCCGCGGTGGCGATCGCGATGGCCTGCAGGCTGCCACCACCGCTGACCCAGGTGCCGCGGAACGCCACCCCGGCCCGCCTGCCGTCGCGGCCGTGCTCGGCGAGCCACGCCCCGACGGCACCCGGTTCCAGCGCGGCACCGCGCACCGTGAAGCCCTCGTCGGCCTCCGGCTCTGGCGCCGACAGCGTCTGGAACAGCCGGTCGCGCAGCACCCGGAACTCCAGCTCGTCGAACAGCCGGTGCACGGCGTCGCGGTCCCAGCCGGTCAGCGCCAGCCCGTCGATGTCCGTCGGCATCGGCACGGCCCGCACCAGCTCGGTGAGCTGCCGGTTCAGGATCACGCCGGCCAGGTGCTCGCGCAGCGCGTCGCCCGCCTTGCCCTTGACCTCGTCGACCTTGTCGACCAGCTCGTCGAGCGAGCCGAACTGCTGGATCCACTTGATCGCGGTCTTCTCCCCCACGCCGGGGATGCTCGGCAGGTTGTCGCTCGGGTCGCCACGCAGCGCGGCGAAGTCCGGGTACTGCGCCGGCGTGAGCCCGTACTTGGCCATCACCTCCTCGGGCGTGAACCGGGTAAGGTCCGACACTCCGCGCCGCGGGTAGAGCACCGTGACCCGCTCGTTGACCAGCTGCAGCGCGTCCCGGTCCCCCGTGCAGATGAGCACGTCGAAGCCCTCGTCGGCGGCCTTCGTGGCGAGCGTGGCGATGAGGTCGTCGGCCTCGTATCCGGCCAGCTCCAGCGAGGCGATGCCGAGCGTGCCGAGCACGTCCTGGATGAGGCTGAGCTGACCGCGGAAGTCGTCTGGTGTCTTGAGCCGGTTCGCCTTGTACTCCGCGTACGCCTCGGTGCGGAACGTCTTCCTGGACACGTCGAACGCCGCGGCGACGTGCGTCGGGTGCTCGTCGCGCATCAGGTTGATCAGCATCGAGGTGAAGCCGTACACCGCGTTGGTGGTCTGGCCGGTCTGGGTGCTGAAGTTCTCCGCCGGTAGCGCGTAGAACGCGCGGTAGGCCAGCGAGTGGCCGTCGAGCAGGAGCAGCCGCCGGTCGGTATCCGTCACGATCCGCGAGTCTAGGCTGGGTGCCCGACAGCCCAGCACGCCGCTCGAATGAGGTGCCCGTGACCGCTCCTGGCCGCCCAGACCCGCCGCCGGCTCTGCCGTCGAACTGGCCGCCGATGCCGGACCAGTGGGCCGACGAGCAGCTCAACACCAGGATGGGCGTCGAGATCGTCGAGGCCAGCCCGGAGCGGGTGGTCGGCACCGTGCCGGTGAAGGGCAACAGGCAGCCTTACGGGCTGCTGCACGGCGGCGCGAACGCGGTGCTGGCGGAGACGCTCGGCTCCACCGCCGCCGCGCTCAACGCCGGGCCCGACCGGGCCGCCGTCGGCCTGGAGCTGTCCTGCACGCACCACCGCGCCGCCGTGGACGGCCTCGTCACCGGCGTCTGCACGCCGCTGCACGTCGGCCGCTCGGTGTCCACGTTCCAGATCGTCATCACCGACCAGCACGGCCTGCGCACCTGCACGGCGCGGCTGACCTGCGTACTGCGCGACCGCCCGCCGGCACTCGGCTAGGCCGTGTCTCGCTAGACGGCGCCGAGGTATGCGGCGCGGACCTCGGGATCGTTCAGCAGCTCGTTCGCGGGTGCGGACTTGACCACCCGGCCGGTCTCCATGACGTAGGCCCGGTGCGCGCGGGACAGCGACTGCTGGGCGTTCTGCTCGACGAGCAGGATGGTCGTGCCCTGCTGGGCGATCTCCACGATGATCGAGAAGATCTGCTGGATCAGCTTCGGCGCGAGGCCCATCGACGGCTCGTCGAGCAGCAGCAGCCGCGGCCTCGACATGAGCGCCCTGGCGATCGCGAGCATCTGCTGCTCGCCGCCGGAGAGGGTGCCCGCCGGCTGACGCTTGCGCTCCTCCAGCCGTGGGAACAGGCCGAACACGCGCTTCAGGTCGGCCGCCACGGCCGCGTGGTCCTTGCGGGTGTACGCCCCCATGTCGAGGTTCTCGAGCACGGTCATGCCTGGGAAGATGCCGCGGCCTTCCGGCGCGAGGCACATCCCCTTGCGGACGCGCTCGTCGGCCCGGAGCTTGCCGATGTCCTCGCCGGCGAACCGGATGGTCCCCCGGGAGATCGCGTGCAGGCCGGACACGGCCCGCATGGTGGAGGTCTTCCCCGCCCCGTTGGCGCCGATGAGCGCGACGATCTCACCCTCGTCCACCTGCAGGTTGATGCCGTGCAGGGCCTCGATCCTGCCGTAGCTGAGATGCATGTCGGTCAGCTCAAGCAGCATCTTCGGGCACTCCAAGGTATGCGGCGACGACCTTCGGGTCCTGTGCCACTTCGGCCGGCGTTCCGTCGGCGATCTTCCTACCGAACTCGAGCACCACGATCCGCTCCGTGACGCCCATGACCAGCCGCATGTCGTGCTCGATCAGCAGCACGGTCAGCCCGCGATCCTGGATCCGCCTGATCAGGTCGAGCAGCTGTTCCTTCTCGACCGGGTTGAACCCGGCCGCCGGCTCGTCGAGGCACAGCAGCTTCGGCTCGGTGGCCATGGCCCGCGCGATCTCCAGGCGCCGCTGGTAGCCGTACGGCAGGTTCCTGGCGACCTCGCCGGCCCGGTCGGCCACCCCGACGAACCTCAGCAGCTCCATGGCCTTGTCGCGGGCGGCCCGCTCCTCCAGCGTGTGCCTGGAGATGCCGAAGACGCGGGCGGACGCCCTGCGCACCTGCTGCCAGCGGCGCTCGGGCCCGCTGGGCGCCGTCACCTCGGGTAGCTCGTCCCGCCTGGCGCGCACCCGGTAGCTCCTGAACAGCGCGCCGACGACGCTCGTCTTGTGCCTGGCGTCGGCGCCGACCAGCACGTTCTCCAGCGCGGTCATCTCGGGGAACAGCCGGATGTTCTGGAAGGTCCGCGCGACACCCATCCGGGTGATGTGGTGCGGCTTGCGGCCGGACAGCCGCTGGCCGTCGAACCGGACGTCGCCCGAAGTCGGCTTGAACACGCCGGTCATGACGTTGAAGAGGGTCGTCTTGCCGGCGCCGTTGGGGCCGATGAGACCGAGGATCTCGCCCGGATACAGGTTGAGAGAGACGTCGTCCAGCGCGACGACGCCGCCGAAACGCACGGTCAGCCCGTCGACCTCGAGCAGCGGTCGCCGGTTCTCGGCCGGCCGGCCCACGGCTCCCTTTTCCTCATCCACTGACGGCTGTCTCCTCAGCCTCTAGCTTCCGGTCTTCCAGCTCGGTCGCGCGCCGCCTGCTCGGGATCAGGCCCTGCGGCCGCAGGATCATCACGACCACGATCGCGACGCCGAACGCGAACGGCCGCCAGCCCTCGAAGGCCCGGAACCGCTCGGGAAGGTAGGTGAGCAGGATTGCGCCGGTCGCCACGCCGAGCAGGTTGCCCTGGCCGCCGATCACCACCATCGCCACGAACAGGATGGACAGGATCGCGCCGAAGCTGGCCGGGTCGACACCACCCTGGCGGCTGGCGAACAGCATCCCGGAGAACCCGCCCAGCGCCGCGCCCATGGCAAAGGCCCACAGCTTGAACTTGAACGCCGGCACGCCCATCGCGGCGGCCGCGTCCTCGTCCTCCCTGATGGCCATCCAGGCCCGGCCGACCCTGCTGTGCTCCAGCCGGTGCACCGCGAAGACCATGACCAGCAGGATGACAAGCGCCAGCCAGTACCAGCGCTCGACGTCCAGCACGTTGAAGACACGCGTGCCGTCGGGCAGCGTGCCCGGCGGCTTGGGCACCCCGATGACGCCGAGCGGCCCGCCGGTGAAGGTCGAGTTGCGGGCGATGATCCGGATGATCTCGCCGAAGCCCAGGGTCACGATCGCCAGGTAGTCGCCGCGCACCCGCAGCGTCGGCCAGCCGAGGATGACGCCGGAGAGCATGGTGAACGCGATGGCGAGGGGGACACAGACCGCCCATGCGACGGCCCATTCCTCCGACAGGCCGTACCGCTGCTGGATCCACTGCGTGACGTAGGAGTCGGACGAGCCGAAGAGCGCGACCGAGTACGCACCGACGGCGAAGAAGCCGACGTAGCCGAGGTCGAGCAGGCCGGCCAGGCCGACCACCACGTTGAGACCGACGGCGACCAGCACGTAGATCGCGCACAGGAACAGCACGCTGGACCAGTCGGTGCCGCCGGGGATGATGTCGGTACGGATGTAGGCGGCCGGGTACCAGTTCAGGTACGGCAGGTAGAAGAGCAATGCGATCAGGGCCAGGACGCCGAGGGCCCTTCCCCATCGCGGCATGGCGGCCCACCGCTGGCGGACCTCGCGCATGTACTGCGCCCTGGCCTGGTCCCACTGCCGGATCCGGTCGTTCATGCGCGGGCCTTCGACAGCGACTCACCGAGGATTCCGGTGGGCCGGAACATCAGCACGACGACCAGCACGACGAACGCGGTCACGTCCTCCCAGTTGGAGCTGTACAGGGACGACGAGTAGACCTCGGCGACACCGAGCAACAGGCCGCCGAGGAGCGCGCCGCGCAGGTTGCCGATGCCGCCGAGCACCGCGGCCGTGAACGCCTTGAGGCCGAGCACGAAGCCGATGTCGAACTTGGTGATGGAGAATTTCATGGTGAACAGCAGCGCGGCGGCGCCGGCCATGATCCCGCCGACCACGAAGATCAGCATGATCACCCGGTCCTTGTTGACCCCCATCAGCGCCGCCGTGTCGGGGTCCTGCGCGACCGCCCGCACGCCGCGGCCCAGCCGGGTGCGGTTGATGAACTGGTCGAGGATGAGCATCATCACCAGCGCCGACATGATGACGATCACGTGCATGTTGGTGATCGTGGTGCCGGCTATCTCGACGAGTGCCACCTCCCGCACCAGCGTCGGCATCTGCACGGTGGCCCGCCCGAACGGCGCCCCGAAGAACCTGGCCAGCACGAAGCCGAAGATCTCCTGCAGGGACAGCGACACGCCGATCGCGGTGATCAGGAAGATCAGGCTCGGAGCGTTGCGCCGGCGCAACGGCCGGTACGCGACCCGCTCGACGATCAGCGCCGTGGTGCCGGCGGCGATCGCCGCCGCGAGCAGCGCGACGAGCAGGAACACCAGCACGACCGGCCCGGTGGCGCCGGTGGCGCCGAGCACGGCGTACGTGCCGAGCACGGTGAAGGTGCCCACCATGAAGACTTCCGCATGGGCGAAGTTGATCAGCCGCAGCACGCCGTAGACCAGCGTGTAGCCGAGCGCGACCAGGGCGTAGATCGAACCCTTGGACAGCCCGTTGATCGTGTGCTCGCCAAGATGGTCGATGAGGTTCGCGACGTCCACTAAGGCTCCATTGCGGTCGGTGCGGCCGGAAA
>Ga0299913_10005334_pt1 | contig 10958 bp, 6 predicted proteins | sample RVTome_9_FD_201360 | JGI IMG/M metagenome (GOLD analysis project Ga0299913, IMG submission 201360) | Soil microbial communities from uranium-contaminated site in the Upper Colorado River Basin, Wyoming, United States - RVT155D38 (version 2) ... | reverse complement strand
GAAAGCGTGGGCACGACGATCCGCGAGGGTCCCCCCTCGCAGCCGATGTGCGTCGAGGTGGCGGACGTCTTCCCGCCTGCCGCTCCGCGGTCGCTCGAGGCGGTCGCGAGCGACGGCGCGGTGAGCCTCATCTGGGAAGGGAACCAGGAGGCGGACCTGGCGGGGTACCTCGTGATCCGGAGTGAAGGCGTGGAGACTCGAATCCAGCAGCTCACACCGAAGCCGATCGCCGAGACGACGTACCGCGACACGGACGTGAAGCCCGGCGTGCGGTACGTGTACGTCATCGTGGCGGTCGATACCGCCGAGCCGCCCAACCGCAGCGGGCCGTCCAACGCGGCGGAGGTCACGGCGCGATGAGCGGCGACGGCCTCCGTGCGGGCGATCGCCTCTACCGCGTCGCCGACGGCGACCGGATCGTCCATGCCGTGCTGCGCGCCGCCGAGCTGATCGAGCTCGACGGGGACGTCTTCGACGCGCCGCGGCTCGCCGCGCCGATCCCGGGGGGACTCGCCGCCGTGCGCGTGCTCGCGCCGGTCCAGCCGTCGAAGATTGTCGCCGTCGGCCTCAACTACCGCGATCACGCGGCGGAGCAGGGCAAGCCGCTGCCGTCCGAACCGCTGATCTTCCTGAAGCCGTCGACGGCGGTCGTCGGGCCCGGCGACGCGATCCGGCTGCCGCCCGGCGCGGGACGCGTCGACCACGAGGCGGAGGCGGGCATCGTGATCCGGCGGCGGACGTTCCGCGCCGATGCCGCCCACGCCGCCAGCTGCGTGCTCGGCGTCACCTGCGTGAACGACGTGACCGCGCGCGACATCCAGCGGCGGGAGAACCGCTACACGCGCGCGAAGGGGTTCGATACCTTTGCCCCGGTCGGGCCGTGCGTCGCCATCGGGCTCGACAGCGGCGATCTCGCCGTCGAGGGCTGGGTCAACGGCGAGCGGCGGCAGGCCTCGTCCACGCGGCAGCTGATCTTCCCGGTCGCCGAACTGGTGGCATTCATTTCGAAGGTGATGACCCTGCTGCCCGGGGATATCATCTCTACGGGAACGCCGGCGGGGATTGGCGCCCTGGCGGCCGGAGACACCGTCATGGTCCGGGTGGCCGGCGTAGGGGAACTCGAGAATCCCGTCACTGATGTGTAGGAGCCTGTGATGAAGCTGTTTGTGGATACCGGCAACGTGAAGGAGGTCGAGGCGCTCGCCGCGCTCGGCATCCTCGACGGCGCGACGACCAACCCGTCGCTGATGGCGAAGCAGAAGGAGGATCCCCGCGCGATCCTCAAGCAGATCTGCCGGCTCGTGCAGGGCCCCGTCAGCGCCGAGGTCGTGGCGACGACTGCGTCCGAGATGGTGCGGGAGGGACGCGATCTCGCGACGATCGACGAGCACATCGTCGTCAAGGTGCCGTTCGGCAAGGAAGGCATCAAGGCCTGCCGGACGCTGACCGACGAGGGCATCCGCGTGAACGTGACGCTGATCTTCTCGCCGACGCAGGCGATGCTCGCCGCCAAGTGCGGCGCGGCGTACGTGAGCCCGTTCATCGGCCGCCTCGACGACATCGCGACCGACGGCATGCGTCTCATCGAGGAGATCGTCGAGATCTTCGACAACTACGAGTTCGGCACGGAAGTGCTGGTCGCGAGCGTCCGGCACCCGGTGCACATCGTGCAGGCGGCGCGCCTCGGCGCCGACATCTGCACGTGTCCGGCGGCCGTGCTCGAGAGCATGTTCAACCACCCCCTCACCGACATCGGCCTCGAGCGCTTCCTGAAAGACTGGGAGAAGGCGCAGGCGGCGCGGGTCTGACGCGCGCGGGCGCGGGCGCCGGCCCGCGCCCGGCCCGTGGCTCCTCCTGATGGACGCGACCGAGCGCCTCGCGGATCTCGAGCGCCGCGCCGAGCAGGGCGGCGGCGAGGAGCGGCTGCGCCGGCAGCACGACGCCGGGAAGCTGACCGCCCGCGAGCGCATCGACCTGCTCTTCGACGCCGGCAGCTTCGAGGAGATCGACAAGCTGGTGACCCACCGCTGCCGCGACTTCGGGATGGACACGCAGATCATCCCGGGCGACGGCGTGGTCGCCGGGCACGGGCGGGTCCAGGGACGGCCCGTGTACGCGTTCGCGCAGGACTTCACGGTGTTCGGCGGCTCGCTCTCGGAGACCAACGCCGCCAAGATCGTGAAGCTGATGGATCTCGCCGTGAAGATGGGCGCGCCGGTCGTGGGGCTGAACGACTCGGGCGGCGCGCGCATCCAGGAAGGCGTCGTGTCGCTCGGCGGCTACGCCGACATCTTCCTGCGCAACACGCTCGCGTCGGGCGTCATCCCGCAGATCTCGGCCGTGATGGGGCCCTGTGCGGGCGGCGCGGTGTACTCGCCGGCCATCACCGATTTCACGATCATGGTCCGCGGCACGAGCTACATGTTCGTGACCGGGCCCGACGTCGTGCGCACCGTCACGCACGAGGCGGTGACGAAGGAACAGCTCGGCGGCGCGGAGACGCACAACGCCCGGAGCGGCGTCGCGCACTTCGCCGTGGACGACGACCGGCAGTGCCTCGAGCTGATCCGGGAGCTGCTGTCGTACCTGCCGTCCAACAACCTCGATCCCGCGCCGCCCGGCCCGACGGAGGATGCGCCCGACCGGGAGGACGAGGCGCTCGATCGGCTCGTGCCCGCCGCGCCCAACCAGCCGTACGACATGCTCGATCTGCTGCGAAGCGTCGTCGACGACGGGGCGTTCCTCGAGGTGCACGAGCACTTCGCGCGCAACCTGATCGTGGGCTTCGGGCGGCTGCACGGCGCGACCGTGGGCTTCGTCGCCAATCAGCCGGCGCACCTCGCGGGCACGCTCGACATCGACGCGTCCGTGAAGGGCGCGCGGTTCGTCCGCTTCTGCGACGCCTTCAACATCCCGCTGGTGACCTTCGAGGACGTGCCGGGCTTCCTGCCCGGCGTCAACCAGGAGTACGGCGGCATCATCCGGCACGGCGCCAAGCTGCTCTACGCGTACGCCGAGGCGACGGTCCCCAAGGTCACGGTGATCACGCGCAAGGCGTACGGCGGCGCGTACTGCGTCATGGCGAGCAAGCACATTCGCACCGACGTGAACTTCGCCTGGCCGACGGCGGAGATCGCGGTGATGGGGCCGGAGGGCGCGGTCAACGTCCTGTACCGCCGCGAGCTCGAACGCGCGGAGGACCCTGATGCGCTCCGGGCGCAGCTGGTGGCCGACTTCCGCGAGAAGTTCGCGAGCCCGCTGGTCGCCGCCAGCCGCGGGTTCGTCGACGAGGTGATCCGTCCGCGCGAGACCCGGCGGAAGCTCATCTCCGCGCTCGCCCGCCTGGCGACCAAGCGCGATCGCAACCCGCCCAGGAAGCACGGCAACATGCCGCTTTGAGAGCCGGCTGCGGGCTTCAGGCTGCAGGCTGCAGGACGGGCCGCAGGCGCCGCTGCCGGCCTCGCGCTGTTGATAGAATCCGGAGCACGTGCGGAAGGTCCTGATTGCCAACCGTGGCGAGATTGCCGTCCGGGTCATCCGGGCGTGCCGGGAGCTGGGGCTGGCAACCGTGGCGGTGTACTCGGACTGCGACCGCACGGCGCTGCACGTCCGGCTCGCCGACGAGGCCCGTCCGCTCGGCGGTGATGCCGCACGCGACACCTACCTGCGGATCGACAAGCTGCTGGCGGCGGCGCGCGACAGCGGCGCCGACGCCGTGCATCCCGGTTACGGGTTCCTCGCGGAGCACGCCGGCTTCGCGACCGCCTGCCGCGAGGCGGGCCTCACCTACATCGGCCCTTCCGCCCGCGCGATCGCGGTGATGGGCAGCAAGACGGCCGCCCGCGAGGCGGCGGCCGCCGCCGGCGTCGCCGTCGTGCCCGGCTCGGGACGCCCGATCGATCCGCGCGACGAGCCGGGGGCGGCGCGTGCCGCCGGCGCGGTGGGCTATCCCCTGCTCGTGAAGGCGGTGGCGGGCGGCGGCGGGAAGGGCATGCGCCTCATCCAGGAGGAGCGGGAGCTCGGCGCCGCGCTGCGGGCGGCGGAGTCCGAGGCGCTCTCCGCCTTCGGCGACGGCGCCGTGTACTACGAGCGGTACGTCGAGCGCCCCCGGCACGTCGAGGTGCAGCTCATGGGCGACGGACACGGGACCGTCGTCGGCTTCGTGGAGCGGGAGTGCTCGATTCAGCGCCGGCACCAGAAGGTCGTCGAGGAGAGCCCGTCGATGGCGGTCGACGAGGCCGCGCGGCGCGCCCTGGCCGATGCCGCCGTCCGCATCGCGCGGCAGGTCGAGTACGCCAACGCGGGCACGATCGAGTTCCTGCTCGCGCCGGACGGCGCCTTCTACTTCCTCGAGATGAACACGCGGCTCCAGGTCGAGCACCCGATCACGGAGGCCGTCACCGGCGTCGACCTCGTCCAGTGGCAGCTCCGGATCGCCGCCGGTGAACGGCTCACGATCGATCCCGAGGCGGCGCTGACGCCGCGGGGACACGCGATCGAGCTGCGGATCTACGCCGAAGATCCCGACAGCGGCTTCCTGCCGTCGCCCGGACGCGTCACGTTCCTCCGTACGCCGTCGGGTCCGGGCATCCGCGACGACTCCGGCATCAGCGCTCCCGGCGAGGTGCCCGTCTTCTACGACCCGCTCATCTCGAAGCTCGTCGTCTGGGCGGCCGATCGTCCCGGCGCCGTCCGGCGCGCCGCCCGCGCGCTCGACGAGTACTGCATCGAGGGGGTGCGGACGACGCTGCCGTTCTTCCGCTGGCTGATGAGGCAGGAGGACTTCGGGACGGCGGCGTTCGACACCGCCTGGCTCGACCGCGCCATCGCCTCGCGCCCGGACGGGTCGTTTGCGGGGGACGCCGCCGGGGAGCTCGATCTTGCTGTGGTCGCCGCCGCGATTGCGGCACACGCAGGGCCCGAGTCGGGGCAGGCCGCGGGCCCGGGCGCGCACGCGGCCGGCGCCTGGACACTCGCCGCGCGCCGCGAGGCGCTTCGTTGACCCTCGCGTTCGAGGCCGCCGGCGTGGTCCGGCGCGTGCAGGTCCGGCAAAACGGCCCCCGCCTGAGCGTCGAGGTGGACGGGCGCGAGTACCTGGTGGATGCGGTCCAGCTCGAGCCGGGGCGATGGTCGCTGCTCGTGGGGCCCGAGGGCCGCGGCGTCGAGGCGCGCGTGCGTGACGACCGCCGCGGTGGCTGGACCGTCTTTCTCAACGGGAGCTCCGTTGCGGTAAGAGTGGAGGATGCCCGCCGCGTCCGGCGCCCCTGGGCGTCGGGCACCGGCGGAGGTGCGGCCGCTCAGGGCGAGGCGCGGGTCAGCGCGCCGATGCCCGGCAAGGTCCTGCGCGTGCTCGTCGCGCCCGGCGAGGCGGTGACCGCCCGGCAGGCCCTGGTCGTGGTCGAGGCCATGAAGATGGAGAACGAGCTGCGGTCGCCAAGGGACGGCACCGTGCTCGAGGTGTTCGCGCGCGAAGGCGCGTCGGTCGTGGCCGGCGCGCCGCTGCTCACAATCGGATGACATCGAAGGAACAGCCGGACTCCACGCGGCCCGGGGACGGCGACGGGCTGCCGCCGGGCGCTGCCGCGCGCAGGCGCCGCCATCCCCTCGTGCGGGCGCTCGCGGTCTTCGTGTCGGTGCTCACCGTCCTCCTGGTGGTGGCGGCAGTGACCACGCTCACCGTCGATCTCGGTCCCGCCCTGCGCGAGCGCGCCGAGCGCGCGGGCAGCGGCTACCTCAACCGCGATCTCCGCATCGGACGCCTCGGGGTCCGCCTGCTTGCCGGCAGCTTCATCGTCGAGGACCTGGTCATCGGCGGCTACCGGCCGGAGGACCGTCCGTTCCTCACCGCCCGGCGGATCGAGATCGCCATGCCGCTCGGCGCGCTGCTGCGCCGCGAGATCCTCTTCGAGTCGGTCGTGATGAGCGACTGGCGGATGCTCGTCGAGACGTGGCCGGACGGCACGCACAACTTCCCGCGCTTCGTGCGGCCCGGCGCGAGGTCCGGCCCGCGCCGCTTCGTCACGACCATCCAGTGGGTGCACGCGCGCGACGGAGAGTTCACCTTCGAGGATCACGGGGTGCCGTGGAGCACCGTGGCCCGCAACCTCGACGTGCGCGTCTCGAAGGACGAGGGCTATGGAGGGACGGCGACGTTCTCGAACGGGACCGTCGCGATCCAGAGCTACGAGCCGATGCGCGCCGACATGGAGTCGGTCTTCACCATCGACGGCCCCTTCGTCCGGTTCAGCCGCATCGCCCTCGTGACCGACGGCGCCGTCTCGGACGTGACCGGCTTCGTGGATCTCGGGCGCTGGCCGGAGCAGGTCTGGGACGTGCGATCCCGGATTCAGTTCCCGCGGATGCGCGAGATCTTCTTCGCCGGCGAACCCTGGCGGGTGACGGGCGAAGGGACGTTCGACGGCACGTTCCATCTGTTCAAGGGAGGACGCGAGCTGAAGGGCCGGTTCGCCAGCGCCCGGACGGCCGTCAACCAGCACCCCTTCGAGGACCTCGAGGGCTCGCTGCTCTGGGTGCCGCGCGCGTTCCGCGTGACGGACGCCCGCGCGCGCGTGTACGGCGGTGCCGCCCGCTTCTCGTACGCCATGGAGCCGCTCGGCACGGGCTCGCGGCCCCGGGCCCTCTTCGACGCGGACTACGAGGAGGTCGACATCGGCGCGTTCACGCGGGCGATGGACGTGCAGGGCTTCGAGCCGGCGGGACGCGCCTCGGGGCGCAGCCGGCTGGTGTGGCCGCTCGGACGCTTCGCCGAGGCGAGCGGCGAGGGACGCGTGGCGATCGATCCCCCCGCGGGAACCACGATGCTGGGGCGCGTCGCGGATCCTGCGGTGGTGGCGCAGGTGGAGCAGCTCGGCGAGGAGTGGGGGCCCTTCGATGCGGCGCCGCTGCGGGGCCCCGTGCCGGTCGGCGCGCAGCTGGAGTACCGCTTCGATCCGCGCGAGGTGGAGATCGCGCCGAGCCGGTTCGCCACGGCGAGGACGTACGTCGAGTTCCAGGGCCGCACCGCGTGGGGGGACCGATCCGAGATCCCGTTCCACGTGACCAGCGCCGACTGGCAGGAGAGCGATCGGCTGCTCGCGGGCATCATGACCGCCTTCGGCGCGCAGACCTCGGCCGTGCAGGTGGGAGGCTGGGGCGAATTCGACGGCGTCATGACGCGGTCGTTCCGGCAGCCCCGCGTGGAAGGACGGTTCACCGGCCGCCGGCTCCGGGCGTGGGACGTGACCTGGGGCGACGGGTCGGGGCACGTCGTCGTCGAGAACTCGTACGTGACGGTCACCGGAGCGGTGCTGCGGCGCGGCGACGCCGAGATTGGCGCCGACGGGATCTTCTCGCTTGGCTATCCGCGCCGGGACGGCGGCGAGGAGCTCAACGCACGCATCCGGCTGACGAACCGGCCGGTCGCCGATTTGAGGCGCGCCTTCGCGCTCGACGACTATCCGGTCGAGGGGCGCCTGAGCGGGGAGTTCCACCTGTTCGGGCAGTACGAGGGTCCGAACGGCTTCGGCCGCCTGCGCATCGACGAGGGCACCGCGTACGGCGAGTCGTTCGAGCGGGGGACGGCCGCGCTGCGGTTCGAGGGCAACGGCGTCCGCCTCGACGGCATCGAGGTGACGAAGGGCGAGGGGACGGTCACCGGCGCGGCGTTCGTCGGCTGGAACGGGACGTACTCGTTCAACGCCACGGGCCAGCGGCTGCAGGTCGAGACGCTGCAGGTCGCCGCTTATCCCCAGGCGCCGCTCTCCGGGCAGCTCGAGTTCACGGCGTCGGGCAGCGGGCGCTTCGAGGAGCCGCGCTACGACGTCCGGCTGAGCGTCAGCGACCTGTTCGTCGCCGACGAGGGCGTCGGCGAGGTGACCAGCCGGCTGTCGGTCAGGAGCGCGATCCTCTCGCTGGAGGTCGAGGCCGCCTCGCCGCGGCTGTCGGTCTCGGGCACCGGCCGCATCGGGCTGACGCCGGACGCAGACGCCGATCTGACGCTGCGATTCACGGACACGTCGCTCGATCCCTACGTCCGCATGATCGAGCCGCGGCTCTCCCCGTTCACGACCGCCGTGGTCAGCGGCAGCGTGCGCGTCGCCGGCGAGCTGCGGAACCTCGAGCACCTGCTCGTCGAGGGCGTGGTCGAGGACGTGCAGCTGCGGCTGTTCGACTACGGCCTGCGGAACGACGGGCGCCTGCGGTTCGTCCTCGAGCGCCAGCGGGTGAACCTCGCCGAGCTGCGGCTGGTCGGGGACGGCACCCGGCTGGACGTCACCGGCTTCGTTCCGCTGGGCGACGAGGACATGGCGGTGGAGGCGAGGGGCGATGCGAACCTCGGCATTCTCCAGGGGTTCTTCCGCGACCTGCGCAGCTCGGGCCAGGCCAGCCTCGCCGCCACGATTCGCGGGCCGCTGAGCCGCCCGGCGTTCTCGGGGACGGCGTCGATCGCCGGGGGCCGCGTCCGGCACTTCGCGCTGCCGCATTCGCTCGAAGCGATGAACGGGCGCGTGACGTTCGACGGCACCGGGGCGCGGCTGGACCGCCTGACGGCGCGGCTGGGCGGCGGGCTCGTGCAGTTCGGCGGCCGCATCGGCTTCGAGGGCTATGTGCCGGGGGAGCTGAACATCACCGCCTCGGGCCAGGACATGCGGCTGCGCTATCCGCAGGGGTTCCGGTCCGTGGTCGACGCCGATCTGGCGCTGCGCGGATCGTTCAGCGCGCCCGTGCTGAGCGGCGACGTGCTCGTCAAGAGCTCCGTGCTGACGCGGCGGTTCGACACCAGCCTCAACTGGCTCGCCTTCACGGGCGGCGGCGCGGACCTTCCGGCCCCGGAGGCGCCGACCGGCATTCCGGTGCGGTTCGACGTCCGGGTGCGCGCGCCCGGCAGCCTGCGCATCGACAACAACGTGGCGCGCATCGTCTCGAGCGCCGATCTGACGCTGCGCGGCACGTACGACCAGCCGCAGCTGTTCGGGCGGGCGGAGATCGATCGAGGCCAGGTGCTCTTCGAGGGCCGGCGGTACATGATCACGCGCGGCACCATCGACTTCAGCAACCCGACGCGCATCGAGCCGTTCTTCGACCTGCAGGCGGAGACCCGGGTCCGCGCGCCGGGCCAGACCTACCAGGTGACGCTGAGCGCGGTGGGGACCGTCGATCGGTTCCAGTACGTCCTCGACTCGGATCCGCCGCTGCCCGAGGTGGACGTGCTGTCGCTGCTCCTGAGCAACGTGGCGCCGACGGATCCCGAGCTGGCGCGGCTCCGGGCGCCGGAGACCGCCGAGCAGCAGCTGCTGCAGGCGCGCGCCGCGCAGCTGCTGGTGAGCCCGCTGTCGGCGGGCGTCGGGCGCGTGGTGGAGCAGACGTTCGGCGTGGACACGTTCCAGATCACGCCCTCGCTCAACGATCCGTCGCAGCAGTCGTCGCGGTTCAACCCCGGCGCGCGGCTGACGATCGGCAAGCGCGTGTCGGACCGCGTCTACCTCACGTTCTCGCAGAGCCTCACACCCTCGTCGACGAGCCGGGATCAGATCATCCTTCTGGAGTACGACCAGAGCGATCGGCTCTCCTGGCTGCTGTCGCAGAACGAGGACCGCACGTACGCGCTCGAGGTGCGGGTGAGGCACGCCTTCTGATGCGGCTGCTCGTCTGCGCGGCGCTCGCGATCGCCGCGTCCGTCTCCGCGGCCGCCCAGGCGCCCGTGGAGGACCTCATCGGCCGGCGCATCGCGTCGGTGCGCGTCGAGGTCGAGGGCGTGTCGACCGACGAGATCGAGCTGGCCGACCTGATCGAGACCCGGCCCGGCGAGCCGCTCGATCCGCGGCAGGTGCGCGAGAGCATCGCACACCTCTACGGGCTCGGACGCTTCGAGGACATCCGCGTCCACGGCGTCGAGGTCGAGGGCGGCGTGGCGCTGCGCTACGAGCTCCTGCCGGTGCACTCGGTCCGGCGGATTGCCTTCGCCGGCCGGCAGGCGCTGAGCGATGGCCGGCTCCGCCGCGCCGTGGAAGAGCGCTTCGGCGCGTCGCCGTCCGCCGCGCGGCGCAGCGAGGTGGCGGCGCACCTGGAGCAGGTCTACCGCGATCACGGCTACCTGCAGGCGCGCATCACCTCGCGGCTCGACATCCAGCAGGGCGCCGACCGGACGACGCTCGTCTTCGAGATCGAGGCGGGCCCGCGCGTGCGGGTCACGGAGGTGGTGCCGGAGGGCAACGCGCCAGGCGGCCTCGGCGAGGCGCTGCGGGAGCTCGACTTCGAGCGTGGCGAGCCCTACGAACGCGATCGCGTCGAGTCCCGGCTCGCGGACTACGTCGCCGGCCTGCGGCGGCGGGGCTATTACGAGGCGCAGGGCGATCACCGGCTCGTCGCCTCCGACGACGGCCTGACCGGACGCCTGGTGATCGCGCTGGACGCCGGCCCCCACATCACGCTCGTGTTCGAAGGGGATCCCGTCCCCCCGCGCGTCCGCTCCGAGCTCGTGCCGATCCAGCGCGAGGCGTCGATCGACGAGGACCTGCTCGAGGACGCGACGCACGGGCTGCAGGAGCACTTCCGCCGCCTCGGCTACCGCGACGCGGCGGCCGTGTACACGAAGGAGCCCCGCAACGGCGAGCTCGCTATCGTGTTCCGGGTCGACCGCGGGCGCCAGTACGTCGTGCGGCGGATCGCCATCTCCGGCAACGACAGCGTGCCGTTCGCCGAGATCGCCGCCCTGCTGCAGCTGCGCGAGGGGGAGCCGTTCTCCGAGGCGCTGCTCGAGGCCGACGAGGAAGCCATCGCCGAGGCCTATCATCGCCGGGGGTTCGCGTCCGCCACGGTCACGCCCCGCACGGAGACGGATCCGGATGCCGCCCCCGTGCCCGTCGACGTCACGCTCGCGATCGCCGAGGGCCGGCGTACGATCGTCGAGTCCGTCACATTCGCCGGGAACGAGGCCTTCGACGCCGCGACGCTGCGGT
>Ga0299913_10005333_pt1 | contig 10959 bp, 7 predicted proteins | sample RVTome_9_FD_201360 | JGI IMG/M metagenome (GOLD analysis project Ga0299913, IMG submission 201360) | Soil microbial communities from uranium-contaminated site in the Upper Colorado River Basin, Wyoming, United States - RVT155D38 (version 2) ... | reverse complement strand
GGCGCAACCGGGCGGAGGGCCAAGCCGACGCCGCGATCGCCGACAACATCGTGCTGAAGCGGTCCCGATCGGGTGCGACGACCGCAGTGATAGTGGCCGGTCCCTCGCGTCGTGCAGCGCTACGAGTGATGGACAAGGCGCGCAACAGACCCGCCGCAGAAACGATTAGGCGCAAGCACCGGTGGTGGCGCAACTGGCTGCGCGATGCAAAGCTGCCGAAGAACGCTCCCTCGGTCGTCACGCGTCTGGCGAAGAGAGGCCTCATCACGTTGCACCAAGCGACCGACGCCGAGACGAAGATGATCGTCGCATCGGTCGCTACCCAGCCGCCCTACGGGGTCGACTGGATCCGCGAGGGCGCGTACATGAACCGGGCTCTGGAGTATGCCGGGCATCCCGAAACGGTCAGGGCTCACAACATCCGGTACGGACAGCTACAAGCGACCGCGGGCCAACAGCCACAAGGGGGCCAACCGATCCCGCCGGGCAACTGGGCGCAGAACTACTACGCGGACGGCGTGGTCGGAGGATCGATCCCCTACGAGATCGACGAGACCGGTTACGGCATCTGGACGTTGTGGGATCACTACGCTCAAACGACCGATCGCGACTACCTGCTCTTGCCGGCCGTGTACGAGGCGATCCAACGCGCGGCCCACTATCTGAAGGACCCGCCCCCTCTCGGCTGCACGGACGCGACGAACGACCTGCAATGCAGAGCGAACGAGGGCGATCAGCAGACGACCAGCCAAACCCTGGTCGGTGCCCAAGCTGTGTGGCTCGGCCTCGACTCGGCGGTCAACGCTGGACGCGTGCGAGGCACCGAGGTCGCCCTGCAGAACGCGGACGACTGGGCCGCCCGGCGGGACGAGCTGGCGGCCGCCATTGAGGCGAATTTCTTCGACCCGGAATGCAACTGCTATACGAGGGACTACGAGACCGGTGGGGCATTCCTGTGGCCGGTCGGCTACAAGCGTTATGGATCAGAGCGATCGAACGCCCAGGCGAACGTCAACTTCCGCCACATGCGACGGGTGATGCGGGGCACCGTGACCCAGGGCCGTTACGAGTCCAAGATGCTGTTGGGTAACGCGTACGCGTGGGCCCGCACCGGCGACGTCGGCAAGGTGAAGAAGGCCCTGGTGTGGGTGGCAAGGAACCCGACGACGGACGCGACCGGACTCCTCGGCGAAGCCTGGATGCACTACCCGAACGAGAACGGCAAGTTGACGACGATGGTGGGTCAGCCCCACGCGCCGAGCCACGCGATGTTCTACCTCGCGGCCCTCAAAGCCTATGGAGCGAAGAACTACTCGTTCGACTGAGGTTCGCCCGGCACGAGCGGGACGAAACGCGCGGGGGTCAACATCCTCACCCTGACGGCGTGGTCACCGCGGCGGATAAAGATCCACACCTCGTCCCCGTGGTCGGCGCCGAGTGGGATCACCAGCCGGCCCCCCTCGACCAGTTGCTGCACGAGCGCGTCGGGGAGGTGTTCCGCCGACGCGGACACGATGATGGCTTGATAGGGAGCCTTGCCTGCGACCCCCTTCCACCCGTCCCCCACGACCAGCTCGACGCCCTCGATCCCCGCTCGTTCGAGGTTCGCCCGGGCCGCGGCCGAGATCGACGCGTAGCGCTCGACCGACACGACATCTCCGGTGAGCTTCGCGAGCAACGCGGTCTGATAGCCGAAGCCCGTGCCAACCTCTAATACCCGGTCTTCGGGGAGCACATCGGCGGCATCGATCATGTGTGCGATCAACGAAGGCTGGCTGGTGGTCTGGTGTTCGAGGATCCCGATGGGCCGGTCGGCGTAGGTCTCGCGCGTCCCCGAGGGGACGAAATAGCTCCTGTCGACATCCCTGAACGCCTGGACCACGCGGGGGCTGACGCCCGCATCTTCGATCAGCCGCGCGAGGGATGCGTGATCGCCCGGCTCTCTGGACCACCGCATGAGATGACCCTATGCCTCTGGCGTTAGGGTCTAGAGATGTCTAGATACAAGCGTCTGTCGGTCCTCGACGAGCTCTTCTTGCACCTCGAAGGCCCCAACACCCACATGCATGTGGGCGGGGCCATCGTCTTCGAGGGGCCCGCTCCCGACTACCGGGAATTTCTGGACTCGGCGGCCAAACGGCTGCAGTTGGTCCCGAGGTTCCGGCAGAAGCTGATGACGGTTCCTTTCGGGGTCGGACGCCCGGTATGGGTCGACGACACGCATTTCAACATCGAGTACCACGTCCGCCACACGGCGCTGCCGGCCCCCGGCGACGACGAGAAGCTCAAGCGGCTGACCGCTCGCATCATGAGCCAGCAGCTCGATCGCTCGAAGCCGCTGTGGGAGCTGTGGTTCGCCGAGGGCTTGAGCGGCGATCGCTGGGCGCTCGTGTCGAAGACACACCACTGCCTCGTGGACGGAGTCTCGGGGGCCGACATCATGTCGGTGATCCTCGACCTGACACCGGAAGGTGAAGAGCTCGAGGTCGAACCGTGGCGTCCGGAGCCCGAGCCCACGCCGGATGCCCTGCTCGTCGATGCGCTGAGGGAGCGTCTGACCTCTCCGACGGAAGCGCTGCGGATCCTGCAGTCGTCGCTCATGGACCCGGGGCAACTCCCCAACCGTCTGTACGAGGGGGCCAAGGCGATCGGAGCGTTCGTCGGCGGGTCGCTCGACTTCGCACCGCCGAGCTCGCTGAACACCCAGATCGGTCCTCACCGCCGCTTCGAGACCGTGCTGGTCGACCTCGAAGAGCTGAAGCGCATCAAGAACTCGCTGGGTGGGACAGTCAACGACGTCGTCCTGTCGGTCGTCTCGGGCGGGCTGCGCCGCCTGTTGAAGGCGCGCGGCGAACGCGTCGAGGATCTCGAACTGCGCGCGATGGTTCCGGTCTCGGTGCGGGCGGACCAGGACCGCGGCGCGCTGGGCAATCAGGTGGCTTCCGTCTGGGCCCCCCTGCCGGTGTCGGTGGCCGATCCGATCGAGCGCTTGCACTTCGTGACCGACAAGATGAAAGACCTGAAGAGCTCGGGCCAGGCGGTCGGGGCTCAGCTGTTGACCTCGCTGGGTGAGTACGCGCCCTCGACGATCCTGAGCCAGGCGTCACGCCTCGTCGCGCGCCAGCGTGCGTACAACCTCGTGGTGACTAACGTGCCGGGGCCGCAGTTCCCGCTCTACAGCCTGGGTTGTCGGATGAAAGAGGTCTACCCGGTCGTGCCGCTGTCGGACAACACGACGATCGGTATCGCGCTGCTGTCCTACAACGGAGTCGTCGGCTTCGGCATCCTCGGCGACTTCGACGCGGCCCCCGACCTCGCCGTCCTAGCCGAGGGCATAGAGAAATCGATCGCGGAGCTAGGGAGTAGCGCGTAGCGCTCCTAGTTCCGCGAGCCCCAGGTGAGGCGGATCAGGCAGGAGAGTCGGGTTGCTCCGGCGAATCCGCACGTAATGCGCAGACTCCTCCTTTCGGTCATCCTCACCACCGCCCTCCTAGCCGGTGGGGCCGCGGCCCCCGCGGGTGCCGTCCCGGATATACCTCCCAAACTCGATCCCGCGGTGTTGAGCGGCCCCAGTCCGCGGGCCATCGTGATGTTCGACCATGAGGTCGACGACACGACGATAGGCCGGCTGTCGGCTGCCGGCATCGAGGGGGTGCTCGTGTTCGACGCGATCGACGCGGTCGCCGTCCTGGGCCCGCGCTCGTCGTACATCGACATCGCGCGCTGGGACGACGTCTCATGGGTCGACGACGACACTCCGATCGAGTTCCACAATGACGTCGCCAAGCTCGATACCGGGGTCGACAAGGTGCGTGCCGGCGAAAGTCCACTCAAGACCTCGTACACCGGCGAGGGCGTGACGGTCGTGGTGGTCGACTCGGGCGTGGACACGACTCATCCTGATCTCATAGATCGCGTCGCGGTCAACGTCGACATGGAGCATGCGCCTCTTGTCGATCCGGCCACGGGCGGGGCCTACTCGACGACCTATGCGGAGCGACCGGTTGGTACCGACGAATACGGGCACGGCACACACGTCGCCGGGATCGTCGGAGGAAGTGGGAGCGTTGGCCAGGGTGCGGATCTCAGCGGAGTTGCTCCCGGCGCGACGTTGATCAATTGCAAGATCGGGTTATCGAGCGCCTTCGAGACCTCGGCGCTCGCCTGCTACCAGTGGATCCTCGATAACCGCACCGATCCCCGCTTCCCGGGAGGGATCGCCCTGGCTACTAACTCATGGGGTCTCAGCGACGATCTTACGGGAGCGCGACCGCTCGAAGTGATGGTGCGCGAGGTCACCAGTGCCGGCATCACGCTCGTGTTCTCGGCCGGGAACTCCGGACCCATGGAGAGCAACGAGTCGACGGTCGTGCCTTATCCCGGTCGCATGGAGGAAGTCATCACCATCGGCGCCACCTGCAAGTCGAAGGGATCGAACGCGACCACATGCGACCCGCTAGGGGTGGCATCGTTCTCGAGCCAAGGTCCCGAGGTCGACGTCGTTGCTCCGGGAGTCGACATCTGGTCGACACGCCCGAGCGCGGCCGCCGGTACGGTGACCGGACTCGTCCTCGGGAGCCAAGCGACGCCGGGTGCATCCCCTGCCGATCAGGCGGGTAACCGGGGGTTCTACATCGGCATCTCCGGCACCTCGATGTCGGCTCCTCACGTCGCCGGCATCGTCGCCCTCATGCTCCAGGCGCGCTCGTCGTTGCGGCCCAAGCAGGTGGAAAAGATCCTGATCCGCACCGCCACAGACCTTGGACCGAAAGGCTTCGACGTGGGTTACGGGCACGGGTTCGTCGACGCCCTGGCCGCGGTGAGGGCGGCCGAGAGATTCGGCCGTCGCTGACGCCGAGCGCCGGAACCTAGTTACTGCGCTGAGATACCGCTATGCGGTACTCCGGAGCAGTAACGCGCGAGGCTAGGGCTACTGGAGCTTCGGACCTCTTACGAGGCTCCCCACAACTCCCGCCGTCATGGTCTTCGCTCCCTCGCACGGGACGGTGCAACTGTCGGCGAAGGCCGCGAACGGGATCCCATCCGGGCTGATCACGACGTCGATGAAGTCGACCGCATCCTGGCAGCGTCTCGGGCCGCAATCGCCGCGCGTCAACGGATCCTTCGGGTCGTTGACGGTCCCGGAGTAGAAGATCGGGTCCTTGTCGAAGACGTTGTCGGACATCGTGATGAAGCCGTCCCACGCGACCTTGTCGATGGGGTACGTGCGCTTGTCGATCTTGCCCTTGACGTCGTCGGTGCCGTAGTAGGCGATCGCAACGCTGCCCGGCTTGCCCACGTCGAGGGTGGCATGGACCGTCTCGGTCAATCCGGGGGCCGCGATCATCATCGGCTTGCCCCACGTCTTGCCGTTGTCTCTGGACACCGCGAGATGTGGCATGCGCATCTCGTCGAGGTAGACGTAATAGACGTTGCCCTTGGCGTCGACCGCAACGCTGGGGTCGGGGCCCCACACCGCGGTGTCATCGGCGACCTTGACGTGTTCCCAGGTCAGGCCCTCATCGCGGCTGATCGAGGCCCACGGCTGCTCGCAGTGCTCCTTGGGCAGGAACACGGTGCCGTCTTCGCCGACCACCCCGTGTCCGTGTAGTCCACCGCAGTCGCGCACGGGGTCGTCTCCGGCATCATCTGCGGGATAGAACGCGGGAGTCCCGGTCGGGTGGAACGTCAGACCTCCGTCGATCGACTTGCTGCAGGAAGAGGTGGCGACGTCGTTCCAGCAGTAGTAGACGAGGTTGTCGTAGCCGATCGGGGTGGAAGACACCGGAGGTCCACCGAACAGCGACTGATGATCGTTGACGGGACGACCGCACGCGAGTGGGTTCGTCGTCCAATCGGTCTCGAGATCGTCGACGTAGGACATGTACGAGCACGCGACGGTCAGGTCGATGTTGAAGATGCGACCGGTCCACTCGTCGACCCAGATGTAGGGGTCGACTGACAGCCGATGGGCGGCCTGACCGCTGGGCAGCTTCGGAGACTTGTCATCCCACGTGTGTCCGCCGTCGGCCGAGCGCATCACGAAGATCGAGGTGTTCGATTCGAAAGCCGTGTAGACCATCTCGCCCGCTTTCGTGAAGCCCATGGTCGGCTCGATGGCATCTTTGCCGACCTGATAGATCCGCCCATCGGGGGCTTTCGACGTCACGGAGCGGTCCTTGATGACCTTCCCACCGGCGTGGTGTGCGACGGCCCGGTCCCCGGAACCATCGCCGGAAGCGGTGGCGGAGATGCTGCCCGGGAAGGAGCCGACCAGGCCCAGGGCGAGGACGACGGCGAACGAGAGGCAGAGGCGAACTAGACGGGGCACCGGGAGTGTCCTTTCGATGGTGTTCGGGGTCCCCTCAAGGTTCGACACCGGCCCCCTGCTACCTGCCCGAAAGGTTCGATTCCGGACGAAACGGACTAGCGGCGCCCCTCGTAGGTGTCCAGGCGGCGGCAGACCTCGATCGCCCGGCGCTCGAGCTCCTCGAAGTCCCCTGCGGCGGCGATGTCGTCGTCGAAGACGGCGTCGGCGAAGCCGCATAGCTCGGCCCCCGCGTGGAGGTAGCCAAGGTAGTTCTCAGCTGTGATCCCCCCGGAGACGAAGATGGGCGTGGGCCTCAGGGGGCCGAGGATGTTCTGGATGTAGGCGGGGCCGCCCAGCTGCTCGGCCGGGAAGACCTTGATCCAGTCGGCCCCCGCCTCGCGGGCGGTGAAGATCTCGGTCGGGGTGGCGGCACCCATGATGATCGGGACGCTGAGCTCGTGGGCCGCCTCGATCGCCTCGGGGATCACGACGGGGGTGACGATGAACTCGGCCCCGGCGTCGTAGGCCTCCTTGACCTGCTCGGGGGCCGTGATGGTCCCGGCCCCGACGAGAGCGTCGAAGCGCCCGGCGACCTCTTCCAGGGCATCGATGGCGTCGGGCATGTTGAGGGTGATCTCGACGACCTCGAAGCCCCCGCGCACGGCAGCCCCGATCGCCTCGACCGCATGCTCCCGCTTCTGCATGCGCATGACGGCGACGACGGTGGCCTCGCGGAGCCTCTTGGCCCGCCCCTCGAACAGCTTGGCATTCATGAAATCCAGGGTACCCGCCCTTTTCTACCTAGATCGCGGGGTTTCTGTCGCAGCTGGCTTCTATGGTGAGGGCGATGCGCATATCGGTAGCCGCGTGGAGTCCGGAGTACTCGGCCGAGATCGACCTAGGACCCGATGAGGTCACTGTCGAGCAGGTCGATTGCTCGGTCGAGCCGGGCCCGTGGGAGCCACGGTCGCCCGGAGATATCGGCGCGCTCGCGGACCTGCCGCTGGCCTTCGTCGACGGCACGCGCCGGATCGATGCGCGGCTCTTCCTCTCCGACAACGGCTCCGCCCCGGTCAGCGGGGTGGCAGGCTCCGTCGGCGTGGGGGCGGTCGTTTGCGATCCGGCCCCCGGGGGCCCGGGGGGTCGCAAGGTCTCCAACGGCGAGCCGAGGCGTGCTCGTGTGGCGGAGATGCGGATCGACCGCTTCATCGCCGCAGGTGACGGGACCCGCGTCTCGCTGTCGGGCGCCGCGGGTCTCACCTACCAACCGCTGCCGGTCCCGGGCACGGGCACCACCATCGACGGCCTCGTCGGCGCGGTGCACGAGTCGATGAGGGTCCGCGAGGCTCAACTGGCTCTCGAGATGGCGACCAGTCACCTCGTCTTCAGCGACGGGCCCTTCGCGGTGATGCGTCCCGAGGCCGTCCGGGTGGTGGCGTTCATCAAGTCCCACCAGCGCCGCTACCTCGATGAGGACCACGAGCAGATCATCGGCAAACTCGGCTGCGGCGAGCGCACCCCGCTGTTCGCCTTCGGCGAGCCCCGCCCCCGCTACTCCTGGTACCTCCGGCTCTGCGCTCTCGAGGCCGACGACCACCTCTGGCACGGCCTGGTCCGATGTGAGGCCCCCGCGTCGGTAGGCCTCGCGGGGGTGATCGAGCTCGCCGATGCCTCGGCGTCCCTGCTCCCCCAGTTCGCGTCGTTGCCTCACTGGGATCCCCGCGCCCCACAGAACCTCGTTCCGGTGGCAGGGTTGGAGAAGCGCCTGCGGCACCTGCTCGGCGACCGCGAGCTCGTTTATCGCATGATCAGATCGGCAGCGAACAAGGCGGCGGACGAGGGGAACGGCGGATGACGGACACACCGGTGGGACTCGTGCTTGGTTCGGAGGCTTCGAACACGACCGAGTTCAAGGTCGTGTTGCACGAGGACGAATACCTGCAGCTCGACGATCTCGTCGTCGTCCGCACCCAGGTGCCGAAGGTCGGCGAGGTCGCTACCTACGGGATGGTCACCGAGATCGAGACCGTGTACGAAGGCACGACCTTCCAGTCCGACACCTTCCGCGTCGCGGTCGAGGGGACGTTCCCGGCCGAGAAGTCCCGGTGCGCGACGGTTCAGACCGTGCGCGTGATGCCCGAGATCTGGGTCGCACCGGATCCGGGCGAGCACGTCCATCGCGCAAGCGGGGACGAGCGCAAGAAAGCTCTCTATTACGACGAGATGGGGGCCGGAGGAACGCCGCGTGCGCTTCCGGTAGGCCTATCCCACGACGACGAACCCGTGTGGATCGATGTTGACTTCTTCGACGGCACCAAGGGCGCACACATGAACATCGCGGGTGTATCGGGGGTCGCCACCAAGACCTCGTTCGCGTTGTTCTTCCTGCGCTGTCTCACTTCGCACCCCGAGGTCATGGGCCGCAGCGCGAACAACCTCAGCGTGTTGGTGTTCAACGTCAAGGGCGACGACCTGATGTTCCTGGACAAGCCCAACAACCGTTTCGGTCCAGAGGCACGTGACGAGTGGGCGAAGCTGGGGATGCATCCGAGTCCGTTCGAATCGGTCTCGTTCTGGGGACCCACCGGCGAGCGCAAGGACGGCATCCCCGAGGGGCGCAACATCCGTTCGGGCATCCACGCTTTCCGCTGGACCCCGCGGGAGTTCGTCGACGAGGGGTTGTTGCGTTTCCTCTTCACCGAGTCCCAGGACATCCGCCAACAGATCACCTTCGTCGCCGAACGGGTCGAACGACAGCTGCAGCGGTTCGCGCAAGACGTTGACGGTCAACCCGGGGCGATAGTCCTCAGAGATCCGACGTCTCTCCCGAACGAGGACAACAAGCCGGTGATCCCGATGAAGGACGAGAAGGTCATCACGAACCTCTACGACCTCGTCGAAGCGCTCGAGGAATACCTCGAACCGGAGGGCGGCGAAGCCGATTACGCGTGGTCCGGACGGGTGGCACCGGGCACCGTCGGGGCATTCATGCGCCGGATGCGCGGCTCTCTCCCACGGGTCGGGCGTCTCGTGCGCGCGGGTGAGAGCCGACGGATCGACCGCAGCGTGGAAGCCGTCACCGTCGTCGACATCTACGACCTGCACGAAGCCGCCCAGCGGTTCGTCGTCGGAGCGTTGATCGCCGAGGTCCACCGCGACAAGGACGGCAAAGGACGCTTCCCACTATCGGTCATCGTGCTCGACGAGCTCAACAAGTACGCGCCACGCGAAGGCTGGTCCCCGATCAAGGACACGCTCGTCGACATCGCCCAGCGCGGGCGGTCGCTCGGGATCCTGCTGATCGGCGCGCAGCAGACCGCGTCGCGCATCGAAAGCGACGTGTTGTCGAACGCCTCGATCCGGGTGTCCGGCCGCCTCGATGCGGCCGAATCCGAGAAGGGCGAGTACGGATGGATGCTGCCGTCGACCAGGGCCCGGGCCAAGCTGTTGAAGCCGGGAACGATGGTGCTGTCCCAGCCCCCGATCCCGGCCCCCGTCTCCCTCCGTTTCCCTTATCCCCCGTGGGCGACCCGTTCCGAAGAGGTCGAGGAGACCGGCGGCAGCCCGCTCGAAGGCCTTTAGTTGCGGGTCCTTCACACCGCCGACTGGCACGTCGGCAAGAAGCTCGGCCGGGAGGAACGCCAGGACAGCGAAGCGGCTCTCAACGAGGTCGTTGATATAGCGCGCGACCGTGACGTCGATGCCGTCCTCGTGGCGGGAGATCTGTTCGATCGCGCCACTCCCCCGCTCGACTCACTGAATCTCGTACTCGGAACGTTGCTCGAGCTTGCCAAGACGGGGGCCAAGGTGGTCGCGATCCCCGGCAACCACGATTCCCCCGAGCTCTTCCGCGTGCTCGCGCCGTTGCTCGAGCGGTTCGGCGTCTATCTCGTCCACAAGCCACTGGAACCCGACGCAGGCGGCATCGTGAGCGTCCCGTCGCGCGACGGCACGACGACGATGCGGGTCGCGTGCGTGCCGTTCATCCACGAGAGCGCGGTCATCGACCTCATGGGGGTAGCCGAAGAGGGCTACAAGGACTACGCCGACCGGATCCGCAAGGTCACCTCTTATTACGCGCGCTGGATGGTGGATCACCCTCAGAAGGACACCGTCGATGTGTTGATGGCGCATTTCATGGTCCACAAGGCGATCCCTTCGGGGACCGAGCGCGAGTTGCACATCGGCGAGGCGTACATGGCCGCAGCGGACGCGATCCCGACCGATCTCAAGTACGCCGCCCTCGGCCATATCCATCTTGCTCAGGAGGTCCCCGGGTCGTCGATCCCGGCGCGTTTCTCCGGCGGATTGCTCCAGCTCGATTTCGGTGAAGCAGGCATCGAAAAGTCCGTGTGCATCGTCGACCTCGAACCCGGGATGAAACCCGCCCGGGTGGACTGCGCGCCGGTAACGAGTGGACGGATCCTGACGAAAGTGACGGGCACGATCGACGAGCTGCGCGCCCGGGCCGACGAGCTCGGGGATTCGTTCCTGCACGTCACGGTCAAGACGACCGGCCCCGAGCCGGGGCTCGCCGACGAGATCCGCTCGTTCCTCCCGCACGCGTTGCAGATCCATGCCGACTACCCGCGGGTCGAAACCGAGAGGATCGAACGGGAAGGGCGCAGCCTCACCGAGATCTACGGCGA
>Ga0299913_10005331_pt1 | contig 10962 bp, 10 predicted proteins | sample RVTome_9_FD_201360 | JGI IMG/M metagenome (GOLD analysis project Ga0299913, IMG submission 201360) | Soil microbial communities from uranium-contaminated site in the Upper Colorado River Basin, Wyoming, United States - RVT155D38 (version 2) ... | reverse complement strand
GCGCTCGCGGGCAAGTGGCGGCTGTCGCAGCGCTTCCCTGCCTCCACCGGCGGCGCTCGCAGGGAGAGATGCACCCGGGATGTCGCGTACCCCGGCGGCCGCCAGGTCCTGCCCGGTGTAGACAGCTATGACGCCGGCCGCGGCGCGCGCCGCCGAGACGTCGAGCGTGTCGATGATGCCGTGCGCGTAAGGCGAACGAAAAAGCCAGAGGAAGGCCTGTCCAGCGAAGGAAATATCGTCGGTATAACGACCGGTCCCTGTGATGAACCGCTGGTCCTCCTTTCGACGAATTGCCTGGCCGGTACCGAATTTGCCCACACCGCCTCGCCTGCTTAGCCCGGACTAGAATGAACCTGAGCGCACATTTTGAGGAATCGGGGAGAACGAAGCAAACCGGCCACCCGGCCCGCGACGAACAATGAATATTCCCGCGCGCTCTGCTAGTGTACCCCGTCGTAAATCATCGGTCCGCCCCTCAGAACGCCAACAACCGTTATCGATAGGCATCAATGACTCAGGCAAACCGTTCTGCCTATTGGCGCGCAAACCTAAGACTCGTGGCATCCTGCATGGCTGTCTGGTTCGTCTGTTCCTATGTCTTCGGCATTCTGCTCGTAGAACAGATGAACCGGATCTCGGTGGGCGGATTCAAGCTCGGCTTCTGGTTTGCACAGCAAGGGTCCATCTATATTTTCGTTCTGCTTATTTTCTTCTATGCATGGCGCATGAATAAGATCGACCAGAAACACGACGTGCACGAAGACTGATTCAGTGGCCTGCAACGGCGGAATCGAAAGTATCTCGCTCGGTCTGGCGGCACCTGGCTTGGTCTTATGGAGCTGAAAGTCCTGACGTACCTTGTGGTCGGCGCAACTTTCGCGCTGTACATCGGTATTGCGATCTGGTCACGCGCACACAATACCGGCGACTTCTACATAGCCGGTAAGGGCGTTTCACCGATCGCGAACGGCATGGCTACGGCGGCGGACTGGATGAGTGCCGCGTCGTTCATCTCGATGGCCGGGCTCATCGCGTTTCTCGGCTACGACGGGTCCGTCTACCTCATGGGCTGGACCGGCGGCTACGTGCTGCTGGCGCTGTTCCTGGCCCCTTATCTGAGAAAATTCGGCAAGTTCACGGTGCCCGAATTCATCGGGGAGCGCTACTACTCGAGAACGGCTCGCATCGTTGCGGTCATTTGCCTGATCTTCGTCTCTTTTACCTATGTCGCCGGGCAGATGCGCGGCGTGGGTATCGTTTTCTCCCGCTTTCTGGAAGTCGACGTGACGGTCGGCCTCATGATCGGCATGGCGGTGGTGTTCGTCTATGCGGTTATGGGTGGCATGAAAGGCATCACCTACACGCAGGTGGCGCAGTACTGCGTTCTTATTTTTGCCTATACGGTGCCTGCCGTGTTCATCGGCATCGAGATTACCGGGAATCCCATTCCGCAGCTTGCATTCGGCAGCGAGATCGCCGGCACCGGGGCCAGCTTGTTGGAGAAGCTCGACGACATTGTTACGTCGCTTGGCTTCAACGAATACACCAACGGAACCAAGAGCAAAATCGACGTCTTCTGCATCACGCTTGCACTCATGGTGGGGACGGCCGGCCTTCCGCATGTCATTGTGCGTTTCTTTACCGTTCCCAGAGTACGGGACGCACGCATTTCCGCAGGCTATGCGCTGCTGTTTATCGCGCTGCTCTACACTACGGCACCGGCCGTAGGGGCAATGGCGCGTTATAACATCGCGAACATCATACAGCCCGGCGAGGTGGGAACCGAGACCGGAAATCTGCGCTATGCGGACCGTCCGGGGTGGATGAAGACATGGGAGCAGACAGGTCTCATTACGTTCGAGGACAAGAACGGCGACGGGCGCATCCAGTACTACAACGACAGCAACCCGCAGTTTGCGGAAGAAGCGGCAGGCTACGGCTGGCAGGGCAGCGAACTGTCCGTCGACAATGACATCGTCGTGCTCGCCAATCCCGAGATCGCAGGTTTACCGGACTGGGTCATCGCGCTGGTTGCCGCTGGCGGCATTGCCGCGGCACTCTCGACGGCTGCCGGCTTGCTGCTGGTGATATCCGCCGCGGTGTCGCACGATCTGGTAAAGGGCATCTTCGTGCCGGGGATCTCGGAGCGGAACGAATTGCGGACCGGCCGCGTCGCCGCTGCGTTTGCAATCCTTATCGCAGGCTACCTGGGATTCGATCCGCCGGGCTGGGTCGCGCAGGTGGTGGCGTTCGCATTCGGCCTCGCCGCTGCATCGCTGTTTCCGCCCATACTCCTGGGAATATTTTTCAAGCGCATGAACAAGGAAGGTGCGATTGCGGGGATGCTGACCGGTCTGCTCTTTACCTATGGCTACATAGAATACTTCAAGGGCCTGTTTCTCAAGTGGGCCGGTTCGCCCTGGGGCGAGAACGTCGCGAGCGAATGGTTTTTCGGTATCTCGCCTGAAGGCATCGGGGCCGTCGGCATGGTGCTGAACGTGCTGGTAGCGCTCGGTGTAAGCCACGTCACAGCGCCGCCGCCGGACCGCATCCAGGACCTGGTGGAGCACATTCGTGTGCCCCAGGCGGGCCGCAGCGCTCGCCAAAGACGATGAGCAACCATCACGCAGAATCGGACAGCAGGCGGGTGCAGATCGCGCTCGTGCTGACCGGCGTGTTCATGCTGGTAGAAGTCGTGGGCGGACTGATCTCAGGGTCGCTGGCCCTTCTGGCCGATGCCGGCCATATGCTGACCGACACCATGGCGCTTGCCCTCGCCGCGGTCGCCTTTCGCGTGAGTGCGCGACCAGCCGATGCAAAGCGCAGCTACGGCTATCATCGCTTCCAGATCCTTGCTGCGTTCGTCAACGGGCTCACCCTGGTCGGTATCGTCGTCTGGATAGTCTTCGAGGCGCTGAATCGCCTGATGGCTCCGGGCGAAATCATGGGGGAACTCATGCTGGTCGTTGCCGGCGCCGGACTTCTGGTGAACGTGGTGGCGTTCCTGGTGCTGCACGGCGGCGATCAGAACAACATGAATCTTCGCGGCGCAGCGTTGCATGTCATGGGCGACCTGCTCGGGTCGGTCGCGGCGATTGCGGCGGCGTTGATCATTATCTTTACCGGCTGGATGCCGATCGACCCGCTGCTCTCGATTCTCGTAGCGGCACTCATACTCAGGAGCGCATGGGATCTTCTGAAGCGGAGCGCCCACGTTCTGCTCGAAGGGGCGCCGGAGTGGCTGGATGTGCGGGAGATGCAGGACCGAATCGCCGCTGCCGTGCCCGGAATCCTCAGCGTCCACCATGTGCATGTGTGGGGCCTCACCCAGCAGCGGGTGATGCTGACGATGCACGTCTGCCTGGCGGCCGGCGACGACGACCCGACCGTAGTCGTACGACAGGTGAAGAAAATACTGCTTGAGGAATTCGGCATCGATCATTCGACAATCGAGATCGAGCACGAGTCGTGCGCGGACGAGCATCCGGCAAAATGCTAGCCGCTCAACGATCCGGCTGAATGACCCCGATGTACGGCAACGTTCGGTTCTGTTCCGCATAATCGAGTCCGTACCCCACCACCCACTCGTCGGCGATACTGAACCCGGTGTAGTCGATTTCCACCTCGACTTCCGCGCGCTCCGCCTTGTGCAACAAGGCGCAGGTTCGTACGGAGGCAGGCCGATGCGACTCGAGCATGCCGATCAGGTAGTGCAGAGTCCGGCCGGTATCGACGATATCCTCGACGATCAGAACATGCTTGTTCTCGATATTGCCGCGAACGTCCATCAACAGCCGCACGGCCCCGCTGTGCACGCTACCTTCCTCGTAGCTCGACACCGCAATGAATTCGATCGTCCGCGGTATGGTCAGGCGCCGCGACAGGTCGGCCAGAAAAATAAACGAACCCTTCAGGACGCCGACGAGGACCAGCGGCTCCTTGCCGCCGTAGTCCGTGGAGATCTGCGCGGCCAGCTCATCCACCCGCCGCCGGATATCGTCTTCGCTGATCAGTACCTTCGGATTATCCATGCTCACGGCCGCTACCCTTTCCGAATACGCCCACATTCTACCGCACCAGTGCAGTGCCGGCTTTCCGGTTTCGTTCTCAGTGCCATCCCAGCGCTTTCGCCTTCGTGCGCGCCTGTGCCGGAACGTCGGTCGCAACGAAATGCCGGTGGAGCACCTGCACGCCGATCATGTGATTGATGATGGCATCGAGCTGCACACGGGTCGCCGGCGTCGTCCGCTCGGAATCGTGCAGGTCGAAGATTTCGCGCACACCATCGGGATCGAGCAGACCGGTTGCGGCGAGAGATTTCTCGCTCAGGTGTTCGCTGGCGAGTCGCTGCATCGCTGTCCAGTTGCCGGGTGTCGAATGCGCGGGTGGTGCCATGAATGCAAACTTCTCGCGTCTGTAAAGAGTGTCCGGCAACAGCCCTTGCATGGCCTGGCGCAGCACGTATTTTTCTGTGCGGCCCTTGATGCGCATCGAGGGTGGCAAGGTCGCGGCGTATTCGGCGAGATGGTGGTCGAGGAACGGAGGACGGGCCTCCATGGAATTGGCCATGTCCACGCGGTCTCCGCCCCAGGTCAGGATCTGGCCTTCGAGCATCGTCTTGATCCAGACGTACTGCGCCTGGTCGAGCACGTGGCGGTCTTGAAGGGCGTCGGCATCGAGCGATTCGGCGATCGCGCGGCCGGGTTCGTAGCCCGCGAGCTCGCGGGACAAATCAGGATGCAGGAGCGAAGGAACGCGCTGCCCGGCCGAGAGCCACGGCTGCAGACATGAAGGTGTAAACCCTATCAGCGAGTCGAAAGCCGGGTCTTCAATGGCGTTCTCGGCCAGCATTGCGCCGCGAAACTGTTCATTGCTCTGCGACAACATGGATTGCCATTCGGTGCGCTCGTCAGCCGGCAGTTCGTCGAGGCCGTAGAGGAAAAGATCGCGCCGGAACGCCGGGTAACCGCCGAACAGCTCGTCCGAACCTTCGCCGGTAAGCACGACTTTATAGCCGACTTCGCGAACGCGCCGGCTCATCAGCATCTTGGCGACACCGAGCGTGTTATAGATAGTGCGCTCGGTGTGCCACAGCGTTTCCTCGAAGAAATCGTAAAGGTGGTCGGACTCGACGCGCAGGATTTCCTGCTCCGCGCCGGTGGCCATGGCCATCTCCGTCGCGATCGCCGTTTCGTCGTATTCCGCCGAGTCGAAGCCGATCGTGAAGGCTTTGACCGGATTCTGCGAAGCCGCCGCCGCAAGGCCTATGATCGAGCAGGAGTCGATGCCGCCGGAGAGGTAACACCCGACCGGCACGTCGGCTTCGAGCCGCAGATGCACCGCGTCCGTCAACTTCTCACGGACGGCATCGACAAAAGGCCGCTCGTCGACGACCTTTACGGGCGCGCGGCCGACAGGGAAGTCGATGTCCCAGTAGCGGTGGTCTTCGACCTGCAGGCGGCCGTTCCGGCGCCGGATTTCAACGCAATGCCCCGGCTTTACCTGGTGTATCCCGCGGAACGCCGTGGATCCGGGTACCACCGTCTGCATCAGCTGGTGAAAGAGGCCCTTCGCTTCGAAATAGCGCGCAACGTCGGGGTTTGCGAACAGCGCTTTCAGCTCTGAGCCGAACACCACGCCTTCGGTCGTCCGCGTCCAGTAAAGGGGCTTGATGCCGAAGCGGTCACGAACGAGAAAAAGGCTGTCTTCCTGTTCGTCATAGAGGGCAAACGCGAACTCTCCCCGCAGCGCCGGGAGCATACCGGCAAGGCCGTAACGGGGATAGAGATGCAGCACCAGTTCCGAATCGCTCTTGGTGCGAAAACATGCGCCCTGCGCAGTGAGATTCGCACGGATGCGCTGGTAGTCGTACAGCTCGCCGTTTTTCGTGAGCATGAAGCGGTCGTCTGCGCTGCAGAACGGCTGCCGCCCGCGCTCCTCGTCGAGATCGACGATCGTCAGTCGCGCGTGGCTGAACCCGACGCCGGGTTTGATCGAGCAGCCGAAGCCGTCCGGCCCGCGGTGATGCAGGATGGCGGCCATGGCGACGAGAGTTTCACGGTCGACTGGCCGGTGCCGGTCGTTGTGCAAAAAGCCGGCGATGCCGCACATCAGACGAAAACTTTGAGGATCGTAGCCAGCAGCGCCATGCGGATAAAGACGGCGCCGCGGGCCTGGGCGAAATACCAGTTATGCACGGTATCGTCGAGGTCCGAAGAGAGTTCGGGACCACGCGCCAGGGGATGCAGAATGATCGCGCCCGGTTTGAGGGGTGAATTGGAGTCGAGGCGGAACCTGACGCCGAGTTCCTGGTAATCGCTGCCGGTCCAGAGGATCGCGTTCTGGTAGACGACGTCAAGCAGCGGCAGCTCGTCTTCGAAACGGTCGGTGATACGAATTCTCAAGCCCTTTTCGGTAAGCTCTTCCAGTTGCTCGTCTGCGAAGGGTTCGTCTTCGTCGGAGATCACCACGATTTCGTCCAGCGCCGATGCGAAATTCGCAAGCAGCAGCAGGAGACTTCGGACCGTGCGCATTCGTCCGGGGACGCCGACGACGCCGAATCGTACCGGCGTGTCCGAGTAAGGCTTCCGGCAGATCGCCGGACGCCATTTCAACAGCGCGTAGATGTCGGCCAGTGCTTGCGTGGGATGCTCATCGCAGCCATTGCCGCCGCTGATTATGGGGATGCGCAGCGACTCGGCCATCTGATAAACGGAGTTCTCGTTACTGTCGCGTAGCACGACGAGGTCTCCGTAGCTGTTCAGCATTTCGCCTATGTCTTTGAGCCCTTCGCCCTTGGCGATGCCCGTGGACGCAGAATCGGTGATGGACATGATGTCGCCACCCAGCCTGTGCCACGCGCTTTCGAAGGAGAGTCGGGTGCGGGTGCTCGGTTCGTAAAAGGCGCTGATCAGTATTTTGCCGGTCAGTGGGCGGGTTGTAAGCTGCGGCTGGGTTTCGAAGCGCGCCGACAGCCGCGCAAGTTGCAGGATCTGTTCGGCCGTGAACTGACGGGCAGATATGACCGGGCGTCGGACGAGGTCGAGCAGCGGAGTCAGGTCCTCCTCGATGGCTTCGATCAGCGCGCGCGGCCGGTCGAAGCCACGCAGATCGAGCGGAGCATCCTTGAGCTGATCCTCGAAGCTTAAGCGGCCCTTGTTTACCACAGCCTTCCCTTTTTCCAGTCCGCTATCAGAAGTCCGAGCAGAATGATCGGTGCTGCGATGGTGAGTACCAGGGCGACGCCGACGAGCCAGGCAAAAGCCGTCGTTGAAATGATCATCACAAACCTCCGGAGACGGGTTTTGACTCGCGCGGATGGATTTCCTGCAAGTTGCCGAAGTCGAACCTTTCGGGCTTCAGGAAGCTCGCCGCGATGACCAATGTCATTGACACGGCGGCACCCACAAGCGCTGCAACATAAAAGCCGACCGCAAAGTAACTGTAGAGTCCGGCGGCGCTGCCGAGGATCATGCCGGCGATGGCGCCCGCAGAGTTTGCGCGTCGCCAGAAGAGTCCCGCGGCGACCGGCCAGATGGTGCTCGCGACAAACGCACCGGTGAAGTAAAGAAGTTCCGCCAGGGTCGTAAGGCGCGGCGCACAAAGAATCCAGGTCAGTATGCCGAGGCCGACGATGATGCGGGCTGTCGCTCTTCGCATCTGGACCGCCGTGGCCTCAGGCTTCAGATGCCGCCTGTAAATGTCCTCGACCACCAGAATGCTGGTTGCCGCGAGCAGCGAGTCGAGGCTTGACGACAGCGCCGCGAAAACCATGATCAGAACCAGTACGGCGCCCGTCGTGCCGAGAATCTGTGCAGCCACCATCGGCCCGACCATGTCGGCGGCCGGCACGTTGAGCCCGAGTGCCGGCGTTGCGAGGGCGATGAACCCGGCGACGATCGGAATCGGCGCCCAGAGAAGTCCCGCCAGCAGGCAGGCGCGGAAGCCCACACCCTCGCGAAAGGCAAACGCGCGGCTCCACCATACGTTGGAATGGAATATCTCGCCGACACCGAACAGCAGGTTGTTGAACAGAAACATGATCGAGGCGGGCATCAGCAGATTGAGCAGTTCGGGGCGCTCCGCAAGCACCGCCGCATGAATGGTGTCGAGGCCGATCTGCCGTATGGCCAGTACCGCGATGATGACGGCGCCGGAGAGTATCAGCAGCGCCTGAATGAAGTCGGTGCCGATCACGGCGCGTAGTCCCCCGAGCAGCGTGTAGCCGACGCAGATGGAAAGGATGACCGTCATTCCATAGTGGTACGGTATGCCGGTCAGCGCGTGGATGAGAATGCCGCCGGCCATGCCCATGCTGACCAGCCAGCCCAGGCTGTAGAAGAGCGAGATGAGCAGGAACACGCGCCACGCGAAGTTGCCGTAACGCAGCCGGACGAAGTCGCCGCTGGTATAGCCGCTCGGCATGAGGCGCCTTATGCGCCGAGCCAGCGGCGCGAACATCAGAAGGCCGACCGACCCCAGGGAGTAGCCGATCATGCCCCAGACGCCCATCTGCAGTGCGAGCTGGGGCGCGGCCATCGTCGTGTTGCTGGTGACCCAGGTCGCCATGATGGTGGCAGTACCAAGCGCGAGACCTACCCGTCGCCCGGCAAGCACGTAGTCGTCGAGCTGCTGGGTGTTGCGCCCGAAATACCAGCCGAGGGCAATCCACAGCGCGCTGAACGCGGCCAGGATCAGCCAGCCTGTGGTCGGATCGAGAATGGCGGTGTTGACGATATTCATCGGTTCACTGCATCGTTGCGTGTGTGTCCTGCGTGGAGCCGTGTCGGCCGGGATTGTCGTTCAGATTCTTTTGCGCAAGCCGGCGGGTGACTGTTCTCTGTCTCTCGCGCCGCTGATAATCAGCAGCAACGTCGTGAGGAACACGATCAGTCCCACGACGAAGTAGCCCAAGGCGCGTTCGACCGGATGGTGGCGTACTGTGACTTTTACCGGGTTGCTGAAGTCGCCATTCGTGGCGGCTGCGCGGTAATACCAGTCGCCGTCCGGCTTCCCGGAGATGACGCGCGCCGCGTCGGAACCGGCGTATACCACCCGGACGGCTTCGAAACTGGCGGATCGGGATTCCTGCAGTTCGATCTTCGAGTCGGCAATCCAGCGCAGCTGGAAATAACCCGCCGTCGCCACATCCGTGTCGGACTCGAGTTGCACATCTCCTGCCAGCGCCGGGTTTGTCAGCATGGCCAGAAAGATCAAGCCTTTCAATGACTTGACAAAAAACGGGATGGCAATTCGCCGTGCAACGAAATGAGGGATGAGAAATCCTAAGGAGATGGCAGAGGGGGATGACGCAAGTCTAGCGAATTGCGCCGTCGATTTCAGGGGTCGCGACCTTTGCATGCCCTTGTTCGCGCGTTGCAGGAGCGCGAAGTGCCTTATTTCTCAGTCGCCAGCGTGATCGCTGCATTCAACAGCAGATTGGCGCCGCATTCGATGTCGCTCCAGTGTGTCCATTCGTCGGGAGAGTGACTCACGCCCCCGACGGAAGGTACGAACACCAGGCCCGCGCGCGTGATCTCCGACAGAAACTGGGTATCGTGCCCTGCGCCGCTCGGCATGCGCAGGAAGTCGTACTCGAGCGTAGATGCCTCGCGCTCCAGCATTTCCACAAGCTCCAGATCGCATTTCATCGGCGCCAGCCAGCTGATCTGCTCATACTCGAGTTTGAGGTTGTGCCTGCGTGCGATGGCCGAGAGGCTCTTCAAGCAGGAATTGCAGAGTTCCTGCATCATGCTCTCGTCGCTGTCGCGGCCTACGAGGGTGAACAGCGCTTCGCCCGGAATGGTATGCGGACTGCCCGGTTTGAGCTCCACCTTTCCCACCGTCAGTCTGCTGCGGTCAGTCCCGTTCTCATCGATGATGCGAGGGATCTCGTGCGCGAAATCCGCAAGGCCCATGAACGCGTCGCTCCGCATGTTCATCGGGGCGGTGCCCGCGTGGTCCGCCTTACCGATGAGGCGCACAATCCATTTAAAGACGCCGGAGATTCCATCGACGACGCCAATGGTTTTCCCCATCCTTTCCAGCACCGGCCCCTGTTCCACGTGCAGCTCCAGGAAGGCCCGCATCGACTCCGGCAACCGGCGTGCATCCAGGGCGCCCAGGGGATCGAGGCCAGCGGCCTCCATCGCGTCCGCCAGCCGGTTGCCGTCCGCGTCATGCATATTGAGGATCACGCCGGGAGTCAGAACGCCGGCGATCGCCTGCGCCCCGAGCATGCCCCCGTAACGCCCTTCCTCCTCGCTGGTGGCCAGAAGTTCCAGCGGCCAGCTCAAGTTCAGGTCGAGTTCCCGACAGGTCCGCAGGACCTCGAGCGCGGCGACGACGCCAAGTGCGCCGTCGAAGATTCCGCCCGCCGGAACCGTGTCCAGATGCGAGCCCAGCGTGACCGTGGGAAGGTCGCTGTCGGCCGAGGATCCGTACACGTTCCCCGCGCCGTCCATGCGCGGATGAAAGTTTTCCCGCGCGAGGAGGTCCATCAGCCACTGGCGCGCCGACATGTCGGCCTCGGAAAACCCGGTACGGTAGATGCCCTTGTCGTCCTCGTTGAAGCCGATCCGTGAGAGGTCGAGCAGCGTGCTCTTCAAGCGTTCGAGGTCGACTTTCCGGGACGATCGGGTTGCGGGGAGCCTGTCCATCGCGACCAGCCTAGCGAACGGGGTCGGCGCTGGCAAAATCGCCTTCCTGTTTCACAGCAGGTCGGTTTGTCATATCTTTAGAGGGAAACCGGTTACCTCGACACAGCCGAACGGCCAACGGCATCCTGACCCGGCCGCGCCAGCAGGATGTTGAGCTTGGACGCGTGGACAAAGGTAGTCTGTGGGAGGAAAGGCAGAGACAATGACTGTTGAAGATCAATTGAAAGAACGATTGGCGGCGTCCGGCGTTGTGCCGCTGGTTCAGGCCGATGAGCCGGAAACTGCGATTGAGATCAGCAGAGCG
>Ga0299913_10005330_pt1 | contig 10962 bp, 8 predicted proteins | sample RVTome_9_FD_201360 | JGI IMG/M metagenome (GOLD analysis project Ga0299913, IMG submission 201360) | Soil microbial communities from uranium-contaminated site in the Upper Colorado River Basin, Wyoming, United States - RVT155D38 (version 2) ... | reverse complement strand
GTCGCCGTGCTCGCCGAGCATCTTCTCGAGCGCCGCGACGTCGTTGAAGGGCACGATCATGGTGTGCTTCTCGGTTCCCTTCGGGATGCCGCGCGAGAACGGGACGGACCAAGGCCGCTCGGTAGCTCCACCCGAGTCCATCGTGGGGACCACCGAGTACATGACCGCGTCGTGGTGACCGTGATAGCTGCCCTCTATCTTCAGCAACACGTCCTTGCCACTTGCGGCCCGGGCGAGTCGGACGGCATCCATGGTCGCCTCGCTCCCGGAGTTCACGAAGCGCATCTTCTCCATGCCGAAACGGCGGTTTAGCTCCTCGGCCAGCAGGATGTCGTCCTCGGTCGTTGCGGCGAAATGGGTCCCGCTCTTGGCCGCGCGCTCGATGGCGGCGCGCACCTTGGGATGGGCGTGGCCGACGGCCATGGCGCCGAAGCCGTTGTGGTAGTCGACGTAGGTGTGGTCGTCGACGTCCGTTATGTGGCTTCCTTGACCGGAGACCATGTAGATGGGGTAGGGGTCGCCGGCTTGAAACGACGAGGCGACTCCGAAGGGCATGGATGCCTCGGCGCGCTCGTAGAGTGCGGCGGACCTCGGCGTTCGCTGCCGAAAGCGGGCCAGTTCCCCTTCGAGGACGCGTTTGACGTTGGTCTGAGTAACATCCGCTGCCGTCATCTGAACGATTCCTTTCGATTTGCTGTGATCAACCAATGTACTCCTGTAGCTCTTCGATCTATCGTGCTGCCATGCAGGATCCGCGCAGCATCAGCATGTGGATGGACACCGTCGAGGGCGACCTCTCGCTCCGGCCCCCACTCGACGGCGACATCGATGTCGATGTCGCGATCGTGGGGGCCGGGTACACGGGTCTGTGGACCGCCTACTACCTCAAGCAAGCCGACCCCTCGTTGCGCATCGCGATTCTCGAACAACAATTCGCCGGATTCGGAGCGTCGGGCCGCAACGGAGGCTGGTGCTCGGCCCTGTTCGCGGCGAGCCACGACAAGATCGCCAAGACCTCGAGCCGCGAGGGAGTCGTCGCGATGCAGCGCGCGATGTTCGCCACGGTCGACGAAGTCGAACGAGTAATCGAGGTCGAGGGAATCGACGCTCAGTTCGAGAAGGCTGGAACCCTCATCTTCGCCACCGCGCCGGGGCAAGTCGAACGAGTCCGAGGCGAGGTAAAGGAGGCGCGGTCCTGGGGTTTCGAGCCGAGCGACATCAGATGGCTGGACCCCGCGGAGGCCGCGCAGCTCATGAGCGTCAACGGATCGCTCGGTGCCTCCTACACACCGCACTGCGCGGCGCTGCATCCGGCGCGCCTGGTCCGTGGGCTCGCGGAAACGGTCGAGAAACTGGGCGTAACGCTCTACGAGAACACGACCGCGAAGGCCATAGAGCCTCGCAAGGTGACCACCGACCGAGGCATCGTGCGCGCTCCTATGGTCGTACGGGCCACCGAGGGCTACACCGCGCAACTCGAGGGGATGAGGCGTCAACTCGTTCCGCTTTACTCGCTGATGATCGCGACCGAACCGCTTCCCGAGGACGTGTGGAACGAGATCGGCTGGAGACGCAGGCACACGATGGCAGACGGTCGCCATCTCCTCATCTACGCGCAACGCACGGCCGACGGGCGCATCGCGCTCGGGGGCCGGGGAGCGCCCTACCATTTTGGGTCGCGCATCGATGCCGATTTCGAACGCCGGCCGGATGTCTTTGCCGAGCTCAAGCGAGTGCTGCACAATCTGTGGCCCGCGACGCGCGACTTCGCCATTACTCACGAGTGGGGTGGGCCCCTCGGAGTTCCCCGCGACTGGTACACCTCGGTCGACTTCGACCGGGCGACCGGTCTGGCGTACGCCGGGGGCTACGTGGGCGATGGGGTTTCGACCACGAACCTCGCCGGGCGCACGCTTACCGACCTCTTGCTCGCCCGGGAAAGCGATCTCCTGCGACTGCCGTGGGTGGGTCACCGCTCCTCCAAGTGGGAGCCCGAGCCACTCAGGTGGATCGGCATCAACCTCGCAACCCGTGTGTACGAAAGCGCGGATCGGGCCGAGCGCAACAAGGGTGAGCCGGTCGATGGGCGGGTCGATTTCCTGAACCGGCTGATCGGGCTCAAGAACATCTAGGACGCACCTACAGCAGTCCTCGATCGAAGACGGGCTCGCCACTCGCGAGCGTTAGCAGCACCTCGGCCTCGCTCGTTCGTCCGTCGAGGTCGAAGAGGTCCCGATCCACGACCGTGACGTCCGCGCGAAGTCCCTCGCGAAGCGCGCCCGAGTCGTCGTCGCGGTTGGCAAAGGCCGCTCCGGCGGTGAAGGCGTCGAGCGCGGTGGCGAGGTCGAGCCGCTGTTCCGGTAGGAACACCTCGGCCGCTGGATCCTCGACCGGCGTTCGCCGTACCGCGACCTCGATCTCGTGAAGCGGGTTCGCGGTCGTTACGGGCCAGTCGCTTCCCATCGCGATCCGAGCTCCGGACTCGAGCAGGTCTGCGAACGGATACATCGTCTTGATTCGCTCGGGACTCTGGTACGCGAGCGTCAGATCCTCCATCGCCGAGTCGTACTGCGCCCAGAAGGGTTGGGCGTTGACGACGACATCGAGTTCGGCAAAGCGTTCGACGTCGGTGGGATGCACTAGTTGTACGTGGGCGATCTGATGGCGGGCATCGCGCGCCCCGTTCGCCGATCGAGCGGCCGCTATCCCGTCGAGGCCGAGTCTGACGGCGCGGTCGCCGATCGCGTGAAAGTGCAGCTGGAATCCCTCCCGGTCCAACAGCGTGCAGAACCGATCGAGATCGACCGGGTCGAACATGTCGATCCCGGTGTTGTCGGTCGCGTTGCCGGATGAGTCGAGATAGGGCTCGAGCACCGACGCCGTGAAGGTCTCGATGACGCCGTCGAGGAACAACTTTGCCGTATTCGCATCAAGGTGACCACCCGTCCCGAGCTTGCGCATCTCGAGCAGGTGGTCGAGCTGCGCTTCGCCCTGATGCCGGTCCCAGAGCAGCGACAGCACCACCCGGGCGGTGAGCTCGCCGGCGCTCTCGAGCTTTTGGTAGGCCTCGAGCATGTCCGTTTCGATCCAGGCGTCGTTCCACGCGCTGATCCCCAGCGAATGGAGCTGACGCTGGGCAAGTCGGAGCGCTTCGAGGTACTGGTCCGGATGAGGGTCGGGGGCCAGATCGCGCATCATGGCCTCGGCCCCCTCGTGCAGCAGCCCGGTCGGCTCGCCGTCCGCGTCCCGGTCGATACGTCCATCCGACGGATCCGGTGTGTGGCGGTCGATGCCCGCGAGCTGGAGCGCGCGCGAGTTAACCCAGGCCGTGTGCACGTTGGTGTCCACGAGGTAAACGGGACGTCGGGCCTCGATCTCGTCCAGCTGATCCCGATGAGGACCCGAGGAGAACTGCTGCAGTTCCCACCCGCCACCGAGGATCCAATCCTCGTCGGGACGCTCGGCGGCGTAGCGGCGAATGGTTTCGATGACGACCTTTGCCGACGGCAGTCCGTGAAGGTCGCACTGGAGCTGGTAGAGCCCCCCGTGAATGGGATGAACGTGGGCATCTTGGAAGGAGGGCAGGATCATGCCCCCCTCGACGTCAACGCGTCGCGCCGCAGCCGAGGCTCGCTCGGACACCTCGGCAAGCGGTCCCGCCGCCGCGATCCGGTCGCCCCGGATCAGGACGGCCTCGGTCGTCAGGCCCCCTCCCAGATACACGGGGCCGCCGGTCAGAAGGAACTCGCGCATCATTCTGATTCTGCGGTCCGGCCGAGCCCGCCCCGTGTTTCTGCGGTCCGGCCGAGTCCGGCCCGTCTCTGGCCTGAACAGCGGTTCAACATCCGGCTATGATGACAGCGCACGAGGGTAGAAGTCGAGGGGCAATCGACTTCCGAAGGAGATCGCCGTCAAGGAGCAGACCCGATGAGCAACATGGCGCCCATAGACGAGGACAAGATCCGGGCCTGCACCCGGTCCTTCTACGAGGCCCGCACCCTGCCGGCCGAGGCCTACCACTCTCGAGAGGTGCTCGAGTGGGAACGCAGGCATTTCATCGCTCCCGCCTGGGTGTGCGTGGGCCGTTCGGACACCCTCGCCGAGCCGGGAAGCCAGAACGCGATCGAGGTCGGCGGAACCGGCATCCTGCTGATCCGCGGCGAGGACAACGAGCTGCGCGCGTTTCACAACACCTGCCGGCACCGCGGCCACGAGCTGCTCCCCTGCGGGGCGTCGACCCAGCGCAAAACCGTGCAGTGCCCGTATCACCGCTGGACCTACGGCCTCGATGGAGCGTTCAAGGGGGGCCCCACCATGGCGATCCAACCGGGCTTCGACAAGACCGACCCGGATCATTCCCTCCGCAGTGCGCGCGTACACGAGTGGCAGGGCTGGGTCTTCGTAAACGCATCCGGTGATGCGCCCGACTTCGAGGCCAGCGTCGGCAACCTCGACGAGATTATGGCCCCCTACGAGGCCGGGCGCATGTTCGTCGGCGCCTCCCACAGCTACGAGATAGCGGCCAACTGGAAGATCATCGTCGAGAACTACCACGAGTGTTATCACTGCACCGAGATCCACCCCGAGCTCTGCGCGGTCAGTTCGCCCACCTCGGGCGAGGGCATACACCCGACGGGACTCTGGGTCGGCGGGACCATGAGGCTTCGCGACGGGGTCGAGACCATGTCGCTCGACGGCAAGAGCGCCGGGGTGCGGATCCGGGGTCTCGATGACGATTCCGCAAAGGACGTGGGCTACTACATGTTGTGGCCTAACGTGCTGATCAGCCCGCACCCGGACTACGTCATGACTCACCGGATCGAACCGCTGGCCCCGGATCGCACCTTCGTCGAGTGCCAGTGGCTCTTCCCGCCCGAGTCCCGGCAGCGCGAGGATTTCGATCCCGCCTTCGCCGCCGATTTCTGGGACGTGACCAATCGCCAGGACTGGAATGCCTGCGAGTCCGTCCAGCGGGGGACCGGGGGACCGGGATACCGGCAGGGGCCCTTCTCGGAGCAGGAGGTCCAGGTCTACGAGTTCGATTTAATGGTCGCCCAGGGGTATCTGACGGGCGCCGTTCGAGAGCCGGTGCCGCACTTCTCCGACGTTCGTCGCTGAATCACCTGACGCGCCTCGAGCCAGGCCCTATGATGTTGAACGACGGTTCAAAGGAGCAACAAAACCATGACCGAGTGGACCTCGGCGGACCTCGCCCGCTTGGACGAGTTGATCGAAGCTCAGGAACGGCAGTTTTTCGCGCGCCAGCGGGGCTCCGCGGCGATGCTCGAGCGAGCCACCTCGGTGCTGGCCGGCGGAGCGACCTCTAGCTGGCAGATCGCCCGTCCTCAGATGATCTGGATGAGTCACGGCCGCGGCTCGAAGGTCTATGACGCGGACGGAATCGAGTACTCGGACTTCAACGGCGGCTACGGGGTAGGCCTCATGGGTCACGCTCACCCCGCGGTGGTCGAGGCGGTCGCACGCCGGGTCGAGCGCGGGACTCATTTCGCGCAGCCGACCGAGGACGCGATCGCGGTGGCGACCATGCTCGCCGAGCGGTGGGGGCTTCCCCTCTGGCGCTTTGGCAACTCGGGCACCGAGACCACGATGGACGCCGTTCACCTGATGCGTGCGTTCACTCAACGCGACCTCATAGTCAAAGTCGAGGGGTGCTATCACGGCCACCATGATTCGGTGATGGTGTCGGTCGCCAACGAAGCGGACGAGATCGGCCCCGCATCGTCCCCCGTCGCCGCGCCGGCGGGAAGCGGCCTCCCGACCGCCATCACCGAATTGACGATTACCACCGCCTTCAACGACCTGGACATGCTCGAGCGGATCTTTGCCGAGCACGAGGGGCGGATCGCCGGCGTGATCCTCGAGCCGATCATGATGAACGCCGGGATCATCCTGCCCGAGGCCGGTTTCCTCGAGGGCGTCCGCGAGCTCGCCACCAAGAACGGCGCGCTCCTCACCTTCGACGAGGTCAAGACCGGGCTGACCGCCGGCCCGGGTGGGGTAACGCAGGCGTCCGGGGTCACGCCCGACATCGTGTGTCTGGCCAAAGCCCTCGGCGGCGGGCTCTCCTGCGGCGCGGTCGGGGGGACCGCGGAGGTCATGGATTTCGTCGCCGAGGGCGGTTACGAGCAGGTCGGCACGTTCAACGGCAATCCGCTGACCATGGCGGCCGCCCGGGCGACGCTCGAAACCCTCGACGACTCCACCTACGATCACCTCGCGCGCATCAACAAGATAATGGTCGCCGGCGCCGAGCAGATAGTCGACGACTACGACCTGCCCGCCCACGTCGTCAGCGTGGGCGCCAAGGGGGCCGTCACTTTCTCTCCCGACAGGGTCCGCAACTACAGAGACTTCTTGGCCATCGACGATCGCACCGGCCATGCGCACTGGCTCTTCCAGCACGCGGGCGGGGTGTTCCTCCCCCCGTGGGGTAAGGCCGAGCAGTGGCTAATCTCGGTGCAGCACACCGAGGAGGACGCGAACCGCTTCCTTGCGAATCTCGAAACCATGGCCAAAGCGATCAGGAACTAGGGGGGCGGATATGCCGGGGGGCCACGTACAGCTCGTCGATTTGACCAAACGCTTCGCGGATGTGGAGGCGGTTCGTAGCATCAGCGTCGACATCCCCGCCGGAGAGTTCTTCTCGCTGCTCGGACCCTCGGGTTGTGGCAAGACCACGACCTTGCGAATGATCGCCGGTTTCGAGCGTCCCACCGAGGGCCGCATCTTGCTGGACGGCAAGGACGTCGCCCACGTTCCACCCCACAAACGCAACGTGAACACGGTGTTTCAGAACTACGCCCTGTTCCCTCATCTGGACGTGTCCTCCAACGTTGCCTTCGGATTACGGTTCGTGAAGCCGTCCAAGGACGAGACGCACCGCCGCGTGAAGCAGGCGCTGGCCCTGGTCCAGCTCGAGAAGTTCGCCGAGCGGCGTCCCCACCAGCTCTCCGGAGGCCAGCAGCAGCGGGTCGCTCTCGCTCGCGCCCTGATACTGAACCCCTCGGTCCTACTTCTCGACGAGCCGCTTGGAGCACTCGATGCCAAGCTACGCAAGTCCTTGCAGATTGAGTTGAAGACTCTGCAGGAGAGGGTCGGCATCACGTTCATCTACGTCACCCACGATCAAGAAGAGGCCCTGACGATGTCGGATCGTCTGGCGGTCATGTCAGACGGCACGATCGAGCAGGTGGGCACTCCCCAGGAGGTCTACGACGAACCGACTTCGCTCTACGTGGCCGACTTTCTTGGAGTCTCGAACACGATGCCCGCGGTCGTGGACGGTGCGAACGGAGATGGTGGCTGCCACGTCAAGCTCGGCGATTTCGAATTGGTCGCCGGCCGAGGCGATCTGAACGCGCGTGGAGAGGTCGTCGTCGTGGTGCGCCCCGAGCGCGTGCGACTGGAACCCGGTCCCACCACCGCGAGCAACTCGGTTCCGGGGATGGTCGAGCGGGTGGTGTACCTGGGCGCCACCAGCCAGGTCATCGTTCGCCTCCCCTTCGAGCAGTCTCTGCAGGTCATGGTTCCGAACCAGGGCGGTAAAGAGCAACTGGCTGCGGGAGACCGGGTCGCGGCCCTGATCCCACCCGATGCACTGCGCGTGCTGCGCAGCGACACGGAGGACGTCATCGACCGGCGGGGTTAGACCGCGGCGAGCATCGGTTGCTAGATATCCAAGTGTGCCAGGTCCTCGACGGCGGATCCCCTCCGGCCTTCGCGCCGCCTTAGGCGACGCAGGAAGAGAGCGGCGGAGGTGATGGCCAGCATCGAGAAGGCCAAGAGCAAACTGGCGAGAGCGTTGAGAGCGGGACTGGGCGCGAGCCTCAGGCCGCTGTACAACCTAGTCGGGATCGTCTCGGTCGAGGCCTCTCCCCTGAGGAAATAGCTAATGACGAAGTCGTCGATCGAGATCGCGAACGCGATCGCGAGGCTCGCCCAGATCGCGGGGGCCAGCATGGGCAGAAGAATCATGCGCAGGGCCTGCGTGGGCGACGCCCCCAGGTCCATCGCTGCTTCCTCGTACTCGGGTCCGATCGCGAATAATCGGCTGCGGACCACTATGACCACATACGAGATCGTGAATGTGATGTGGCCGAGCAACTGAGCGGTGGTCCCCAGATCGACCACCTGGAAGAAATAGATGAACACTAGAAAGAGCGAAACCCCCATCACGATCTCGGGCGTGATCAGGGGGAAGAGCATCAGGAAGTTGGCCGGTTTCGCAGCGCGGCCTTTCCATCGGGCCAGACCGATAGCAAGCGTGACCCCGAGGGGCGTTGCAACCAGCATGGTTCCCACCGCCAGCTTCACACTCTGAAGCAGGGCCTCTCGCAGCGACGGATCGTTCCACACCGACAGGTCCGGATCGTCGAAATACCAACGAAGCGAGAACCCCTGCCACGCCGTGCGCGACCGGCCGTCGTTAAAACCGAACTGGACCGCGATAAGCACGGGGATGATGCACCAGATGATGTAGAGCCAGGTGACGACGGTTAGGAAGCGGGGGCGACCCCAGGGATTCGCGATCCAACTGCGCACCCGCCGCCAGGCCGTGGGTGCCTCGACCGATTCGGGAGGCTGCGCGACATCCACGCTCACAATCGCGCCTCCCTGGTCGCGCGCGCGACGCTGAACAGGTAGTACGCCATGAGGACGGCCACCAGTCCCATCAGGAGCACCGTGATCGTGGCGCCTCGCGCCTCTCCGCTGTTCGAGTTGACGAACAACTCGATCTCGTTGCCGACCATGCGCGTTCTGGGAGATCGGGATAACAAGGTGTTCGTGTAGTAGTCGCCGAACATCGGAAGCATGATGATCACCAGACCGGCCAGGATGCCCTGCCTGGACAGAGGCAGGGTCACATGCAGAAACGCTCGAAACGGACTCGCGCCGAGGTCGCGCGCCGCCTGGATCGTGCTCTGGTCGATGCGGTCGAGCGCCGCGAACAGCGGCAGGATCAAGAACGGAACGTAACCGTAGACGAGTCCCATCACGACCGTTTCGGATCGTCCCCCCAGCCAGTCGCGCGGCTCCGCCATGACGCCGAGGAAGCCCAGGATGGCGTTGACGTAACCGTCTGCCTCGAGGAGGTTGACCCACGCCAGCATCCGCATCAGATAGGGGATCCAGAACGGCGTAAGTATCAGGATCAGATAAAGGACCTTCCGCTTACCCGAATGACGGGCGACGAAATAGGCGACGGGGTAGCCGATCACCAGACTCAGTAGTGAGGCGATCCCAACATAGGCAACAGTTCGCAGGAAGATGACGCCGAGCTGCCCCGTGAAGATTTCGTTTGCGACCTCGCCGAAGATTCCGGGATCCCATTGAAGGGGATTCCACACGGGCTCGGCGGTGTTGAAGATGGGATCCTGCCGCCCCATCGCCACTGCGAGGATCGCGTAGAACGGAACCAGGAACAGCAGGACCAGCCACAGCAGTCCCGGCGCCGCGAACGCCGGCCAGGTCCAGCGCCGGCGCGAGTACGCCTCACCCGTGCCGGACACCGGCTGCCTTCCTGATCCCTGCGGGTTGAGGGCTCAGCCCGATTGAACCTGCGACCACGCGTCCAGCCATCGCGAATCCACTTCGGGGGCGAGCTGTACCGGAATCTGGCCGAGCGAGAAGTCATCCTGCTCGATGATCGCCGACCGCACGTTCTCCGGAACGTAACCCTCCTCGACGAGCCTGTCCGGGACGATGCCGTTCAGGGGCGGTTGATATCCCAGCCACCCAAAGTTCTTCAGCGCTACCTTCTCGTCGAGCAGGTAGTTGATGAACATATGAGCCAGCACGGGATGCTCAGCGTTGTTGGGGATCGCCAGGCTGTCGTTCGAGATGTAGCCGCCGGCCGTCGAGGTTTCGCTCTTCGGGGGCCAAAGGAAGCGGAGTACGCTTGGGTCGCCGCCCTTGGGGAAGTAGTACTGAGCCCCGACCACGTCGCCCGACCACGAGTGATGGAGGCCGAACTTGCCCTCCGGCATCCCCGAGTAGGCGCCGTCGATCGTGTAGCGCACGTTGACGAGGTCCACGAGTTCCATGAGGGCGTCGCGCGCCTGGTCGAGGGCCGCCTGGTCCCCCGTGTTGATGTCGTTGTTGCCGCTCCGGTACAGACCCACCCCGATGGTCTCGCGGTAGTCGTCGTATAGCCCTGCCATGCCGTCGAATTGCGGATCCCAGAACACGTCCCATGGGTTCTCCATCGACTCGATATCCGTGTCCACCATGTCGGAACGCCACCCGATGCCCGTTTCATAGACCGTGTACGGCACGGTGTAACGGGACCCGACGTCGAAGTACGGATCCTGAAGGCTTGGCCAGACGTTGGCTGACAGGTTTGGCAAATAGTCGTGGTTCAGGGGCTGCAGGATCTTGCCGGCGACGAACTTGGGAAGCACCTCTGCGGTGGGGAAGAAGACGTCGAACTGGAGATCGCCGGTTCGCAACTTCCGAGTGGCCTCCTCCATGTTGTAGAAGGTCGTTAGCTCGACCTCGACCCCCATCTCCTCCGAAAAGTCCTTCATGACGCGCGGCCAGATGTAGTCGGCCCAGTTGTAGAGCTTCAGCGGGCCGTCTTCCGGTTCGAGATCCGACTCGATACCCGGGTTGTCGTCGAACAACGGTTGCTCGACCGGGTTCTCGGGCGTGCCGATTTTCACTCCGCCGCCCGATCCGGATGAACCCTCGGAGGAGTCACCACAGGCGGCGAGAAGTTGAGCGGTGATAACCGCGCTTGCCGACAGCCGGATCATGCGACGTCGTGACATTGGTCGCTCCCAAGAAGCGATCCTGCGGCCCGCGTTCCATCCCTCTCTTGGGTGAAACGTCATTGTGTTACCTCCCCCCGGCCGGCTGCTCGAGCCGACCTTATGTTCAGCCTGGCACCTTCATCTCAGCTCGGCCTTATTTGCCTCCTCGACCTTGAGCTCTTTTCTCGCG
>Ga0299913_10005328_pt1 | contig 10964 bp, 10 predicted proteins | sample RVTome_9_FD_201360 | JGI IMG/M metagenome (GOLD analysis project Ga0299913, IMG submission 201360) | Soil microbial communities from uranium-contaminated site in the Upper Colorado River Basin, Wyoming, United States - RVT155D38 (version 2) ... | reverse complement strand
CGACTGGGAGGTGGAGCTGGCGGTGGTGATCGGACGCCAGGCCCGCTACCTGCGCTCGCCCGAGGAGGGGCTGGCGTGCGTGGCCGGCTTTGCCACCAGCAACGACGTCTCCGAGCGCGCGCTGCAGCTGGAGCGCTCCGGCGGGCAGTGGTCGAAGGGCAAGTCGTGCGAGACCTTCAACCCGCTCGGGCCGTGGCTGGTGACCGCGGACGAGGTCGCCGACCCGCAGCAGCTGCCGCTGCGCTCGTGGGTGAACGGCGAACCGCGGCAGGATTCCACCACAGAGGACATGATCTTCGCGGTCGGGTGGACGATCTGGCACCTGTCGCAGGTGATGGTGCTCGACCCGGGCGACCTGGTCAACACCGGCACCCCGCAGGGGGTGGCGCTCTCCGGCCGGTTCGACTATCTGAAGGCCGGCGACGTGGTCGAGGTCGAGGTCGCCGGCCTCGGCCGCCAGCGCTCGACGTGCGTCCCCCATGACTGAGCTCACCGGACTCGTCGCGATGGTGACCGGCGGCGGCTCCGGGATCGGCGCGGCCTGCGTCGCCGCCCTGCGGGCGCGCGGCGCCCGGGTCGGCATCCTCGACCTCGCACCCGGCGCCGGCGACGACGGGGTACGCGCGGTCGCCTGCGACGTCTCCGACGACGCCGCCGTCCGCGCCGGGGTCGACCGGATCGCGACCGGCTTCGGCGGGATCGACATCCTGGTCAACAACGCCGGCATCAGCGCGGTCGGCACGGTCGAGGCCAACGACGACGCCGAATGGGCCCGGGTGCTGGACGTGAACGTGGTCGCGGTCGTCCGTACCAGCCGCGCCGTCCTCCCCCACCTGCGCCGCAGCTCCGCCGGCGCGATCGTCAACGTCTCCTCGATCGCGGCCTGGGCCGGCATCCCCAACCGGGCCCTCTACTCGGCCTCCAAGGGTGCGGTGCACGCGCTCACCCTGGCGATGGCCGCCGACCTGGTGGCCGACGGCATCCGGGTCAACTGCGTCTGCCCCGGCACCGTGGACACGCCGTGGGTGGCCCGGCTGCTCGCCGGGACCCCGGACCCGACCGCCGAGCGGCAGCGGCTGCGCGCCCGCCAGCCGATGGGCCGGCTGGTCACCGCCGAGGAGGTCGCGGACGCGGTGTGCTACCTGGCCGGCCCGCACGCCGGCGCCACCACCGGCACCGCGCTCGCGGTCGACGGCGGCATGCACGGCCTGCGCCTCCCGCCACCCCCCTAGCCGCGCGGCCGGCCCGGGTGGCCGAGCCCGCTCGCTGCCCGACCTCGAAAACAGAGGGCAGATATATCGATCTCAGGGCCTGATATCGGCGCGACGCCCCGGAGCCAGGTAGGCGGCCGCGTGGCGTGCCGCACGCCGACCGGGTCTGGCCACTGTGACAGCGCCCCGACCCCGAGTTGACATTGTCGCAGACTATGACTCATGATATTGAGACAACGCTCGCGACATTCGGAGGTGGAGGCATGCACCAGGCAGATCACACGGAGGCCGCGCAGTGGCTGGCCCGGCACGGCTTGGCCGACGCCGAGCCGACCCCGTTGCTCGCCGCGCGGCTGGCGGTGCGGCGGCGTGCCAAGGTTGCCGGCAACGTCCTGCTGGCCGCGTTCCTGCTCGGCGCGGCGCTCACGCACGGGTTGGGGCGGCTCACCGACGCCACGTCCTCCTGGCTGCCGTTGCTGGTGCTGACGGCGTTGGTGATCGGGTTGCTGGTGGCGCAGTGGCTGCTCGGCCGGTGGGTGCGGCGCGTCGACCGGCGGGCCGGCGCGCAGCTGTCCCGGCGGGTGGCCCACCCGGTCAAGCTCGGCTGGCCAGCGGTGCTGGGCCGGCCGTACGCCGTCTTCACGGTCGCCACCCTCACCGGCGCCTTGCTGCTCGCGGTGAGCGTGCTGCCGGTTTCGGACGCCCGCTTGCGGTACGGGGCGATCGTCGTGCTGATCGGCCTCGCCGGCGCCGGCGCCGGCATCCTCATGCAGCTGCGCCAAGTGCTGGCGACCCCGGCCGTGGCGGAGAACGAGGCGTCGCTCACGGCCGATGTCATCATGCGGGTCGAGGACGCCCGCGGCCTCGTCACGCCCAGCCTGGTGTGGTCGCTGCCTGCGATCTTCCTGTACGGGGAGTCGCTCGGCTGGTGGAATGCGGTCTCGCTCGCGCTCGTAGTGGTGGGCGCCATCGCGCTCTGCCTGATCCAGATCCGGACCACGGGTGTCGGGGCGGCGGCACGGCAGGCCATGGCCACCCGATGATCGTCATCGACGCGGCCTCGCCGACGCCGCCGTACGAGCAGCTCCGAGCCCAGCTCGCGAGGCAGATCCAGGACCGCTCGCTCGCCGTCGGCACGAGACTGCCAACGATCCGCCGGCTGGCGGCCGATCTCGGCCTCGCCGTGAACACCGTCGGTCGGGCGTACCGGGAGCTGGAGGAGGCGGGGTTGATCGAGACACACGGGAGGGCCGGCTCGTTCGTCTCCGCCGCCGGCGAGCAGGCCCGCGAGCGAGCCCGCCGCGCCGCCCTCGACTACGCGGCGGTCATCGCCAGCGTCGGCATCGCCCCGACCGAGGCGATCCGGATCGTCGAGGCGGCGCTGGGCCGTGCTTCGACACCCTAACCCACCGGTTGCTCACTGGCCCGCGACCCGGACGGCCGCCAGCAGGGCGGCCACGGCGACCCCCAGCACCGCCAGGATCCACACCGCTCCTCTCGACTCGGAGTTCGCCGCGGTCTGTTTCTTGCCGGGCAGCTCGGTCCTCGCGGCGTGATAGTTCCGCACCGCGATCCTCGCGTACTGGACCGCCATGCCAGCCGGAATGCCAGTAACCAAGCCCAGCCAGACGCCGATCGCGAACACATTCATCGACGTATGCTCGCCAATGCGCGGACCGCGAGCGTCCTAAGTGTCGACCTTCCGACACCACCGCCGGGCGTATGGACGAGGTCTACTGCCGTAGTGATAGTGACCGGCGACGATCCGGGCCTCCTCGCCCTCAGCCTTGTGGACCGGTTACAGCGGCCAGTTGTCGAGCAGCCATTGCCAGGAGTCGCCGACCCACTGCCAGGAGTCACGGATCCACGGGGTCTGCTGGAGGAACGTGACCGAGGCCAGCGTCAGGAACCCGCACACGGTCAGGTGGGACGGCCAGGCGCTGGGCCGGTCCCGCCCGAGCGCCCCCTCCAGCACCGCCCGGCCCAGCAGCCGGGCCAGCACGAACATCAGCAGCGCGGTGGCGAGCACCAGCACCAACCCGATCACCGGGCCGACCAGGTCGGTGCCGCGCACCGACACCACCCAGATCCCCCAGCAGGTCACCGCGATCGTCACGCCGGTCCAGGTCCAGCCGGCGCCGGCGCGCAGCCGCCGCCAGCGACGGCGCACGATCATGCCGCGCGGCGGCTGCGGCGGGCGCCGGGCCGGCGGCGCGGCCGCGTCCGGCAGGGTCACCGGCAGCGGCTCCACCCGCGGCAGGTCGCCGGTGTCACCGGGTCCCGGGCGGTGCCGCTGCGGGACGGAGGCGACCCCCCGGAAGTAGTCCTGGTCCGGTTGCCGGTCGGGCACTCTACGAGCGTAGCGAGTAAGGGAAACCACTCGCTGCCCGACCGGCCCGACAGGTAGACATGGCAGATGACCGAGATCGCCATCCGCCCGAGCACCGACCACGACTGGCCGGCCGTCTCCCAGCTCATCCAGCTGGTCTTCCATGACACCTTCGACGAGGACCTGGACCGGTACGAGCGGACCGCCTTCGAGCCGGCGCGGTCATTGGTGGCCACCGACGGCGACGAGGTGGTCGGCCACGCCAGCGCGCTCACCCGCGACCTGACCGTGCCCGGGGCGGTGGTCCCGGCCGCCCACGTCACGCTGGTCGGGGTGGCCCCCACCCACCGGCGGCGCGGGCTGCTGACCCGGCTGATGCACCGGCAGCTGGCCGACGTAGCCACCCTCGACGAGCCGCTCGCGGTGCTGTGGGCCAGCGAGGGCCAGATCTACCCGCGGTTCGGTTACGGCCTGGCTACCCAGCGGCTCAGCCTGTCGATCGAGAACCCGGAGGTACGGCTGCCGGAGCCGGCCCAGCCAAGCCGGCTACGCACGGTCTCCCCGGACAAGGCGCTCCCGGAGCTTCGGCGGGTGTACGAGACCGAGCGCCCGGGCCGGCCCGGCTGGTCCAGCCGCAGCGAGCCGTGGTGGTCCGGGCACCGGCTCGGCGACCCGCCCGCCTGGCGCCGGGGCGCCACCGCCCGCCGCGCCACCCTGCACGAGAGCGCCTCCGGCGTCGACGGGTACGCGCTGTGGCGTACCAAGTCCGACTGGACCACCGGCGGGCCGGCCGGCACCGTGATGGTGGACGAGGTGGTCGCCACCGGCCCGGACGCCTACCTGGCGCTGTGGCGGTTCCTGCTCTCGATCGACCTGACCCGGTCGGCGAAGCTGTGGCTGGGCAGCCCGGACGAGCCGCTGCTGCACCTGGCCAGCGAGCCACGCCGGCTCGGTGCGGTGCTCGGTGACGGCCTGTATGTCCGGATCGTGGACCTGCCGGCGGCGCTGACCGCCCGGCGGTACGCGGCACCGGTGGACGTGGTGATCGAGGTCACCGACCCGCTGGTGCCGGGCAACGCCGGCCGGTGGCGGCTCACCGCCGGCCCGGACGCGGCCACCTGCACCAGCACCGGCCGGCCGGCTGATCTTGCCTGCGACATCGTGGACCTGGGGGCGGCGTACCTGGGCGGCACCCGGCTGGCCGGGCTCGCCGACGCCGGCCGGGTCCGGGAGCTGCGCCCGGGCACGCTCGCCGCCGCGACCACCGGGTTCGGCTGGCACCGTGCCCCGGCCGCCAACGAGATCTTCTAGCGCGCCTTCTCGTACTCGGCGACCTGGGCGATCCGGCGGGCGTGGCGGGCGTCGCCGGAAAATTCGGTGTCGAGGAACGCGGCCACGATTGTCGCCGCGTCGTCGACCGAGTGCTGACGGGCGCCGATCGCGACCACGTTGGCGTCGTTGTGCTCGCGCGCCAGCCGGGCGGTCTCCACCGACCACGCCAGCGCCGCCCGGACCCCGGTGACCTTGTTGGCGGCGATCTGCTCGCCGTTGCCGGAGCCGCCGATCACCACCCCGAGGCTGCCGGGGTCGGCCATCACCCGCTCGCCGGCCCGCAGGCAGAACGCCGGGTAGTCGTCCTCCGGGTCGTAGCCGGTCGCGCCGAGGTCGACCACCTCATGACCCAGGGAGCCGAGTCGCCCGGCGAGCGCGGTCTTCAGCTCGAAGCCGGCGTGGTCGGAAGCCAGGTAGACACGCACGACCGGCAGTCTGCCAGGTCAGGCGCCGCCTCCCGCAGCCGGCCCGGAGTCGAGGGAGCGTAGCGAGACTAGTGTCGAACGGTTCCTCCGGGAGGGTCGGCTACAGGGAGGTCGAAAGGCGCCTGACCCGCGCGAGCGAAGGCGAGCGCCAACAGCACAGGTCAGCCGAGCTCGGCCAGCACCAGCCCGGCCCGCGCCTTCGGCGTGAACCAGGTGCTCTTGCGGGGCAGCTTCTGCCGGGCAAGGTTGACCGCCACGAAGTCGTGGACGCCGACCGGCGCGATCAGGATCGCCGCCTCGGCCCGGCCCGCGTCGACCTCGGCCCGCAGCCACGACACCGGGTAGTCGCCGCCCACGTACACCACCCGCTTGTCGCCCGGATCGAGCTCGAACGCCCCCCGTACCAGCAGCCGCTCCACCAGCGCGTGGTCGAGGTTCTCCACCGGCGCCGCCGCCGGGTCGGGCGGCATCGTGACCGCGGTGACCCGGCCTGGGCGGTAGAGGTAGACGGTCCCGCGCCGCAGCGGGTCGGGCAGCTCGCCGACATCCTCGATCCGCGCCCCGGGCAGCCGGGCGGCGAGCCGGTCGTCGCGCAGCGCGTCCGAGGGCACCTCCAGCACCAGCCGGTTGTACGGCTGGATGGTCACCGACTCCGGGGTGGTCACCACCGCCAGGAACCGCGACAGGCCACCGGTCTGGGCGGCCAGGCTGCGGTGGTTGCCGTCGGCGACCACCAGCTCGCCGCCGCCGGCGAGCCGGCACAATGCCGCAGCGGCCGGGCCGGCAGCCACCGGCCAGATCTCATGCACCCGGCCGGCGGGGTCCAGGTCGCGTGCCGCCGCCGGCCCGGCCGCCCGGCACGCGGCCACCAGCGCTTCCTGCAGCTCTGCGCCGCGCGCGCTCTGCAGCAGGAGTACGGGTGAGAGCAGGTGCCCGGTCGCCTCGGCCAGCGCCACCCGCTCCCGTACCTTCTCCTCGAACACGTCCTCGTTGCGGATCACCAGCCCGGGCTGGTCGGCGCTGGTCGAGATCTGGTCCGTGTCGACCGCGCAGAACATCCCGTAGGAGCTCTCGCCATCGGTGCCGGTGATCCGGTAGAGCACCACCACCTGCTCGGCCGGCGCGTACCCGCCCGCGGCCTTGGCCTCGGCCAGCCGCGCCACCGCCGCCGGCAGCGCCGCCTGCAGGTCCGGCCCGAGCGAGTCGGGCGCCCGGTGCGGCATCTCGACCGCCAGTGCGCTGCGCGGGTTGGCCGCGATGATCGCGGTGATCTCCGCCTCGTCGGCGAACTCGTCGTAGTTCTGCGCGCCGGTGCCGCCGGTCGTCAGCCAGGCCCGCGCGATCGGATGTACTACCCCCACCTGTCCCACGTGTACGGAGCGTACCGTGCCGGCCTGGCTACTCGAAGCTCGGGTCCTCCTCCCGGGTGCGTTTGAGCTCGTAGAAGCCGGGTGTGGCGGCGACCAGCAGCACCCCGTCCCAGAGCCGGCCGGCCGCCTCGCCCTTCGGTGCCGGGGTCACCACCGGACCGAAGAACGCCACCGGCTGCCCGTCCGGACCGGAGGTGTGGACGGTCGGCGTGCCCACGTCGAGCCCGACCGGCGCCATCCCGGCGTCGTGGCTGGCCCGCAGGGCGGGGTCGTAGTCGGTGGAGTCGGCGGCACCGGCCAGCGCCGGATCGAGCCCGGCGTCGGTCAGCGCCGCCGCGCACAGCTCCCGCCCCAGCTGCTCCTTGCCGAGGTGGATCCGGGTACCGAGCGCGGTGTAGAGGTCGCGCAGCACCCCGTCCCCGTACCGCTGGGCCGCCGCCACGCACACCCGTACCTGGGCCCAGCCCTGGCTCATCCGCTCGGTGTACTTCGGCGACAGCTCGCGCCCCTCGTTCAGCACCGACAGGCTCATCACGTGGAAGCGCACCTCGACCGGGCGTGCCTTCTCTACCTCCAGCAGCCACCGGGACGTCAGCCACGCCCACGGGCACATCGGGTCGAACCACATATCCGCAGTCGTCTTTTCATCGGCCATCACCCCATCCTGCCCGCCGGTCGTTGACTCGACAACTACTGCGGGTATGACAAACTCGTGACCATGGCCGGAGTGCGCAACCTGACCCATGCCGAGGCGGTGGAACGGGCCCGCCTGCTCGACGTGACCTCGTACGACATCACCGTCGACCTGACCTCGGAGGGGACCTTCCGGTCGCGGACCGAGCTGCGGTTCCGCTGTGCCGAGCCGGGCGCGAGCACGTTCGTCGAGGTGGCGGCGGCGGCGCTGCGCGAGGCCACCCTGAACGGCGCCCCGCTGGACACCGGCTCCGGCTGGTCGGCCGAGACCGGGCTCACCCTGCCCGGCCTGGCGGCCGAGAACACGCTGGTGGTCGAGGCCGACTTCGCCTACTCGAGCACCGGCCAGGGGCTGACCCGCAGCCTCGACCCGGCCGACAAGCAGGTCTATCTGCACAGCCAGTTCGAGATCGCCGACGCGCAGCGGGTGTACGCGTGCTTCGACCAGCCGGACCTCAAGAGCGTCTACACCTGGCACGTGGTGGTGCCGGCGGACTGGCGGGTGGTCTCCAACGCGCCGGTGGCCCGGGTCGACCAGGGCACTCCGAACAAGACGGTCCACTTCGAGACGTCGGCGCGGATGAGCACCTACGTCACCGCGCTGTGCGCCGGCCCGTTCCACGAGGTGCGGCGGGTCCACGACGGCATCGACCTGGGCTACCTCTGCCGGGCCTCGATGGCCGGCTACCTGGACGCGGACGACCTGCACGAGATTACCTGCCAGGGCTTCGACTTCTACCACTCCCAGTTCGGGATGCGTTACCCGCTGCCCAAGTACGACCAGCTGTGGGTGCCCGACTTCAACGCCGGCGCCATGGAGAACTTCGGCTGTGTCGTACACACGGACATGTTCCTGTTCCGCTCGCAGGTGACCGACTTCGAGTACGAGCAGCGGGCGAACACGGTCCTGCACGAGCTGGCGCACATGTGGTTCGGCGACCTGGTCACCATGCGGTGGTGGGACGACCTGTGGCTCAACGAGTCGTTCGCCGAGTGGGCCTCACACTGGTGTAACGCCAACGCGACCCGGTTCACCGACGCCTGGACCACCTTCCTGTCAGTGCGCAAGACCTGGGGCTACCGGCAGGACCAGCTCTCCTCCACCCACCCGGTCTACAGTGACATGCCCGATATCGAGGCGGTGGAGGTCAACTTCGACGGCATCACGTACGCCAAGGGCGCCAGCGTGCTCAAGCAGCTGGTGGCCTATGTCGGTGAGGAGTCGTTCGTGGCCGGGCTGCGGGCCTACTTCACCGCCCACGCCTGGGGCAACGCGACCTTCGACGACCTGCTGGGTGCGCTGGAAGGGGGCGGGGGGGCGCCGCGGAGCGGTGCTGGGGGCGTATCGCAGTCGGCTTGCGGCCGGCCGCTGCGCGAGTTCGCGGCCCAGTGGCTGGAGACCGCCCAGGTGAACACGCTGCGCCCGGAGGTGGCGATCGGGCCGGATGGGCGGTACGAGCGGGTGACGGTCCGGCAGGAGGCACCGGCCGACCACCCGACCCTGCGCACCCACCGGATCCGGATCGGACAGTACAACCTGGATGACGGCAAGCTGGTCCGGCGGGACCGGCTGGAGCTGGACGTGACCGGCCCGGAGACCGAGGTGACGTCGCTGGTCGGGGCGCCCGCCGCGGACGTACTGCTGCTCAACGACGACGACCTCTCGTACGCGAAGATCCGGCTGGACCCGCGCTCGATGGCCACGGTGGTGGACCACCTGGCCGGGCTGGACTCCTCGCTGTCCCGGGCGCTGTGCTGGGCGGCGGCCTGGGACATGCTGCGCGACGCGGAGCTGCCGGCCCGGTCGTGGCTGCCGTTGGCGCTGCAGGGGCTGCCCGCCGAGTCCGACATCAACCTGGTCACCGCGACCCTGGCGCAGGCCGGCGGGGCGCTGTCGTACTACGCCGATCCGGCCTGGGCGCCGGAAGGCTGGGCGAAGCTGGCCGCGGCCGCCCGGGCCGCCGCCCGGGCCGCCACGCCGGGCAGCGGCCTGCAGCTCGCCTGGGCCCGGACCTACATCCGGGCCGCCCGGGCAGAAGAGCTCGCCGTCCTGCGCGGCTGGCTGTCAGGCACCGGGATCCCCGAAGGCCTCGTCATCGACACCGAGCTGCGCTGGTCGATCCTGCAGGCGCTGGTCGCCGGCGGGGCGGCGGACGACGAGGAGATCGACGCCATGCTGGCCGCCGACGCCACCGCCAGCGGCGAACGCGAGGCCGCCACCGCCCGGGCGCTGCGCCCCACCCCCGAGGCCAAGGCCGAAGCGTGGCAGTCGCTGACCGGCGACCCCGCCCTGCCCAACTGGCAGCACCGCGCCATCCTGCTCGGCTTCTGGCACCCGGCACAGCTGGTCCTCACCGTGCCGTACGTCGCCGCCTTCCACGAGGTCGCCGCGGACATCTGGGCCCGCCGCGACGGCGACCAGGCCCGGGAGTTCCTGGGCCTTGGCTACCCGACCCTGCACGTGTCGGAGGCGACCGCGGCGGCGAGCGAGGCGTGGGCCGCCGACGAGCGCCATCCGGCGCCCGCCCGCCGGCTCATCGCCGAGGGGCGCGACTCGATCGTCCGCGCCCGGGCGGGCCGCGCCGCCGACGCCGCCGCCGCCTAACGTCCGTCGATCATGGAGTTTTCGGCCGGTCACCCGGCGGGTCGCGCGATAACTCCATGATCGCGGCGGAGCTCGGGGCGGAGAGCCGGCGCACGTAACCGGCCAGCGACTCGTCCGCGACGTCGATCAGGTGCGCGCCGGCGATCCGGATGGCCAGCGGCAGGAACCGGCACAGCCGGGCCAGCTCCCGGGTCGCCTCCGGCTCGCGGCCAGCCCGGTCCGCCCCGACCAGCAGGGCGATCAGCCGTTCCGCCTCGGCCGGGCACAACGGACCGAGCCGCAGCGGGACCGCGTCCTCGCGGGCGACCAGGCTGGCGAGCGGATTGCGGCTGGTGACCACGGTAAGGCAGGCCGGGCCTGCCGGCAGCAGCCCGCGGACCTGGTCGGCGCCGTGCGCGTCGTCGAGCACCACCAGCAGCCGGGAGCGCTGGGTGAGCGACCGGTAGAGGCCGAGCCGGTCGGCGAACCAGCCCGGGATCTCCGCCGGCGGCACCCCGAGCGCCCCGAGCAGGTACGGCAGCGCGTCGGCCGCCATGGTCGGCTGGGCGGCGGAGCCGCGCAGGTCCAGATAGAGCTGTCCGTCCGGGTACGCCTCGGCGACGTGGCGGGCCCACCGCACCGCCAGCGCGGTCTTCCCCACCCCGGCCGGACCGACCACCGTGGCCAGCGGCACCCACTGCCGGTCGGTCAGGTGGGTGCGGTGCAGCCGGTCGAGCTGGTCGAGCGGCTCCCGCCGCCCCACGAAGTGCCGGACCGCCGGCGGTAGCTGGCGGGGCCGGATCACCGGCGCCAGCTCCGGCGGCGGGGTTTCGGTGCGCTGCTGGCGGGCCTGCACCACCCGCCAGGCCTGCTCCCAGCGGGCCAGCTCGGCCGCGCCACCGCAGGCCCGGACCAGCGCGCGGACGGTGTCCAGCCGCGGTAGGCGCGGGCGGGCCGGGTTGATCGCGTCTGCCAGCGTGCTGGCCGGGACGCCGCAGCGGCGCCGTAGCTCCTTGAAGG
>Ga0299913_10005327_pt1 | contig 10964 bp, 14 predicted proteins | sample RVTome_9_FD_201360 | JGI IMG/M metagenome (GOLD analysis project Ga0299913, IMG submission 201360) | Soil microbial communities from uranium-contaminated site in the Upper Colorado River Basin, Wyoming, United States - RVT155D38 (version 2) ... | reverse complement strand
ACCCCCCAAATTCCCGCGTGGGGGACGGCGGACTACGCGTCCACCCCCTCCGTCCCCCGCGGGGACACCGCCAGGTACGGGAACATCCCGTGCCCCTGCCTTCGGGTAGCGTGCCCGTCCAAGACAGAATCGCCACCGGCCGTCGCAGGGAGCAGGGGGACGGCGGGTGGCGATTCTTCTGTGTTCCTGGGCGCGGCCCCGCCAATCCGTCACCGCCCCTTCAGAATGTGACTGGCGGCCCAAGTCCCGGTTGGCTCGGGGGATCAACGAGACTCGGGCCGTCCCAAGCCCGTCGGTCCCGTCACTCAGCGACGCGGCGCCTCTAACTCTTGAGCGGCGCCAGCTGCACGCTCATCATGCCGCCGAGCTTGCGCTCCGAGAGCGCTCGACCGTGCTCAACACGGAGCCCCTCCGCGCTATCGTGCGGCCTTCGGTTAGCGCACGCCCGTCAACGTGATTGCCAGCCCCGCAGGGTCGGTGTAGGTGCAGGTCACCGTGTCGCGAGCGTTCTTGTCGAAGCCGGGAACGTGCAGCGTGACGACCGGTTCGGTCTCGCCCGGGAACACCACCTCGACGTGCTTCGGCACGATGACGTCGGTGCTGTCCACGACGTTGAATGCCGTGAAGACACCGCCGGGCGTGAAGAATGCCGCGACCAATTCCCCGCCACAATCCAGCAGCCGTCCGTTGTCCCAGGTGGGAGGTGGCGCTGCGGCGCTCACGGGACCACCGGCTCCGAACAGGACGGCCGCGATGACCGCCACCAGGCCCGATGACGTCTTGATGACTCGAGACATACCAACTCCCCCGTCCCGCGGGCTCGTTGAGCCCTGAGGTGCCCGGCCTAGCACCGTGGCAGCTCCTTCGTCAAGGAAGGCCACTGGCGGCCGGGATCCGGCGGCATGCCATCAGCGACGTCCCGTCCGATGCCGCGCACGGGCGCTCAGGGTGAATGACCAGTCCTGTTTGCATTCTTTCGTGCCAGTCGCCACAACCACGTACTCGCGACGCTACTAACGCGACAACGTCAGCGAGTACGCCCAGAACGCTGTCCGGACCTCTAGACCCGCGCGCCGGTAGACCGCGGGCGCGGCGTGGGCGTTCTCGCTGTCGACGTGGAGCGCCAGTTGCCTCAGCCCTTCGCGGGCCGCGACGTCCACGCCATGCACGAGCAGCGCCAAGGCGATCCCGCGCCGCCGGAACCGCTCGAGGGTCGCGAGCTCGGCCACGTACATCGCGTCTTCGGTCTCGAGGCGCCGTGACAACAGCATCGCAGCCGCAGGCTCCCCGTCGACGGTGGCCAGGTAGCGCAGGTTTGGGTCGAAGCCGGCCATCGTCTCCTCGACCGCCAGCCAGTCCTCCAGAGTCGACGGCGTGAACCCGTAGTGACCGACGAAGGCTTCGTTCAGCACATCGTGGATGGTGGCCACGTCCCGACTCGCCTCGATGACCAACCCGGGCACCTCAGGTGCGGTCCCGATGTCGTGAGTGACCGGGCCGACCATTTCCCAGAAGGTGCGCGTTCGGGTGAACCCGGCGTCTGCTAAATGTCGCGGGTTGGCTGCGCTGCCGGCCGGGCACCCGGAGTGCACCTGGACGTCGTCGCCAACGCCCTCCGGCGGGTTCGTCCGGATCCAGTCGAGCATCAAAGCAAAGCCAGTTCTCGCGAGCTCGTCCGACACCGTGTCCTGCAGTCGTGGGTGGGTGGAGATCCAGGCGTGTGTGATGGGGTCCCCAGGGTCTCGCAGCGCCACCCACCACTGTGCCACCGCTCCATCGGCGTCTCGGACAACGTGCTCCATGCTCGCGGCGACGGCTGGCGGCTCCAGTATCGAGCGCACGTCTTCTTCGGTTTCGGGGCAGAACCCGAACGCGGCCGTCTGCTCAGCCGCGACAAGCTCAAACACCTCGGGCACGTGCACGCCGGTGGCTGGTTCACTCGTGAACCCGGCGGGGAGCCCCATTGGGAGCAGGACGGCCATGGTCGAGTGTCTCCTTGGGGTCGGGGTGAGGCAACCGGATTCAGTACTGCGGCCGCGGACCACTACGTACGCACACATCGCCGGCAATCGACAGCTGAAGTCGGGGCGGCTGAAGCCGTCGTCCGCGGCGGCCTAGGAGCGGTCACGCTATGCGGTAATGACGGCGTTCAAGAGTCAGATGCACACTGCCGGCGCGCCAGAAGTCCCTTGCTGTGACTTCGGTCTGAGCGACGGGACCAACAGGGGAACGGTGCACCTCCACGCCCAGAGCGTCCCGGGTACGTATCGCCCGACAACATGCGATAGGGAGAGTGCAGACGAGCTCGGTCCTGGACCTATCGCGCGCGACTCATCCACGTGCGAGTGACCGGACTGTGGGCGGCAACAGGTGCACGCTCATGCCTGCGGGCTCAGGCGGTCAGCGCAACACCTCGGCTAGTGCTTGTGATGGTGTCTTGAAGCCGAGGGTCTGTCGAGGTCGGCCGTTGAGCTGGTCGGCGATGGCGTCGAAGTCGGCTTGGGTGAGGGTGCGGAAGTCGAGCGTGCGGGGCAGGTACTGGCGCAGCAGGCCGTTGGTGTTCTCGTTGCTGCCGCGCTGCCACGGGGACTTGGGGTCGCAGAAGTAGACCTCGACTCCGGTGGCTTCGGTGAACCGGACGTGTTCGGCCATCTCGTGGCCCTGGTCCCAGGTCAGCGTCCTGGTCAACGCCGCAGGCAGGGTGGTGATCTTCGCCGCCAGGGCGGCGGCCACCAGATCCGCCTTGTGCCCATTGGGCAGCGCGACCAGCATCACGAACCGGGTGGAGCGCTCCACCAGGGTGGCGACCGGGCTCATCCGTTTGCCGAAGACCAGGTCGCCCTCCCAATGCCCAGGTACCGCGCGGTCCTCGGCCTCGGCCGGTCGTTCGGAGATGTTCAAGATCCCAGGCCGGCCACCACGCCCATCGGGCAGCCGGGTGCCTGCCGGGCGTCGGATCACCCGGCCGGTGCGCAGATGCGCGGTGAGTTCCTTGCGGAGTGCGCCCCGGGACTGGATGAACAGGGTGCGGTAGATCGTCTCGTGCGACACCTGCATCTCCGGGTCGTCGGGGTAGGTGGCCTTCAGCCAGCCGGCGATCTGCTCCGGTGACCACTTCTGCTTCAGCTGCTCGCCCACGATGGCACGCAGCGTAGGGCGAGTGGCCAGCTTGCACGGCTGGGGACGCCTGGCTCGCGACCACGCCTGCTGGTCGGCCCTCGCAGCCCGGTACCTGCGACGGCCCCCGTGTGCGGCGACCTCTCGGCTGATCGTCGAGGGGGCACGTCCCAGACCTGATGCGATCGCCCGCAACGACCTACCGGCAGCCAGGCCGCGGGAGATCTCCTCCCGTTCAGCGAAGCTCAATCGACCCGCAGACCGACACCTCGGATCGGGCCGGATCCCGCCACAACGAATCAGGTAGGCCCGTACCGTGCTGGTCGGCAACCCCAACGCTCGAGCCGTGGGCTTGGCCGCGTGCCCACCCCGAAGCCGAACCCAGATCTCGTCACACACCTCCGGCGACAACCTCTGATACCTCTGCGCCACCACAACCTCCTTGAATCAAGGAAGTGTTGCGCTGATGCCTCGAGACCACCCCGATGAGCGGGCCTTTGCGCCTTCCGCACTGACCTCCTGGAGCTTACGGTCGACAGGGCTCGCTCCCGGTCCATGTGACCTTCGTCGAGGACTCGGCCCTGATGGCTCGGAGGAGACACCCTCTCGGGTGTTCCACCATCGCCCACCATCCACAGAGAGAGCACACCATGGCCAAGTACCTGATCAAAGCCTCGTACTCACCCGAAGGAATCAAAGGCGTCATGGCGAAGGGCGGCTCCGCCCGCGCGGAAGCCATCGAGAAGTTGGCCTCGGGCGTTGGCGGCTCGGTGGAGAGCGTCTACTTCTCGTTCGGGTCTGATGACCTTTACGCCATCGTCGATGCGCCAAGCCATGAGGCGATGGCAGCCATCGCCGGCACGGTCGGTCAGACCGGTGCGGTCAGCAGCTACGAGACCGTAGTTCTGTTGACGCCGGCGCAGCTTGACGAGGCATCAAACATGACGGTCGACTACACGCCGCCAGGAAGCTGACCGCGGCCCCCGCGCTCGCTTCCAGCAGGTCGCGGACGCGGGCCGCCGCGCTGGCCGAAAGAGCTTCCGCAGCAGATGCTCAGCCTGATCGCCCGGTTCGGCTCAGGCGCGCCGCTCGTGCATCCACAGCGACACGTGGTCGGGCTGCACGCTCTTGCGGACGACGGCGCACAGGTCTGCGCTGACCGTCTCGAGGTCCACCTGCTGCCGCAACCGACCCGAGAACGAGGCCACGGTCCGGGCGGCGTCGTACCGGTTGCGGAAGAAGCGGCGGTCGACGGCGCCCTGGACCCGGGCGCGCAGCGGGCGGAACAGTGCCGCCACCACCAGCGTCGAGGCCGCGACGGCGAGGTCGTTCTGACCCGTGAGCGGGTCGAGGAGCACCCCGAGCCCTAGCACGAGGCCCAGGTAGGCGAGGGCGAGCAGCACGGTCAGCGAGCCGTAGACAAGGGTCCGCTTGATGATGACGTCGATGTCGTAGAGCCGGTGCTGCAGGATCGCCACGGCGATCGCCACCGGCAGCGCCACCAGGGACACGACCAGCCCTGCGAGGCCCAGGAACGACTCGTCGAGGCCGACGGGGAGGAAGTTGGGGACCTGGGCCACCACCATCACCACGGTGGCGTAGGCGAACCACTTGAGCTGCTGGCGCTCCTCACCCCGGGCGGCGCGGAGGCGAACGAAGATCGTCCCCAGCGCCATCAGGAAGGTGGCGATCAGAACAGCGCCGGACCAGAAGGTCACCGTCCCGAGCTGGTCGGACCAGGCATCCACGCCGAACGGGTTCCGCACCCTGCCGAACCCGTCCATCCGACCCGGCAGCAGCGCAGCGGCGACGACCAAGATCGCGCTGGCGGCGGCGGCCGTGCGCGCGGTCCACCTGCGGAACGGGCCGACCAGGCGCCCCAGTGGGAAGACCAGGATCAGCAGCACGATCCCGAAGAACGCGACCACGTACAACCACGTGGTGACCCAGGCCGCCACGGTTCCCAGAGGCCACGACGGGTGCTCCAGCAGGGCCTGTCCGGCGTACGCAGCGAGGAGGAGCGGCAGGCTCAGCAGGCCGCCGATCGCGAGCATCAGCCACCCGACCGGGTTGTCCGGGCGCCGCGCCGACACGAGCCCGCCCACGAGGGCGTAGGCGGCAGCGAAGGTCGAGAACAGCACGGTGATCAGCCACTCGGAGTACGGCGTCGAGGGGATCAGGAATGAGGCGATGATCGCGACGAGACAGGCCGAGGTGATGGCGAGCGACAGCCGCCTCACGTGCGGGGCAGGACGCGCCGGCCACCTCATGGCTACGACCTCCCTCCGCGGACCTCGACCACGCTGGTCCAGCGTGGTCCAGCCTGGACCGGGCGCGTCCGCGAAACGTTACGAGGACGGAAAGCCCGCCTCAGTACGCCCTGAGCGCGACGGCCCACCATGAAGGTTCGGCCAACCTGGCAGCACGGCAAAGCCGACTCCCGCCGACCCGACCGTGCTCGTCCACCACTCCTGGCCGTGAGCACTGTGCACTGAGGCCGCACCGTCACACCCTTCATGGATAAGCCGCTTGGCGCGTCGCGCTAAAGCATCCGCTCATGCGTGCGGCGTGTGGAAGCGCCCTGACGTGAGCGCGTTTGGGCCAGGTTGCGACTTCTGCGACCGTAGGACGCAGAGGGGCGCTGGCCCGTACGGTTCGCCATGTGATGAGCCTTCGAATCTGGGTCACGAGAGTTGTTGTGCCCATACCCGTCATGGTTGTTGCGCTTGCAGGATGTAACGCGACGGCGGCCGCTTCTCTAAAGGACGGGTCCTACACCTGCGGGCCAGTAGCCGGCTCTGACATGAATCACATGGTGGTCATCACCGACGCAATAGGAAACGAAGTAGACGTGTTCGCAACGGTCGCCGACGGTGAGGTTGCAACGTTGGATCTCGGCCAACGCGAGGTGTCGGGCAGTATCGACGGAATCACCAAGCAGAGCAGTTCACGCTTCAACGTCCGGATCGTGAGCAAACGGGGCGGGAACGGAAAGTTCTTCACGACGGGAGACCCCGTTGACGACGCAGGATGGGGAAACTGGCTGCTCTGCGACCACGATGGATAGCGTCTCCGACTTCGGGGGTCGCTGACTCGCGAGCGCCCGCTCATGCCGCGTTCCGCGCGGAACTAGCAGCCGATGATCGGATGTCGCTTCTACGGCGAGCCGCGGAGCAGGGTTGTGGTCACGGCGGCGTCGTGTCCACATGTCCGAAGTTACTCAAGACCCGCTGCGCCGCGATGAAACCGGGCGCATCGCCGGCTGACATCTGCATCTGCTGCAGCGTGCTCAACAACTCGTGACGCCTGCCGGGCTGCGCCTTCATCTCGACGATTGACTTGATCGCCATTCATGTCCCTCCTCGTTCGCTGCGGCGGAGCGTGGTCCGTCATCGAGGACGAAGACACCATCATCGGAATCTACGACTGGAAGTCGAACGATGAGCGTTTGGCCTGGTCACAGTCGCTCGACCCTGGCACCCGGGAGCAGTTGTTGGAATTGCTCGCGACCCCCATGCGCGTCGTTTTGGCAGATCACATCGAATAGACACGACGTGCGGTGCGGCCATCCGGTTCTGCCGCTGAGCGTGCAGGTCCTGCCCCGGGACGTCATGCGGTTCGAGCGCTATGACGATCGATCCGCATGACGCTGTGGCCGCACGCATCTGCCGCTGAGCCCGCACCGATGAGCGCGCACTCAGCCCCGAGGCGGTTCGTGCTTCGCGCGACGCTGCCACCACCTGCGTCGGTGGGAGCGGCGTGTCGCGAGTTGCTCTTGTTGAGCGGCTAGCAGCGCGCCCCAGATTGCCTCGGGGTCGTCGGGAGTTTCAGGGGGCAAGGGCAGGTCACGGTGGTGTGCCTCTGCCCGCAGCAAGCGAATCAGGTCAGGCAGCCGGTTGTCCTGGGTCCGGTGCAGGGTGACGGGTCCCCACTCGGGGCCTTCAACGGTCGCCTTGTACACCGTCCCGTTCGCGCCGAAGTAGTCCAGCGCGTGCGCGTCGTAACCCTCGATCTCGTGCGCCGCACCTTCGGCATCTGGGTACAGGTCGATGTCGTGACCGTCGATGACGAACACCGCCACATCGCGCACTGGGAACCAACCTTCCTTGGGCGTGGGCAGTTAGTTTGCCGCAGACGCCCGCTCATGTCGCTGACAGTGTTGCCAGGAACGCCGAGATAACCGAAACCCGTCGACCTAGAGTGGGCCAATGGGGACGGCATTCGACCAGAATTGGACGAAAGACGTATGCCGCCTCTGCGACCCGGTCTTCGATGCCGCCGACGTGGGGTTCGTGCGTCAGACCTCGCATGATCCGGACAGCGGCAGCATTACGTCCCTGCTCTGGGAGGCGGATCCGATCCGGTTCGCCGTGCATTACCCCGATAGCGAGGTCATCGAGTCCTACGGGCCAGAGGAGTGGCCGCCGCCCTGCATCGACTATTGGGTCTACGTCGATGCGAGCGCGCGACACGCCCAGATCAGCGTCGAGGGCTGGAGCTCCCGCGACCAGGTCCTGGACCTCAGCGGAGTCGGCGTCCGCGACGGACTCAACATCGGCAGCGCGATCGCCCGCATACTCCGTGTTCCTCCGCCGCATTGACCGCGCCCAGGAAGCCTCCGCTCACGCCCCGGATACGCACTGACATGCCGCGATCCGGTCTTGCCGATGAGCGTGCGCTTCCACGGGCGGCCCACACTCCCGGCACGCCTTGATGCTCGGCGCGGAAGCGAGGACTGTGGGAAGTGCGCCTGCAGGCCACCCGCGCCACCGCCCCGGAACGAGCTGCCGCTGATGATTCGTCGCCAACCAGGAGGGATGTCGGCCGGCGCTTGGCTGGGCATGGCCAGCATGGCGGTCCTTGGCGTCGCGGGTGGAGCGCTGGCGCTGATCGCCGCTTTCGCAGTCGGATTCGGGGGGGCCGGCGAGATTGTGGTCTTCGCCGTGTTCGCCGGCCTCACGGTGATTCCCGCGACCATCTTGTGGCTCATCGGAAACCGACATCTGCGCGCAGGTGCCATCGGCTTGGCTGCGGCGTTCCTCATCCTCACCTACGTCGTATACGTGTCGCATCCCTGGGACACAATGAACGACGAGGAGGTCGAGCGCGCCAAGGCCGATGTCCTGGCCGCCGGCCACCCCGCCTTCTACCTCGGCGACGAGGTCGACGGGTACCCACTCAACGACTACTTCCTGGATTCCGACGAGGTGATTTTCCACTACGGCGAATGCCATCCGGACCCCGAGCAAACTGAGGGCGGCTGCGTGGACTGGGACGTCCGGGTCGACACCTCGTGGGGCGACGTCACCATCGGAGGGGATGCGATCGCCGGATGCGTCCGCCAGGAACCTGTGGCAGGTGTCCCCACCGTGTATCTCCACGACGAACAGTTGGGATCCGACGAGGTCGCCCTGTTCACCGGCGACTCGCAAGTCACCTTCGACGTCGAAGCCCAGTCCAGCCTCGAGGAGAAGCTGCAGATCGCACGACGGGTGCGACAGGTGGGCGAGTCCGAAGCCGCAACATCGCTGCCGCCCCCGATGCCACACATACTCGCTTACGTCGAGCAGCACTGCACAACGGGCCAGTAGCCAAGCACATCACGCGCATCCGCTCATGCCGATGTGAGTGCGTCGAGGGCCTGAGGTGTGCGTCAGTGGCCAATGACTACGGCGCGACGCACGTACCGAAGTCGAACTCCTTGACGTTGCCGTTCACAAAGGTGATGTGCTCGGTCACCTTGACGTTGTCCACTCGCCCCGAGCCTTTCGCGATCACCTGCAGCTGGCCGGTGAACGTCGCTTGGAACGTACCCTGCTGCGCATTCTCGGTGGCACCGAACCATTCGGTACCCCGGATGCTGTAGACGTTGCCGGCCCCGTCCACCGCGACCACGCGCTGCGTAGTGATGGTGCCGGTGAAGTTGGTGTTACCCGACGCGCTTGTGCCCTCGTGGAAGACGATCTTGATCGCCCCGGAGGTGATCGTGTACGCCGTCGACCCGCAGTCGAGAACATCGCCGGTGACGTCTTCCTCGAAGTGCTCGGCCGGACTGTTGGCCACCGCGGCCGGCACCGAGATCGCGCACATCGCCGCTGCCGTTGCGAGTACTGCCGTTAGTCGTCCCACTCGTCTCATTGCTGTCTCCTGTCTAGTTGACGGACCTGACCCTCCCTGACGCCCGCCCCCAGCGAACCATTCGACAGGCAGCCACGACATCGCCAATTTGTGGGTAGTTGGCCGCACCGGACCACCCCAATCCGCCATAACGTCCGGATCATGCCGCGTTGAGGGCGGACGCCCGACCATGCCGCTGAGCGGACGTGAGAGGGCGGGAGATGTCACACTCGCGCCCATGGTCGGAGGTGCTAGGCGGGTTCGCGAGACTCGGTCCGTCGTCGTGCTCAGATCACGAGTCCGCGCCGCGATGCCCGACCCGGCGTCTAGGCCTCGCACGCGTCGCCAGAAGTTGCCTATGCGTCCTTCCGCCGCTTTCGGACCTGGACTGGTAGGGGCCGCGGCGTAGCGCAACGCGGCGGCCCGCCCGATCGCTGGTCAGGCGACGGTGAGGAGCACCTCGATGTTGCCACGCGTGGCGTTCGAGTACGGGCAGACCTGGTGGGCGCGCGCGACCACCTTCTCGGCAGCCTCGCGCTCAGCGCCCGGGATGGTCACCTCGAGCGCGACGGACAGGCCGAAGGCACCGTTCTCGTGCGCGCCCAGCGCAACGTCTGCGACGACCTCGCTGTCCGTCGCGTCGACACCGTCCGCGCCGGCCACCAACTTGAGCGCCGAATGGAAGCACGCGGCATACCCAGCGGCGAACAGCTGCTCGGGGTTGGTCGAACCGCCGGGACCACCGACCTCGGCGGGCATGCGAATGTCGGTGGCGAGGAGACCATCGGTGGTCTGGACGTGGCCGTTGCGGCCGTCCCCGGTGGCGATGGCGGTGGTCGCGTAGAGAGTTATCATGTGCATCATTTAATTGTGGGCAATGGAATTGTGCAAGGTATGATCGCTGTGTGTCCCGTCACCCCCAGCTCGACCTCGATGCTCAGCTCTGCTTTCCGCTGTACGCCGCCACTCGGGCGGTCACCCGGGCGTACGGACCGCTCCTGCGGGACTTCGGGCTGACCTATCCGCAGTACCTCACGCTCCTCGCCCTCTGGGACAACGGCGAGCCGATGTCCGTAGGCGAGCTGGGCAGTCGACTCCGGCTCGACTCCGGGACCCTCACCCCGGTCCTCAAGCGGCTCGAGCAGACCGGCTTCGTGACCCGCCGCCGCGACTCCGCCGACGAGCGGCGGGTCCTGATCGCCCTCACCACCGCCGGGAGGGACCTGCGGGACCAGGTCTCCGACGTTCCTTCCCAACTAATCGAATCCCTCGGCCTGAGCGAAGCCGAGTCCCGGCAGCTACACAGTCTCCTCAACAACCTCCTGGACGGCCTGGACGCTGAGGTCACCGAGTCGACCACCCGCTGACCGGTTGCGCGAGTCGGAGACGACGGTACTCACCGTGGCGACGCTGCCGACCTCGTTGGCATGGCCGGCGACCACCCTGCCGGTCGTCCCGCTCCCCCGGCTCCCAGTCCCCGCCGGAAGTCTGCCTCAGCTCAACATTGGCAGTGTGCACTTTCAGGCGTGGAGCGTGAGGGGTACGAGTCACCCGACAACACGCAATAGGGAGGGTTCGTCGTTCCCGACAACGTGGTCCGTGGCGAGGCTAGGTTGGGCTTGGTTAGCCGCCCCTCGAGTGCTTCACAGTCTCTGACAAACCCGGAGCGATTCCACCCCCGGGGGCGTCGCGGCCGCTAGGTCTGGCTGGCCGCGACGCCCCGCCTTGCA
>Ga0299913_10005326_pt1 | contig 10964 bp, 9 predicted proteins | sample RVTome_9_FD_201360 | JGI IMG/M metagenome (GOLD analysis project Ga0299913, IMG submission 201360) | Soil microbial communities from uranium-contaminated site in the Upper Colorado River Basin, Wyoming, United States - RVT155D38 (version 2) ... | reverse complement strand
GGCTGGGGCGGGGGTCCGCTCCGGGCGGAATCACCCTCTCGGTAGATGCGGCTTTACCCGATCGAGCGCCATCGGTCGATCGGGCGCAACGGGATGCATAGAACACTCACTCGACTCCTTCTGGCAGCGCTTCTGGTCAGCGGGGCGGCGACTCCGGCGAGCTCTCAGCCGACTCCCCAACCGCCGACGCAGGTCGCGCAGGCGCCGCAGCAGAACCTGGCCGAATTCGAGGGGCACTATGAATATCGTGACGGCGAAACGCTGTTCATGGTCGCCCACGGGGAGCGGCTGGTGGCGATCCTCGGCGAGTCCCCTTATGTGCTGCGTGCGGCGGGGCGCGACGCGTTTACGAATCCGAGCGGAGGCGCGATCCCTTTTCTGCGCGACGACAGCGGCCGAATCATCGCATTCAAGGAAGACGGTGACACATTCGCGCGGCTGTCGTCGAAGGTCACCGTGGACATCCGCCGGCTCCTCGAGCCGCGCCCGCCGGGTCCGGACGGATCGCCGGTCGTCTATCGCTACCAGCCACCGCCCCGTCTGCCGGATGGCATTCACACGGGCGTTGCCGGACCGGGCACGCTGCCGGCGGACGTGGCCGAGCGGCTTGTCAACGGCGTCATCGATGGCACCTATCCCGACGTACGTTCGATCCTCGTGTATCACAAGGGTGCGCTGGTACTGGAAGAGTATTTTTACGGCTACGACCGAACCCGGCCGCACCAGATGATTTCGTTCACCAAGAGTGTGATCTCCTTGTTGGCGGGCGTGGCGGTCGACCGGGGACTGCTGCGGGCCGACGAGCCCGTGCTCGCGCGGTTGGGCTATTCAGCGTACAGAAATCCGGATCCCCGCAAGGCGAAAGTGACGCTGGTCGACTTGCTGAGCAACCGATCGGGTTTGGCGTGCGATGAGCGCGACGACGACTCGCCCGGCAACGAGGTGAAGCTGTTCGAGACGACGGATTGGGCCAAGGCGTTCGTTGATCTGCCGATGGTGGCCGATCCGGGCACGGTCGCGCGCTACTGTTCTGGCGGGTTCTTTACGACGGGCCGCATCATCGAACGCGTCGCCGGTAAGGCGTTGCCCGAGTTTGCGCAGGAGGTGCTGTTCGAGCCGCTCGGTATCCGACGAGACGACTGGAAGTGGTACTTCGCGCTCGATCGCAGCGAGCGCAACGAGTTCGGGCAGATCTATCTCAGGCCACGCGACATGCTCAAGCTCGGACTACTCCTCGAGCGACGCGGAGCGTGGGAGGGCCGTCGCGTCGTGTCGGCGTCATGGATCGATGCGGCCACCGCGCGCCAATCGCGCATCGGAGACAGCGACTACGGTCTGGGAATCTGGCACCGTTGGTACGGCGTTCGGACCCCGGCCGGGGACCGCCGCGTCGACACCATCATGCTCTCGGGCAATGGCGGGCAGAAGGTGTTTCTGGTCCCCTCGCTCGATCTCATCGTGGCGGCGACGGGAGTCGCGTTCTTCGTGGATTCGCCCGTGAACCAGATGCTGGCGGAGGTGTTGCTGCCGGCGCTGCTGCAAGGCGAACCGAGTGCGGAGTCGGGCGTCGGGAGTCAGGAGTTCGGGCTCTCCTACAGACGTCCGGCGCCGCCGTCCGCGGGCGGCACGATCACCACCTCCGTCTCCGGCTCGGGCGTGAAATCCTCCCCCGGATTGATGAACCGGTCCTGCTCGATCACGTACTGCTTGTCGTGCAGCTGGCGATAGCGCCCGTTGAGCTCCATGAGCGCCTGGTGCGTGCCGGACTCCACGATCTCGCCGTGCTCGAGCACGAGGATGCGATCGGCGCTGCGGATGGTCGACAGGCGGTGCGCGATGACGAACGTGGTGCGGCCGTGGCGCAGGCGGCGCAGCCCGTCCTGGATGTAGGCCTCGCTCTCGCTGTCGAGGCTCGACGTCGCCTCGTCCAGCAGCAAGATCTTCGGATCGGCGAGGATCGCACGGGCGATCGCGATGCGCTGGCGCTGGCCGCCTGAGAGCCGGATCCCCCGCTCGCCGACGATCGTGTCGTAGCCGTGCTCGAAGCTGCGTACGAATTCGTCGCAATGCGCGGTGGCGCCCGCGCGCTCCACCTCGGCCCTCGGTGCGCGCGGCCGGCCGTACGCGATGTTCTCGGCGACCGTGCCGTCGAAGAGGAAGTTGTCCTGCAGCACGACGCCGAGGTGCCGCCGGTAGTCGCGCAGCCGGACGGTCGAGAGATCCCGGCCGTCCACGCGGACGACGCCGGTCTTCGGCCGGTTGAACGCCATCACCAGGCTGATCAGCGTGCTCTTGCCCGACCCGCTCGATCCCACCAGCGCCGTGGTCGAGCCCGCGGGGGCAGTAAAGGAGATGTTCCGCAGCACGGGCACGCCGGGGTTGTACTCGAAGCTCACGTCCTCGAACGCGACCTCCCCGCGGACGCTCTCGAGCGGCGCCTTCGACGCGTCCTCCTGGTCCTCGGTCGCCATCGAGCGGATCTCGCGGATGCGATCGAGGCCGGCGAAGGCCTCGCTGATCTGCGTGCCGATCGAGGCGATCTGCACGAGCGGCGCGGCCACGAGCCCCGTGAAGAAGACGTACATCACGAAGTCCCCGAGGGTCATCTCCCCCGTCAGAATCGCGCGGCCCCCGATAAGGATCATCATCGCGCCCACGAGGCCGACGACGAACGTCGAGAACGCCGTCACGGCCGACACGCCGATGACGGCACGAGCGACGTTGCGGAACAGGCGGTGCACCCCCCGGGCGAACACGAGCGCCTCGCGCCGCTCCGCGGTGTAGGCCTTGACGACGCGCACGCCGCCGATCGATTCGGCGAGACGGCCGGTGACCTCGGCGTTGATGCGCCCGCGCTCGCGGAACACGGGGCGCAGGCGGGTGAACGCCCGCGTCATCCCGCCGCCGAACACGGCGAGCACGACGATGGTCAGTACTGTCAGGCGCCAGTTCAGCCAGAAGAGGACCACGAGGCCGACGGCCGCCGTCATGAGGCCGCCGGCGAGCTGCACGAGCCCGGTGCCGACCAGGTTCCGGATGCCCTCCGCGTCGGTCATGATTCGCGAGATGAGCATGCCGCTCTTGGTGGAGTCGAAGTAGCGGACCGGCAGCCGCGCGACGTGCTGCGCCACGGCGAGCCGGAGGTCGTTGATCGAGCGCTGGGCGGCGACGCCGAGGACGAGGGACAGCGCGAACGAGGTGGCGCTCTGGACGGCGGTCGCGCCCAGGGCGGCGATGGCGAGTGGCCACAGCAGCTCCGCGCGTCCCTTGCCGACGACCTCGTCGATGAGGATCTTCGACGAGGCGGGCAGGACCAGGCCGGCCGCGCGGCTGACGATCATCAGCCCGAAGCCGAGCGCCAGGCGGCCGCGCCGCGCCCACATGAGCTCGCGCGCCTCGCGCCACGCCACGTCGAAGCCCGGCCACTTCTTCGTCTCCGCCGCGCCGTGCGCGGCGGGTGGCGGCACCGCCCGCCTGCGCCCTTCCGCCCGGTGCGGGGATACGCCTCCGATGATGTTCATTCGATTGCCTGCTCCACCCTGACCTGCTTCAGCTCGACCGGCGCGGCCGGCGTCTCGCCGTCCAGCGGCACCCGTTCGAGCGCTTCGAGCACCTCGAGACCCGATTCCACCTCGCCGAAGGCCGTGTACTGGCCGTCGAGCGAGGGCGCGGGTCCGGTGCAGAGAAAGAACGACGTCGACGCGCTGGCCGGATCCCCCAGCCGCGCCATCGACAGCGTGCCCTTCACGTGCGGCGTGTCGTTGAACTCGGGGTCCAGCATCCGCACGTGTTTCTTGATCCGCTGCGGCAGCGGCTCCGCGCGGGTGTCGAGCATGCCGCCCTGCACGACGAAGCCGGGCACGATCCGGTGGAACCGGGTGCCGTCGTACGCGCCGAGCGAGGCCAGGCGGAGGAAGTTCCGCACGTGCTGCGGCGCCTTCTGCGGGTAGAACCTCAGCGTGATCGCTCCCAGGCCGGTTTCGAGCACGGCCCGGTAGCGCTCCAGCTCCGCGATCGTCTCGGTCGTGAAGGGATCGGGCTGCGGCGGCGGCGCCTCGCGAATCGTCACGGCCGCGATCTCGACCCGTTCGGTCGCGCGCCCCTCGCCGTCGGCGGGGACCGCGGAGATCGCCTGCACCACTTCCAGCCCGTCCACCACGCGGCCGAACACGGTGTAGTGGCCCTGGAGCGCGGGCTGGTCGGTGACCAGGACGAAGAACTGCGCGCCGGCGCTGTCCCGGCTGCCCGGCTGGAGCACGCCGGCCACCGCCCCGGCGGTCATCGGCTCGTCGTTGAACTCCGCGCGAAGGACGCCGAGCCCGCCGGTCCCGTATCGCGCCCGCGCGCCGGGATCGCGCGACAGGGGATCGCCGCCCTGGATGATCCCGTACTTGATCACGCGATGGAAGGTGGTCCCCTCGTAGGCGCCCTCGCGGGCGAGCTTCATGAAGTATCCCACGTGGTTCGGCGCGCGGTCCGGCAGCAGATCGATGACGAACGTGCCAACGGTGGTCTCGACGACCGCCTGCCTGCCCGCCATCTCGCCGGCCGGGAGCGGGGTCTGGAAGAACGTCCCGCCGGCCCTGCGCCGGCCCTGGCCCTGCGCCTCAGGAGTCAGGACACCGGAGGCGAAGACGGCTGCGGCGAGCGCGATCGCGAAGCGGCCGGTCGTGATTAGATGTAGATGTCTCATCGCTGCCACTGGAGCCTGATGAATCCGACCCGCGCCGCCCTCGCCAGCCTGATCGACTACGCCGGCCTGTTCCCACCCGCTTCGCTCGATCTCGCGGACGTGGTCTCGAACCATCTGCGCTATCTGCGCTCGCCGGACCGCTGGCTGCTCGGCCGCCTGATCGTCCCGGCGGCGCGGCTCGACGAGCTCGCGGATCTGCTGCGCGGCGCCGCGGATCCCTCCGCCGGGCAGGCGTTCCCCTGGACGATCAGCGTGCTGGCGGCCGTGAACGACTCCGGCCTCGATGCGCTCGGGGATCGGGTGGCGCGGCTCAACGAGCGTCTGCAGCCCCTGGGTGCGGCGGTCGTGGCCGTCGAGCTCGCGGCGGGCGCCGCAGGCGACATCGAACGGATCGCCCGCATCGTGCCGGATCGCTACGAGCGATACCTGGAACTGCCGCTCGACGAGCGCCTGCCGGATCTGGTGCGGGCGGCCGGCGACGCCGGGTGTTACGCGAAGGTGCGCACCGGCGGCGTCACCGCCGACGCCTTTCCGTCACCCGCCGCGCTCGCGCGCTTCATGGCCCTCTGCGCCGAAGGCGAAGTCCCCTTCAAGGCGACCGCCGGGCTGCACCACCCGTTCAGAGGATCCTACCCGCTCACGTACGAGCCGCAAAGCCTCACGGCCACCATGCACGGGTTCGTGAACGTCGTGCTGGCGGCGGCGCTGCTGCACGCGGGGCACATCGAGGAGGACGAGGTGGCCGCCATCCTCGCCGCCGCCCGGCCCTTCGCGTTCGGACACGAGGCCATCAGCTGGGGGAAGTACCGGATCAGCGGCATCGACCTCTCGTTCTCGCGGGCGCACCTGCTGCGGTCGGTCGGGTCCTGCTCGTTCGAGGATCCGGTGGCGGACCTGCGCCGTGCGGGGTGGATCTGAATCATCCACAGATTACACAGATGACACAGATTCAGATTCGTCAGTCAACGCGGAGATCGCGGAGAGCCGCAGAGCACATCGCGGGAGACGACCGTCGGCCGGGTGGTGCGAGGGACACGGCGTCGGCCGGACGCCGCTGCGACGCCGCCGCGATTTCATCTGCGCAATCTGCGTAATCTGCGGATTCAACCCCCATCCGCGACATCCCTGCGGATCCAACCTTCATCTGCGTCATCCCTCACGGGAGCAGCACCACGTGCACCTCGCCGGGCCCGTGCACGCCGCGCGTCAGCGTCATCTCGATGTCCGCCGTGCGGCTCGGCCCGGTGATCAGCACGAGGTTGCTTCCCTGCTCGGCCAGGCCCGGGTGCGCCGCCAGTAGCGCCGGGAGCGACGCGTACAGTCGATCCTCGCGAAGGACCGCCACGTGCACGGGCGGCAGCAGCGAGGCCAGCCGCGGCCGGCCGGGTCCGGAGACGACGGCGATCGTCCCCGAGTCCGCGATGGCCGCCGCCACCCCGGTCACGCCGACGGCAATCCGCCCGAGGCTCTGCAGCCGCTCCGACCGCGCCGGCTCACCGTCGGGCAGCCAGCCGGTGTCGTAGCCGATCTTGCGATCGAACAGCGCGTGGCGCAGCCCGGGCAGCCCGACGTGCTCCTCGTACCACGCGAGCACGCACGGCGCGCGGCGCTCCGCGCAGATCCCGGTTACGGCCTGGATCGCCTCCGCATCCGAGCGCGCCGCATGGACGCGCCCGCCGAGCGCCTCGAGCTCCGACGTGAAGCGATCGCGCAGCGGCAGGGCGGCCGGCTTCTCCGGCGTCGCCCTCGGCGGCGTGCGGTGCGCGTGGCCGCCGCCCGCGCCCCATCCGCGGCGAAGACTGGTGGCCACGCGCGCCAGGATCTGGTCGCGCGCGCTCATGGCTTCCTCCGCTCCCGCTCCCGCCAGAGCCGCTGGAAGCTGCGCGGCGCGAACACCGGAAAGTCGCGGTGGTCCGTCCAGCCCGCCAGCGGCCCGGGCAGCGAGCGCCGCCAGCCGTCGCGCGCTCCCATGCGCGTGGCCACGCGTGCGGCGCGGGCCGCCACGGCGAAGAGCCGCGGCCGCCGCGCGAGCCACGCGTACATCCGGAGGCCCTGCCGGACCCACGCCGGCGTGTCGGAACGGCGTGCGCCTTTCGCGCGCAGCGCCAGCAGCATCCGCGGGATGTCGATGCGCACGGGGCAGATCTCGCGGCAGGCGCCGCACAGGCTGCTGGCGTGCGGCAGGTCCGCGAACCCGTCCAGCCCGCGGAGGGCCGGCGTCAGCACCGCACCGACCGGACCCGAGTAGACGGAGCCATAGGCGTGCCCGCCGACGTTCTGGAACACGGGGCAGGTGTTGAGGCACGCGCCGCAGCGGATGCAGTAGAGGATCTCGGCCAGCTCGGTGCCGAGCAGCTCCGAGCGGCCGTTGTCCACCAGCACCACGTGGACCTCGTCGGGACCATCCGGCTCCGACGCCGCCTCCGATCCCGACGGGTGGCGCCGGCGGGGTCCCGACAGCAGGTTCGAGTACACCGTGAGCTTCTGACCGGTGGCGCTGCGCGCGAGCAGCCGGAGCATGATGGCGAGGTCCGCGACCGTGGGCACGATCCGCTCGAGGCCGAGCAGCGCCACGTGCACCCGCGGCAGGCTGGTCGTGAGACGGCCGTTGCCTTCATTGGTGACCAGGCAGATGCTGCCGTTCTCGGCAACGCCGAAGTTCGTGCCGCTGATGCCCATGTCGGCGCGGAGGAACTCGGCGCGGAGCGTCCGGCGCGCCAGCGCCGTCATCCGGGCGGCGTCCGAGACGTCCTCCTCGGCGGCGTCCAGCTTCTCGCGGAAGACGGCCGCCACGTCCTCGCGGCTCTTGTGAATGATGGGCCCCACGATGTGCGAGGGAGGCTCGCCGGCGAGCTGCGCGACGTACTCGCCGAGATCGGTCTCGACCACGTGGACGCCTGCCGCCTCGAGGGCGCCGTTCAGCTCGATCTCCTCGCTGACCATCGACTTGCCCTTCACGACGTTCCTGACCTCGTGCGCACGTGCGATCCCGACGACGATCCGCCGCGCATCGTCATCGGTCGCGGCCCAGTGCAGGTGGCCTCCGCGCTTCTGCAGCTCGGCCTCGAAGCGGATGAGGTGCTGATCGAGATGGCCGACGACGCGTGCGCGGATGGCGCGGGCCTCGTCGCGGAGGGCTTCGCCCTCGGGGAAGGCCGCGAAGGAGGCGTGCCGCGCCGCGACGAGCCGCGCGGTGGCGCGCTCGATCTTCTGCGGCAGGTCCGGCGTGGACAGCGCGTCGGCGGCCCGCCGGTGAAAGGAGAGTGGCTGCGGGACGCTCATTCGGTCTTCGTGGGGGCCGCTCATTCCGTCTTCGTGGAGGCCGCCTTCAGGCGGCCCGATCCCCGCTCGTCTTCCATCACCGCCAGCACCTCCGCGAGATGCCTGACCTCGACGCGGCTGCCCCGCCGGTGCAGGCCTCCGGCGATGTGCATGAGGCAGCTCATGTCCGTCGCGACGACCGTGCCGGCGCCCGATTCCTCGATGCAGGCGATCTTGCGTTCCAGCATCGCGCCCGACACGCCGCTCATCTTCACGGCGAAGAGCCCGCCGAAGCCGCAGCAGGTCTCGGCATCGCGCAGCGGGCGCAGATCGAGCTCGCCGACGTGCGCGAGCAGCTCCCGCGGCTGGCGATCGACGCCGAGCGCCCGGAGGCCGTGGCAGCTCGGGTGGTAAACCGCGGATCCCGCGAGGCACGCGCCGCAATCGGGACGCTTGAGGACGTCGACCAGGAACTGCGCGAACTCGTGCGTGCGCGCCGCCAGGGCGCGGGCCCTCGAGGCGTACGACGGGTCGCCCGCGAGGAGCCCGGGAGTGTGGTGCACGATCATGTCGGCGCACGAGCCCGACGGCACCACGACCGGGGCGTCGTCTGCCGTGAGCACGTCGACCGTGTGGCGCGCCATGCTCCGCGCCTCGTCGGTGAAGCCGGCGTTCAGCGCCGGCTGGCCGCAGCAGGTCTGTCCCGCGGGCACGGTGACCTCGACGCCGAAGCGCTCCAGCACGGAGGCGGCCGCCAGGCCGACGCGCGGGAAGAGGTGATCGACGAGGCAGGTGGCCAGCAGCTGGATGCGCACGGTATCGGTTCGGTCGGGCGTCGGCCGTCGGCAGCAGCTGGCCGCCGGGCGTCCATGCTACTCGCTCCCGCCCTTCGGCGGCATTCGCCGGACCGCGCGGTGAATGGCGCGCCACTTCTTCTTGGTCGCCTGCTGCGCGAGGGCGTCCTTGCGCGAAGCGAGCGCGGCGAGCTCGGCCTGCAGCTTGTGATAGGCCGCGAGGCGATCGGGGGGCAGCCGTCCTTCCGCGACTGCCGCCTTCACGGCGCAGCGCGGCTCCGCGTCGTGGCGGCAGTCGGTGAAGCGGCAGCCGGCCGCGAGCACCGAGATGTCGTCGAAGGTCTCCTCGACACCCTCCGACGTATCCCAGAGCTGCAGCTCCCGTATGCCGGGCGTGTCGATGAGCAGGGCGCCGCCGGGCAGCGGCACGAGCTCGCGGTAGGTCGTCGTATGCCGCCCGCGCTGGTCGCTGGCGCGGACCTCGGCGGTCCGCTGGCGTTCCTCGCCGAGCAGGCGGTTGATGATCGTGGACTTGCCGACGCCGGACGACCCCAGGAGCGCGACGGTGCGGCCGGGCTGCAGGTAAGGTTCGAGCGCCTCCAGCCCGCGGTCGAGCTTCGAGCTGATCGCGCAGACCGGGGCGCCGCCGGCGATCGCCTGCACGTCGCGGCATTGCGACTCGAGATCCGGCGCCACATCCATCTTGTTGAGGACGACCACGGGCGCCGCGCCGCTGGCGCGGGTCATGGCCAGGTACCGCTCGATGCGCCGCGGGTTGAAGTCGTGATCGAGGCCGGAGACGAGGAACGCGACGTCCACGTTGGCGGCCAGGATCTGCTCGGTCGTGCCCTCACCGGCGGCCTTGCGCGAGAACAGGCTCTTCCTGGGGAGAACGGCCTGGATGGTCGCCCGCGCCGGGGGCGTCCACCGCACGGCCACCCAGTCGCCGACCGCCGGCAGGTCCCGCCGGCCCTGGGCGGCGTGGCGGAGACGCCCCGTCACGTCCGCCAGCGTCTCGCCTTCCTCGACGTACACGCGGAAGGTCGCGCCGTAGGCGACGGCGACGCGCGCCGGCTGGAGGTCCGGATCGTTCAGCGCGCGGAAGAGGTCGGCTTCGCGCGACGACCAGCCCAGGGATTGGAGGGTCATGGCGGAAAGTGGAAGAAGTGGAAGAAGTGGAAAAAGTGGAAGAAGTGGAAGTTGGCGTGGCCCGGCCAAGTGGCAAAGTCTGACCTGACGCTCGTCAAGTGCAAAGTAGCTGGCGCGCACACTTGTCCACTTCCCACTTCCTTCACTTGACCGCCGTCAGACAGTTCCACTTTCACTTCTTCCACTTCTTCCACTTCTTCCACTTACCTCCTCTACTCCCCTCCGCGCGTCTCGAAGTCCACCGGCTCCAGCGGCACGTCCCAGTGCGCCTCGAGCAGCTCGAAGCGCCGCCGCTCCTCCTTGCGGAACGTCTCCTGATCGGGATAGAGCCTGCGGATGACCTCCGGCTCCGACGGGCCCTCGAAGTCCTCCACCGCGACGAGCTCGACGGCAAACGTCCAGTCGGCGCGGCCGTCCCCATGGTAGCGCGGCGTGAACGTCCGTACGGACGTGAACGCACCCGCGTCGCGCATCGCCTTCAGCACCGGATAGTGATTCTTCTGGAAGAGATCGAGGAACTCGTCCTGGAACCCCCAGCGCACGGTGTAGAAGTACCAGGTCGTCCGCGTCTTCCCCGCGGACGGTTCCGGCGCCGGGGCCTGCGCGCCGGTCCCTCCGCCGCCGATCGCCAGCATCACCACCACCGCCGCCGCCAGGACGACGTACTGCCGCACCCTCGTTCGTCGCATCAGCGCCTCCCTCCCAATCCGTGAGATCCACCCGCTTCATAATCCTGACTTATGAAGTTTGGCGGATCAGAAGCCGATATTGTATCGTGGAACGCCTCATGCGGATTGCCTATCAGGGAGAGCCGGGCGCCTACAGCGAAGCCGCCGCGCTGCGGTACTCCGCGCACGCGGACGTGATCCCCTGCGAACGCTTCGACGATGTGTTCCGGAACGTGGCGTCGGGACGGGCGACGCACGGGATCCTGCCGGTCGAGAACTCCATCGGCGGCAGCATCCATCGGAACTACGACCTCCTCCTCGAGCACGACCTCCCCATCGTCGGCGAGGTCGAGCTGCCGATCCGGCACCACCTGCTGGTGCTGCCGGGGACGCCGATCG
>Ga0299913_10005325_pt1 | contig 10965 bp, 13 predicted proteins | sample RVTome_9_FD_201360 | JGI IMG/M metagenome (GOLD analysis project Ga0299913, IMG submission 201360) | Soil microbial communities from uranium-contaminated site in the Upper Colorado River Basin, Wyoming, United States - RVT155D38 (version 2) ... | reverse complement strand
CCAACATTCCGGTCGAGTCGAAGTACGCACGCTCCTCCACGATCAGGTCGCCAGTGCCGAGGGTCCAGAAGATGCCCATGTCCGCGGCGAAGGTCTTGCCGGTTGCGGGGATCTCACCGTCAGGACCGGGCATTGGGCCGGTCATGGTGCCGGTGGCGTGCAGCTCCCAGCCGATGGCTCCGCTTCCCAGGACCGGAGTCCCTTTCAGGGTCCAGACCATGTCGGGGAACGCCCGCCGGAACGCGGAGGCGGCCGTGAGCACGGTCTCCCGTCCCTTCATGGCCGCGGGGGACATCGGGTCCACGAGGACCACGTCGGCGGCGTAGAAGACCCCGAGGGCGGCGGCGTCACCTGAGTTGTAGATGTCGACGTACCTCCGAACCATTTCTGCATTGGTCATGCGTCGTCTCCTCGTGGCCGAACTAAGCGATGTCCTCAAATCTGGCTCGCAGGTGGGGGCTCGTCCATTCCAGAAACCTGGCAAACTCGGCGCCGGGGGATCGATATCGTTAGGTCGTCTCGGGGTCTGGAGGCCAGATGGCACGGCTAGCGATGGATGAGGCGAGCGTTCGGATCCGTCAGCTCGCCCGGGCGGGACTCGACACCCACGCGTTCTTCGAGGCGGCGGGCGACACAGTGAGCCGCGCCGTCCCGGTCGGCGGCGCGCCACCGTTCTGGAACACCATCGACCCCTCCTCCCACCTGATCACCAGCGTCCACTTCGACGGCGAGTGCTTCTTCGACCTTGCTGGTCAACTTGAGTGGGAGTACCTCGCGGATGACGTGAACAAGACCGCAGACGTCCTCGCAAGCGATCGAGGTGTCCAGACGCTTCATCAGGTGACCGGCGGGAGCCCCGAACGCAGCCCGGTCTTCCGTGAGTACCTGCGACCGCACGGCATCGAGCAAGAGGTCGCCGTGGCACTGCGGGCAAGAACCGGCGAGGCCTGGGGATCCCTGCGCCTCAACAGGTGTGCCGGCCAGGCCACGTTCAGCGCCGTTGAGCTCGACTTCCTGTCCTCGGTGAGCCCGCACCTGGCGAAAGGGGTGCGCCGCGGTCTGCTGCTGGGCGAAGCCCTTGAGCCCGACTGGCCCGATGCACCCGGCCTGGTGGTCATGGGCGAGGGTCTCTCGGTTGAATCCGTCTCCCGAGAGGCAGAACACTGGCTGAAGGAGTTGAGCGGAGGCCACGAGGGCACACCGGCCGCGCTCTTGTCGGTCGCAAGTCGGGCCACTGGCCCGGTCGGACCGGCCCTGGCCCGGGTCCGCACCGAATCGGGTAGGTGGCTCGTCCTCCATGGAACGTCGATCACGACGCCAGCAGGCCCCCGCGCGGCAGTCATCATCGAACCTGTTGCCGGGGCGAGGATCGCGAGCGTGCTGATGGCGGCCTACGGGCTCACCCACCGAGAACGTGAGATCACGAGGCTGGTGCTCATGGGTCGGTCCACCGCGCAGATCGCTGACGACCTTGTGATCGCCCCGGCCACGGTGCAGCAGCACCTCAAGAGCATCTTCTCGAAAACTGGCGTCCGCAGTCGCCGGGATCTGGTGTGCACCGTGTTCGTCGACCACTACGACCCACGGGTGCGCGACAACGAGAAACGACGGATGGCTGACCGACCGTCACGCGGTGGTCCCGCGCCCCTCAGCGACTGAGCGCACATCGGCATGAGCGAACGCATCGCGGACCGTCCGGGCGTTCTCGTCTCGCAACCCTTCGCGGCGGCACGACGCGGCGGGGTAACGCCCGCCGTCCAGCCGTGCAGCCACCAAGGTCTTCGGGCCCGAATTTTGGGGTGTCTGGCGTCGTCGCAAGCGTCTCAACGACACTCGTGGTGAGCGACCGGGTCAGTACTGGATCGACTCGACCTCCTCGAAGATCTCGATGCGCGGGGCGCCTTTGACTCCCGCTTCGCCCATGGCGCCCTTGAGGTCAGGATTGTCGCGGAACTGCAGCGCGGCATCCGCGCTGTCAAAACCGGCGACGATGGTGACGTTGTTGGCGTTGTCGATGTTTCGGTTGACCCGGTGGAACCGCGCGCCGCCACGCGCCGGTGGGAATCCGTCGAAGACCTTCTTCCACTGCTCGTAGTCCTCGACATCGTGGTTGATAGCCATCACGTACATGAACGATCCTTCGGTTGATTCCGGTTTCGCTGGCTGTGTCGGGACCCCGAGGTCTTGTAGCTGGTCACCCGCGGACAACTCGCGACCGGGAGGTCTCCAAGCCGCGGAATCTGAATCCGGGCAACGACTGGTGATCGGCTGAGGGTCGCCGGGCGTAACTCATCCAGAAGAGTTGCTGAGCGAACTCTTCCTCATCATCTGGCCTGAAGTCCGGGACGGCAAGCCCTCGGCGTTAGGGCTCGCTCATCGGCAGAGTCGCGCACTCTCCGCGGCAGAACAGGGCGGACCGCCGGTTCCGGCCCGCATCGCGTGCTTACCTGCCACGGTGGGGGCCATGGCCCACTATGGCAAGTACCGCGGCAGAGTCGAGAACGTCGTCGACCCGATGGGGCTCATGCGCATCCAGGTGACGGTTCCGGCGGTGCTCGACGAGGCAGCCGTCTGGGCCACGCCATGCGTTCCGGTTGGCTACCTAGGGGTCCCAGCCGTCGGCTCGGGCGTCTGGGTCGAGTTCGAGGGAGGCGACACCGACTACCCGATCTGGTCCGGCTGTTGGCTGGAAGAGCCAGGCACGGTGTCGGCGCAGCCCGAGGGGATCGAGTTCAGCAACGGCCAGGGCGCATCCGTCAAACTCACCGGCCCCACGGTGTCGGTGAACGACGGCGCGCTGGACGTGACCTGATGGGTGAGGTCCTGAATCAGGGCGCGGTTGTCCTGTGCTCCCACGACGGCCAGGCGCAGCCGACCATCCCGCTGTCCCGCGTCCGGCTCTCCGGGCAGCCCGCGGTCGGTGCGGCCACGGCGTACCTGGTCACGGGCTGTACCCAGGCTCCCCCCTGTGTCACGGCCTTCTGGACGTCGGCCGCACAGCGGGCCAGGTCGGTCGGCGTCCCGCTGGTCCTCGCGGACAGCACCGCGGTCTGCATTCCCAACGGGAAAGGCATCGTCGTGGCCTCTCCCGGTCAGTCGCGAGTCACCGCGTCCTGACCAGCACAGGTTGGGCCTGGCCCCGAAGGGCCAGCACGCGGCCTCACTGCAGCTGCCTTCGTCGCGGCATGGTCGGGCGTCCGCCCTCAACGCGGCATGACCGGATGGCCGCAGCGAGCCTGTGGCGGATAGTCCGAGACGATTCCAGCCGTTGCTCGGGCACAGAAACCCGCGATTGTCTTGGTTTGCCCGGCGCACCTGATCGGCTGAGAGTGCGCGAAGAGGGGACGCGCCGAGTTAGCGGGCCGGTGCTGAGGCGCTATCCACGCAACGGAGCGTGATCCGCTGCTGCTTCGCGTACTTGGGGTGCTCGAGCTGGGGATTGTCGCGCAAGAGTCCGGCCCAGTCGGAGAGCCGCTCGACCCGGTAGCCGTAGCAGTCGAGCATGCTGCGAATGGCCGCGAGGTTGGGCCGTCCGGTGAGCACCGAGGTGCCGAACGTGAAGTCGTCCGCTGCCGCTGCGCTCTGCTTGGCACTGGGTTCGCGGAACACCCGGATCGAGGCCTGCGGATCCATCATGCCCGGTGCCGTGGTGTCGATGATGACGTGACGGGCGTTGGTGCGCCGGATACCGCGGAACAGGTCGTTGTAACGCATCGTGTGGTACAGGAAGCCCAGGCAGAGCACGACGTCGACGTCGAAGTCGGCGGAGTTCAACACCTCGTGCACGTCGCCGACGATGAACCGGTACCGATCGGACTGGTACCCGTAATGCTCCAGGTTCGCGTTCGCGTGGGCGACGAGGTCGGGCCGCGCTTCGATGCCGACGACCGACTTCGCGCCGCACTCCAGGGCGGCCAGGGACCACCGTCCGTCGTGGCTCGCGATGTCGAGGACCCTGGCACCGTCGAGGATGTCCCTGTTCTCGGAGAAGATCCCCTCGAAGCGGAGGTTCAGCCGCGCCCGAGAGGCGGCGGTCTTACTGGTGCTGTAGAAGCGGGGGTGGGCCTCGAAGAACATTGACGCCTTCCGGCTACCGGGCGCAGAGGGGGCCGAGTCCGGCAGGAGCGGGAGGTCGGCCACGGCGACCGGTCGTGAGGTGGGCTCCGCCGGAGGATCGAGGTGCCGTGCGACTCCGCGGAGAATCCGGGCTGTCTGCTTCGCGAGCGGCATGGGGCTCACGCTAGTGGTCCCGAGCGTGAACATCGCAAAGGACTCCCCTGGTCGCTCGCGAAAGCACGCTCATTGGCATGAGCGTGCGCGCCCGCGCCCGCGCCGCGTACTCGCGCCCAATACCCGCCGAAGTTCTTCACAGTCCACGTTCATCCCCTTCCCGTGTCAGCGGGAGCGAGTAGAATCGAACGCATGTTCGAAAGCGTGGTCGACCCCGTGACTCCGCTCGATGCGTCGTCGGTGCTGGCGAGCGCAGTGACCGCGCCGAGGCCCGGCTGCTGGTGGCGGCCTGCCCGGGGGTGTCGACGACGTTGACCGTCCCGCCGGCCAGCGGGAACGAGACGACCGCGGTCTTGATCGTGATGCCACGGCGACGTTCGATCGCCAGGCTGTCGGTGAGGGTGGTGCCGGAGTCGACCGACCCCGGTTCGTCGACGACTCCGGCGAGGTGCAGGAGCCGCTCTGTCAGGGTGGTCTTACCGGCGTCGACGTGGGCGAGGATGCCCAGGTTGAGCGTGCGCGGAGCGGGTGGCACGGTCACACGTGATCCCCTTCGGGTGGAGGTAGGACAGGGCGGATACGTGTGTCGCTCGCATCGTGGCTGCCTCCTTCCGGGATCGGTGCCGGTCGCGCTCACCGTAGGCCGGGCCGCGGCGGAGGGCCAGCGATTTTCGGCGGGGGTCCGGCCCTGCTTGAATCCCGGCATGCCGACCACCTCCGACTGGATCTCCGGCGCCCGGCCCCGCACCCTGCCGGCCGCGGTCGCGCCGGTGCTGGCCGGCACCGCGCTGGCGACGTACGACGACGCGCTGGTCTGGTGGAAGGCGCTGCTCGCCCTGGTGGTGAGCCTCGCGCTGCAGGTCGGCGTGAACTACGCGAACGACTACTCCGACGGCGTCCGCGGCACCGATGACGCCCGGGTCGGCCCGCTGCGGCTGGTCGGCTCCGGCCGGGCCACGCCGGGCGCGGTCAAGGCGGCTGCGTTCGCGGCGTTCGGTGTGGCCGGCCTCGCCGGCCTCGCGCTGGCCGCGACGACCGCCTGGTGGCTGGTCGCGATCGGCGCTGTGTGCGTCCTGGCCGCCTGGTTCTACACCGGCGGCACGAAGCCCTACGGCTACCTGGGGCTCGGCGAGGTGATGGTGTTCGTGTTCTTCGGGCTGGTCGCCGTGGTCGGCACCTACGGCGTACAGGCGGGGCGGGTCACGGGCCCGGCCGTGTGGGCCGGCGTCGGCATCGGTGCACTCGCCTGCGCGATCCTCGTCGTCAACAACCTGCGCGACATCCCGACGGACGCGGTCTCCGGGAAGCGCACGCTCGCCGTCCGGCTCGGCGAGCCCCGCACCCGCGGGCTCTACGTGCTGCTGCTCGGGCTGGCCGCGGTCGCCGCGGTGGCGGTCGCGGCGGGCACGACCTGGGTCGCGCTGGGGACCCTGGGCTTCGTGCTGGCCGCGGTGCCCGCGGTCCGGGCGGTCGCCGGCGGGGCGCGCGGCCCGGCGCTGATCCCCGCGCTCGGCCAGACGGGGCTGGCCGAGCTCGTCTGGGCCGCGCTGCTGACGGTCACGCTGGCGCTCGGCCGATAACGACGCGACGACCGGCCGCGACGCGGGATACGGTCGATGATCGTGGACTACGAGTACGCCGCCCTCGACTTCTCCGACGAGTCGGAGGCCGCCCGGGCCCGGCGGACGGCCTGGCTGCAGGCGGTGCAGCTCGGGTTCCACCAGGGCCGCCCCCCGGAGGAACAGGTCAAGGTCTGGCTCAACCACGTCAAGGTCGACGACGTCGAGTGCCGGGGCGTCTGGCTCCCCGAAGGAGCGTTCGGCGCGAGCTCGGTGCCGGTGGCGACCACGGCATGGTTCGACAAGACCTTGAACACCGGCCGCGAGCTGCTGCCACTCCGCATGATCACCGACGTCACCACGAACCCGGCGCACCGGCGCCGGGGTCTGGTGCGCTCCCTCATGGAGGACTGCCTCACCGACGCGGCCGAGCAGGGCGTCCCGCTGGCCGCGCTGACGGTCTCCGAGGCCACGATCTACGGCCGCTGGGGCTTCGGCGTGGCGACGTTCGGCGAGCAGATCGAGGTCGACACCGGTCCGCGGTTCGGGCTCCGCCCGGGCATCGAGCCGGCCGGCCGGGTCGAGATGATCGACCCGCGCGAGTCGTGGCCCCTGATCCGGGGCCTGCTCGACCGTCACCACCGCGACCACCCCGGCTCGGTGGGCACGCCCGCCTTCTACGAGGACATCTTCACCGGCAGCTACCACTGGATGGAACGCAGTCCCGACGACAAGCTGCGTGCCGCCGTCCATCTGTCCGAGGAGGACGCCGAGGTAGACGGGATGGTCCTCTTCCGGATCGACCGGGAGGACGGCAAGCGGTTCGCACGCCTGGTCTGCCTGCTCGGGTTCGGTCCCGACGCCTACCTCGGCCTGTGGCAGTTCCTCGGCGGCATCGACCTGGTCGAGAAGGTCACCTGGCACGCGGCCGACCCGGCCGACCCGGTCCGCTGGGCGCTCGCCGACCTCAACTCGCTCAAGACCACCGAGCTGGCGGAGTTCCTGTGGGTGCGGGTGCTCGACGTCCCGGTCGCGCTCGCCGAGCGCCCGTGGTCGGCCGACGGCGACGTCGTGCTCGCGGTGGCCGACGCCCAGGGACACGCGTCGGGCCGCTACCGGGTGCTCGCCAAGGACGGCGCCGCCGACGTGACCCGGACCGACGATCCGGCCGAGGTCGCCATGGACGCCGAGACCCTCGGCTCGCTCTACCTCGGCGGGGTCCCCGCCGCAGGGCTGCGCGACGCCGGCCGGATCACGGGCGACCCCGCGGCCGTGGACCGGTTCGTGGCGATGGCCGAGCTACCCACCACGCCGTACAACCTGCTCGGCTTCTAGCCGGCCGGCCCGCTTCGGTGCCCGGCGTACGCTGGCGGCATGTGGTTCCTGATCCTGGTCGCGGTCGTCATCGCTGGGTACGTCGCCTGGAAGTACCGGGTGCCCCTGCTCGCGAAGGTCCTCGGCCAGTCCGAGTCACGGGTCAACCGGCAGCTCAACCGCCGGCGCGACTGACCCGGCCGTCCCGGACGAGCGCCTACGGCGTCTCGTCGTCGACGTCTTCCTTCGCGCGCTGCGCCTCGAAGGCCGCGGAGGCACGTCCGGCGCGGGTTTCGACCTTCTGCGCGAACGCCTGGCGCGACCTGTCGAGCAGGAAGAAGGACGCCAGCCCCGAGATCGCGAACGCGAGGACGACGGCCCACAGGACCGGCACCTCGTCGGACAGCAGCAGCCAGACGCCGAAGACCACGGCGAGGGTGGCGACGAACAGCAGCACCCGCAGGCCGGTGTAGATCCAGAACTCCTTCACCGGGCCAGCGTAGGACGTGACCAGGGGCCGCCTATCCTGAGGTAGTGAAGTTCGTGCTGGTGGTGGTGCTGATCGCCGTCGCGATCTACCTGACCATCCGAGTGATCGAACGGCGCGGCGTCAGCCGGCCGACCCGGCCGACGCAGCGCCCGCAAGGGCCGGACGACGACCCCGACTTCCTCAGCGGCCTGGGAAACTGACCTCGGCCGTCTCGTCGACCGCCGGCGCCGCGTAGGAGTGCTGGCTGGTCGACGAGAAGTAGTTGATCCCGACGAAGTTGAACCACAGCGTCGCGACCCCCACCAGCGCCAGCCACGCGGCCTTCCGGCCCCGCCAGCCCGCGGTGGCGCGGGCGTGCAGGTAGGCGGCGTACACGACCCACGTGATGAGCGCCCAGACCTCCTTCGGGTCCCAGCCCCAGTAGCGGCTCCAGGCCTCGTAGGCCCAGATCGGGCCGGCGATCAGAACGGCGAAGGTCCACACCGGGAACGCGAACGCGTGCAGCCGGTAGGACAGCCGGTCGAGGTCGGCGGGTGCCGGCACGCGGGCGAGGTAGCCGGTCGTGCCGGCCCCCTCGCGGGACTTGAGGAGGTACAGCACCGAGGTGATGCTGCCGAGGGTGAAGCCGGCGGTCGCGATGATCGCGGCGACCACGTGGATCACCAGCCACGGAGAGTTCAGCGCCTCGGTGAGCGGCGAGATCGGCGTGTAGAGCACGAGCACCCCGAGCATCAGCAGGGAGAGCACGAGGCCGACGACGACCGGTGCCATCCACGCCAGCGAGAACCGGCGCAGCGCCAGCAGGAAGAGCACGGTGATCCAGAACGTGCCGGACAGCGTGAACTCGTACATGTTGCCCCAGGGCACCCGGTCCGGGTCGGCCGCGAGCCCGCGTGTGGCGAGCGCCAGCCCGTGCACCAGTGCGGCCAGCCCGGTCAGCAGCAGCCCGAGCCGGCCGAACAGCAGTTCCCGGTCCACGGCGGCTTGGTCGGGGTCGCCGGGCGGCCCGACGGCCACGTCGCCCGAGCCGTCCTCGGCACCGGCGGCGACCACGGCGGGCTCGGTCACCTTGCGCGCGAACGCGAGTTCGGCCAGCAGGGCGAGCAGCGCCAGGAAGTAGACGACACCGGCGGCGGCGACCGCCTGGTTGCTGAGCGCCTCCCAGTTGGCGTCGGTCATCGCGTCTCCTCGCTGTCCTGCGCGTCCGGACGTTGCAGGTCCGCCACCAGGTCGGCCAGCCCGGCGCTCACGTCGTCACCGCCAGCCCGGTCGAGGACGGCCACCTCGACCAGTGTGCCTTGCTCGTCGGCCCGGGCGCGCACCCAGGTCCGCCGCGGGCGGATGAAGAGCGAGCCCAGCAGCCCGACCAGGGCGAGCACCACCCCGCTCAGCGCCAGCCAGCGGCCGGGCGTCTGGCTGATCTGCAGCTTGTTCCAGCGCTCGAGCCCCTCGAATGTCACGCTCCCGGCGCCGTTCGGTAGGTCCACGGAGTCGCCGAGGGCGAGGTCGACCCGGAACATCGACCCGTCGGGGTTCTCCAGCAGCTCGGTGCCGGTCTTGTCGAGGAGGTACACGGACTGCGGGGCGCCGGTGTCCATCCCGAGGTCGCCGACGTACGCCTGCATGGAGATCACCGGGTTCTTCGCGTCGCCGAAGACCGAGAACGGCCCGGTCTCCTCGGTGAAGGCGTACGTCGGGAAGAGCCAGCCCTCGAGCCCGATCTGTTGCGGCCGGGCGTCCGGCGCCTTGACCACGCCGATCGACTGGAACGACTGGTCCTCGGGAAGGAACACGGTCGGCCCGCTGTAGGCGATGTCACCGTTGCCGTCGCGGACCGTGATGACCGGCGCGTAGCCGTGCCCGATCAGGAAGATGCCCGTGTCTCCGATCGTGAGCGGGTGGTTGACCCGCAGGTCGAACTCCTGCGGCTCCTCCACCCCCTCGGCGTAGCTCACGTGCGAGACGAACTTGCGGGCCTGCCCCTGGGCCGGCCCGGACGTCATCCACTCGACGTCGAAGTCCTCGATGTCGAGGTAGAAGTCGTCGAGGTCCTCCTCGCCGAACAGGCTGCCGGGGTTGAAGTCGTCGTACTGGGTGAGGTTGTTGGACATCCCGTTGCCCACGACGACGATCACGCCGCCCTGGTAGCCCAGCAGGCTGCCGACGGCGAAGCCCGCCATCACGACGAGCACCGAGACGTGGAAGAGCAGGTTGCCGGCCTCGCGCAGGTAGCCGCGCTCGGCGGCCACGGAGTCCGAGCCCGGCTCGTCCGCGCGCTGCCGGTGCCCCCGCAGGGAGGTCCGGGCGCGGGCGAGCACGTCCTCGGGCGCCTCGTCGGTGCGGTACGCCGCATGGTCGGGCAGCCGGTCGAGCCGCCGCGGCGTCGCGGGCGGCTGTGCACGGAGGGCTCGCGTGTAGACGACGATCCGGGGCACGAAGCACCCGACCAGCGAGATCGTGAGCAGCAGGTAGATGGCCGCGAACCACGGTGTGCCGTAGACGTCGAAGAGCCCGAGCCGGTCGTAGACCGGCGTCAGGTCCGGGTGCGCCTCTCGCCACTGTGACGTCTTGAGGGCGTCGACCTTCGCCTGCGGGATCACCGACCCCGGGATCGCGGCCAGCGCCAGGAGGAGCAGCAGGATCAGGGCGGTCCGCATCGAGGTGAGCTGTCGCCAGCTCCAGCGCAGCAGCTCGACCAGCGTCAGCTCGCCGGACCGGCGGCCGGTCTCCTGCTCCTCCGCCATCAAAGGCTCGTCTCGAACTGGCTCACCAGCCGCAGCTGGAGCCACGACACGATCTCGGCCCACCAGCCGGAGACGAGCAGCACGCCGACGACGACCATCATCAGCCCGCCGAGCCGCATGATCAGCCGCTGGTGCCGGCGGATCACCGCGAACGCGCCGAGCGTCTTGCGGAACGCGACCGCGGCCACGATGAAGGGCAGCCCGAGGCCGAGCGCGTAGAAGACGGAGAGCAGCGCGCCCCGCCCGGCGGTGCCTTCCGTGATGGAGAGGGTGGTGATGACCCCGAGGGTCGGGCCCATGCACGGCGTCCAGCCCAGCCCGAACAGCACGCCGAGCAGCGGTGCCGCCGCCAGCCCCACGGCCGGCACCCGGTGGAGCCGCCAGTCGCGCTGGAGCCATGGGACGACGCCGGCGAAGACGAACCCGAGCAGGATCGTCATGAGCCCGAGGACGACGGTGATCTCACGCTGCCACGTGATCAGCCACGCGCCGAGGGCGCCAGAGAGGGTGCCGAGCGCGACGAAGACGACGGTGAAGCCCAGCACGAAGAGCAGCGACCCTGCCAGCATCCGGCCGCGCTTGGCGCTCTCGAGGTCGGCCCCGGACAGGCCGGTGGCGTAGGAGAGGT
>Ga0299913_10005324_pt1 | contig 10966 bp, 9 predicted proteins | sample RVTome_9_FD_201360 | JGI IMG/M metagenome (GOLD analysis project Ga0299913, IMG submission 201360) | Soil microbial communities from uranium-contaminated site in the Upper Colorado River Basin, Wyoming, United States - RVT155D38 (version 2) ... | reverse complement strand
GATCGTTGAGTCGGGGGAGGAGATCCGCCAGCTGACCCCCGAGCAGCGCGAGGCCTGGTCGAAGGCCATGGAGCCGGTATGGTCCGAGTTCCAGGGCGAGATCGGCGCCGACCTGATCGAGGCCGCCAAGGCCTCCAACATGGGCAGCTGACCGCACCCGCAGGCCCAGGGACCGGCACCGCTCCCGCGCAAGGGGGCGGTGCTGGTTGCTGCCTGACGACTGTCGCCCGCACAGCGCTTCGGAACTCCCGACATGATTTCCCGGATCGTCAATCGGCTCGAGGAGGGGGCGATGGCCTTCTTCCTCGGCGTGATGGTGGTGATCACCTTCAGCCAGGTGGTCGCCCGCTACGTGTTCAACTCCGGCGCCGTCTGGGCGCTGGAGCTGACCACCTACGTCTTCGCGTGGCTGGTGCTCATCGGTGTCTCCTACGGCGTCAAGGTAGGCGCCCACCTCGGCGTCGACGCCTTCGTGCGGATTGCCCCCGCGCGCTACCAGCGCTGGCTCATCCTGCTGGCCGCGCTGCTGTGCTGCGTCTACGCCGGCATCATGCTCTATGGGTCCTGGGACTACTGGTCCAAGATCTACCGCTTCGGGATCGACACCGAGGACCTCTACGTGCCCCGCGTCATCGTGGAGGCCATCTACGGCGGCCCCGACTACCGGCACGAGCCGGTCGGCATCGACCGCTGGGTGCCCTACGCGGCGCTGCCGCTCGGCATGGCGCTGCTGCTGTTCCGCTTCATCGAGGCGCTGGTGATGATCGCCACCGGCCGGCGCGCGACCCTGATCGCCAGCCACGAAGCCGAAGACGCCGTGGCCGAGGTGCAGGCCGCCGCCGCCCCGCCGCCGCCATCGCACGGCAGGAGTTGAGCCATGGGACCGCTGCTGCTCTTTGCGATGGTGCTGCTGTTCCTGGTGCTCGGCTTGCCGATCGCCGTGGCGCTGGGTCTCTCCAGCGTGCTGTTCCTGATGATGTTCTCGACGGACTCGCTGGCCTCTGTCGCGCTGAAGCTGTTCCAGGCGCAGCAGCACTACACGCTGCTGGCGATTCCCTTCTTCATCCTGTCTTCCGCCTTCCTGTCGACCGGCGGCGTGGCGCAGCGCATCATCCGCTTCTCCATCGCCGTGGTCGGCTCGTTTCGCGGCGGCCTCGCCATGGCGGGCGTCTTCGCCTGCATGATGTTCGCCGCGCTCTGCGGCTCCTCCCCGGCCACCGTGGTGGCGATCGGCTCGATCGTGATCGGCGGCATGCGGCAGGCCGGCTACTCCCGCGACTTCGCGGCCGGCGTCATCTGCAACGCCGGCACCCTCGGCATCCTGATCCCGCCGTCCATCGTCATGGTGGTCTACTCGGCGGCGACCGACGTCTCGGTCGGCCGCATGTTCATGGCCGGCGTGATTCCCGGCATCCTGGCCGGCATCATGCTGATGATCGGCATTTACATCGCCGCGCGCGTGCGCAAGCTGCCGGCGCAGCCCTGGGCGGGCTTCCGCGAGGTGTGGGATGCCGGGCTCGATGCCGGATGGGGCCTGTTCCTCATCGTCATCATCCTCGGCGGCATCTACGGCGGCATCTTCACGCCGACCGAGGCGGCGGCCGTCGCCGCGGTCTACGCCTTCTTCATCGCTCTCTTCATCTACCGCGATATGGGCCCGCTGAAGGGTGTGCCGTGGCGCAAGGAAGGCGAGAGCCTGGCGCAGTCGGCCGGCCGCAACAGCTGGCGCACGCTGGTCGCCCTGGTGCCCGGCTGCTTCCACGCCGACACCCAGAAGACCCTGGTCGAAGGGGCCAAGGTCACGCTGATGCTGATGTTCATCATCGCCAATGCGCTGCTCTTTGCCCACGTGCTGACCACCGAGCGGGTGCCGCAGGCGATCACCGAAGCCTTCATCAGCGCCGGCCTCACGCCCTGGATGTTCCTTCTGGTGGTGAACCTGCTGCTGCTGCTGGGCGGCCAGTTCATGGAGCCTTCGGGCCTGCTGCTCATCGTGGCGCCGGTGGTGTTCCCGATCGCCATCCAGCTGGGCATCGACCCGATCCACCTCGGCATCATCATGGTGGTGAACATGGAGATCGGCATGATCACGCCGCCGGTCGGCCTCAACCTCTTCGTCACCTCGGGCATCACCGGCATGTCGGTCATGCAGGTGGTGCGCGCCGCCATGCCGTGGCTCGGCATCCTGCTGCTGTTCCTGATCCTGATCACCTACGTGCCGGCGATCTCGACCTGGCTGCCGAACACCCTGATGGGGCCGGAGCGCGTGAACTAGCGGCCTTCCGGCCCGGGCCCGGCGCGCGGGAAGACGCCGGACTCTGTTGCAAATGCCTCTCAGTCGCACTATTGTCGGGCCTCGTCGGGGAGGGCCCGCCACGGGCGCCGGAGGGTTAGTCAATTCAATGAGGATGACGGCGCAGGAGCTGGTGGTCGAGGAGCTGTACCTCCGCCATCACGCGGCGCTGCGCCGCTTCCTGCTTCGTCTGCTGCGCTGCGAGGACGCCGCCGCCGAGGTGGCGCAGGATGCCTACCTGCGGCTCATCCGCTACGCGCCGCGGACCGCTCCCGACAACCCCCGTGCCTATCTCTTCCAGGTTGCCGCCAATGCGGCCCGCGACCGCCTGGTCCGCGACCAGCGGCGCAGCCGCGTCGTCGACGGCGGCCCCCTGCCGGACAGCGCCGCCTGCCCGCGGCCCGATGCGGAAGCCGAGGCCATGGCGCGCGACCGCCTGCGCGTTCTAGCCGCCGCGGTGGACGATCTGCCGCCGCGCTGCCGCGAGGTCTTCCTCCTGAGCCGGCTCGACGGGCTCGGCAATGGCGAGATCGCCCTGCGCCTCGGCATTTCCCGCAACATGGTCGAGAAGCACATCATCAAGGCGATGCTCCACTGCCGCCGCCGGCTGGACCCGCCGCGGGAATAGTCGCGCAACCGGCGTCAGGACTCGCGCCCTTCGGACAGTCTAGGATTAGGAGCAGCGGCCGCTCTGCGCTTCGCCCGCCGCAGGGTGAGGGTGGCAAGGCCGCGACATGGCTGGCAGCATGACAGGATGACGACGCCCTCCAAACCATCCGCAGCAACGGCCGGCCGCGACGCGGCGATCGTCGAGACGGCGACGGCGTGGTTCGTGCGGATGACCTCCGACCTGGTCACCGCAGAGGACCGCCGTGCCTTCCGGGAGTGGTGCGAGCGCGACCCTGCCCACCCTGCCGCCTACGCCGAGGCGGCGGCGCTGTGGAGCGAGCTCGGCGCGATTCCCGATCCGCGGCAGCGGCCGGGCGCGCGGGGCGGCGCGCCTGCCGCGACGGCAGCCGCCAGGCCGGCTGGCCGTCCGTCGCGCCGCCCGTGGCTGCGCCGGTTCGGTGCCCTTGCCGCCGGCCTGCTGCTGGCGGCCGTCCTGGGGCTGTGGAGCCTCGGCGGCTACGAGCGCCTGGCGGCCGACTATGCGACCGCGGTCGGCGAGCGGCTGAGGGTCACCCTCGCCGACGGCTCCGTGCTCCACCTCAACACCGATACCGCGCTGGCGGTCGACGTCACCGCCGAGCATCGCCGTGTGCGGCTCTACCGGGGAGAGGCCTACTTCGCGGTCGCCCCCGACAGGAACCGGCCCTTCGAGGTCGAGGCCGCCGACGGTATCGCCCGCGCCGTCGGCACCGCCTTCGACGTCCGGCGGGACGGCGAGGCGGTGACTGTCGCCGTCGCGGAAGGTCGCGTCGAGGTCCGGCGCAACGGGCCGCCGAAGCCGCCGGGCGAAAGCGTCCTGCTGGGGCCCGGCGAGGGCCTGCACTACACGGCCGGCGCGCCGTCCGCCCGGCGCAGGGTCGACGTGAACAGCCTCACCGCCTGGCGGCAGGGCAGGCTGGTCTTCGCCGACCGGCCGCTGCGCGCGGTGGTCGCCGAGCTCGACCGCTACCGGCCCGGCGCCATCGTCTTCCTTACGTCGGCGATCGCCGAGGAACGCTTCAGCGGCGTCGTCAGCCTCGCCGACACCGACCAGGCGCTCGCCGCCATCGAGAGCACCCTTCCCGTCGACGTCATCCGGCTCACCGGCTACCTGACCGTCCTCCGCGCGAGGAACTAGAGCCTCTGCCGACCCGCCTTGATTTTTCTCCAAGGCAGGTCAGGAGCTGCGCCCCCCGATCAGTCTAACAGGACAAGACGCCGCAAGCCGGCTGCCGGCTTGCGCGTCGAGGCATGGTCGCACGAGGGGAGCGCAGCGTGAACGCAGGGGGAAAGCAGATCGGTGCCGGACGGGGTGCCATCACAGGAGGAGATCGGCCACGGCGGTTTGCGCGTGGTCTCACGACCGGCGTCTCGGTCATCGCTCTCACCGCCGCTTCGCCCGCCCTTGCGCAGGAATGGCGAGAGGAGACGCGCGCACCGGAATTCGGCCTGCCGCTGCGCAGCAGCAGTGCGCCGACTCAGCTTGCCCAAGGCACCGCAGCACGGCACTTCGAGATTCCATCCGGCGACCTGCAGGCCGCGCTGCTCGCCTTCTCGCAGCAGGCGGGCCTTCAGCTGCTCTATCCGGCCGGGCTGACCGCAGGCCACCGCACGCAGGGCGTGCAGGGCGACTACACGCCCGCGCAGGCCCTCGATCTGCTGCTCGCCGGCACCGGCATCAGCCATCGCTTCACCGAGGCCAATTCGGTGACGCTGGAGCGCGCCGCTGCGCAGGAGGAAGGCGGCCCCCAGAAACTCGGCACCATCACCGTCGAGAGTGCGCCGCCCTACGCGGGCCAGTACGAGGTCGACGAAGGCTTCAAGGCCGAGTTCCAGAGCTCGGCCACCAAGACGCCGCTGCCGATCCGCCAGACGCCGCAGTCGGTCTCAGTGGTCACCCAGGATTCGCTCGAGGAGCGCCAGGCCCAGGACCTCGGCCAGGCGCTCGAGACCGTCGCCGGCGTGAACCAGTACAGCGGTACCGGGCCCTACGCCGGCAAATCACCCTTCGGCTTCGACGAGGTGCAGATTCGCGGCGTCACGCTCGACGGCGCGCTGGACATCCGCGAGGACGGCTTCGTCAGCCCGACCTTCTTCTCGCAGCCGGACTTGGCGATCTACGAGCGCGTCGAAGCGGTGAAGGGGCCGAGCTCCGTGCTCTACGGCCGCGGCAGCGCCGGCGGCTTCATCAACCGCGTGCGCAAGAAGCCGCTGCCGGAGGTCCAGGTCGAGACGACCGCCGAGGCCGGCTCCTTCGACCACTACCGCGGCGAGGCCGACGTCACCGGCCCGATGTTCGAGTCGGAGCGCCTGCGCGGCCGCCTCGTCGCGGTCTACGAGGACGCCGGCTCCTTCGTCGACGACGTGGAATCGGAGCGCGCGGTCGTGGCACCGAGCCTGGAGGTCGACGTCACCGAGAGCACGCGGCTGCTGCTGCAGGGGCTCTACCAGAAGGACCGCTTCATCCCAAACCCCGGCTTCCCGCTGCAGAGCGACGGCAACAAGTTCCGCGCACCGAACATCAGCCGCTCGCTGTTCGTCGGCGTTGCCAACGAGGACAAGAACGAGTGGGAGGTGTTCAGCGGCAGCGCCCAGGTCGAGCAGCAGCTCGGCGAGGACTGGCTGGCGACGGTGCGGCTGAACAAGAGCGCCCAGAACAGCCCGATCGACATGGACAGCTACGCCTACGGCATAAATGCCAACGGCGACGTCAACCTCTACTCAGCCGCCTTCGACTTCGACACCGACACGTGGTCCGGCGAGTTCAAGCTGGACGGCAAGCTCGAGGTGTTCGATCGGCCGACCAACGTCACCTTCGGGCTGGACCACCTCGACAACGAACGGGCGCGCACCGATGCCTACGCCTTTCTCGGCACCGCCAACATCTACGACGAGAACTTCGACTTTCCCGCGCAGCCCATGACGGTCTCGCGTGACGCGGTGACGCACGTCAAGAGCACGGGCGTCTACGGGCAGGTCATGTTCGAGCCGATCGACCGGCTGCACATCCTGGTCGGCGGGCGTCACGACTGGGCCGATTCCAGCTACATCGACAACCTCGCCGACACAGAGAGAGAGAAGAAGGACAGGGCCTTCACCGGGCGCGTCGGCGTCACCTACGACGTGCTGGACAACGTTTCCGTCTACGGCCTCTACGCCCAGTCGTTCAGCCCTGTCACTGCGATAGGAAGCGGTGGCGAGATCCTCGACCCGGAGGAGGGCGAGATCTGGGAGGCCGGCGTGAAGACCGAGTGGCTCGACGGCAAGCTCGGCGCCAACCTCGCCGTCTTTCGCATCGAGCGCACGAACGTGCCGATCCCCGAGCCCGGTCCTGGAGGCGACAACGTCTCCGGCGGCCTGCAGCGCTCCCACGGTGTCGAGCTGGAACTGAACGGCGAGCCGCTGCCGGGCTGGAACGTGAGCTTCGGCGGCATCCTGCTGGATTCCGAGTTCGTCGAGGAGGACGACCCCTTCCACGGTTCCAAGCCGGCCGGCGCGGCCGACTGGCAGGTCGGCCTGTTCACCAGCTACGAGCTGCAGGACGGGCCGTTGAAGGGCCTCGGCCTCGGCGGCGGCCTCTTCGCCATCGGCGACCGCGGAGTCAGCCCCTTCCAGCCGGGCATCGAGCTGGACGGCTACGAAAGAGTCGACCTCAAAGCCTTCTACAACGGCATCGAGCCCTTCAAGATCGCCCTGCAGGTGCGCAACCTCTTCGACGAGAAGTACGTCGAGGGCGCCGACCGCTCCGGCGCCTACGCGCAATTCGGCTCGCCGCGGGCCGTGCTGCTGACGGTAAGCGCAAAGTGGTGAGGACGGCATGACAGCAGAGGCCATCAAGCGCTGGTACTTCGTTCACAAGTGGACGAGCCTGATCTCCACGCTCTTCCTGCTGCTGCTCTGCGTGACCGGCCTGCCGCTGATCTTCTATCACGAGATCGACCACGCGCTGGGTTACACCATCGAGCCGCCGGAACTGCCGGAGGTGACCGGCCGTGCCAGCGTCGATGCCATGGTCGCCGATGCCTTGGCGCGGCGGCCGGACGATGCGCTGCAGTACGTCATGCGCGAGGCCGACGAGCCGGACATCTGGTTCGTGGCGTTGGGCGAGACGGCCGACGCGCCCGATGTCTCGGCCTTCTACACCTACGATGCGCGCAGTGGCGAGTATCTGCACGAGTACCCGCTGCGCCAGGGCGTCATGTATTTTCTGTTCCGGCTGCACTACGACCTCTTCGCCGGCCTGCCGGGCACCCTGTTCCTCGGTGCCATGGGGCTGCTGCTGGCCGCCTCGCTGGTCTCCGGCACGGTGCTCTACGGGCCCTTCATGCGTAAGCTCAACTTCGGCACGCTGCGGCGCCAGCGCTCGAGGCGGCTGTGGTGGCTGGACCTGCACAACCTGCTCGGCATCGTCACGCTGGCCTGGCTGCTGGTGGTCGGCGTCACCGGCGTCATCAACACCCTGGCGATTCCGATCCTGGGCCACTGGCAGGCGACCCAGTTGGCCGAGATGACCGGCAGCTATCGCGGCCAGGAGACGGCGCCGAGCCTGGGCACCGTCGACCGTGCGCTGGCCGCCGCCCGTGCCGCGGAGCCGGACAAGGAGCTCTCCTTCATGGCCGTTCCCGGTAACGACTTTGCCAGCCCCGGCCACTTCGTCGCCTACATGCAGGGCAGCACGCCCTGGACCTCCAGGCTGCTGACGCCAGTGCTCATCGACGCGCGCAGCGGCGCGGTGGTCGACAGCCGGGAGCTGCCCTGGTACGTGATCGCCCTGCTGGTCTCGCAGCCGCTGCACTTCGGCGACTACGGCGGCCTGCCGCTGAAGGTGCTCTGGGCCGTGCTCGATCTGCTGGCCATCGTGGTGCTGGCGAGCGGTGTCTATCTCTGGCTGAAGCGGCGCAACGTGCCTTTCGAGACCTGGTACGGCGCGGCGGTCGCCGAGGGCGACGAGGCGCTGCCCGCCGCGGTGTCGCGACACGGCCGCTCCGCGTGAGCCGCCGAGGCAAGGGGCGCCGCACCTGGGGCGCGCCCATCGCGCTTGCGCTGTTGAGCGTGGTGGGGCTGCTGTCGGCGCTGTTCGCCGACGGTCTCGGCGACGTCGTCTCCTGGGTCGCGCTGGCGGCGCCGGTTGCGGCGGTGGTCTGGTGCATGGCACGCTCGGCGTGATGGACGACGAGCTGCAAGCTGCCGTCGAGCAGCATAGAGCGGGCGCCGTCGAGGCGGCGCTGGCGGTCTACGAGCGCATCGTGGCCCGCGAGCCGAGGCACGCGGCGGCGCTACGCTATCTTGGGCTCGCCCGCTTCCAGCTCGGCCAGCGCGGGCAGGGGCTGGAGTGCCTGCGGCGCGCGACCCGGGAGGCCCCGGGCGACGCCGCGGCGTGGTCCGACCTCGGGCGCATGCAAGCGATGCTGGGCGACCTGCAGGAGGCGACGGCCTGCTTCCGGCGGGCGGTCGCCGCGGATCCGCATCATGCCGACGCCTGGCACAACCTCGGCGCCGCGCTGCGCCGCTGCGGCGAGCTCGACGGCGCGCTCGAAGCCTACAAGCGCGCTCTGGCGCTCGATCCCAAGCGCGCCGATACCTACCTCAACATCGGCAACCTGCTGGTCGACGACAACCAGACCGACCAGGCGATCGAGAGCTACCGGCGCGCGGCGGCGCTGGATCCCAGGCTGCCGCAGGCACGCGCCAGCCTCGCCGCCGAGCTCTCCGGCCGCGGCGACGTCAGCGAGGCGGAGCTTGTCTACCGCCAGGCGGTCGCCCTGAACCCGGAGCACGCGCAAGCTTGGTTCGGCCTCGGGCGCACCCTCGAAGACCTCGGGCACGCCGAGCAAGCGGCCGAGAGCTACCGCCGGGTGCTCGCCCTCGACCCCCGCCACGGCTGGGCGCTCGGCCAGCTGCTCGACCTCGACGCGGCGGCGGCCGACGACGGCCTGCTGGCGGCAGCGCAGCGCGCGCTCGCGGACGCGGCGATGCCCGACCGGGTGAAGTCACTGATCGGCTACGGCCTCGGCAAGGCGCTCGACCGCCGCCAAGACTACGACGGCGCCTTTGCCGCCTTCCGCGCCGCCAACATGGCGCGGCGCCGGGAGGCCGGACCCTTCGACGCCGCCGCCTTCGAGCAGCGCATCCAGCGCCTCATCGACAGCTTCACGCCGGCCCTCTTCGAGCGGCTGGCCGCCAGCGGCCTCGGCAGCGACCTGCCGGTCTTCATCGTCGGCATGCCGCGCTCGGGCACCACGCTCACCGAGCAGATCCTCGACTGCCATCCGCAGGCCTTCGGCGCCGGCGAGCTGCCGCGCCTGGCGGAGCTTGCCGCCGGCCTGCCCGAGCGCGGCCGGCTCGAAGCGCCCTGGCCGGAGTGCGCCGGCGCACTGAGCGGCAGCGATCTGCAGGCGAGCGCCCATGACTATCTCGACAAGCTGCGTGCCCGGGCAACCGCCGGCGCGCTGCGTGTGACCGACAAGTCGCCGCTGAACTTCTATCACCTGGGGCTGGCTGCGCTCATGTTTCCCAACGCGCGCGTCATCCACTGCCGGCGCAGCCCGCTCGACACCTGCCTGTCGATCTACTTCGAGAACTTCCGCGCCAGCCAGAGCTATGCCACCGACCTCGCCGATATCGCCACCACCTATCGCGGCTACCAGCGCCTGATGGCGCATTGGCGAGAAGTGCTGCCGCTGCCGATGCTGGAGCTGCAGTACGAGGACTTGGTCGCCGGCCTGGAAGGCAGCGTGCGTGGGCTGCTGGACTTCGTGCGGCTGCCTTGGGACGAAAGCTGCCTCGCCTTCCACGCGTCGGCGCGCGCGGTGCAGACGCCGAGCCGCTGGCAGGTGCGCAAGCCGATCTACGCCTCCTCCGTGGCGCGCTGGCGGAACTACAAGCGCCACCTCGCGCCGCTGCTCAGCGCCTTTCCCGAGCAGGTCTCCGGCTAGCCGCGCGCCACCCGCCGCCGGCTGCGCCAGAACAGCAGCCAGCCGACGGGCCCGAGCAGCAGCACGAGGACGAGCCAACCGACCCGGGGCCCCAGCGGGCAGCCGCTGCCCGGCGGCGGCATCCAGCGGCCGCCGCGCGGCGACAGCGCGACGTGGGCCAGCGGCAGCAGCCAGCCGAAGCCGAGGATCGCCCAGGCCACGAGCGTTTCCGTCAAGAGTTTCTCTTCCATGGCGGCCATTGTGGACTATCCTGGGGGTCGCCTCCAGCCGCCACACGCGGCGCCCTGCCGCTGACCCGCCCGTCCGTCCCTGCTGACCGTACCGCCCGCCCATGCAGTCCATCCTCGAGACCGTGCTGCCGATCTTCGGCCTGGTGCTCTGCGGCTACGTGGTCGGCCGCAAGGGATGGATGAGCGAGGAGGCGATCAAGGGCCTCAACACCTTCGTGTTCTACTTCGCCATCCCCGCGCTGCTGTTCCGCGCCACGGCACACGGCCTGGGGCCGGCCGACTTCACCATTGTCGGCGCCTACTTCAGCGCCGTGCTGGCGACCTTCCTGCTGGCCCTCGGCGTCGCGCGCCTGCTGTTTCGCACCGGCCCTGCCGAGCGCGCCCTCTTCGGCATGGGCGCGATCTTCTCCAACACGGTGCTGCTGGCCATCCCGCTGATCTTCACCGCGCTCGGCGAGGAGGCGGGGCGCCGGCTGATGCTCATCATCACCTTCCACGCCGTCCTCATCTTCCCGGTGGTCACGGTGCTCATCGAGCTGGCGCTGGGGGCCGGGCACGGCTGGCGGCGGCTCCTCGCAGGCACCGCGAAGTCGCTGGCGCTGAACCCGATCATCCTGGCCCTCCTGGCCGGCATCGCCTACGGTCAGAGCGGCCTGGCGATGCCGGGCGCGGCCGAGCGCTTCCTGGTGCTGCTCGGCGGCGCCGCGGCGCCCTGCGCGCTCTTCGCCCTCGGCGCCTCGCTGACATCCTTCAAGATCAGCGGCGACCTCAAGGAGACGCTGGCCATCGTGGCGATGAAGCTCGTGGTGCATCCGGCGGTCATGGCGGTCTTCGCGCTCTACGTTTTCGCGCTGCCGCCG
>Ga0299913_10005323_pt1 | contig 10966 bp, 14 predicted proteins | sample RVTome_9_FD_201360 | JGI IMG/M metagenome (GOLD analysis project Ga0299913, IMG submission 201360) | Soil microbial communities from uranium-contaminated site in the Upper Colorado River Basin, Wyoming, United States - RVT155D38 (version 2) ... | reverse complement strand
TGACGATGGCGGCGGCGTCGTAGGCGTGCAGTCCCACGTCGTACAACCGTTCGACCCGGTAGCCGCGGAGCCGCTTGCGTAGGTACGGGTCGGTGCCGACGCTGAGTGAGTCTCCGAGGTCGAGGACCGTGCGTGGCGCGGGCACCGGAGCGACGGCGGAGCCGGCGGAGGGGCCGAACGCGGTTCCGGTTGCGAGGCCGAGCGCGCACGCGAGCACCGTGCCGAGGGCGAGGCGCACGCGGATGAGACTAGCTCGGCTGCGGGACGCGCCTCGCGATCAGTCGTCGGAGCGCGGCGGGAGCCGCGGTGCCGCCTCGTCGCCGTGCTCGGTGTCCTCTCCGGCGTCGAGGTCGGCAGGAGACTCGACGAGCGGGCGCTCGAGCGGCGGCGCGAACCAGGAGGGGTCGTCGGGATAGATCGCACCCGCTCCGGCGAGCGGCATGGCGCTCATCGCCGCGTGCTGCTCGGCCGCGCGCGCCGCGAACCACTCCGCCGCTGCGACGAGCGCCCAGGCTGCCGCCATGAGCAGGACGATGACCACGGGCTCGAGCTCGGCGATCGCGGCGGCGGCCGCGACGGCGACGAGAAAGACGATCTCGAGCAGGAGCCTCGGGACCGCCGGCGGCCGCCGCGCCGGCCGGTCGAGCGAGCGCATCCACGCAGACTTCTCGCGGCGGTGCGGCGCGGACCGGTCCCACGCCGGTGCGTCCGGCGACGGCGGTAGCGCGCGCGACTGGGCTCGGAGCGCCTGGAGCTCGGCCTGGAGCCCGCCGACCTGGGCCGAGAGCGCGCGGACCGCCCCGAGGAGCTCCGCGGTTTCCGGCGCCTGCGGCTCGAGCGAGACCTGCGTCGTCTCGGAGGGGTCAGCCACGGTCTACGTGTCGTTCGGACCGCGCATCTCGTCGAGCGTCGACCGGCCCTGCTCGTGCACGTCCGCCCGCCGCTCCTCGACGCTCGCCTCCGGCGTCGCGGCGGGCTCGGAGACGGGCGTCTCGTCCGAGCGCGACTCCGCGAGCTTCTGCCGGAGCTCGTCGGCGGGGTCGTCCTTCTCCGCGACAGGCCCGCTCGTCTCGTCGGCCTGACTCCGCCTGCGTAGCCGGCGGACGATGGCCGCGATGCCGAGGGTCACGACGATCCACGTGAGCAATCTGCGCATCGCTCGATCGTAGCGACACCACTGGAGGGGCTCCAGTCGGCGCGACGACGACTGCTAGACTGCCGCGGCTTCCTGCTTCGCACCTGCCCGTCCGTTCCCGGCGGGATCAGGAACGGCGAAGCCGACTCAGACCGAAGGGAGACTCAGGGAACGTGAACGAGTACGAGATTCTGCTGCTGCTCGACCCCGAGCTCGACGAAGGCCGGCAGGGCGAGGTCGTGACCCGGACGCGCGAGCTCGTGGAAAAGAGTGGCGGCACCTGGGACCTGCACGACGTCTGGGGCAGGCGCAAGCTCGCCTACGAGATCGGGCACAAGGGCGAGGGGACGTACCACCTGCTCCAGTTCACGTCCGACGCGGAGACGCTCGACGAGGTCTCGCGCGTGCTCCGGATCGACGACGCCGTCATGCGCCACATGCCGACACGTCGCATCCAGGGGAGTCCCGCGCGGCCGGTAGCGCAGAGCGCGCCGACGCGCGAGGATGCAGAGACCGAAGCCGTCGTCGAGGACGAGGAGGAGTAGCACCATGGCTGGAGACCTGAACCGCGTCATCCTGGTCGGGCGCCTGACGCGCGACCCCGAGCTCAAGCATCTACCGTCGGGCACGCCGGTCCTCGAGATGGGCGTTGCCGTGAACGGCCGGCAGCAGGACGACGCCGGCAACTGGGTCGACAAGCCGAACTTCTTCGACGTGAAGGTGTTCGGAAACCAGGCAGAGATGCTCTCGCAGCACCTGAGCAAGGGTCGCCGCATCGGCATCGACGGCCGGCTCGACTGGCGCTCGTGGGAGGCGCAGGACGGCAGCAAGCGCTCGAAGGTGGACGTCGTCGCACAGAACGTGCAGTTCCTCGACAGCCGCCAGGACGGAGAGCAGGGCGCGCAGTACGTCCCGGCCGGCGCAGCAGCGGCGGGGGCGGGCGCCGACTTCCCGACCTCACCCGCGGACGACGACATTCCCTTCTAGGAGCGAGTGATGGCGACGAAGAAGCCGACGCGAAGACGTGTCGGCCCGGCATCCGCGCCGGGCCGCCGCAAGAGCTGTCACCTCTGCCGCGACAAGGTGGCCGAGGTCGACTACAAGAACATCGCCCAGCTGCGACGGTACATCTCCGAGAAGGGCAAGATCCGCTCGCGTCGCATCACGGGCGCGTGCCGCCGGCACCAGATCCAGGTCGCTGCGGCGGTCAAGCGCGCGCGAGAGATGGCGCTGCTCCCCTACGTCTCTCAGTAACCGATGCAGGTCATCCTCATCAAGGACGTCGAGAAGCTCGGGTTGCGGGGCGACGTCGTGGACGTAGCCCGCGGGTACGCGCGGAACTTTCTGCTCCCCCGGCAGCTCGCCGAGGTCGCGACGTCCGCGCGCGTACGGGAGCTCGAGCGTGTCGAGGCGCAGCGTGCGCTGCACGAGGCGAAGAGCGCCGAGCAGGCGCGAGAGATCGCCGAGGCGCTGGGAGAGACGGTGCTCCGCTTCGAGGTCAAGACCGGGCCGACGGGCTCGCTCTTCGGCTCGGTGACGCCCTCGGACATCGCGGACGAGCTCTGGCGTGCGCGCAAGATTCGCGTCGACCGGCGCAAGATCGACACCAACCCGATCAAGCGCATCGGCCGATTCACGATCTCGATCGCGCTCTTCGAGGACGTCGCGGTCGACGTGACGACGCACGTCGTCCCAGAGGGCGGGGAGCTGCCGCCTGAGGAAGAGCTCGCCGCGATCGAGGCGGCGGAGGCTGCGGAGGCGGCAGCCGCGGAGGCCGCGGCCGAGGCCGAGCACGCCAAGGCCGAGGAGGCGATCGCCGAGGTGATTCTCGAAGAAGAGCCCGAGGAGCCCGAGGAGCCCGAGGGGGTCGCGGTGATCGAAGGCGAGCCGGCCGACGCCACCGAGCTCGAGCCGGCCCAAACGGACGGCGAGCCGGCCGAGGGCGACTCCGCCTCGTAATCCCGGGAGTTTTCCCGAGGCTTTCCACAGCCCTGTTGACGCGCGTCCGAACTTCGCGCTGCGAGCGGCTGTTTCCGGATGAAGAACTGCCGACCGCCTGTAGATAGGCCGTCAGGCGCTGGGGATAGGATACGAACGTATGTTCCTTTCCTCCTGCTGCGAGGCCTTCCGAGCTCGTTGGCGTGCCGAGTGGACGGGCGCCTCGCGGGAGGCTTGACTCCCGCCTCGATGGCCGCGACCGGGATCCCCACGAGCGCGATCGTCCCGCCTCAGAACCTCGAGGCGGAGGAGTCGGTTCTCGGTGCGATGCTCCTGTCGCCGACCGCGGTCGGCACCGCGAGCGAGATCCTCGACGCGTCCGACTTCTATCGCGAGAGCCACGCGAAGCTTTTCCGAGCCAGTCTTGCCCTCTGGGCAAAAGGCGAGCCGGTCGATGCGATCACGCTCGCCGACGAGCTCGACACGCGAGGTGAGCTCGACGCCGTCGGCGGTCAAGCGAAGGTCGCCGAGCTCGCAGCTCTCGTCCCTTCGACGTCCAACGTCGAGCACTACGCGCGCATCGTCAAGGAGATGGCCACGCTCCGCGGCCTCGTCCGCACCGGTCAGGAGATCACGCGTCTGGGACAGGAACGGCCCGGTGAGGTCACGGATCTGGTCGACCGCGCGGAGCAGATGGTGTTCGAGCTCGGCCAGCAACGGGTCACCAGCGACTTCTCGCACATCGAGGCCCTGCTCAAGGAGAGCTTCGAGCGGATCTCGCAGCTCGTGGAGGTTGGCGCCGAGGTCACTGGCGTCCCGAGCGGATACCGCGAGCTCGACCTCCTCACCTCGGGGTTCCAGCCGGGCAACCTCGTGATCCTCGCCGCGCGGCCGTCGATGGGGAAGTCGGCGCTCGGCCTCTGCGTGGCGGCGAATCTCGGAGTTCGACACGGCGTGCCGGTCGCGCTCTTCACGCTCGAGATGTCGAAGGCCGAGGTGACACAGCGGATGATGTGCAGCGAGGGCAAGGTCGAGTCGCAACGGCTGCGCACGGGGCGGCTCGCGCCCGAGGACTGGCCTCGGCTGACCACCGCGTGCGACCGGCTGATGAAGGCGCCGATCTGGGTCGACGACACCGGCTCCACGACGATGATGGAGCTCCGCTCGAAGGCGCGCCGCCTGAAGTCCCGCGAGCCGAGCCTCGGGCTCATCGTCGTCGACTACCTCCAGCTGATGACGTCCGGCGGGAGCGCGGAGAACCGCGTGCAGGAGGTCTCGCAGATCTCGCGCTCGCTCAAGGTCCTGGCGCGCGATCTCGAAGTCCCCATCCTCGCGATGTCACAGCTCTCGCGCGCGGTCGAGCAGCGGCAGGACAAGCGCCCCCTCCTCTCCGACCTCCGTGAGTCGGGATCCCTGGAGCAGGATGCCGATCTCGTGTTCTTCGTCTACCGGGACGAGTACTACCTGGGCGAGGAGTCCGAGCAGCAGGGCGTCGCCGAGATCATCCTCGCGAAGCACCGGAACGGGCCTACGGGGACGGTCAAACTCTCCTTCCTGCGCCGGTACGCGAAGTTCGCGGATCTGGCAGCGGCGTAGCTGCCAGCTGCACCGAGGGGTCGTCATGTCGCTCTCTTGCGACGAGCCCGCGACCCACCTGTGACTCCTTTCTCGATACCGTGACTTCAGGGACACGGGAGTGCCCCTGGGGGAGGTTGGGGTCTGCGCTCGGCGCACGCACGACCGATCCGCGGGCGGCCGTGCAACACTCCGGCATGTGCCCGCGACCGTGATCGTCGGGGCGCAGTGGGGCGACGAGGGGAAGGGGAAGATCGTCGACCTGCTCGCCCAGGACGCCGACCTCGTCTGCCGTTACCAGGGCGGGCCCAACGCCGGGCATACGATCGTCGTCGCGGGCGAGACGTACAAGATCCGCCAGATTCCGAGCGGGATCGTTGCCGGGAAGCCGAGCGCGATCGGTGCCGGCTGCGTCGTCGATCCGGTGGTGCTGACGGCGGAGCTCGACGAGCTCGAGGCGCGCGGGCTCGCGACCGAGGGCTTGCTCTTCGTGTCCGGGAACGCGCATCTCGTGATGCCCTGGCACGTCGCACTCGACGGCGCACGGGAGCGCCGCCTCGGTCGCCTCCAGATCGGCACGACACGACGTGGGATCGGCCCAGCCTACGCCGACAAGGCGACGCGGATCGGCATCCGCATCCAGGACCTGCTCGACGCCAAGATCCTGCGCCAGAAGCTCGAGCTGGCGGTCGCGGAGAAGAACGTGTGGCTCGAGCGCGTGTACGAGGTCGCGCCCTTCGAGGTCGAGGAGATCGTCAGCTCGTACCTCGACTTCGCCGTGAGGCTCGGACCGTACGTCGCCGACACGTCGCTCCTCGTCGATCGCGCCCTCCGGCGGGGCGAGAACGTCCTCTTCGAGGGGGCTCAGGGGACGCTTCTCGACCTCGACCACGGGACGTACCCGTTCGTGACGTCGTCCAGCCCGATCGCCGCAGGCGCAGCGGTCAGCTTCGGGATCGGGCCGAAGCGGATCGACGAGGTGGTGGGCGTGGCGAAGGCGTACGTGACCCGGGTCGGCGAGGGACCGTTCCCGAGCGAGATCGAAGGGCCTGCGAACGAGCGCGTTCGAGACATCGGGCAGGAGTTCGGCACGGTTACGGGGCGCGAGCGGCGCTGTGGGTGGCTCGATCTCGTCGCGCTGCGCTTCGCCGTTCGCGTGAACGGGATCACTTCGCTCGCGCTCACGAAGCTCGACGTGCTCTCGGAGTTCGAGGAGCTTCCCGTCTGCGTGCGCTATCGGCTCCCGGACGACTCGGAGACCGCGGAGTTCCCCGCGCACCAGAGCGACTTCCACCACTGCCGGCCGGTGTTCGAGGAGCTTCCCGGGTGGGGGGAGAAGATCGCCGAGTCGCTCCCCGCCGCCGCGCAGGCCTACGTCGAGTTCGTCGAGCGGGCGCTCGACGTCCCGATCACGCTCGTGGGAACCGGAGCCGCCCGCGAGCGCGTGCTCGCGCTGCCGTAGCCACCGTTTCGCCGGACGGGCTGCGCGGGCAACAGGCTCGGATGACCAACGTTCTGCTCGTGACGACGGTCGACGCGGACGCGGACGGTCTCGCCGAGGAGCTTCGGCGCGCGATCGGCGACAGGGCAGACGCCGTCCGAGTCGTTGTGCCCGCGACCGACGTCTCCAAGCTCGACTGGCTCACGAACGACGAGGACGACGCGCGCGACGAGGCGCGCGCCGCCGCGGACGCTGCAGCCGTCGCAGTCGAGAGCTCGTGGGTCGAGATCGACCAGACGAGCCACAACACCGACGCTGCACAGGCGGTCGTCGACGCGCTCCGCGGCTTCGACGCGGACGAGATCGTCGTCGTGACGCAGCCGGGTGACGACGCGAACTGGCTCGAGGAAGCGGCAGTCGCGTCCGCGCTCGAGAACGCCGGCGTTCCCTTGCGCCGCGTGGAGCTCGCTGCTCGCGAGGCGTAGCGCTCCGACGTCGCTCAGGCCTCCTTTCGCTGCATGAAGTGCTCGGTGAACTCGCGGCAGCGTCCATCGCGGTCGAACCGGCAGAGGAAGACGTTGTGGTACTCGCGGTCCGCTTCGTCCGCGAGTCGGTAGCGCGAGACGCCGACCGCGACCGCATCGTCGCCGGCAACGAGCCAGGGGCGGTACTCGGCGGTCCAGGAATCCGGTTCGTCGCGGTCATCCAGCCAGGCCTCGACGAGAGCCTCGCGCCCGCGGACCGGCTCGTCCCAGGGGTGGTAGCGGTACTCGACATCGACGCTGAAGAGGTCGCCGATCGCGGCCGGATCGTACGTTTGCCACGCCTCGACGTAGGCGTTCAACCACCGCTGAAATCCGCCGTCGTCCACGCCCGGACGATACGCGTCCTGGCCGCGGTTCGGCGTTGCCTGACAAGCGCCGAACCGCACTAGACTCGGCCTCGTGCGCGTTCTCCTCGTGGGGTCGGGCGGTCGTGAGCACGCACTGGCGTGGAAGCTTGCGCAGGCACCGTCACTGGACGATCTCCACGCCGCTCCGGGAAGTCCGGGCATCGCACGTTTCGGGGAATGTCATCCGATTCGCGCCGAGGACTCCGAAGGCATTCTCGCTCTCGCGAGCTCGCTCGACGTCGATCTCGTCGTGATCGGCCCGGAGGGGCCGTTGGTCGGCGGCCTGGCGGACGTGCTACGTCCGGCGGGGATCGCGGTGTTCGGCCCGAGTTCGGCGGCAGCGGCGATCGAGGGCTCGAAGTCGTTCGCGAAGGACGTGATGGCCTCGGCGGGCGTGCTCACTGCGGCGCAGCTCCCCGTCGCACGGCCGCCGTGCGTGGTGAAGGCCGACGGGCTCGCGGCGGGCAAGGGTGTCTACGTGTGCACGTCCCAGGCCGAACTGGACGTCGCTTTGCGTGCCGTGACGGCGCTCGGCGGCTCGTTCGTGGTCGAGGAGCTGCTGGAGGGCCCCGAGATCTCGATGTTCGCCGTCTGCGACGGCCGAGACGCGATCGCGCTCGTTCCCGCGCAGGACTACAAGCGCGCATTCGACGGCGATGAGGGCCCGAACACGGGCGGAATGGGGGCATACGCGCCCGTCCCCGGGATCGACGAGGCGGATGTCGAAGAGCTGCTCGATACCGTGCATCGTCCGGTGCTCGCCGAGCTTGCTGGCCGCGGTGCGCCGTTCGCCGGCGTGCTCTTCGCCGGGCTGATGCTGACGCCGGACGGCGTCCGCGTGCTCGAGTTCAACTGCCGGTTCGGCGATCCGGAGACACAGTCCGTCCTCCCGCTCCTCGAAGGCGATCTCGTGCACGTGCTAGCCGCTGCAGCGGCGGGGGAGCTGGCCGGGGTCGAGGTTGCCGCCGCGACCGGTGCGGCGGTGACGGTCGTGGTCGCGGCGGGCGGGTATCCGGAGGCCGGCGATCGAGGCTCGACGGTCCGCGGAGTCGAGGAGGCCGAGGCCGCAGGCGCGCTGGCGTTCCACGCGGGCACTGCGCGCCAGGGCAGCCGACTCGTGACGAACGGCGGGCGCATCCTGGGTATCACAGGGCTCGGTACAACGGTCGCGTCCGCCCGAGCCGCCGCGTACCGTGCGGCCGACATGGTCGAGTTCGAGGGTGCTCGCCGGCGTGAGGACATCGCACTGGAAGCGGCGAACGGCCGAACGTTCCGCGTGCGCTGACCCTCGTTTTCGGCGCCTCTCACGAGGGGCCACCCCGGGCCTCCTCCCACTTCAAGCCTAACGAGAAAACGCTCACGGATGGGATACGCCTTCATGCCGAAACGTGGACGATCGTGCCCCCCGCAGGCGGCGACTACAATCGCTGGCGGTGATCCCGCGCTACTCCCGACCGGAAATGGCGCGCGTCTGGTCGGAGGAGGCGAAGCTCGATCGATGGCTCGCGGTCGAACTGGCCGCGCTCGAGGGATGGGTACAGGTCGGGGCCGTGCCTGCCGACGCCGCCGCGGCGATTCGGGAGCACGCGGAGGCCCCGTCCCCTGAACGCGTCGCCGAGCTCGAGCGCACGACCAATCATGACGTCGCCGCGTTCGTCGACGCGGTCTCCGACGAGCTCGGTCCCGAGGGCCGCTGGTTCCACTTCGGGCTGACGTCGTCGGACGTACTCGACACCGCGCTCTCTTGCGCGATTCAGGACGCAGGAAGTTTGTTGCTCGCGGGCGTCGATCGTGCCTTCGCGTCGGTCGTCCGGCGCGCCGAGGAGCACCGCGACACGCTGACGATCGGCCGGACCCACGGAGTGCACGCGGAGCCGACGACCTTCGGGCTGAAGCTCGCTGGGTGGGCGTTCCAGCTCGCTCGCGACCGGGAGCGTGTCGCGCGTGGCGTCGAAGGGCTGCGCGTCGGCAAGCTCTCGGGCGCGGTCGGGACCTACGCAACGGCCCCACCTGACGTCGAACGTGTGGCGTGCGACACGCTTGGGCTCGAGCCCGCGCCGAGCTCGACCCAGATACTCCAGCGCGATCGGCACGCCGAGCTTCTCTCGTCGCTCGCCCTGCTCGCATCGTCGCTCGATCGGTTCGCGCTCGAGATCCGGCACCTGGCTCGGACCGAGGTCCGCGAGGTCGAGGAGCCCTTCGGCCCAGGCCAGAAAGGATCATCGGCCATGCCGCACAAGCGCAATCCGATCGTCGCCGAACGCATCTGCGGGTTGGCCAGAGTCGTTCGAAGCTACGCGGGCGTCGGGCTCGAGAACGTCGCCCTGTGGCACGAGCGCGACATCTCGCACTCGTCGGCGGAGCGAATGGTCGTTCCCGACGCGTTTGTCGCCGTCGACTACATGCTCGATCGCTTTGCCTGGCTCGTCGAGGGCCTCGTCGTGCGACCGGAGCGGATGCGTGTGAACCTCGAGTCCACGGGCGCGCTCTTCTTCAGCCAGCGCGTGCTCCTTGCGCTCGTCGGGTCGGGGCTCGACCGCGACACCGCGTATCGCCTCGTCCAGCGCCATGCGATGCGGGCCTGGGACGAGGGACTCGACTTTCGGGAGCTCGTGCGAGGCGACTCCGAGATCGCCGAGCGCGTGGATCTCGACGAGGCTTTCGATATCGGCGCCTTCACTGCGCACGTCGATGTCGTCTTCGATCGCCTGCGCAACCTCGTAGCCGAATGGGAGGCAGTCCGTGCCTGACGGGACCCACGTCGCCAGCGGCAAGGTTCGCGAGATCTACGCCCTCGCCGAGGACAGGCTCCTGCTGGTCGCGAGCGATCGCATCTCGACCTTCGACGTCGTCCTGCCCACGCCGATCCCCGACAAGGGCCGCGTCCTGACGGGGTTGTCGGCGTTCTGGTTCGCGCGGACGCGTGCCATCGTTCCCAACCACCTGCTCGAGCTGCAGCCCGACGGTCGGTCGCTCGAGTGTCGCAGGCTCGAGATGTTGCCCATCGAGTGCGTCGTGCGCGGCTATCTGGCGGGCTCGGGCTGGCGCGACTACCGCGAGACGGGGTCGGTGTGCAGCCACAAACTTCCCGAGGGAATGCGCGAATCCGATCGGTTGCCGAGCCCGATCTTCACTCCTTCGACCAAGGCGATCGAGGGACACGACGAGAACATCGGCGAGGAGGAGGCCGCCGCTCTCTGCGGCGAGGACCTCTATCGGGCTGTGAAGGCGGTCTCGCTCGCGCTGTACGAATTCGGTTCGCGGCATGCAGAGGAGCGCGGGATCATCCTCGCCGACACCAAGTTCGAGCTCGGCGTGAGCCCGGACGGGACGCTGACGCTCGGTGACGAGGCGCTCACACCGGACTCGTCGCGCTTCTGGCCTCGAGACGGGTACGAGCCGGGCTCCGCGCAGCCGTCGTTCGACAAGCAGTTCGCGCGGGACTGGTGCGAGGAGAGCGGTTGGGACAAGACCGCACCCGGCCCCGAGCTTCCCGACCACGTGGTCGCGGGCACGCGTGCTCGCTACGTGGAAGCGTTCGAGCGGCTCACGGGCGTGCCGTTCGACCGCTATATCGACGATCCGGCGGTTGTGCTCACGTGAGGGCGACCGTGCTCGTTCGCCCGAAGCAGGGAATTCTCGATCCCCAAGGCGAGGCCATCGAGGGCTCTCTGCGAAAGCTCGGCTTCGACGTCGCGCAGGTGCGCGTCGGGCGCGTCATCGACCTGGAGGTCGAGGCGGAAGGGCCGAACCACGCACGGCTGCAGCTGGAGCGGATGTGCTCGGAGCTGCTCGCCAACCCGCTCATCGAGAGCGTCCAGATCCGGTTGGACGGGGAGTAACGGTGGAGATCCCCGCATGACCGACCGACCCGTCGTCGCGGTCGTCGTCTTCCCGGGCTCGAACGACGATCGGGACGCGGCGTGGGCGCTCGGTGCGGTGGGCGCGGAACCGGTGTTCGTCTGGCACGCGGAGCACGAGCTTC
>Ga0299913_10005322_pt1 | contig 10967 bp, 10 predicted proteins | sample RVTome_9_FD_201360 | JGI IMG/M metagenome (GOLD analysis project Ga0299913, IMG submission 201360) | Soil microbial communities from uranium-contaminated site in the Upper Colorado River Basin, Wyoming, United States - RVT155D38 (version 2) ... | reverse complement strand
CGCCACGCCGCGCTCGTCTTCCGCGACCTCGATCTCAGCCGGCACATGCAGACCTATCTCACCGAGCTCGTCCGGGGCGAGGAGGACCTGTCAGACGAGAAGATCGCGAACGACGCCGAGCGCCAATCGACCTTCTACATCTCGAATCGAATCGAGGACGCTTCCGCCCCGTTCGGCCGCCTGATGTGGCACTCGGACGGCATGTGGTCGGACCACCCCTTCGAAGTGATCTCCCTGTACGGCGAGGAGGTGGAGCCACCGGTTCCCCCAACTCGCTTCGCCAGCACGACCCGCGCGTGGGAAACACTTCCAGCCGAGCTGCGAGCGCGCGTGGAAAACGCGTCGGCGGTCCACGTTCCCGGGCCGGAGAACTTCGCCCACCGGCGGGGCGACGAGGAGGAGGGTGACCTCGTGCAGCCGGTGCGTGACAAGCACTATTCGGTGACAAAGCCCGTTGGTCATCGTCACTCTCGGACGGGTGGCGCGCTGCTGTTCGTGAGCCAGCAGATGACGAGCCACATCGATGGCATCTCGCCCGAAGAGAGCGAGGAGCTGCTCGACGCGTTGTTCGACCACATGTACGCGCCCGAGAACGTGCTGGAGCACAGCTGGCGCCAAGGCGATCTCGTGATCTGGGACAACCTGGCCTGCCAGCACGCCAGGCCCGACGTCAAGACCGAGTCGTCGGCGCGGACGCTGCGCAAGGTGGGCTGGCCGCTCCCGCCGCTCGCGAAGGAACAACTCGTCGGGTCCTACCGGCGCATCAGCGCGTCCTGACCACGCGGGGCCGCGCGCGGAGGGTCCTCAAACCAGCGTCGGCAGGATGATCGCCGACGGGTGGTCCGAACCGAACCAGACCTCCTGGTCGGCCGCGAGCATCTGGCGAGCCGTCGCCAGGCCTCTTCGCCCATCACCCACAGCCGGACGGGAGCGCGCGCCGGTGGCGGAGTGCCGCGCGCATGCGCAAGACCGAACGAGACTGTCTCCTTCATCCCGGTGGCGAACACGCCTCGCGACGTGTGTGTCCACGGCCGAACGGTCAGACGCACCGGATGGCCGAGTCCTTGCAGGGTCTCGAAGTCGCGCAACTGGCCTGGAAGGAAGATGTCGAACCAGCCCCCGACCGAGCTGACCGGCAGCGGAACGCGACCAACGCGCGCGGTGTGATCGATGCCCGCCCATCGCCCCGATGTCGAGTCGTGTTCGAGGATGTCCTGGATGTAGCCATCGCGCCGACCGATGGCCGCGACATCCGCGCTGCTCAAGGGCAGCGAGGCGAGCGCACGACGTGTCATCCTCCAGAGCATTCGAGGAACGTTCGGGTCCGGCGGTGTCTTCGCACCGTCAAGCCCTTGACGATCGCCCCGCTCGCCACGATAGTTGTGACAGTGGAGTGTCACTTCTTGCGTGGATGAGTTCTCGTTGCATGGTCGGGTGGCGATCGTCACCGGGAGCGGTCGAGGGATCGGCGCGGCCATCGCCCGAGCGCTCGCTCGCGCTGGTGCCGCGGTCACGGTGACGGCGCGTACGGCAAGTGACATCGAAGGCGTCGCGACGGAGATCGAGGCGTCGGGCGGAACGGCGCTCGCCCATCGGATGGACGTCTCCGACATGGAGGCGCTGCCTGAGCTGATCGACAGAACTGTCGAGAAACTTGGTGGTCTCGACATCGTCGTCAACAACGCCGGCGGCGGCCTCGAGTGGCACGCCTTTCTCGACACGAGCGTGGAGCAACTCGAACGAGCCTTTCACTTCACCGTGTCGGCACCGTTCCGCCTGTGCCAGTTGGCGGTACCGCATCTCCTCGAGCGGCCGGGTGCCTCCATCGTGAACATCGGCTCAGTGACGGTGGGCAAGGCACTTCGCGGCCACCTCGCGTACGAAGCCGCGAAGGCAGCCCTGACGCAGATGACGAAGTCGATGGCTGCTGATCTCGGGCCGCGCATCCGGGTCAACGGAGTGCACCCCGGCGCGATCGAGACGGCGTTCGTGCAACAGTTCCTCGACGACGGCCCACCCGAACTGCGCGAGGCGATGATCGAACGTACGAGAATGCGCCGCAATGGAGCGCCCGAAGACGTCGCGAGCGCGGTCGTCTACCTGGCGTCGCCGGCTGCGGCTTGGGTGACGGGCACGATGCTCGAGGTCAACGGCGGCCCCGTCGATGAGTACCGCGCACGGTTCCCCGATCTCTGAGTAACCGAGAGGATCACTGTGTCAGGTCGCATGGAAGGGAAAAGGGTGCTCGTCATCGGTGCCGGGCAACCGCCGCACGAGGTGCTCGGCAATGGCCGCGCGATCTCGCTTCTCCTGGCTCGCGAAGGAGCCGAGGTGTGCGCGGTCGACGTCGAGAAGGACCGCGCCGAAGCGACCGTCGAAGAGATCGTCACCCAGGGCGGACGCGCTCACAGCCTCGTGGCCGACGTCACAGATCCCGACGCTTGCGCCTCTCTCGTTCGTGAGGCTCACCAGACCATGGGCCGAATCGATGCGGTCGTCAATGTCGTTGGCGGAAGCCCTGGCGACGCCAACCCGCTCGAGCTCGACCCGGAGCATTGGCAGCACGTCCTCGACCTGAACCTGCGAGCGACATGGCTGACATCGCGCGCGGTCGTTCCGATCATGAAGGATCAAGGCGGCGGCGCGATCACCAACATCTCGTCAGTCGGCTCCCGGGCCAGCGGGGGCAACTTCTTCGCGTACAGCATCTCGAAGTCCGGCGTGAATGCACTCACGCACTTCTTCGCCGTGCAGTTCGCCCCGTTCGGGATCCGGTGCAATGTCGTGCTCCCCGCGTGGGTCCTCACGCCACACGCGTTGGAGGGCCTCGTCCGCGGCGGTGTGGAACCCAATGAGGAGGCAATCAAAGAGCGCGGGCGACGGTCGGTTCCCCTTGGTCGCATGGGCACGGCTTGGGACGTCGCCAACGCGGTGTTGTTCCTGTCGTCAGACGAATCGAGCTTCATCACCGGCCTCGAGCTGCCCGTGGATGGCGGCACCCTCTCGATCGTCGGCCGATATCAGGGTCCGACGAACTGACGGTTCGTCCAACGGTGGAACTTCCACAGTTGGACACTGCGGTGGAGTCTGGCGTCGCGCGTGAGCAGCTGGACAAGTGTGGCAGTGAACTGACAGATTGTTGACGGCTCGGGCCCGCTCCTCGCGGCAGGAATCGCCGGGCCGACCGTGGAACATCGGTTCAGGTTGTTGGGGGTTGTCGGCAGATGTGGGGGAATGCGTTGCGCCAACCGCGTTGCTCTCACGGGCAGAGCCGGAGCCTGGCACCAGCATGAATCGTCCTCGCGCGACCCGGGTTGCGGCCGGGGCCGCGGCCTGCGCGCTGTGCCTGAGTGTCGTCGCAATGGGCTCGGCCGCCTCCGCCCAGAGCGGCTGTTCGAGCTATGCCCTGTATTCAGCGCTCGGGTCGGCCTCCGGGGTTCGCACCCTGCAGCACGCGCCGGGCGTCACGATCGTCACTGACGCCGACGGCGGCTTGCCCGCCGCGCAAGCCCAGTTCGACTCCGTCGGCGGGTCGATCGGCTGGGCTGGCGCGCCATACAGCGCGACCGTGGCAGACAACGCCGGCCAGGCGCAGCAGCAGCCAAACGACGTCCCCGTCTTCGCGTACAGCTCGCATCCCACGACGCCTGATGGGTCGAAGGAGACACCCGCGGGGAACATGAACGCGAACAGCGGCGCCGACGGGTCCACGGCGAGCTACGACGGGGGCGGCCCCGCCTCTGACCAATCATCGACTGGACACGTCCGCCTGTCCGTGAGCGCGACGTGCTTGGCCGACGGGACCATCGAAGCGCTTGCGGACAACACGGTGGAGAGTGTGAACATCGCCGGCGTCTTGCGCATCGGGTCGGTGCACTCGCACGCCAAGGTTGTCGTCGCTCCGGACGGTCAGCGCCAGCTCGACGGCACGATCGTCGTCGATGGCGTGACTGTGCTCGGACAGCCGGCGTCGATCACCGACCAAGGCCTCGTCGTCGGCCCGTCGTCGGCACCGTTGCCTGCCAATCCGCTGACCTCGGCACTGGTCGCCGCGGGCGTCAGTATCGCCTACATCGACGCGGTCAAAGACGAGGAGCGAGGCGAGGTCTTCGCTCCGGGCGTGGAGATCTCGGTCGCCCAAGACGTTCCTGGTTCAGGTCCCAAGAGCACCACCTACACGTTCGGCCGTGCGTTCGCGCGAGGCGTGAAGGCAGGCGACGCCAGCGCACCATCGATCGCAGTTCCAGCGCCGACGCTGACGACACCCACCGTGCCTGCACCGGCTCCGTCGGCACCAGCGCCGATCCCGACCGGGCAGGTCGCGGCGCCGGCCCCCAATTCGGCGGCCCCGAGCTTGGGAGTGCCTGCCTCTCGGATCGTGAACTGGTCGATCGCCCCTGCGTACACCGCGTTGGCCCTTGGCGCGCTCCTGTTGCTCGCAGTTCGACTGCTGTTCCCGAAACTCGCAGCGAGGTTCCGATGGACGTAAAGACATTCGTTCGGGCGAATGCCGACCGCGTGGTCGCGGTGGGGTTCGTGATCGTCGGCGCGGTTGCCATCGTCGTCGGATGGTTCGGCGTGTCGGGCACCGGACTCGCAGCCGAGCAGATCCCCTACCTGGTCTCTGGTGGGATCGGAGGTGTCGTGCTGATCGTGATCGGCTGCACCGCCTGGGTGTCCGCGGACCTCCAAGACGAATGGCGCCGACTCGACGCGATCGACGAGCGTCTCGAGCGTCTCGTGTCGGGGCGCACCAACGACGGCTTCGACGAGACGCCGTCGAACGAGAACGGCCATGCAGTCTCCGGACTCAGCGATGGGAGCATCGCAAAGGAGATCGCGACGTGAACCTCGGCGGACGGTCCGGTCCCTGGTCGGTCACGGACGTCCGGTTCGCCTTGTCCGCCGGCGTCGTGGGCGTGGTCTTGCTGGCGTGGGGATGGTGGCAGTCGAGCGGCACGGCCAAGGTCGGGGACGCAGTCCCCGGGGTCGTACTCGGCGTCATGGCCGCGCTGGCGGTTGTAGCAGGCGGACTCTCCTGGGTTGCCGCTGGTCGGCGCGCGGTGCAAGCTCGGCGGCAGGAGATCGTGGCGAGGCTCGAGGAGAGCGCGCTGCTCGGCCCGACACGCGCTGGTGACTCGAGTGTCGCAGCGTTGGTGGCGGTCGCCGGGTCGTCGAGGTTTCACCGGGACGACTGCCTCTTGGTGCGCGGCAAGAAGGTCGACCGCCTTCCCGACGGCGTGCGTAGGTTGCGCCGTCGCACGCCGTGCGAGATGTGCCAACCATGAGCGACTTCCTGCCCTACATCGTGGTGGGTCTCACGGCGGGGTCGGTGTATGGCCTCGCGGGAACTGGTTTGGTGCTCACCTACAAAACGTCGGGCATCTTCAACTTCGCGCATGGTTCCATCGGTGCGTTCATGGCCTACGCGTTTTACGACCTGCGCGAGCGCGAAGGCCTGCCCTGGCCGTTGGCCATGGCGATCTGCTTGTTCGTGCTCTCGCCGATCGTGGCCTTGCTGCTCGAACGCATGGCGCGGCGGCTGGCCGACGCGCCGGTGGCCACCAAGGTCGTGGCGACCGTTGGGCTGATCGTTTCGGTGCAGCAGCTGATCATCATCCGCTACGGCGGTTCGATCATCCTCCCGAAGCCGTATCTGCCGACGAACACCTACCGGATCCTCGGCGTGAACGTCGGCGCGGACCAACTGATCGTCATGGCGATCGCGTTGGGTGGCATGGTCGGGCTGACGATGTTCCTGCGGAGCAGGTCGGGTCGGCAGATGCGCGCACTGGTCGACGAGCCCACCTTGCTCGCGATCCACGGCGTCAGTCCGGACAAGGTCCGCCGCCGAGCTTGGCTCATCGGCACCGGGTTCGCATCGTTGTCGGGTATTCAGCTCGCGCCGACGGTCGGACTGTCGGCGCCGGTGCTCACGTTGCTCGTCGTCCAGGCGTTCGGCGCGGCGGCGATCGGGATGTTCACGAGCATCCCGTTGACCTACCTCGGTGGTCTCGTCGTCGGGATCGTGGCGGCGCTGTCGACCAAGTACGTCGCGACGATTCCATGGCTGAGCGGTTTTCCGCCGAGCGTGCCGTTCCTCATCTTGTTTGTCGTGCTCGTCGCTGCTCCTCGCCGCTGGCTGGTCGACTTCAGTGTCGAGCACAGACCGCCGGTGCGTGAACCGCGACCGTTGCCGCCAGCCGTCCGGCTGATCGGCGGCGCGGCGTTGGCCATTCTCCTGGTGCGCCTCCCGTACGTCGTCGGCGCGCGCCTGCCCGTGTACACCTCTGCGCTCGCCTACGTCCTCATCTTCCTGTCGCTCGCGCTGTTGATGCGGACCTCTGGCCAGGTGTCGCTCGCGCAGCTCGCGTTCGCGGCAGTGGGTTCAGCGGCCTCCGCTCGGTTCGCGGTCGAAGCGGGTATGCCGTGGCTGATTGCCGTGCTCTTGGGTGCGTTGGCGGCTGTGCCGGTCGGCGCCGTGCTCGCGATTCCCGCGATCCGCAGGTCTGGGTTGTACCTCGCGCTCGCGACATTCGGTTTCGCGGTGCTGCTCGAGCGGCTGATCTACTTCACCAGCTTCATGTTCGGCGCGAGTGTTCAAGCACTTCGCGCGCCTCGCCCGAGCTTCGCCACCACCGACGAGGCGTACTTCTACGTCGTGCTGACGTTCGTGGTCGCGGCCGTCATGTTCATCGTCGGCTTGAATCGAAGTCGTCTCGGCCGGTTGCTGCGAGCGATGGCGGACTCGCCAACCGCGCTCACGACGAGCGGGACGAGCGTCACGGTGATCAAGGTCATCGTCTTCTGCATTGCCGCGTTTCTCGCCGCGCTTGGTGGCGCGTTGCTCGGCCCGGTCACCGGACAAGCGAGCCCTTCGAACTTCGCCGCTCTGGCCGGGCTCTACCTCGTCGTCCTCGCGGTGATCTCTCCCGGTTCGGAGTTCATATCGTCGTTCGCTGCTGCGTTCGCGTTGGCGGTACTACCGAGCTACATCACGAACGCGGACCTCAACAACTACCTACCGGTGACGTTCGGTCTGACAGCGGTGTTCGTGGCCATGGGTCATGCCGGCATGCAGGTTCCGGGTTGGATGGTGCGGGCGGCATCGAGGGCGCGCCCACAGCCCGACCGCAGCCCGATCACCGCACGCGTGCAACGTCGACCGCAGCCGGAAGTGGCATGAGCAGCGCCGACAGCCTGTACGTCGACGACATCGTCGTTCGGTTCGGGGGACTGGTCGCAGTCGACCATGTCTCCGTCGAAGTCCAATCTGGCCAGACCGTCGGACTGATCGGTCCCAACGGCGCCGGGAAGACGACCACGTTCAACGCGTGCTCCGGGCTGATCCGTCCGACGTCCGGGCGGATCACCCTGTTCGGTCACGACGTAACTGATGAGAACCCCGCGTCCCGCGCTCGACGCGGCCTCGGTCGCACGTTCCAGCGGATGGAGCTCTACGATCGGCTCTCGGTCCGCGACAACGTCGCGATGGGGATTGAGGGGCGGCTCGCCGGAGGCCGCCTGCTCGGCGCAGTGATCTCGACCCGAGCTGAGCGAACAGCGGTCGCCGACGCGACTGCCCAAGCGCTCGAGCGCTGCGGGATCGTCCACCTCGCGAAGCGCCGAGCGGGAGTGCTCCCGAGCGGTCAGCGCCGGCTCGTCGAGCTCGCACGTGCCCTTGCAGGCGGCTACCAGTTGCTCCTTCTCGACGAACCCTCGTCAGGGCTCGATCAGAACGAGACGGTTACGTTCGGCGAGATCCTTCGCGGTGTCGTGCGGGATGACGGTCGCGGGATCCTGCTCGTCGAGCACGACATGTCGCTTGTCCGCGCGGTGTGCGACTACACGTATGTGCTCGACTTCGGCAAGCTGATCGCAGAGGGTCCGACCGCCGAGGTCCTTGCCGGCGATGTCGTTCGGGCCGCCTATCTGGGTGAGGAGGAGGTCGCCTGATGTTCCACCTCGAGCGAATCGTCGCCGGCTACGGCGAAGCACCCGTTCTCCGGAACGTCTCGCTCGCCGTCCCGACCGGCAAGGCCGTAGCACTCCTCGGACCGAACGGAGCCGGCAAGACCACGCTGCTTCGGGTTGCGTCAGGACTCCTGCTGCCGACGCTCGGGGACATCCGGCTGGAGGGTGCATCGCTCGTCGGGCAGCACGCCGACGCGTTCGCGCGGGCGGGGATCTGTCACATCCCCGAGGGTCGGGGGATCTTCCGCTCGATGACGGTGGAGGAGAACCTGCTGTTGCAAGCCGCTCGGGGGCAGGAGGGCATCGCCCTCGAGCGCGCGGTCGACGTGTTCCCGCGGCTCGGGGAGCGCCTCCAGCAGCGGGCCGGGACCCTCAGCGGAGGTGAGCAGCAGATGCTCGCGGTAGCCCGCGCCTACCTCGCGACCCCGACACTGGTGCTGCTCGACGAGGTGTCGCTCGGGCTCGCGCCGAAGATCGTCGACGAGATCTTCGGGTTCCTGGCTCGGCTCTCCGAGCTCGGCGTGTCGCTGCTCATCGTCGAGCAGTACGTGGCCCGAGCGCTGCAGATCGCCGACTTCGTGTTCGTCCTCAACCAAGGGGAGATCGCGTTCGCGGGGGAGACACACGAAGTGGACCAAGGCGATGTGCTCAGGACATACCTCGGTGCCGAGGTCGCATGACATGTCGACGGCGGAACGTTCTTCTAGGTCACCAAGCTGGGGGTGATGACGTTGTATTCCCTTCGATCGAAGCCGTGGTTGGTGCTCGCGTGTGCAATTGCGCTGCTTTCAACCGCATGCGGTAACCGACTGTCACGCTCGGAGATCCTTGCGCAGAACATTGTGAGCGACGGGGGCGCAGCCGCGACGCGGAGCGCCGGAAGCGCGAGCGGGTCCAACACCGGGACCGCCGCTGATGCGTCCGGCACCGGGGCGGGCGGCAACGCAGCTGTCCCGGCCGGCGGAAGCGGTGGCGCCGGCGCCGGTACCGACCAAGCAGCCGCGGGCGGCGCCACCAAGCAGCCGATCGTGATCGGGCTGATCGGATGGCTGAGTGGCCTCGGGGGCTCCACCCTCAACCCGGCGCGGGACAGCTGGGTCGCGTGGCAGCGGTCGGTCAACGAGAGGGGCGGGATCAACGGTCACCCGGTCGAACTACTCATCGGTGACGACGGCGGCAACCCGTCAGTTGCGGTCTCCCTCGCGCAGGACTTCGTAAACAAGGGCGCGATCGCGCTCACGAGCGTCGACGCAGCGATCGCCTATGGCGACTACGCACAGAGCAACTCGATCCCAGTCATCGGCACGATCACCGGCACGGAGGCCTGGGAGCAGAACCCGATGCTGTTCCCGCCCTTCCCCGCGACTCAGTCGGCAAGTTGGGGGGCGGCGCGGTTGATGAAGCGAGCCGGCTTCACCAAGGTGGCGTACATGTACTGCGCCGAGACGCAGGACTGCAAGACGGGTGAGACGAGGTTTTCAAAATGGGCCAGCGAGGAGGGCCTCGAGCTCGTGTACTCCGGCCAGTACAGCGTCATCGCGCCGGACTACACGTCCGACTGCCTCCAGCTGCAACAGCGTGGCGCGCAAGCCGTCATGCCGGTGGGCGACGCGGCGTCGATGATCCGGATGGCTCAGAACTGCAGCCGTCAGGGCTACAAGCCGGTCTGGGTCACGCCGACCGCGACCGACCAGCTGGCGAAGATCCCCGAGTTCGAAGGGGCGATCGGAGTCACGGGAGCGTTCCCGTGGTTCGTGCGTTCGGGAGCCCCCGCAATCGACGAGTACGTCGCGGCGCTCCAGACCTACGCGCCGGATCGGCTCACCAACGGTGTCTCCTATCAGGCATGGGGCTGGCAGTCGGCCAAGTTGCTCGAAGCCGCGCTGGCGAATGTGTCTGACCAGCCGACGAGCCAGGCCGTCTTGAATGGTTTGTGGGCGATGCAGGGCGAGACACTCGGCGGGCTCGCACCGGGCGGGATGGCCCTGACCTTCACCGCGAATCAACCAACTGCTGACCCCTTGTGCGTCTTCGACATCAGGATCCAAGGGGGGAGCTGGGTCCTGCACGGAGGGCTGACGCCGATCTGCAAATGATGGAACGGCTTGAAGAACGCGGTGCGGTGGTCACCGGAGCGGCGAGCGGCATCGGCCTGGCGATCGCTGAGGCCTTGGCGGGTGCTGGGGCACGGGTGCTGATGATCGACATCAACGGTGACGCGGTCTCGAAGGAGGCAGCGCGCATCGCCGCTGACGGTGGCGATGTCCATCCGCTTCAGGTCGACGTGCGTGACGCCGACGCCGTGGACCGAGCCGCCGATGTTGCGGTCGATCGATTCGGCGGTCTCCACATCGCGGTGAACAACGCGGGGATCGTGAACGGAGGTCCGAGCTGGGAGCTCAGCCTCGAAGACTGGCATCGCGTGATCGACGTCAATCTCTTCGGCGTCATCCATGGGGTTCGCGCGTTCGTACCGCGCATCCTCGCCACTGGCGAAGAAGGTCACGTTGTCAACATTGCATCGCTGGCGGCGGTGCTGCCCTTTGCCCACACCGGGCCCTACACGGCGGCAAAGCATGCGGTGCTCGGACTGTCCGACGTACTGCGCGCCGACCTGGAGTCCTCGAGCCCGCCGGTCGGCGTGAGCGTCGTGATGCCAGGGATGATCCGAACCGCCATGAACCCGGGTGGCACGGTCGAACCGACGACCGTCGCGATGAACGTGCTGGACGCGATCCGCAGACGGCGGCCCTACGTCTTCACCGACCACCACGCGTCCGATGAGGCGGGGGCACGGCTGCACGCCATCCTCGCGGCTCGCGCCGATGTCATCGACCCCACCGACGCCTACAAGTGAATGCCTCGCGCTGAGCGCTCGATCATCCCATAGGCCTCCTCGTCGTCCCATCGATAGAGGGCGATGCCCGACTGTAGGAGTGGGAACGTCGTGCCGTCGCCGATGGGCCGCGGGCGACGGAACGACGACACGAAGG